>SDBU01002559.1_pt1 | contig 24056 bp, 30 predicted proteins | sample 2277071 | NCBI WGS metagenome assembly SDBU01 (sample SAMN10397929, study PRJNA504765) | marine sediment metagenome | isolation source: marine sediment core GS08_GC12, 126 cmbsf | place: Arctic Ocean: Gakkel Ridge, Loki's castle | collected 2008
GCCTTGAGGATGCGCCGCATGAAGACTCTTGTGACTATCCTCATGGTCTCCCATGGCGTCCCCATGATTCTGGCCGGAGACGAGTTTGGGAGAACCCAGGGGGGCAACAACAACCCTTATTGCCAAGACAATGAGATAAGTTGGGTCAACTGGAACCTGGCAGAAGAGAATGCCGGGCTACTGAGGTTTTTCAGGAAAGTAATCGCTCTCAGAAAGCGCCATCCCGTATTTCGCAGATCACATTTCTTGACCGGTGAAGATAGGAATCTGGATCTACACCCTGATGTGAGCTGGCACGGGCTTGAATTGGACAAGCCGGATTGGTCAGAGAATTCCAGGGTGCTTGCCTTCGTGCTGGACGGCTATGAACTGCCACATGAGAAAAGGGATGACGATTTCTGTATAATCTTGAATGGAGACCAAGTCGAACAAAGCTTTGAAGTCCCACCCCCCAAGGCGGGTAAGGGTTGGTTTCGCATCATAGATACCGGCAGGGCCTCCCCTGAAGACATCCTGGACGAAGATCAAGGGATTGGGGTCACACGCGAGAGAAGTTATCCCGTACTTCCCATGGCTGCCGCGGTCTTTATTTCGTTCAACACCCCTGCAACACCTACCACATAGGGAGGGAAATATGAGTTACGACTATCTGAAGTTTGAGTCGGAGGGTGGAATAGGGATTATTATACTAAACCGGCCGGAAAAAAGAAATGCTCTTTCTCTCGAATTACTACAAGAGTTGAGTGCCCTGCTGACAAGCATAAGTGAAAACAGGGAGACAAGGGTTGTCATCATAAAGGGTGAAGGAAAGGTCTTTTGCGCCGGTCATGATATCTCACAATTGATCAATCACGAGATGACATTTTACAAGGCAATCTTCGACACCTGCGTAGAGGTCATGGAAAAGATCCAGCACCTGCCGCAGCCCGTCATCGCCCAGGTGCATGGCGTTGCGACAGCAGCCGGATGCCAATTGGTGGCTGCCTGCGATCTGGCTGTGGCGGAAGAAGACACGCTATTCGGAACACCCGGCGTGAAGGTCGGGCTCTTTTGCACCACGCCGGCAGTTCCGCTCGTCCGGGCCATAGGGAGGAAAAGGGCCCTAGATATGCTGCTTACCGGACGAATGATCTCAGCGAAGGAAGCAGAACAATATGGCTTGATCAACAAGGTCGTTCCTGGTGACCAACTTACTGCAGAAACCACGGCTCTGGCCCGAAGAATCGCTGAAGCAAGCCCCCTCACTCTAAGCATAGGCAAGTCAGCGTTTTACACCCAGGTCAACCTGGCTGACTCCCAGGCCTATGATTATGCAAAACAGGCCATTGTCAATAATCTTTTTGCCGAGGATGCTCAGGAAGGCCTTTCAGCATTTCTGGAGAAGAGGAAACCTGCGTGGAAAGGACGGTGATATATCATGACCCGATTTCACGATACAAATCATGTGCGGAAATCTTGATCCGGGCTGACAGGCTTCGTGATGCGGTCATACGCAGGGGAGAAGAGAAGTAGGTTTTTGAAAACTCACAATACTGCACGGTACCGATAAATCCAGCTACAGTTGCTGACCCACAATATCTCGTATATTCACCGCTGAACAGCGGTGGTCCAAAGGAACGAGTCCCTTCCGACACCCTATTCTGCATAGGTAGGTCACAATATTAGAATACAGTGTTTTCCAGACAAAAATACAGTATTCACCCCATTTATTTCCTATATCAGTCAGCATAAGGAAGAGATACTAGGGGATTTCTTGGGCAAGTCCTTGGGAACCCCAAGTGGAATCATCGTCCTTTCCTTCAAGAGAAACCCACGAAAATCTCAAGTGGAGGTGCGTCATGACATCGAAACATTTACCTTTTGGCCTTGCCACCGCCCTACTGTTGCCCTTCATACTTTCTCCTTGGAATGTAGCCCAGGCTCAGCAGGAACCATATCGTGGCTGGCACATGGGCCCCGAGATGATGGGTCAATGGGGAATGGGCGGGTTGGGTATGATCTTTATGATGGCATTCTGGATCCTCCTCATAGTCGGTTTGGTGTTCCTTATAAAGTGGTTGGTCCAGGCAACAAGGGGGGGAAGAGATACCGTCCACGGCAGTTCCAGAGCCCTTGAGATTCTCAAAGAGCGCTATGCGAGGGGTGAAATCGATAAGGCTGAGTTCGACGCAAAGAAAAGGGACCTGGCAACATAGTTTCAAGGGTACTGTCCGGCGAGGATTCCTCGGATTCATCCACCAGGAGAGCGCGTACTGGTGAAAACACATCTCTCAAGAGATCGAGTAGTGGTTGATGTGACTGACTGCGGTTGCGGAATAAAAGAAGAAAACTATGAGAGTGTCTTTGGACCTTTCTTTTCGACAAAAAACAGGGGCACTGGTCTCGGCCTGGCTATTGTGAAAAAGATCGTGGAGGCCCATGGAGGCGAAGTCTCGTTTCAGACGAATCCGCAAGAAGGCGTAACGTTCGTTGTGCGGCTTCCCGTTTCTGAGGAGTTAGCCGGTAACATGGAGGAATAAACATGGAAAGGGATCTGGTTTGCGGCATGGACGTCGACAGAGAGACGGCTGCCGCCAAGATGGAGTATCAGGGGAAGACTTATTTCTTTTGTGCGGAGAACTGTAAGGAGAAGTTTGAGAAAGATCCAGAGAAGTACATAAATGAGGCTGATCGGCTCCAGGTAGTTGAGAAAGTTGAAGAACCCGTGGAGAACGAGGAGGTCTCTGCAAGGGCGGACCTGAAAAGGCTGGATCTTCCCATTCAGGGGATGAGCTGCGCCAGTTGTGTGGCCAAGATCGAAAAGGGCCTTTCCCAACTGGACGGTGTCGCCGATGCAAAGGTCAATTTTGCCACGGAAAAGGCTGCCATCACCTTTGATTCTAATGAGGTGCAAATGCAGGATTTCATCCGGACCGTTCGAGAACTGGGGTATGAGGCTGGACTCGAAAAGGTGACGTTACCGGTGCACGGGATGTCGTGTGCCTCTTGTGTTGAGAAGGTCCAAAAAGCGCTTAGTCAAGTACCTGGCGTCATACAAGCCGATGTGAACTTTGCGACCGAAAAAGCCACAGTGAAATATATTCCGGGACAGGCCACGGTTAAGGACATGTCTGAAGCGGTCGAGGCAATCGGTTACAAAATCCTGGAAGTCGAGGAAGGTGACGCAGTCGAGAAAGAGAAGGCAGCCAGGGAGGCCCAATTCAGAGTGTTAAGGCAGAAGTTTGTAGCTGGTGTAATCCTGGTGGTCCCTCTGTTTATATTGGTTCACTGGCACAAACTGGGCCTTTCTCAAATATGGGCCCTCGGCAAGCAGACAAGTTTTTTCGTTCAACTGATTCTACAGACCCCGGTTCAATTCTGGGTCGGATGGCAGTTTTACAAGGGTGCCTGGGGAGCAGCCAGGCGCAAGACGAGCGACATGAACACGTTGATCGCTATAGGGACTTCAGCAGCCTATCTATACAGTGTCCTTGCCACCTTTTTTCCACGGCTGTTTGCCGCAAAAGGCCTCCTCCCTGATGTGTACTTTGACACGGCCGGAGCCATTATTGTCCTGATCCTGCTGGGGCGCCTATTGGAGGCCAGGGCCAGGGGCCAGACATCAGAGGCTATTAAGAAGTTGATCGGCCTTCGAGCAAAGACGGCTAAGGTAGTCCGGGAAGACCAGGAGGTTGAGATCCCGATAGAAGAGGTTCAAATAGGGGAGACCGTCATCGTGAAGCCGGGGGAAAAGATCCCGGTGGATGGGATCATTCTGGAGGGTCACTCGGCCGTGGATGAATCGATGGTGACAGGGGAGTCGATTCCTGTGGAGAAGACAGCAGGACAAGAGGTCATTGGAGCCACCCTGAACAAGACAGGCACTTTCAGATTCAAGGCTACGAAGGTTGGAAAAGACACTATGCTGGCTCAGATCATCAAGATGGTGGAAGAAGCCCAGGGATCGAAACCACCCATTGCAAGGCTAGCCGACCTCATCGCGAGCTACTTTGTCCCGGCGGTTATCGGGATTGCAGTGCTCACCTTCGTCATCTGGTATTTCTTCGGGCCGGAACCAGCGCTCACGTACGGGGTACTCAACTTTGTGGCCGTTATGATTATTGCCTGCCCATGTGCATTGGGTCTGGCAACCCCGACCTCTATCATGGTCGGCACTGGAAAGGGAGCTGAGTACGGGGTTCTCATCCGAGGCGGGGAGGCCCTTGAGATGGCGCACAAACTGAATGCCATTGTTTTGGACAAAACAGGAACCATTACAAAGGGAGAACCTTCCGTGACCGATATCGTGGAGGCCGATGGATATCAGGAGGCAGAGATCCTGCGACTGGCCGCCTCAGCAGAAAAGGGGTCTGAACATGCCCTTGGAGAGGCCATTGTGAACCAAGCCCAGAGGACAGGGCTTGAGTTAGAGCCATCCACGGACTTCAATGCCATACCTGGCCACGGCATTGAGGCCACGATTGGAGGGAAACAAGTCTTGTTGGGAAATATCAAGCTGATGAAAGATAGAGGTTTCCCTCTGAAGGATATGGACAAGAAGGCCACGGACCTATCGAGTGAAGGAAAGACCCCCATGTTCGTGGCCGTGGACGGAGAAATTGGCGGCATCATTGCCGTGGCCGATACTTTGAAGGAGAATTCCAAGGCCGCCCTTGCTGCCCTGCGAAACCTTGGCCTGGAAGTCATCATGTTAACGGGGGACAATCAAAGAACTGCTGAGGCGATTGCGAGACAGGTTGGTGTCGATCATGTTCTGGCTGAGGTTCTTCCGGACCAGAAGGCAGAACAGGTGAAAACACTTCAGGCCGAAGGGAAGAAGGTTGGCATGGTGGGCGACGGGATCAATGATGCACCTGCTTTGGTCCAGGCCGATGTTGGGATTGCCATAGGAACTGGAACCGATGTGGCCATGGAGTCAGCCGACATCACCTTGATCAGTGGCGATCTCAGTGGGGTCGTGACTGCCATCGGGTTGAGCAAGGCAACCGTTCGAAACATCAAGCAGAACCTGTTCTGGGCCTTTGCTTATAACACCATCTTGATCCCTGTGGCAGCGGGGGTGCTTTTCCCATTCTTTGGAATACTGCTAAACCCGATCTTTGCGGCTGCGGCCATGGGGCTCTCATCCGTCACTGTCGTGACCAATGCACTTAGGTTAAGGCGGTTCAGACCGCCAGCTGTGGCTGTATGATGTCATGTCGCATCGCTATCACAAGACAGCCGCCGCTTTCTGCCAGAGAAATAGTAGCCGGACGAGCATTTTGGAGAACTATTTACATAACAGACAGGAGAACTCCATGCGGAAAATCAAAGTATTTCTAGTCTCGCTGACTATTTTGGTATTAGCAGCCACCTCTTTTGAAGGGATTGCTATGGCGGCACAAGTTGCTTGGGTTAATGAAAGTAGCGGACGTGTCCATATTAATGGGGGCAAGAATGATGGGTATGAATTGGGAACCATTGTGTGCTTTTTTATATCTTCAAGAGAAGAGCTTGTCTGTGGCATAGTTAAGAGTACTTCAAATTCCGAAGCTGTTGTTAAAGTAGAAAAAAGATGGGGAAAAAAGATTCTAAAAGGAACGGAGGCAATGCTCTATGTTGAAGAAGAAGAAAAAGAAGAAATGAAAGAGAATGAAAATAAAGAAGATAAAGAAAAAATGGAGGAGAATGAGGAAATATAAGAGAATGAAGATTGGTTTCGATAACCCAAAATTGACTCACTCAAGCAGACCTCTGGTAATAAGATTGCAGTTCGGCAATCCAAATAATCGGAGGAGAAAGGAGAATGCTAAAGGTAGATCAATATGAGCATGTGAGAATGGCACGTCGGGTTTACGGCAAGGAGACGAGAAAGCTTTCCAGAGAAACGGGACATTGAAGAAAGACTATCAAAAGGGCAACAGGAGAAGTATATGTCGGCTAAAGGCCGAGGAGGAGGTGAAGGTCATGGCAAGCGACCCAGTCTGCAAAATGGAGGTAGACGAGAACAAGGCAGCGGCTACTTATGAATACCAAGGGAAAACTTACTATTTCTGTGCAGTGGGATGTAAGGAGAAATTCTCAGAGGAACCGGAGAAATTCCTGAAAGAGGAAGACAAGAAGTAAAATAGGAATATCAATAGACTCCGCATTCGCGGGAACAATGAGAAACAAGAAAGGAGAAAGAAGAATGGGAAAGATTGCAAGAAGAATGGGAATCATGAGTCTTATCTGTTTCTTTGCATCTTTGATGATTTTGACCTTTGCGGCAGATGCCGGTGCCCAACACGGTGGAGGCATGATGATGGGCCCGTGCGGAATGAGTGGAAAAGGTCAGGGCATGATGCCCATGATGGGGGGGCAGGAACATCGTGGCAAGCATTCATCGAGTGCGAGCCTTATGAAAATGCTTCATAAATGGGGAAGACAATTCTTTGTTCAAAAGGATGAGTTGGGACTCACTGAAGAGCAGCTCGATGAAATAGAATCGATTCTTATGTCCCACGTCAAGTCTGCTATTCGGAAGAAGGCAGATCTTAAGGTTTTGCTAATCGAAAGCCAGGAAGTCTTGGTGAAAGAAGAAATCAATCTCAAGGCAGTTGGGAAGAAACTCAAAGTCATGGAGGCATTAAACACTGAAATGGCGATTGAGGGAGTTCGGACACTGAAAAAGGCATTGGCCGTACTAACACCCGAACAGCAAAAAAAGATTCGGCGTTTGTTTAAGAATTCCACACTCATGAGGAGCAAAAGAATGGGAATGATGCCGGGTGGCATGATGGGCCGGGGTATGATGCAAGGTATGATGGGCTCCGGCATGATGCCCGGCATGATGGGCCAAGGTGGCATGATGGGCTCCGGCATGATGCCCGGCATGATGGGTCAAGGTGGCATGATGAAAGGTATGATGGGTCAAGGTGGTATGATGCCCGGCATGATGGGTCAAGGTGGCGCCCCCGCTCCAGGTGAAGGTAAGAAGGAGTCAGAGCACGAACACTGAACGGAGTAACCCCCTTTAAGGGGGGCCTCGTAGCCATAGGCAACCTTAAAACAGAAGAAAGCGTCGCGTCTTAGCAGCACCGGAACACACCTGTGCATGGGCCCAATTTTGGTCCCCTTAAGGGCGCCAGTAACAATGCCCTTTTAGTGTTAGTCAAGTCACTGGCTATGCCGGTGGTAATGCCTTTGACTGGCTTGCTCCCCGCGCACGAAGTGCTGCCGTAAGGCAGAACCCCTGTCTTTCAGGGCGGGAAGGTTTGATTTAGAACTCTGTCTAATAGATAAGAGGTGCTGCTATGCATGGAATGGAAGCTGGTGGCTATGCTTATGGCATGTGGCCGGTGGTGGTTTTCAATATTCTCCTTTTCCTATTCTTTGCCATAGGCTTCATAAGACCAAAGAAAAAATTTGAGTGGCGTTCCATGGGGGCTTTCATAGGCTTCCTCGTGGCCCTGTTTACAGAAATGTATGGTTTTCCGCTCACAATATACTTTCTTTCGGGCTGGATGGGTGAAGCCTATCCCGTTCTCGATCCCTTTTCGCACCCCAGCGGACATTTAGTCCTGGTATTTCTGGGCTTAGCCCATTCTCACGCAGCCATGACGATTCTTCATCTAATCAGCAATGGAATCATATTCTTCGGTTTCTACCTTATGTATAAGGGATGGACGTTGATTCATGGCGCAAAGGGAGAAAAACTAGTCACAGAAGGCGTGTACTCCTATGTGAGACATCCTCAATACAGCGGTTTATTCTTAATAACCATAGGGTTTCTCATTCAGTGGCCCTCTATTTCAACTGTGATCATGTGGCCCGTGCTGACATTTGCTTACTACAGATTAGCCATGAGAGAGGAAAGGGATATAGAGGGGCAGTTTGGCCAAGAATTCTTAGAATACAAGAAGAAAGTGCCGGCGTTTATTCCCACATTCGGAAAGGAGGCAGTATCATGAAAAAGCACGGCTTATGGATGATCATAGCTTGCGCGCTACCTCTCTTTTTGATTTTCATGTTGCCTTCCTTTGGAGTCAGGGGTGACGCGTCTTTGTTCATTTTTCTTGTCCTGTGTTTCGGCATGCATATGTTAATGATGAGGGGCCACCACGGAGATAATGATGACCATGACAACAAGAAGGAGGGGGGCCATGGGAAACATTAGTATTAGAAGATTTGGTTTGGCCTGGGGCATGACTTTTGCCCTTTTGTATTTGGGGTGCATGTTAGTCATGTCTATAGTCGGCCGGGAGGGAACTATTCTTTTCTTTAATAGCTTGATGCACGGGCTCGACGTAAGTTCAATCATTAGAATGGATATGCCGTTTTGGGAGATGATCATTGGGATTATTGAAATGTTCATCCTTGCATGGCTTGTGGGTGCTACGATAGCGAGCATTTATAATTTTAGGTCAAGAAAAGGTGTAAAAAAGGGAACTGGTTAAATGGCGTTCATTGCTCTTAGCAAGCCATGCCACGAAGAATAGTGGGGACGGCTGATCATTATAGATGCCTCTCACCTACAATTCTGTTACATGGGGTGTCGCAAATGCTTTTCCGAAGTGGACACAGGTCTGCTGGACGCGCAAGACATTCAATACTATTCTTTTCTATCAGCACCTCGCTTTTTATGGTTCTCCTCTCTATTCTCTGGGCAGAAAACACCGAGACTTACATTGACCTAGACCTTTCGTCCAAATTCTATGAAGAAGGTCAAATTCCCAAAGAGTGGAATCTAAGGAAGCGTTTAGGCCGCACGAAACGTGCAAGTGCGAAATGGGTCCACTCAAACAGCATTCCGGCCGTCAAGCTTCATTCCAAGGACACCCTGACCTTTCTCGAAAAAAGAGTAAATATTAATATAAGAGACTTTCCAATCGTTACGTGGAAGTGGAAAGTGGAAAACGTTCTTGAAGACATTGACGAAAGAACTGTTGAAGGGGACGATCATCCTATCAGAATATTCTTTGTCTTTGAGCCCGATTCATCCAATCAGTCCTTTTGGTTTCGAGCCAAAAGATTCTTGTACCTTGACAGAATCCACGGCCATCCCATGGGGGGCAGGTTTACGGAGTATTTATGGAGCAGCCATCTTGAACCTGGTGACACTATCAATGATCCAGGAAAACCTTGGCAAAAGCTTATGGTGATTGAAGGCGGTAAGAGGAATCTCGGCAAATGGTTGTCGTATGAAAGAAACCTCTATGAAGACTATAAGAGACTCTACGGAGGGGAACCCCGCCAGTTAATCTTCATCGGCATCCTCAATGATACGGACCAAACTGGACAAGAAGCCGTCAGTTACGTAGCAGACTTAGCCTTTCATAGACAGGGAAAGGGGGGTTGGACAACACCTTTGAACCAAAAGAAATTGAAAGGGGGCAGGTCACAGGAGTCAGGGTCAAGAAGGATACATTCATCATTCCGCCTCGTATGGGAAAAGGTGCAATAGAGTTTGTTGCGGATAATCCAGGTGTCTGGATTCACCATTGTCACAACCTCTATCGCCTTGCCGGAGGCATGGCAAACCTTGTCAGAAATCTTTGATAATCTTATTGCAATTTAGTGGATAGGCCTCTGGCCTGTCTTGCAAAAACGGAGAAACGGTATGAGTAAATGGCGACGGAACATAATTAAAATAACTTTTGTATTACTGTTATGCTTTCTTCAAGGTTTTGTGCCTTCTACCAGTGAAACAAAGAAAATAGAGGATCCATTTTATGTAAACCTTGTGTCGGACCGTAACGCTGATCTCACCTCTCAGGATGCAGATCGGCCCGACATAGAATGGTTTAAAAAGGAACTTCGAATTTCGCCTAAATATGTTGAGAAGCAAGAAGGTGTCCTAGGGCTTTCATGGGCTCATTTCCTGACAATGGTTTTCCTGATTTGCTCTTTTCTTGTGGCTCTAGTAGCGGTCATTATTAGACATGGGAGGACCAGGGAGCTTTGCAGCGTGCTCCTGGAAGAGGAGAAAAAGAATGAGTCTAAAAGTTGAATTTAGGCAATCGAACAAAACAGTGGAATGGGACGATGCGTTTGGGAGTATCCTTGAACTGGCTGAGGAAAACGGGATCGAAATAGAAAGTGAATGTGAGCAAGGGGTTTGCGGTACCTGCAAAACTAAACTAATTTCCGGAGAGGTAGAAATGGAGACAGAAGATGGATTAGATGATACTGATCTGGAAGAAAACATGATTCTTCTCTGTGTTTCTGTCCCCAAAACGGACATCGCGATAGAGGCATAATTGATGTTGAATGAGAAAAATATAATCGCTCTTCTTGCCGTATTCTTTGTAGTAGTCACCCTGGGCTTTTTGGTTCACCAGAGTCAGACCTTCGCGGGGAGCCTGATCGGACACCTCATCGGCATTGCAGGCGCCGTGATCATGTTTTTGGCTTTGGTTTATCCTTTCCGAAAACGGGTCCTGAAGAAACGGGGCAGACAAAATCCTCTTAATACCCATATTTACTTCGGCCTGATGGGGCCATCTTTGGTGGTCATACATTCTGCCCACAAGTTCAGCAGCCTCATCGGTATGCTTTGTTTTCTGTCTATGCTCGTTGTTGTCTTGAGTGGGATTGTTGGTAAGTTTCTTTTTCGAAGAGTCAACCGAACCTTGAAGCAACAAAAAAACGATTTGTTTGCCCTGAGAGGACTCTTTGAAAAGCGAAAGAATGAGATTGGCGTCCTTCAAGCATATCTAGAGACACAAATGGCCAACCACCGGGAAAGAAACGAGGAACAACGAATAGAAACCGAACAAATCGACTTCGAAAAGCAGGAGAAGCATAAAGAATTGGTGAACTTGGCCCATTCCATAGCTGAGATCGAACATATTAATAGAGTCTTTTCTAGTACAAAGATCCTGTTTTCCCGCTGGATTCGAGCACATTATCTTTTGACTATTTTTCTTTTCTCCATGATGATCGTGCACATTCTAACCACCATTTATTATGGAATTAGATGGCTTTGATGAGGAGGATATCCCAATCATTAGGCGTTCTGTTGGTGGTGGCGTTTTCCGCTTGGCTATTCCTTTACGATGATGCTGCGCAGCCCGGGCCGTTGAGCTTTTTCCATGAGGATATTCAGGACTGCACTGCCTGCCATGAACCATGGAGAGGCGCTTCTGATAAGCAATGTCTTGAATGTCACGATTTTGACGACAGTCCTATGCTGAAAAAAGAGATCCGTTTCCATGAAGCTCGCCAGAACTGTATGGCATGTCACAAGGAACACCAAATGTTGGGGGCCAACATCTCCATAATGGACCATAAACCTTTGAATGAGGAGTTACTTTGCACGACATGTCATTTTGACCGGCATGACGGGCTTTTTGGTCGGAATTGCCGGGAATGCCACGGTATTCGGAGCTGGAAAGTGCCGGGATATCGACACCCTGTCGAGGATAGGACCGATTGTTACCGCTGCCACAAAGGGCCTCAATCCCATTACGACGAGCGTTTTTGGGACCTAATTGTTAAAGATATGGAAAAGGAATCGGTTCCTGAAAGGGATTGCTGTCAATGCCACACGATTTACCATTGGCGTTACCGGAGAATGGAGCATGAGATACCTACTTCGTGAGCAGTCTTTTCTTGCCAAGTATTTCAAAGTGTTTCAACGCAAAGGTCTCGAGACTTGCCTTTTCTCCGCAGTCAGACATCTGTTGATCTCACTGGAACCCGTCTCAAGAATGTGGATTAGGGTTCCAAGGCGCGGGGCGGCGCGCAGTCCCGCCGCGGCGGGATGAGCATTTTGAGTCCCGATACATCGGGACAACGCCGCCATGGGGTCTTAGCCCAGTTTTTGAGATGGGTTCTAATGAAGGGGGGCTGAAGGATGCAACATCGATTCATGCAACCAGCAACGGAGGAGCAAGGCACATGCAAACGGTTCTGCCTGACGACAGCCTTTCGCATGTGGGTAGCAAGCCGGTCAAGATGGTAGCTTCGCCATGATCTCAATGACCTCCTCTTCATCCACATCCGACCATCGCTCGTAGGCATCTGCCACTGCAAAGCGCCAACCCCCTCGAATATTGGGGCAGTAGAGAGTCTCGACCTCACCCGCTATGCGTTCCACCGTGCCACGATGGCCGGTTGGCACTGCCACAACTATATGGTCGGCCCCGGTCTTGCGCAAAGCCTCGACCGCCACACGCATAGTAAAGCCTGAGGCAAGTCCGTCGTCAACCAATATGACCGGGCGCCTTGAAAGATCTGGAAAAGGTTGTTTTTTCCGGAGCCTCTTGACCCTTCGTGCGACTTTAGAGGAGGTTTTCTCAATCCCCTTTTGAACTTCATCCTCAGTTAGCTTTAAGTATGACAGCATCTCATCATTCAGCCTGACGGTTCCATCAAAGGCCACAGCGCCGTATCCTGCCTCAGTGTTCCACGGGAGGGTTATCTTACTTACTACTGCCACATCAAAAGGTAGATCAAGTTGCGCTGCGACCACCGCACCCACCGGCACGCCACCTGCTGGGATACTAAGGACGATGTCGCCCTCTTGTTGGTGGGATTGAAGCATCCCTGCGAGGACCTTTCCTGCATGGTCACGGCCGCGAAAAACCCGCACACGATCTCTCAATTCGGGGAGATCAAGGATACTATGAGCTGGTTGGGCATGCATGGAGACACTTTGTGGTGAGTCGAGTTTCTGGAATAGAGTCTATGAGAAGACAGGCAGTCATCACCACAGTTTAGACTGTTTACAGGGCCTTACGTTCAACATTCTGATAACATATGTGACCGCCCGCTGTCAAAAGATGTGAACTGACATGAACACATCCCATATAAGCCCTCACGGGCCAGGTTAACCTTGATCTGCCATATGATATGAAGCCTTCTTGCTTGACATGGAAGCCCCATTCTCCTATGCTTCTCTATAGGAAAAAGGACTTTTCGGACACTATTCGAACTGCAACAGCGAGGGCTAACCCTGCAGCAGCTGCAGGGAATCTTCAATTTCCCGCCGGTGTAATCGACCCCGACATATCGTGGATCACTTCTCCTACACATAACCCGAAAAAAGACGGATCGCGAGCCTCGCCGAGGATCGGGAGGTTAAGAACCATTGGAGGCTGATAGACACAATGTCAGAACGAGAATTTATATAAAAAACAAAAAGGCTTACCTCAAGACCCTTCCTTTGTCAGCCCAAATCTACTGAGATTTCCTCCATATTTTCCACGCGAAAAAAAGGTGTTGTTTTTGGAGAAGGCTGTGGTAAGCATAAAATGTCTTAGAATCATCCATTAGCCTCTAAGCAGGGGTGTCATGAACTGAATACCAAGACTCATTTTCGCGGAAAGCGACGTGGGACTTTTCCGGTTGAAGAGCTTCGCACTCGGGATGAACTGTCATTTTGCAGAGGAACATTTTGACCAATTCATACATTTTCAGATCCTTTGTAGTAGAGACGGCCATGTCGTTATTAGCAAAGGTGCTCTTATTGTGGCAGAAGTTGCCGAATCCAAAGAAAAAACCTATGCGGGCCAAGCCGGAAGAATATTGGTTGCATTCAGAACTGTTGAAGCGGTCGATGGACAATATATTATTGTCTCTGGCTCAAGCAGACGAGAAGGTCAAGACAAAATGATCGAGTCAATCGGCCTTGGGATGGTATGTTGCCCATTGTTCCTACTCATGAAGGGCGAAGAAGGCGTGATAAAGGTCGGTCAAATTGTCCGGATATATACGATGCAGAAAACTGAAGTTATGGTGGAAACGCAGGGTTCTTCAAACCAGCCCTGATATTTACTGTGCGTGATGTAACATTAGGTTAGAAAGCTAAAGTGATTAGTAGTGAAAGATATATTTGAAGGGAGGAAACATATGTTGAGAAAGACGGGTTGGCTATTTCCTGCGCTATTTCTATCCATTCTCCTATCTGGATGTCCGCCTGCCGCACTCTTGATAGGTGGTGCAGCGGGGGGCGGTGCAGTCGCCTTTGTTGGTGGAGAATTGAAATCAACCGAGGAGGTTTCTTTAAATCGAGCTTGGAACGCTGCAAGGAAAGCGATGGACGATTTGGAATTTTCCATCACAAGTGAAGAAAAAGATGCATTCTATGGCCAGTTCACTGCTCGGGGAGCGGGTGACAAGAAAATTAAGGTTAAGCTTAAAAAACAGTCCGATACCGTCACTGAAATCAGAATTCGCATTGGAATCTTCGGTGATGAATCTTTGTCTCGACAGATTCTTGATACAATTAAGAAACGATTCTGATCAACGTACCACGCATTGCTAAGGGAACTCTATCTTTGGCCGAAGAACAGTAGATGTCTGTTTTCAGCAGGAAGAGGCGCTTCGTGCAAAATGTGAGTCTGGTGCAGAGATTGGACAAAGTAGGTTTTTTTTAAAATGTCTCAATGACCAAGAGTTTAGAGGGGCAACCTTGGGGTCTTGGTGACGTGACATAGCCATATTTCAATACAATAAGATGGAGAAAACGAAATGAAACTACTCAGTTGTGCAGCCATTGTTCTGGTGGTAATAACCTTCAGTGCCGGTTGTCTTCTCATGGGAAAGAATAAGGAGTACCAACCATTTGACTCCAGCGAACTTGAGAGACTTGTTCCAGGCCAGACAACGGCGACAGAAGTATCCAGGATCTTTGGAAGCCCAAGGCAAGTGGTAAAGATGTCTAATGGTAATGCTTATATCTATGAACGCTCTGTGGCCAAAGGAACAGCGCTTTGGTTATTGATAGTGAGCCTTGGCAACTACGAGAAGCAGTGTGACAAAGTGGTTTTTTTCTTTGATAACAATGATATTTTGACTCACTACGGCGTGAGCCTTGACGCCGAGAAGGCGTCCTATGGGTTGCCGTTTTAACATTCTTTTTATGAAAATCTTCAAGAATACCCGGCCCAGGCAGATCCAATATCGAGTCGTGCGGGAGGCAATGGCTCGTCGTTGCTTGGCTCTGATAATGTTATTGATTTCAGGTGCTCTTCTTTTCGGCTGCGTCTCGTTCCAATTTTTCAGGGGAGTGGAAGGACGCGAGGTTGTGCCTCCCGGCAATGAGGTACAGGTGGGAAAGACTACCCTATGTGACGTACTGTTGCTGCTGGGTGCTCCAGACAAAGTGGCCGGACTGGAGGGAAAGGACCTTTTGCTGTACGAGAGAGTGGTGCTTCACAAAAACAGACTTTCCTTGGGCGTTCCTGTTGTCGATATCTGGGGAGCAGGTCTAGATTTTTCCGCATATGGGACCCTTGTATGCTACGACACCCTTGCCCTCTTTTTTACTCCCGACGGGGTCCTGCAAGACATGGTTTTTGAAAAAGGTTCCAATCGTCCCTACCTGAGAACCTTGTTTACAGAAAAGTGAGACCAGTGGATATAGTTTCTTCTGTAATTAGAGGACAAGCTTCATTCCATCACTGGGTCCGGTCTTCATATGCGGATCAAGAATCCGATCATAGGAGGAATTGAGAATGGGTACGGGAAATATTTTTCTGCGTGATCTTGCAGAAAAGGAAGATATGTGGGTCGACACGTATTCTACGTTGAGACAATTATTCCAGTTGATGCAAAAAAACGAAAAAGGCGTTGTCGTTGTGCTGAAAAAGGAAAAGCCGGTAGGAATCTTGACAGAGAGAGACGTTGTCAGGCTTTTATACACTGGGGTTGATTTAGCTGAAGAGGCTGAACGTTTTGCAAGAAAACCTTTAGTCACGGCCCGTGGAAAGAGGACTATTGGTTATGCTCTGAGCTTGATGGTTGAAAACAACATCAGAAGGTTGTTGGTGGTTGACAGCTCTGATAATTTCCTCGGCGTCGTCACCCAGCAGGAGTTGTTGAACCATCTTGAAGAGGATTTTTACCGTTCATCGCTCACAGTAAAACACGTTTTCGACCAGTTGAAAGATTTGGTTAGTGTGGCCCGGAACGATTCGATCAATGAAGTGCTTAAGAAGATGGTGGAACACAATATTAGCGCAGTTCCCATTCTGGAAAATGATATGGCCGTTGGGATCATTACTGAAAAGGATGTCCTGAAGTTGGCCAACGATAATGTATCGTTTCAAGAGCCTGTTAGTAAGTACATGTCCTCTCCTGTCACCTTTGCCAATCCAGAGACAAGGCTCATCGACGTGGTCAAGACGATGAACACAGAACACATAAGAAGGGTTGTTGTGGAGGATGTGGATGGTTTGGCTGTGGGCATGATCACAAACAGAGATCTTGTGAGGAACTTTGAGGGGGACTACAATGAGTTTCTGGAAAGAAAGCTGAGATACTCGAAGGAGATTTTGAATCTGTTGCCAGAGATGTTGTTTGAAGTGATTGATACAGGGGACGATCAGTTAGTGGTATGGGCAAACGACAAGGTGTTGAGCAGGTTCGGAAGAGAAATCATAGACAAGCCCGTGACTCAGTTGGTGCCGTCACAAAGGTGGCATGACATTTACCGTACCTTGATGGAGCAAAACAAGATTGAAGATGTCAGATTCAAAAAGGATAAGTGCATTTACGAATTTTCCGGGTTCTATCTCCCTCTGGACAGAAAGACAGAAAAAGGGCGGATACAACTGCTCCTGAGGGATATTACCGAAGAAGTCACGCTGGCCACTACTGATCCACTAACCAGCATTTACAACAGAAGATACATGAACGAGTTCCTGGCGAAAGAGGCGGAGAGAAGCAGACGGACGGACAGGGGGTTCGCCGTTTCCATAACCGATGTGGACGACTTTAAGAAGATCAACGATACTTACGGACATCTGTCTGGTGATATCGTTTTAAAGAAGATTGTGCGGGCAATGATTAGCTGTATACGGGAATACGACACAGTAGGACGGTATGGCGGGGAGGAGTTTCTGATTATTCTGCCGGAAATCGATAAACGGACAGCCACTCTTGTCTGTAACAGGCTGCGCCGGAACATTGAAGAACTTGAGATCGAAGTCATGGAAGGCGAAAAGATCACTGTGACCGTCAGTTTTGGCATTGCAAGTTTTCAGGAGGACGGGGTTTTGCCGGAGGATCTGCTTGTTAAGGCGGACGAGAGGCTATACAAGGCCAAGAGAGAGGGGAAGAATCTGGTTGTGTTTGAGTAGAATCCATCTCAAAAATGTGGATCAGGGTTCAGGGCCCCGCCTGATGGCGGGACTTCGTATCTATCTCTAAGATGAAGGTTCTCAGCAAACGCGGGGCGGCACGCAGTCCCGCCGCGGCGGGATGAGCATCTTAAGCCGACGCGCAACGCCGCCATGGGGACTTTTTACGAAGCCGTCAAACCTCTTCCTCTTCTAGGGTGACAGAGTGAGGCAAAGCGTTCAGGTCGACTTCTCGAGCTGCTTTGATGCCAGCATGAAGCGCTTTGCGGTTCATTTCTTCTGTTCCTTTGGGCACCCTTGCTATCAACGCCGCTTCCAAGCTTTTCAATGACACAACTTGTGCCAGGTAACCAACAGCACCCAGGCCAACAATATTGGCTACAAACTTTTTACCCACTTCCTTTCGGGCGATCTGTGTGAATGAAATAGCAACTACTCGGCTTGTGGGCACCTGATCGACCAGCGTGGCGTCAACCACCAGCAGTCCTTTAGGCTTGAGATCCAGAAAATAGGTGTCGCAGGCGGCCTGATTCATAGCCAGAAGCAGATCCAGTTTTGTGGCCCGGGGATAGTCAATGACTTTTTTGCTTATGACTACTTCGGCTTTGCTGTTTCCACCTCTGGCTTCAGGGCCATAGCTCTGGGTTTGACAAACGTACTTTCCATCATAGACCCCTGCTGCCTCAGCCAAGACCAGGGCAGCCATGATGATGCCCTGTCCCCCTGATCCAGCAAAACGGATCTCGTATCGGTCTTCCATCATTGTCTTGATTTCCTGGCAAGCTTTTTGGCCTTTTCGCGAATTTTCTGATATTCATCTGTGTAGATTGGCTTTTCCACGTCGGTCAAGACACCTATGGTAAACTTATCCTCCAGGGCACCAGGCTTCATTCTTTGGGCTTTCTTTGTAGTCACCGCATGATCTTTCAACCACTTCATCATGGTTACCGGATCCTCCATTTCATTTCGCCGCCCAAATTGTATGTGGCAGTTGGACATCGCCTCCACCACACTGAAACCGGGCTTTCGTATCCCCTTCTCGATTAACTCATCTAAGAGCTGGGCATGATACACAGTGCCCCTGGCCACAAAAGCAGCTCCCGCTGTAACTGCCAACTCTGCGATGGAAAAGGCATGTTCAATATGGCCGTACGGGGCGGTTGTGGCATAACACCCGTACGGCGTTGTGGGTGAATGCTGGCCCCCTGTCATGCCGTAGATCTGATTATTGATGATGATAGCGGTTATGTTCAGATTCCGCCTGGCAGCGTGAATGAAATGGTTGCCGCCAATGGCGATGGCATCCCCATCTCCCATGATCGTGATGACCGTCAGGGAAGGCTTTGCCAATTTAATGCCGGTGGCAAAGGTCAAGGCACGTCCATGGGTCGTGTGCAGAGTGTTGAAGTCAACATATACCGGCATGCGACCTGAGCAGCCGATCCCGGAAGCCAGAACAATCTCGTCTTTTTCTAAGCCCAGGCGATCAATAGCTCGAATGAGCGCCCCCAGAACAATGCCGTTGCCGCACCCGGGACACCAAACGTGTGGGAATTTCTTGTCGTGACGCAAGTATTTGTGAATCAGCTTCGTCACTTCTTTTGGCATCTCACACTCCTTCACATGGAAAGCTTCCAGACAAAATCACATTTTCGTCAGCTGCCGATAGATTTCATCGGGCGTGATAAGTTCGCCGTCAATGCGGTTATATTTCTCCACTTGGGAGGCATTCTGATTTACCCGTTTAACTTCCCGGCTGATCTGTCCCATGTTCATCTCCGGAACCAACACGGCTCTGCATTGCCTTAACACGCATTCCACAGATCGCCTGGGAAATGGGAAAAGGGTTATTAGCTGCAACAGCCCGGCTTTGATCCCCTGTTTCCTAGCGTCACTGACCGCTTGACGGGCAGACCGGGCAACTGAACCGTAAGCAATGACAGCGACCTCAGCATCGTCCGCCATGAACGATTTCGTCATCTGAATTTCATGGAAGCCCTGTGTAATCTTCCGGAATAGACGGCCAATAAATGCCTCGATTTCATCGGAACGCTGTGTGGGAAAACCGCGCACATCATGAACAAGTCCTGTCACATGATGACGATATCCTTCCCCGAAGGCCGCCATGGTCGGGACGCCTTGGCTATTACCTTCATAAGGGATATACCATTCGGACGGTATGCTTGGAGAAGTCCGACTAACGACCCTAATTTCGTCAAGGGAAGGTAAAGTTATAGTCTCGCGGGTGTGCGCGACCATTTCATCCGATAGGACAATGACCGGGACGCAATATGCTTCTGAAAGATTGAATGCCTGAACCGTTATGTCAAAGCAGTCACGGACAGTTGATACAGCCAACACGATAATAGGGTGATCCCCATGGGTCCCCCACCTAGCCTGCATCACGTCACCTTGTGAGGGATTTGTGGGGAGACCCGTACTCGGGCCGCCGCGCATGACATCCACCACAACACAAGGGACTTCAGCAATACAGGCGAAGCCCAGATTCTCCTGCATGAGTGAAAATCCAGGTCCGCTTGTGGCCGTCATACTTTTCACCCCGGCCAGTGAGGCGCCGATAACGGCACCCATACTGGAAATTTCATCCTCCATCTGGATAAAGGTGCCTCCCACCTGGGGTAATCGAACCGATAAGATCTCACCGATCTCCGAGGCAGGCGTTATCGGATAGCCTGCAAAAAAACGACAGCCTGCAGCCAAGGCCCCTTCCGCGATCGCTTCGTTTCCCTGTAAGAGTACTCTCTTTTTTGGGGAGGGTGTCGTCATGCTTTGTTCCTCCCCGGTTCAACATTCCGCTCCACGATGGTGATGGCGAAGTCCGGACAGTGAATTTCGCAAAACCTGCATCCAATACAATCGTCCGGTCGTTCAACCACCGGACCTCCGGCGTTGTCGCGGCCTATGACCTTTTTGGGGCAAAACGCACTGCAGATACCGCAGGCTTTACACCAGTCCCGAAAGATTGTCTGATCATACAGTTCCTTGACCTTCCCGGATTGCTTCTGTTTGGATGCCCGGGGTTTATTGGCAATCATAGTCTTCTTGGCGGCTTGTTTGGTCCTTTTTTTAGGGGGATTCACGGCCTTTACCTCAATGGGATCGCTTTTGCGGGCCTTTCAAAAGGGCTTTGTATGCTCATACTTATAAGTAATGCACCATAACCAAGGGTGCTCAACTTTACAAGCCCAACAACGCCAGCAAGAGTAAAAACCTTGTTTCGGCCCTGATTGACTTTTTTGGCGACCGAACGTACCATGTCAAATACAAGTGCTGTTTACCTGGGAAAAAGGGAGGTCCACGAAATCATAATATTCCAGGAAGAACAGAACGACCTTGAACCAGCATGTGTTGGGCGAATCCTTGCTTGACCAGCCCGCTCCCGGCGCACGAAGTGCTGCCGTAAGGCAGAACGCCCGCCCTTCAGGACGGGGAGGCTTCACACACATCGTACATGGGCGAGGCAAAAAGACGATGAATATAATCCATCGATGTCTATTATCATTTTGAGATATTAATAAATGAAGGGGGTACAGTTATGAATCGACTCATCAAGTATGTAGGCAGCGTACTGTGTGTTGCGGCGGCTTTGACCCTGGGTTGTGCCGCAGGTCCTCAAGTGCGTAGAACGGACGTGGAAGAGACCATCGACCTTAGTGGGCGTTGGAACGACACCGATTCCCGCCTGGTAGCGGAGGAGATGATTGCGGATTGTTTGAACAGGCCGTGGTTGACCAAGTTCAAGGCAGAGCATGGGGGTGCGACCCCGGTGGTTATTGTGGGCACAATTCTAAACCGAAGCCATGAGCACATTAATACACAAGTGTTTGTGAAGAATCTAGAACGAGCTCTGATTAATTCGGGACAGGTTGATTTTGTCGCCTCCAAGGACGAACGACGCGAACTGCGGGAAGAAAAAGCAGATATGCTTAAAGGCTTCACCAGCGAGGAAACCGCCAAGTCTATAAGCGGGGAGACCGGGGCAGACTTCATGCTTAAGGGTTCGATGAATTCAGTCAAAGACCAGATTAAAGGGAGATATGTTATACTCTATCAGGCCAATCTGGAGCTGATTCATGTCGAAACCAACAAGAAGGCCTGGATTGGAGAAAAACAGATCAAGAAGTTCGTAAAACGGTCTAGATACAGGTTTTAAGCCTCTATTGAAGCTCCCTGCGGCCCGGACAGATCGGGACGGGGAACGCCGCTCACTCTTGCAGTTCAAAACCGGCAAACCCACTTAAAGGATGCCATGATGTGCTTCACAAGAAGATTTCAATGCCTGCTTGTCCTGGTAACGACGGGTATCTGGATCTTTTTTTCCGGCTGTGTAACCCAGCCAAAAACAGGTGGCCGTTCTCAGAAGGGGGTTACCCCGGGACAGCCCAGGTTTTTCTTGCCGGTATATGAGCAAATCATCCCTTTCGTTGACCGCCGGGATTATGGTGGAGCACTGGGCGCTTTGCGACAAGGTGAGGCGCAATTCGGTGAGAAGGATCGGTTATTATATCTTATGGAGGGCGGCTTGCTGAGCCTGTACGACGACGATTACCGCACATGCCGCAACATCCTTACCGAGGCGGAGTTGTTAGACGAAGATCTGTACACTAAGTCAATCACGCGACAAGCCGCGACATTTATTATCAATGATTTGGTTGCTCCTTATAGGGGAGAGGATTACGAGTCAGTCATATTAAATTTTCTCCTAGCCTTGGCCTATCTTCAGGAGGGAAGCGTCGAGGACGCGCTTGTGGAAGCCCGGAAGGTGGACAAGAAACTAGAGGCCATCAACAGCCAGTACCCTGAAGATAAGAAAAACGCATATAAGGAGGACGCCTTTGTTCGGTGGCTTATGGGCATGTTGTATGAAATTGATCCCACCTCTGTGAATCTGAACGACGCGTTTATATCGTACAGAAAAGCGCTGAATATCTACAAAAAGGACTACCACAAGAACTATGGCATTGGCCCTCCTTTGCTACTCAAAAAGCACTATCTCAGTCTGGCTGCATGGATCGGTGGGGGAGAGTTTCGCAGGGCGAAACGCAGGTTCAAAGATATCGCGTTCCTCTCGCAAAAGGATAAGAAACGAATATCGACCCTTACGTTTATCCATTTCAATGGAAAGGCACCCATTAAGGTGGAAAAGAGCATCACGAGCCCACTTCCAGATGGCCATGTCATTAAAGTCGCCTTCCCCAAGTATCAAGATCGTCCGTTCACCATTGTCGGTTCAAGAATCCGCGCCTCACGGGTCGACGGTAAGCGCATATTCCGCACTCGTTCTCGCTTAGGGGAACCGATTGCCAGGATTGCCCACAAAAATCTGGAGAACCGCGAGGTGCGTATCATGGCCAAGGCCATTGCTCGCGCCACACTCAAATATGTGGGGAGCAAGTCGATAGCAGAGGAGGCAGAGGAGCGCTATGGTAAATGGGGAGGGCTTTTGGCAAAGGCGTTAACCAGCACCTTCGTCGTTTTGTCGGAAAAGGCAGACCTGCGCTGTTGGCAGTCGCTGCCCAGCGAGATCCGAGTGGCGCAAATGCATGTCTCACCCGGCACGTATATTCTGCAAGCCGACTGTCTGAACAAGAATGGTGAACGGGTCGAGAGGCTTTCCCTCGGTACTGTCACAACAAAACCGGGCGAGACCCGATTCTTTACCTTCTGCACAACCGGGTAGGAGCTGTTAAAGATATGTTTACCAGCATAAATTCTATATAAGACAAAGGGGGTTTTATGAAAAAGAAATTGGCGTGCTGCTTCTTTTCGATTCTCATCGTACTGGTCCCGGCCACCTGGGCAAAGGGTGACGAAGTTCGAACTGTGACAGCGGAAGGCGTGGCAGCCATTCTTGCGGGAGACATGGGCTTAGCACGTGATAAGGCCATCAAAGATGCCCAGAGAAACGCCGTGGAGACTACCGTGGGAGTCTTGATTAGTTCCGAAACCCTTAACCAGAATTACACCATAATCAAGGACGAGATCTACTCCCGGTCCGTGGGGTATGTTCAGGATTACCAAATCATCGAGGAACGGAAAGAAGAGGAATTGCTGAGAGTGGCTATCCAGGCCAGGGTCAGAATGGGGCCTCTTCAAGAAGATCTGGACCGAGTGATTGAGGCGGTTGAGCGCCCTCGCGTATTGTTCCTGATCGCCCAACAAGATATTGGACAGAGTGGATCAAAGGCATGGTGGGGAGGCGCTGCGGGAATGGGACAGGATGTGGTGGAAGCCTCACTCCAACAGCACTTCATTGACAACCACTTTCTGGTGGTGGATCACTCGCTGAAGAGACCGTCTCGTCGTGTTTCCGTCAATCCCTCGGATTCAGAAGCCAGGGCCATGGGACGGGACTACGACGCGGAAGTGGTTGTTTTAGGCCGCGCCGTAGCCAGGGATGCAGGACGTATTGAGGAGTTCAACCTTCGTTCATGCCGCGCCGAGATATCTGCCCGAGCCATTCAAGTTGATAATGGCCATGTTCTGGCATCAGCTAACGCTAATGCAGCCGCCCCCCATGTCGACCCCTTGGCCGGAGCAACTGCGGCTTTGAAGAAGGCATCCGAAAAACTTGCCAAGACACTGGTCGCCAACATCATCAACAAATGGGCCAAACCGGCGGCGATCATCACGCTGGACATTGTAGATGTGGCTCGATATTCTGATTTTGTGAGATTCAAGGGTGTGCTCAAGGAGCAGGTGCGTGGGGTTAGCAAGGTATACCAGCGGGGATTTCAAGCGGACAAAGCCATCTTGGAACTGACCTATCGTGGAACAGCTCAGGATCTGGCTGATGAGCTGGCCTTGAAGGAGTTCGAGTCGTTTCGCGTTGATGTATTGGAGGCGTCACAAAACCGGCTAAAATTGAAATTTGTCGGTAAACCAGACTAGAAGCCATTTCAAAACCTCCCTTATCGCCGGTTCGCGGCTTTTGTAAAGCGCTAAGCTTGCTACGCTAAACCTTGGCACGAAGTGAAGCTCTGCGCC
>SDBU01002560.1_pt1 | contig 24053 bp, 36 predicted proteins | sample 2277071 | NCBI WGS metagenome assembly SDBU01 (sample SAMN10397929, study PRJNA504765) | marine sediment metagenome | isolation source: marine sediment core GS08_GC12, 126 cmbsf | place: Arctic Ocean: Gakkel Ridge, Loki's castle | collected 2008
GAGTTCTCTGAGGTCATGACTGAGGAGGCGCGAGACAAACTCTACCGGCAGTTTCATGGCGAGTTGTTGACACGGCTTGAACCAGGTGGCAAGGTGGTGATGGTGATGAGCCGGCGCCATCCTGACGACTTGTCCGGTCGGTTGCTTGAAAGCAACAGCGAGTTGGCAGAGGAAGAGCAGTGGCACAAGCTCACCTTCCCGGCGCTTGACGATAACGACGTACCGTTGTGGCCGGAGCGATACGACACCAAGAAGCTCTTGGCAATCAAACAGGATCAGGAACTGGCCGGTACACCTTGGGTCTGGTCAAGTCTTTACCAACAGGATCCGGCAGCCGCGGCTGAGTTGCTGGAGTGGCCCAACTCGTATTGGAAGAATCTGTACTATGATCACCTGCCCTCATTTTCTCCGCGTTTCCGCCTCATGTCATTGGACCCATCGATGGGTAAAGACAGAAGAAAAGGCGACTGGAGCGCATGTCTTTGTGGAATGGTTGACTCGCAAGGGACGTTGTGGATTGACGGACCAATTATGCGACGGGTTCCTTGCGAAGCTGTCGAGGACGAATGTGTTTCTATGTGTGCGTCATTCAAACCTGATGCATTCGCCATTGAAACCAACCTTTTCCAAGAACTGATTGCCGACAACATCATCCGTAAGGCAGCCGTTGCTGGGGTGCCTTGTCCGGTTTACAAGTACGATTCGCAGGAGCATAAAGAGGTGCGGATCCGGCTGGGTCTGACACCGCTTTTGTCACAAGGGAAGATCAGGATAGAACAAACGCCACACGGCAAGATCGTCGGTACCCAGTTGCGGGACTTTCCATTGGCCAGTCACGACGATGGCCCGGACGCGCTGGCGCTGATGATCAGGTTGTGGTACGATCTACTCGGAGCCGATCGGGGCGAAGAGGTTGAACGACAGGCGATAGTGACGATGTAGACACCTTGAAAATAGGACAGCACTGATAGCACAAGAAATGGGCAGTTGACGCCGGAAGTGGGGTTGCACGGATCCAGGCGGGATGCCTAGAATCCAGCATGGCCAGAACATTCCTAGAGAATCTGGCGGAGCGTGACGTGCTGCTCATGCGGCGAGAAGAGCGGCATTTGCAGGCACTTCGCGCCGAAGAGGAGATGATTCAACTCCTTGAACATGCCGATCCCTGGGCCAGTTCAGACCCTTTTGTGTCCGCCCGGCCCGGGCTCCGACCGGCTGCCAATGATCTTTTCCAGCATTCTTTCGCTTGGCACAATGCCCGGCCAGGCTCCCGGCAGCATGGTGATCTGCCGCCTTTCTACCGAACAGAACAGGAGCATTGGCAGCTTGTCGACACGGCCCGGTTGTTGGAGGGCCTGTCAAGCACGGCCTGCAACGTGCTGGATGTGCTGACCCAATTCGCCATCTTCACCGGTTTTGAATACACGGTAGTCGAGAAGAAAAAGCCAGAGGCGCAGTCGTCACCGTTACCTGAGGATGGCGAAGCTGCGCCCAAGCGTCCGGTCAATCCCTTGGTCGAGAAGGCGCAGGATGTTCTTGACAAGTTTATGAAGCTTAACGATTGGTGGTCATGGGAAACAGAAATTTTCAGACGGACAAGACGAGACGGCGAGGCATTTATTTATCTGGCCCCGGACGAGAGCAGTGGTTTATTCCTGTTATGGGCGATCGAACCGGAGCAAGTGAAGGAACCCCAAGACGGCCCCTCAGTGCTGCGGCGGTTACGAACCGACTCACGCATGAGTTGGAAGTACGGGATCTTGACACCTCGCGATGACACGGCAATGGCTGAGGGCTACTGGGTGGTGTCGAACTACAACGATGCCAAGAATATTGGCGAGTTCATTCCAGCGGAGGAAATGGTCCATGTCAAAACCGAATGGGTTGACCGCCAGGCGAAAAGAGGCGTCTCCGATTTCTTCTCAGTTGCGAATGAACTGCACGGCGCCAAGAAGCTTCTGCGTAACCTGCGCGAGGGCGCTACCGTGCAAGCTGCAATTGCCTACGTCAAAACTCATCCAGAGGGTTCCCCGCCGCGGGGTCCGACCGGTACGAATCCAGCCAATAAAACGCGGAGTGGCGAGGTTGTACCTTCCGTAACTATGGACGGACCGTCAATTCTTGACGTCAAGTTCGGTGCTGAGTTTACTGCCGGCCCAATGGCCACCGCACGGCAGGGCGTTCTCATCGGCGTACTCCAGGCGGCACTGCGGTCGATCGGTGCCCGATGGCAGATGCCCGAGGCCCTTATCTCAGGAGACAGTTCAAATGCCAACCTTGCATCGGCCCTTGTTGCAGAGGGGCCGTTTGTCCGAGCAATGTCGTTTCGGCAGTGGCATTACCGCAATCAGTATAAGCGCATCCTCGAGCGGGTGTTGGAGTTCGCGGCCGCTACCGGGATGTTGGGAGCCGCGCGAGACACGATTCTCGACACCATCGAAATCAGTGTTGAGACTCCGCCGGTAATTGCCCGGAAGGCGAATGAGGAGACCGATCGAAATGAAGTCCTAGCGAAGAATCATATCCTCAGTCCGCAAAGCTGGTCTGCGCGTGAGGATCTTGACCGAGGTGAAGAGTTGGCCAACATGGCTGAGGATCCCCCGTTTGAACCGGCAGCCGCCTTTGGTGACGGGGAGGATGGTAAAGAGGGTTCGACCGAGACTAAGACGGAAACCGATATGGAGAAGGTGACGTGAGATTCCTTATAATACTTAGCCTTTTCTGTAATTTTCTTACTGGGATATTGTTGATAATGTTGGTCGTGCTGGCGCTTTTGTTCGGTCTGCCTTACATCCCAGTCGCTTCCGGCCAGCAACATCCGGCAGTGGTTCGGGTGGCTGTTCAGCAGTCAGGCGGGACATTCTACGGCAGCGGTGCGATAGTCGGGCGGGCTGATGGCTGGGCAACAGTGTTGACGGCAGCGCACAATTTAGCAGGGAATGGTCCAATTTTCGTGGATGCTGGCGGGCGGTGGCATCCAGCCGAAATTACCAGGTCAAACCCAATATGGGATGTCGCGTTTTTGGGTATTGCCGATCCCGGAATCGCTCCGATCTCCCTTGCCACCGTTCGACCGGTCCGCGGTGACCGACTGTGCGTGGTTGGTTTTGGCCGGGGGGATTACCGAGCACAGTGGGGCCAATATCTGCAAGCTGTGGCGCCGGGTACCGTGGCTGACAATAATCCTTTTGACTGGATCGAAATGTCAGGCAGATCTCGAGATGGTGACTCGGGCGGTCCGATCCTTAACGAACAAGGTAGATTGGTTGCGATATGCAACACTACTGGAGCTAGATGTACTCAGGGCGCTTGCTGTTCACGGATCCGTCGGATTGTTCGCCCTTCACCTCGAGCACGAGCAATGGCAGCACCAAAGCGACGTCCAATTGTACCGATCGGGCCACCGCCGGCATTAGCCGTGCCCAACGGGGAATTGGATAATGTTCCCCTATTGCCCCCTCAGCCGCCGGCGGTGGCCTCTGTTATCGAACCACTCAGAACACGTGTGGCAGCGCTCGAGGCGATCCTGAGTGATCTGAGGGCGAAATATCAGCCCCAACAGGGATTCACTGCGCAGATCGTTGACAGCAAGGGCCGAATAATCGAAACACTGGAAGTCCCACCGGGGGGCATATTGCCGCTCCGGTTTCAAGCAATCAAGCAAAAGGAAATTCAAGACTTTGAGTCTTGGACCCCTGGTGGTTTTTTGATACCTATAGTCCCCAAGAAAAGGAAGTGAAGCATGGCTACTGGACAGACAGATCCTCCCTTTGGTCCGAACGTGGATGCTGATGCGACCCGACAGGCCCAACACCAATTCGCCAATGACATGCCGGTCGATGTGAACTTCAACGCCGTCGTGGCCCGATCCCAAGCGTTGACCGTTGACGTCCTGGGCAAAAGCTTTTCGGCCAACAGTGATCGGCGAGACAAGATAGCCGATATGGGAATGCCTAAGCCGGTATGAGCCGAATTCAGACCATGATTGATGCTCTGGAATCGGGAGAAGATCTTTCCCATTTGGACTTGAAAACACTTTTGAAACTTCAAGTGCTTGACATAACTCGGGCTGGCGAAGTGTTTGTCCAGGAAAGCATCGAACGAGAGAGAGAAGCCGATGCCTGAGGTTGATAAAGACCAGCTTTATGGCCAGTACGAGCGCCGGCAGAAGTGGCGGGAAGGTCTTGCCAAGAAGGCCAGTCACAAGGCCCTGGACATTCCGCTTGACGACGACATGATCATCAATGTCCGCAAAGGTTGGGGTTGGCGCGAACTGTTGATCTTGGGTACGGTTGCTTGCGGGATGGCCTGGCTGCTGTCCAGGGAAAACGTGCCGGAGCCGATACCGCCGGCGCCGATCGAAATACCATCGGATAGCGACACGCTGTTCGAACTTCATTTAGGAAAGGAAACAACATGAATACCAGGCTCCAGGTGTTGGAGTATTCCAGCCCGAAGATCCAGGGCAACGTGATACTTGGTGTCAAGATCGTCGGTGTCGAGTCGAGCCACGGCTATACCTATCCGGTGCCGGTGCTGAAGGTGGCCATGCCGCTTTACGAAAACGCGCCGGTATTTGTCGAGCATCCAAACGGTGCCGAAAAGAGACGGGGCTCCCGACAGCTTATCGATCACTTCGGCACGTTGCAAAACATCCGGCAGAAGCAGAACGGTAAGGGTCTTTATGGTGATCTTCACGTCAAGGCCAGCCATCCGATGGCGGAAGCCATCTTGGAAGAGGCGGCCGGTGCTGCCCGGTTCGGTCTGAGTCACAACGCGATTGTCGGAATGAACGATGCCCAAACCGAGGTAACCGAAATCTTCGAGGTCAACTCGGTTGACCTTACCGACAAGCCGGCCACGACCTCAAACCTTTTTGAATCGCAAGAGCCAAAAACCACTGCCGAGCTTGAAGCTCGAATTGCCGTGCTTGAAGAGGCGGCTACAGTCAAGCCGACGATCACAAAGCGTCTCACCGCGCTTGAGAGCATATCGGAAGATGATCGGGACGATCCGGTCATCGGCAATTCGCACGATGATTTTCTGGGAGTCTTGCACGGGTTCCCGATCACCAATAAGAAAGGAACGTAGACATGCGGTTACTGCCAATGGATTTCCATAACGAAAAAACCTATGGTGTGAATGACGATTTTATTCATGCCTTCTTCGCTACCGGCATTGCCGGCGACAATGGGTTCACTTCCACCCATGCGGTCGGTGCGATTACAATGGGCGATGCCCGGGGCGGACAAATGGTGATGACCGCTTCCGGTGCTGATGATGAATTCATGTCGCACCTTACCACAAACGAAATATTCGAGTTTGTCCAGGGCAAGCCGATCCGGTTCCTTGCCAGGTGGGACGCATCCACAGCCGATGAATCGCTCGACGAAATGAACGTCTGGGCTGGTTGCATGGAAGACTCGGATACAGCTACTGAGATTCAAGATGCTTGCGCTGGGCCACGCCTTGACTCCGATATGTTCGGTTTCTTCAAGTCGGGAGACACGGGCGGTACCGTTTACGATCCGATCTATTGGCACGCTGTCAGTAGCTTTGGCGCGTTGCAGCAAATTACCGAGCTTTCGGCAACAAACCCGCTGAACTTGTCTGGTGAAGAACAAAAGGCATACGATCCTGCAACGGCTTTTGCCAGAGAGGCCGTGCTTGTGGCCGAGTGGGTGCCGGTCAATCTCGTGCCGGGCGTTGCGGGTGCAGCCCCGACGTTGATGGACGCTGAGGTACGGTACCGGATCAACGGCCGTTTGGTTGCCAAGCATCAAATGCGGGGCGCCTTCCAGATCACCGTCGCCGGAACCGAAGAAATGAACTTCGGTGTTGTCACCCGTCAATCAGCCGCACAGGCATCAGTATGCCGGTGGGGTCAAGTCAAATGCGAACAAGTCCGATAGAAAGGATATGCTATGGGTAGCGTATTAGTTAAAGGCGCAGACCTCAAAAAACTGGTCAAGGAAAAGGGCTTGCCCTGGACCAAGCATCACCTGCAAGAGTCATTCGATGCCAAGGAAATCAGCCCCGACGACTTTTCGATCCGTGACATGTACAAGAACATGGTCGACGGTGGCAGCGAACAAATCGACAATTGGGAACATGCCCGGCGCCGGGGCGGACACGTCACCGAAGCTGTCCATGCCGTCGACACTGGTGCGATGGCGAACATCACCGGGCAGTTGTTTTTCAATGCCATCCAGGACGCAATGGAGATGGATAACTTCATTGGTGATCAGCTTGTCGCCACCTTCCCGAGTAACTTGCAGGGTGAGGAGAAGATACCCGGGATCAGCGTTGTGGCCGATGAATTTGCCGGGAATGTTACCGAGGGCGAACCGTACCCGCCGATTGGCATTTCGGAAAACTTCATTTCGATTCCGGCAGCCGAGAAAAAGGGCGGGATCATCGGGGTCACACAAGAGGCCGTGCTTGCGGATCACACCGGCATTTTGATCGAACGAATGCGTACCCTTGGCAGTGGTCTTGGTCTCCGTCGTGAAAAGTCGATCATTGACGTGGTGATCGGTGCGGTCAATCCGTACTCCTATAAAGGTGAGGCACGATTGACCTACGGTGACGGGGTCACGGCCGGGCAAGCGCTTGGCTTTATCAATGAGGCTACGCCCGCGCTGGTCAACTATACCGACGTCCAGGAAGTCGCAGAAGTCTACTACGCCATCCTGGAAGCGGACACCAATGAGCCTCTGAGTCATGCCCCTGATACCCTGATTTGCACGGGCAACCTGTCCTGGACGGCAAAGGCGGTCTTCCGCGACACGACTGTTGAACTCGTCGATCGGGCGGCGGCTGCGGCGCAAGTCGGCAGTATCGGCGCCAATCGTATCCCCGATAAATTCCAAGTGATCATTGTCACGAACGAATGGGTCACGCAACGGATCCTACTGGCCAATGGTGGACCAGGTGGAATCACTGCAGGGACGCGAGCAGTCGCCAATGCACACTGGTGGATTGGCAATCCGAAAAAGGCGTTTGTTTGGAAGCAAATCTGGCCACTCACTGTCGTGGAAGAACCGACCAATTCGGTTATGCAATTCGAACAGGACATCGTGATACGGCTCAAAGCAAGCTACAAAGGCGTGGCCGGCGTGCGCGAGCCACGCTATATGATCCGTGTCGACGGCACTGCGTAGGCTCCTTGGTTGGGCGCTCCGGCTGTTGTGTTTCCATGGGCAGCAGCCGGGGCTTTTTCATATCGGAGAATCACTATGGTAAAGTTTGCAAGTAGTAATAAGGAGCATCAGCTTTATGAGGATGCGGTGGTTCTTGCGGAACTGGATGCGGTGACCGACACCAACGGTGACGAGTTTTACATCCCGGATTGCAAGGCCGTGATCTGCCAGGTGGACTCGGGGGCGGTCACGACGGCCACCCTGGACGTGATAATCCAAACCTACATCGGCGGCGACTGGATTGACATTTGTGCGTTCACTCAAATAGTTGCTTCGGGAGTTACTCATATCGCGAAGCTGGTCGCACCCCTCGCGCAGGCCATGTTCCTGAATGCACCACTGGCAGCGGGCAACATCCGCAACCTATTTGGAACCCGGTGGCGCTGCCGTTGGGCTGTGGCCGATGGGACTGGGGCCCTGTTCACTTGCAAAATCCAACCGGTGTAGGGAAAAGTCATGGCCCGATTTAAGTCGAGCTTTTCTGAACATCAAGTATATGAGGATGCGGCGGTTCTGGATGCGGGATTTACCGGTCGATTGATAACAGCCTTTGGCACCGTGGAAGCGTATCTGCCGGACTGTGAGGCCGTTGTCTGCATACTGGAAACCACCGACCTCCAGGACGCTGCGGGTGACAAGTTGGATGTTTACATTCAGACCTACATCGGCGGCGTGTGGTTGGACGTATGCCATTTCACTCAAATCGACGGCAATGACCTGGTCGATGCACAAATCCACATTGCCAAGATAACCGCCTCACTGGCTGAGAATATGTTCAGGCCGACGGCTTTGGCCGAAGGGGTAATCCGCAACCTGATTGGGACCAAGTGGCGGTGTCGATGGGTCATCACCGACGGCGGCGGTATCCATAGTTTTGCCTTCACCGTCAAGATTCAACCCATGGGATTGTCATGCCCACCTTCCTCGAAAATCTGATCACCTCACGCGATAACCTGGCTACGGAATTGGCAACTGAATCGGCCAATCCCCGGCCGGATTACAGTGTCGATGGCCGATCGTTTCCCTGGTCTGCGTACAGAAGAATGCTTAAAGAAGATATCGATGATTTGCAAAAGCAGATCTTCGCGCTCGAGGGTGACACGGAAATCCGCACCATAGCCCTGTCATAGCCTGGGGTGAATCATGTTGGAAGGATCAAATGCGGTCACCTTTGCGGCGCTCTGTGCGGCTCTGATCGGCATGAATTTCTGGATCATCAAGCGCTTGTTTACGATGCTCCACAACGATTTGGCACATATCAAAGCGAAGGTTGACACCTTGCCCTGTCAGGACGGTGACTGTCCGGTGGAGAGTGATGGCTGATTTCTATGTGACCCCTGGCGGTGAAGGTGTTGGTTCCGGTGTGAACTGGAACAACGCTTTTGACATTGCGGGACTGAAGACCAGACTAGAGACTTTAGCAGTCGCCGACGATTACTACTGGACAAGAGGTGGAACATACACTTTACCAGCCGGCGGGATTAACTCTGGACGAGACGGTACGGTAGACCTTCCAATTCAACTTATTGGAGTTAAGGCTGGGACCGTGAATGAACCTCCCCTGCCTGGTGATCTTGCTAACAATGCGAATCGTCCCCTGATCAATGGTCCTGGTGGTGCCGGACTACCTTTCAATTTTGATAATTATTGGCGTGTACATAATTTACAATTGGTTGGAGTCTCAGCTCTGAGGGTTGACACCTTTGGTGTAATTAGTAATTGTAGGGTGGCGACTGAATCGGTGCAGGGAATTTACATGGGAGCTCTTGGTGTTCGTGTCTTCGGTAGTGAAGTTTCTTGTACTGGAGGGATTGGAATTAGGTCAACTTCAGGTCTATCAGTTTATGGGTCTTACATCCATGATTGCTTGACTGATTGTGTAAACACTTCCGGAGATGGTTGTACTTTACTGAATAATATCTTTAATACTGCCGCTACGGGATGGTATCCAAGGAACCGTAACCTACATACGATTGCGGGCAACGTGTTCTATAACCTTGCCTTGGGTATTGATGGCCTTGACGCTCCGGGTCCTGCCAGAACGACAGCATTCAACAACATATTCCATACCTGTGCTGTTCCTGTTTCCTGGTTTGCAAATGTGTTGAGCAACTATTGGGATTACAACGTCTGGTGGAACTCTGGTGCGCCCGGGAATGTCACTCCTGGTCCAAATGCTTTCTATATTGATCCCCAGTTTGTCGATGCGCCTGGCGGTGACTTCCGCATCGGTCTCAATCTGTTTACGCGAGGTTTTGGTATTCGTGATGGTGTGGCCACGCCAAGCCTGCCAAATCCCGGCGCCTGGCAGGGCAGGCTGCCAACAGTGGTTCCGGTCGGTATAGATTTGAGCCAAGACCAACTCTTTTTGGACGGCTTGGAAAGTGTGACGCTCAACGGGATCCTGGAGGAAAATGTTTACCGGCTGTCGATGACCACGAAGGAAGGCGACCCGAGCTATGCCGCCTACCTCCAAACCGACGTGATCTGGCAGCTTATCCCCGATGGTGTGATCGAACCGAAGGTAGGCGACCCGATCATTGACGATGGCGGTGCCGGTGACACGTACACGATCCTCGAAGTCCGCAAGCCGTACTTGAACAACTACTGGAATTGTGTTAGCCGAAAGGTGGGGATCACAGAAACGGTCGGCCTACGCGACCTCATTACCTTGTGGCCTACCGTGGTTGTCACTGATGAATTTGGCAGCCGGATAGCTACCCACTCGGCAGCCGATCCGGACTTCACCGACGTACCTGCCAAGGTCCAAATCAGGCCGGCAGAAATCGTGGTAGTCAAGGGCAAGCAACAATTCCTACGTCGTTTCGATATTTACGTTGACAGAGATATCGACGTGTCGATCGGTGACCTTTTGAAAGACCAGAACTTGATCCAGTACGATATTACCAGTTTTCAAAACCGGGATCGGGTGGACAAGCTTTCCCATATCGTTGCGGAGTATACCGACTGATGGGCCAGGGTCACCTAATAATCAAGAGCTTTAAGGAAGTGGTGACGCTGCACGCCAACCTCACTGCGCTGATGGTGGGTGGCATTCACCACGGCCAGCGAACCGATACCGGCGTTGTCCGTCCCTATGGCTTCCTGGTTGTTGAGGAGCAAGGCCGCGTCTACGGCTCGGGTGGCGCCCCGCTGGTCGATTATGAAATCACCTTTCAGATAGTGGGCGGCCAAGACGTAGGCTGGGTAGGCAATGCCCAAAATGCTTTCTCCCTGGTGTTCAACATGAGCCGGTATTTGCCTTCCGTTGGTGGGCAAGTTATAATGATCGTACCGACCGGAGCCACGATCCTGGAAGATCCCGACTCGGAATTTGGAAAAGATATTATTGTAGGCACACAAATCTGGCAGGTCACAATACAACAAGATGGTCCTTTGCCTTTTTAGGAGATAGAAAATGACTATCACAAGCGTTGCAAGCCGGTCACTACGGATCGGCAACGAATCTCCGTTAAGCGGAAACGAATCACTTGCATCAGAACTGGGTGAGCAAGTCAATTCGATCATTCCGGCCGCGACCGATGATCACCCGGTCACGATCGGTGCCTTTACCAAAGCAAACCTTTCCGGCCTGTTGCTGACTTGTAATCGTGATGCGCTGATCAGGATGCGCGGTAACTTTCATTATGTTTCCCCTGATGGGGGTGAGGGATTTACTGCGGCCGCCATTTTTACCACAAATGAAGATGTGACAGAATGGCTCTGGGCGGGTGACGAAATCTGGATTGATGACGCTACCACTGCGGGGAATGATGGTACGGCAACGGTCTTGGAAGTGGCTTACGCTGCCCCGTATAGTACCATCACAATTCAGCGAGAGGGGGCAGCCTATAACGTGGAGATAGGCGTTGCCGGAGTAACCCGCTGGCGTAAAATTCAGGCACGGTCGCAAGAGTTTCTGATTGACGGTGCGGTTGTTGGTGCCCCCAATGAATTCGTTGCGGCAAGCACTATCAATGCTGCTGGCGACTATTCGTTCTTGCAGCCGCATGACAAGATCATGATCCAGGCGGCTACCAATGCAGCCAACAATGATATTTTCGAGGTCGTGACTGCCGTTTTTGACGGTGTGGATACGGTTATCACTGTTGAGGAAGTTACTATAATAACAGAGACTTCCGTGGCCCTGACTTCCCTGCAATGGATCCGTGATGAACTAATGGTCCGGATCACTGCCGGGATCCCGGAACTGTGGAGCTTGAACGGGAACGGGATCCTCTGTCCGGTCTTGGAGGACATTACCACGCTGCTCGTGTCGAATCCTGAACCCACGTTGACCGCTGACTTTCAGGCCCGGATCATCAAGGTGCCGGTGTGAAAATAGAATTGATCAAGTGGATCGATGCCAGGTCAATCGATGGTTGGACCGACGATGACGACAAACGACTTCATCCAAGCATCATCGAAACTGTTGGGCAAGTAGTAAAAGAGGATGATGATGCTGTGAGCTTGGCTGGTTCTGCTGATATCGAATCACCAATCACGTATTGTTGCATTATGATCATACCAAAAGTTTGCATTTTGGAACGATGGGAAATTTCGTGCTGATTTAGGAGAAGATCATGCCAAGAGCAGCTAGACCCGCCACGCTGATTCCCGGCTTGGGTGGATACATGATGATTAGAAGGGGGCAAAAAGAGGACATTCCAGGTGAAGCCATGAGGCACCCGGAGGACATGGCTGAATTTTACGCAAATGCCTTTTTGCTTGACGTTCTCCGCTGGCGTGTGCGACACCGTTACATTTGGGCACCGGCCACGCACAGCGGAAGCAACGGCTCGCTCAACAGAATCATCGTTGCTCAGGATTGGGAATTTGATGCTGAACTAACTTGGAACGCGGCTGAAGTTCAGGCATACGATACTGAGGCCTTGGGTTTCATGGAAGAAATCCTGCTTGGCAATCGGGAAAATGATTGGAATGTTTCGATTCTGTTTCAGATTGGCGACCCGCTTGCTTATCCTGACATCCTGGGCAAGCTTGGCCTGGATCGGCGGGCCGGCCTGCATGGTCCCTACGCTTTGTTGGAATATGGCGAGATGGTCAATGATGGTACCGGCCGTGGAGGACAGGAAAGTGTTGTCAGGGCAATCGTTCATGGTGTAGGCAATGGTCTCCTGCGCAGTGTCCGCGGATCGGAAGTCATAACCAATAAAATAACCGAGCCGATTGTTGCCCCGGCACCGGCAGGAGCAGAGGGATAATGGCTATCGACCCCTGGACTGTTTTTGGGCTTGCTGCGGAAGCTATCGATCTGGTTGCCGGAGAACCAACCGACGTTGAGCCGGGCATAGTGGAAACAATGGAACGGCCACCGGCACCGTCACCGCCGGAGGCCGGGGGCCAGAACACTGGCCGGGACATTTCGGACATGCTGGCCGTATTACAAAACATATCCGGCACAGGGATCCCAGACAGGCGAATCATAACCAAAGCCATCGGGAGTAAGCTGTGAGCTTGGACCTTAGTGGTATCACAAAACTTGAAAGTCGTAGCCGTACAGTCCATGTTGCCTGGGATGGACTAGAAATTCAGAGAGAATTCCATGTTATACCTTTTGGATCTGGCCCTGCCTTCGTTGAGGCTTTGCAAGGATCCGTTTTTCGAGAGCCTGATGGCCAATGGGTTCGACGCCTGCCTGCCGTTGATCCTTTTTACAGCTATTGTTATTGCAATGAGGCACGAATCGACCAGATTGATCCGGCAAAGGAATCGATCGGTGTAAGCCCCAGCCTGGATCTTCACATCGACGAAAATGAGCCTGTGATTCCCAATGTGGTGAATTATGAACGGGTGATGACAGCAGTGAACGAAACAAAAGAAGAGGCGGCCGGCGGCTGTTTTGTTCACGCTTCTTATCGACCACTTATTTCTGCATACACTCCACCATCTGAAGGAGCATTGGAATTACACCGTTCCAGGATGTTCGACTGGATTGATCCCCAGTGGTTGCCTGGATTCAAAACGGTAGCATGGCCCGATGGGATGGGAGTAATTGTCCGGCACTGGATCACAGGTTTACCGGCAGGAGTATCCTTGCCGGAAGGTGTGGCCGATCAAGTTACGGTGCCCATATCAGAGTTTTCAGTTCGCCGTTTACTTATTGGCAATGTGCCTTGGGATACAATCAGCGGCCTTTCCAATTGTGTGAATAGCTCTGATTGGCCTGTTACCAATGCGATAGGTGCAGATCATATAAGGTTCAAGGAATTATTCAAAAAAGGCACGCTCAAATTTGATGGTGCGGAGATTGTAGAGCATTACAGTCCTGCATCATTGGATGGTTTTTGGTACGAAATAATCTATCACTTTCAATGGCTTCACCTGGAAGAACCAAACGTCTACGGCACTGATGGCCGGATTGACCCACGCGGTATTGTTACTTGGAATCATGTTTTGATAACTCCAGACCAGGGCATCTTGGATAAACTTGGAGTACTCAGGAGTGATCCAGGTTGGTACATTGTTGAAAAATTTGACCTAGCAAACTGGGCTCCCTGGCTTTTTGGTTCGACTGCCGGTACACTTTACAAGAGCGTCAATTTTGATCAACTCTTTGACCTTCAGGCGCCTTGATGACTGCATTTCTCCGTAAGCTCATGCCCGGTCAAGAGGTGTCCGAGGCCCTTGTCAATCGGATCATCGACGGGGTGAACCGTAGTCGGATCAGTTCATCAGACCTATTGATCAATCAAACTTTTGCCGGGACCAACCTGGCAATACCACGGCCACCGACAGTGGAGCCACCCGAGGTTGCCTACAACGTCCGGCCGTTCGAATTGCTCGAAGATCTCATTCCCGGCCGGTACATCGGCAGCTATGATCCGGACTCGCCGGCCGATCACATTCTGACCCCCACCCTATCGGTCAAGGGATACTGGCTTGACGACACGACCGAGGCGCCGGTGGACTTGTGGCCGGCCGACGAGACAGACCGCTTCGATGCCACTCATCCCCTGGCCCTGGGCGTCGGCCGGCAGGGTAGCTCATACGTGACAGGCACCCGCGGTTGGGCCAGGTGGATCCCCGAGGCCCATCAAAGCTTTGGCACGGGCGAGGCGGTCTTGGTTGGTCAGTGGCAGATCGTCCACCTGGACGCGAGCCTGATTGTCGACGCGCGAGCGGGTGGCCCTTGGGATATTTCGGGGTCGGGCGGGCCACCATTTATCTTTCTGACTGAAGAAAACTTAGTCGGGCTGATTGAACCGGGCGATACGATCCGCGTAGAAAATGCCGTGGTTAGTAATAATCGCCGGTATACCGTTGAGGCCATTGTGTGGAACGTGGGGATTCCGGCCACCCTTATCACCGTTACTGAGGCAACCGGGTCAATAGGTGATGCTACTGGCACGCTTGGCAAGATCATCCGGCCCGGCCAGCGTGGCGCGGCCCGGCTCTGGTGGCAGAATGAGGATGTCGACGATGGGGTATTGACTGACAGCACGTATGATATTGAGGTGGCCAATCTGACCGACGTGAACATTTCGGCCGGTACGCCGCTGAAGCTTCACTACGATCGGCAGGAGCAAAACTGGCGGGTGCTGGACATTCAGACGCCTTCACTCTTCACGGGCCACCTGGATTCTGATGAGCCGATACTGCGGAATGGCAATGTTCTGATTGAATGGGCAAAGGATCTCTTGGAAGGTGGAGACCTTGAGCATGTGACGCTTCCGGGAGGGCCTGTCGTAAATGATTGGGACATTGCTTTCGAAGCGGCCGGGCTGTACGAGATAACGGTCACAATCGCTTTCATTCCCGACGGCCCAGGGACCAGGGCGATATACCACATTGAGTTCATCCTGGGGGGAAACACGATATACCATCAGCACGTTTGCAGGTCGGAACCGGGTGTCTGGCATGAAGCTGATACGCTGACCCACCAGTACACTTTTGAATCGGTCGGCGGTGGCGAGGAATTGCAAGTCCTGTTGACCGAGCACAACATCGATGGCCTTATCTTGCGTGGGGACAGTGACCCTGCCAATTCGCGTTGTCTGGTTTCCGTCAAACGATTGAGGCGATAATGAATTCAGAAGAAAAACAAATGCTGCGAGAAATCGGCAAGACCCTTCTAAATTGTGACCGGGTAGGATCATTGAAAAATGATCCGGAGGGGAGCCGAAACGTCATGCTGTCTGATACCCTTGCCACCCAGTGGGGCATAACCCTGATAGAGATAGCTGATCGAAATGGCCAAACGTAGAGCAGCACGACAAGCCCCTCGCAAGCGGGCGGGTCCAATCTCGGTCAAGCCACGAGTCCGACGCCCACCCCTTGCCAAGCTACGCAAGTTGGCGAAGCTGGTTGGAGTGCCGGCGGCGGCTTTTGGCGCCGGGGTCACTGCAAAGGCCCTTCAGGCGAAGGTGGTGGCGGCTGGCGTGCCCACGGGGATGATCCAGGCATTCCTGGCCGGTGGCCCGGCGCCCAACGTACAGGCCCTTCTGGTCCAAGCTGGGGTGCCGGTGGATGTTGTCCGGAAGGCCGGCGCCAAGCTGTCGGCACTGGACATCAAGACCCTCATGCAGAGGGCCAAGGCAGCTTCCAAGCAAGCACTGGGCCGGCCGCCCGAGCGGTTTGGCTTTGGCGGCAAGGTGCTTGCCCCAGATCTTCCCGGCGGTATCAATAAAAGACAGGCCGTCACAAGCTCCTGGGTCCGGGCCATTGAACTGGTCAACAGCACGCTTGTGATCGAATTCAAAGACGGCTTCCGGGCACTCTATCCCGGTACGACTCCCGCGGATTTTGACCGGATGGCGGCTGCGCCTTCGAAGGGTAAGCATGTCTGGGCTGAGTATTACCACCGGGACTACGGCCCGGCCGATGTGGCCAGCCTGGAAATGCAATTGGCCCGGCTGGCCAAGTGAATCGATGGCCGTCGATCCGTCAATCCCCTGTCAGGGGTAATTTTGTCGATCGCCAAAACTCCCTCTCCTGGCGGGCTTGACTCTACTTTGGAAATCTCTGAACATTGCCGTTGACAGCCTCGTACACGATTGTATAATCACGTACAGACGATGGCTGATGGCCATCAACCAACCCAATCCAATTCAACCGAAAGGCAGAACGATGACGAGACCGAATGAAAACATGATTGTGATGGCAATTGATGTAATGGTGTACTGTGACTGTTGCAAAAAAAGCTTGCAGACAAAAATCGGGGACAAGGATTACGACCTTTACGAAACGGAGATTTACGTCAAGCCCTGCCAGAAATGCTTGGACGATGCTAAAACACAGGAGCCCGAGCCTGGCCATGCCGACCTGCTGGCCGCGTGCGAACACTACGCGGAATGTGGCGACGGTTGCACATGCGGGGACGGCTGGAGCCACGATGTGGCACTTGCCGCCATCGCCAAGACTGAAGCACAGGAACCTGATCATGAGGGTTGACTGGAAAAAACTTTTGCATGATGAACGGTACAATAGACGATTGCTCGGTCGTCACTTGAAACGGTGCTATGACATAGGACGAAGCATGGCCCGGCGCAGAGAGAAACAAATCGTAAAAGCAATCCTGGGGAAGTCCGATCATGAGGGTTGACACTCTCTACAATGTCGGGTTTGACTTTGGATTTGAGAATCCAGACACGCCCGATCCGCCGGATGGCTCGTGCTGTCCGGGATCGTACCTCGAAGGTCTGCGCAATGGCCGGACCGAGCGGCTGGCTTGTGAGGAGTTGTGCGAAACGGGTCGGAAAGCTGGGATGTATGATGAAGTCCAGGCAAAAATAAACCTTGTGGAATTTTGCAAGAAATTATTGTTTGGTCCGGACTGTAAAAAGGAATGATGATGTCAATCAACAAAAAAATGATCCTGACCCGTGCCGAGATCTCGCCGGCACTTCACCGCCGGCTGAGAATCTTCGCGGTCGAGTATGGCGCGACCATTCCAGACGTGATCGGCGTTGCCCTGGACAAGTATCTGCCGGAATATCCCATCAATAAGACTGACCGACGCATACAAGGAGCCAAACCATGCCGAGCGAAATAGGAGCAGCTCATATGTACAGTTGCCGGCGGACACGGGATCAGGATAAGAAAACGATTGTTTTGCTGAAAAAGGATATTCAATTTTTGCACCAACAATCGAAGGAATTGATTGACAAGGCAAACGAATTGACAAACCGTTTTGTAATTCTGCGAAATCGTATCATGTCGAGTATGGAAGGAGAAAACCATGCTAAGCGAGACAGCATTAGCCGACATGTACAGTTGCCGGCGGACACGGGACCAGGACAAAGAGGGGATTAAAGAGTTGGAAAAGAAAATACGGCTGAAAACTGAGAAGATCATTACCCTGATGCAAGAACGGATTGATATAGCAAAACATCGTAACGCTTTACAAAAACATGTCACTCGGAGTGTGGAAGGATCCGAATAGGTGGGAACGAGTCCCTCCCTCCGTGCTGTCGTCTGCTCGGCGCCGGCGGCAGTACGGGGGAATTTTGGAAAGGGAAAGCATGGCAACAGTAAAAGAAAATGCAGAGTTTACTGATAAGATAATTGGTGATTGCCTTTTAGAAGAGGCCATTGATTGGATCAGAACTCACATGATGCCCGAAGAGATTTACGGCAAAGAATCTGAAATAGAATTGGAAAAGTGGGCACAACGAAATGGGTGGAAACAAGCATGACCAGAAAAAAAAGTTATGCCGAAAAATATGCCGAAAAGCATTTTGTCACCGGCCAGACTGCCGGTCGAATGAACGACGACGCCAAGCCGGCGCAGCCCAAGCAAGAGGAGCCGACACGGTTTGCAATCGTGTTGTCCTATCCGCCAACGGCCAATACGTTGTATGTCAACAAACATGGTGGCCGGTTATTGAGTAAGAAGGGACGGGAATATTGTGATCTTGTTACAGTTACAGTCTGGAAAGAGTATCGCCAATTACAGCGAATGACCGGCCGACTAAGGGTCAATATGGCTGTCCGCTGTCCTGATCACCGACGCCGTGACTTAGATAATGTGCAGAAGATCGTCTGGGATGCGTTGGGTAAAGCCGGCGTGTACGTTGACGATTCACAAATTGATGAACTGCACGTGTATCGTGGCACCATTACACCACCTGGATATATTGCAATAGTGATTAGGCAAATAGATGAAAATCTCGAAAAGTCTAGGGAAGCAAAAGAAACTTCGCAAGCCGAAGCAACCGAAGCAACCGAAGCGGCGGAAGACTAGCCTGAAGCCTAACCGACGATCAAAATATGATCTGCCAAGTTTGAGGATCCTCGAAAAACTGAGTGAGCCGGAATGAGCAAAAAGGAAGAGACAAAGAAATTAGCAAATGATCGTAAGTGGCGACGGAAGATCGGCCTTGAACCAGATCCTCCAAAAATTTCCAAAATCAGATCACGCAAACCATTACCCAACCAGCAAGAACTTTTCCCGGAAAGGAAAACGAAGGATGCCGACACCTGATGGACACATGACGGAGATTGAAGCGTTGGCCAAACTGGCCACACTGGAAGATGTGTACAAGGAGGATCACAAAATAGTCTTGACTCGAATTGCCAAGCAACGCAAGGCTGCCTTGCTTGTAATTCTCGAACCGTACCGGGAAGCACGAAAGAAGCTTGTACGGTACCTGGAATGTATCAGGAGCTAACCACTACCATCCAAACAAAAGGAACCAAAACCATGATTTTCAAAATCAAGACCGACGACAAGCCGACTGCTGCCGAAATTTCTCTCGCACAAGATGACAACTCCGTGCATGTGAAAGTCAATGATGTTATGGTGTTGACTTTTTATTCCGGTGAGGAAGTCATATATCCTCATGCAATGAGTGACCAGGATTGTGAAGTCACCGGACTGTTAAGGGATATCGACGGCAGGCTCAAGATCGATCTTCGACAACCAATACCCTAACCATTACCATTACATTCCAATCAAAGGAACCAAAACTATGAAGATGAGTGGAGCTTTCCCAAGCAAATTTTTGAAGGCGACCGACCTTGACGGTGAACAGCTTTTCGTGATCACCGAGGTCAAGATGGAAGTGGTCGGCCAGGAGCAAGATGAGCTACCCGTTGTCTACTTTGGCAACGTAGACAAGGGGCTCGTGTTGAACAAAACCAACGGCGCCACGATTGCCGCCGGCCATGGTGATGAGACCGACAGGTGGACCGGCCAGCCGATCGTACTATTTGCAACCACAACGGACTTCAAGGGTCAGAGGGTGGATTGCATCCGTTGCAGAATGGCCACAGACGAAGAGATCGCGGCAAAGGACGTGCCGGCCGTGCCCTTTTGAGCTACCGCGTGCGGTGCCTGGACCCGCTTGGGTTCGAGTGTTCTCGCCTAAGCGGGTTCCAGGTTTTTTGAAACGAAGGTTGGAGAACCTCGTGAGCGTGACAGCGGCGAACGGGTCGCAACCGAAGGCTGAGCTAACAACACCTGAGGATAAGCTGGTGCAATTCCGGCCCGTCACGTTTTTGAAACAAGAGAAAGCAACGTAGTCCTGTTGCACCTGGACCCGCTTGGGTTGAAGAAATCTAGTAGACGTACTAAACCTTCCCTTTAAGTGGGTCCAGGTTTTTTGAAACAAGAGGAAGCCTTCCTTGAGGCCCGGTCGGTCGGTAACGGCCGCATAACGACGACTCCGCCGGCCGGCCGGGTTTTTCAGAAAGGAAAGATCATGGAATTAAAGCAAGCAATAGCCGAGCTTTCCAAATTTCGTGACTTTATCGCAACAAAACCACCAACCGTTTCGGGAAGAAAAATGTTTGCAGCCATCCAGACAGTATTGAAAGAGATTGAACGGAAAGAGAAAGATCATGCCAACTTGTCCAAGCTGTAGGGCTCATTACCGACCCCTATGTGATGGCGAGAGAGATCAAGACAATCCTGGTTGCCACGACTGTCCTGTTTGTGGCTTGACGCCCAAGGAGATGGAAGATGAACAGTGTGATCACGGAAGCTCTGCGGTTGGCAGCCCTCGGTTATCCGGTATTCCCTTGTCACCAAGATAAGACCCCGATGGTCAGTGGTGGATTCAAGGCCGCCACCACCAAAGTGGCAACCATCAACAATTGGTTCTTGGATCATCCAGGCTGTGATTACTCACAGCGAAATCTGGCCGTGCCCACTGCCGGCCTGGTGGTGATCGACATTGACCCGGTGGATGGCCATACCAACCACTGGCCACATGCTGAACAATCCTACGAACTAACAAAGGCACGGGTCGCGGTCCAGACGCCAAGGGGGGGCCATCACATTTGGTACCGGTTGCCGGTCGGTAAACAGTGGAAGTGCAGCCAAAGCAAACTGGCACCTGGCGTCGACGTCAAGACCGATGGCGGGTACGTCCTGGTCCCACCATCCAAGACGGCCGATGGTGAGTATACCTGGATGGTCGATCAGGAACTAACCGAGCCGATCAGTGAGTTGACCGAGCCGCCGGAGTGGCTGATTGTACAATTGGATGCAGTCAATTGGTCAAGTGACGGCAGAGGTGGGATAAGCAATCCCCAGGCTGCTCATCGAGTTTGTATGAAACCACAAACAAAGGGTGGACGGGTTTTACTAAGCAAGATTCCAGAAGGTCAACGAAATAGTGAGTTGGCATCCATTGCTGGCATTTGGCGGCGTGCTGGCCTTAACAAAAAAATGATTTACCAGGGCCTAATGACTGAAAACAGTATTCGATGCAAGCCGCCCTTGCCCGATGAGGAAGTAAAAAAGATTGCCGAGTCAGTGGCCCGGTACAAGATAAAAGGTCATGTTATCGGGGGGAAGATCCAGGAGGGAGGTCGAAATGCTGAACTGACTTCTCTGGCTGGTGTTTGCAGGCGGCAAGGGATGTTAGAGGCAGATATTATTTTAGAATTGGCGGGTCAGAATCAGCGCCGTTGTGTGCCTCCCTTACCAGTTGAGGAGGTTAGAAAGATTGCCGCGTCGGTGGCCCGGTACAAGCCAACAGAAGACCTGATCCCGATGACCGATACCGGCCTGGCGGAGCGCTTTGCCAAGCAGCACGGAGACAAGGTCCGCTACGTCTGGGCCTGGCGGAAGTGGCTGGTGTGGGATGGGCGCCGATGGAAGCAGGATGAGGGCAGTATGATCCAGCAGCTTGCCAAGGAAACGATCCGATCCATCTTGGGTGAGGCACAGGGGACCGAGGATGATCGGTTCAAAAAGCTTTGCAAGTTCGCAGCCAGTGCCGAGTCGGCCACCAGACGGCAGGCCATGCTCGACCTGGCCCGGTCAGAGCCGGGGATCCCAGTGGAGCCGGAGCAGCTTGACAATTACCCGTGGCTGCTAAATTGTCAGAATGGGGTAATAGAACTGAATTATCACGGAGAATGCCGATTACACGATCGACACAAGATGATCACAAAGGTGGTGTCCGTCTCCTATTTTCCACAAGCCGATTGCCCAGTCTGGATCCAATTTCTGACTGAGATATTCAAGGGCAATGCCAACCTGGTTGGGTTCATCCAGAGGCTGCTCGGCTACTGTCTGACCGGGAAGGTAACCGAGCAAATGCTGCCCATATTCTACGGCGTGGGGGCCAATGGAAAATCGACACTGATCAACATCATGCTCGAATTGCTCGGCTCTGACTACAGCATCAAGGCGCCGCCTGATCTGTTGATGTTGAAGCAAGGCACTCATCCAACGGAGCGGGCAGATCTGCACGGCAAGCGGCTGGTGGCCTGCATTGAGACGGATGAGGGGCGCCGGCTGGCTGAGTCGCTGACCAAGGACTTGACCGGCGGGGACATGATTAGGGCCAGGCGGATGCGGGAGGACTACTGGCAGTTCGCTCCGACCCACAAGATCATCCTGGCCTGCAACCACAAGCCGGTGATCCGGGGGACCGATCATGCCCTCTGGCGCCGGGTGAGGCTGATCCCCTTCGATATGATTGTGCCTGAGGAAGAGCAAGACCGGGAGTTGCCCGAGAAGCTCCGAGCCGAGTTGCCAGGGATCCTGGCCTGGTGTGTCCGGGGCTGCCTTGATTGGCAGGCGAATGGAATGGCTGCGCCTAGTGAGGTCAAGCTTGCAACGGCTGATTATCGCAAGACTGAGGACACTATCAATACTTTTCTAACTGAGTGCTGTACTTCCAATCCCGATCTAAACGTGAAAGCATCTGCGTTATTGGAGGCATTTCGGGAATGGAGTGGGGATAAGAGGTTTTCACAACGTAGGTTTGGTCTTGTACTTACCGAGAGGGGCTACACACGGTATACAAATAATGGGGTTTGGTATTCTGGGTTGAGCTTGAATCTTTAATCACGGAAGGGGCGGAGGGTTATGGAGTTGATCTAATATAAGCGCCTAGTAAGTCCTCGTGTAGCGCTTATACTAAATCAACTCTTCAACCCTCCGGGGCTTCCGTGATTGACTAAATAGAATGGGAGGGTAATATGAGTAAAAAAGTCGGGGTTGAGAAAAAGGGGCTGACTCAGCAACAGCGAATCGACCGGCTGGCCGAGTGGATGGGGTGGGGGAGGGGAAGAGCATCAATGTGGTGGCATCAGGGAAGTCATTGTTGCATAGCACATCGTAACTGGAACCCTTTCACCTTTCTCGACGATGCCCGGCTGTTGCTGGAGAAGTGCAAGCGGGATGGGTTATTGGCAGTGGTAGGGATGGAAGTGTACAAGATGGGTATTACGTCTTGGCTTATGTCTACTGCTAAGCAGCAAACCGAGGCCGTCGAATTGGTGGCATTTCCGGAGGAGAACAGTGGGTAACAAGCTACTCCCAATCGACAGCAACCAAGTTCGAACCCTTGCAGGGATGGCCTGTACCCATGAAGAAATAGCTCACATTGTCGGGTGTTGCCGGGACACTCTGGAGAAGCGTTTTCCTGCAGAGCTAAAAGAGGGTGGTGAAGAAGTATCCATATCGATCAAACGAAAACAGTTCAAGGTTGCTCTTGAAGATGGAAACGTGACCCTGCTGATTTGGCTCGGCAAGCAGTATGCCGATCAGTCTGACAAGCGTGAGATTGAAAGCAAGGTCGACATCAACCTGGCTTTCCAGCCGCACATTCACGGGCCGGTGTTGACGGATCCCAAGTTGCGAGCCCAAGCATTGGCGCTCGAGGAGGATATTGAACATACGTTACGGATAGCTCAAACAGGAGAGGAGGGTGGAGATGAAGCCGGGTAAGCTGGAAATGAATCCAACAGGAGATGGCGGCATTGAATGGAGTGTTATTTTCCGGAAGGGACTTCGGATTTCTTCTTCACATCGTTACGTGTCCAAACATATGGCAAGGGTGGCGGCAAGGGCAGCCATCAAGAAGTTAGGGTTGGAGATTGAAAATACTACTGCCGTCAAGCCTCGGTAGAATCGCCATTCCTGGTTGGGAGTTTCCGCCGCACATTCAGGCGCTGCAGCGGGCCATCATCGACCTCTTGCACGATCCCGCGCGTAACCGGCTGATCATCGAAATGCCGGTTCGCCATGGCAAGAGCTACTTCTGCTCGTACTTGCTTCCGGCGTGGTATTTGTTAGTCTACCCGAGCCGGAAAGTGATGGTGATCAGCTACGGCTCTGAGTTTGCCGTCGAGTGGTCAAGCTTGATCCGTGACCTGATCAACGAGTGGGGACCGCGGTTGACTGGCGTTGACCTGGATCCTGAGTTCAAGACCAAAAGTCACTTTCGCTTGAAGCGACCACACATGGGTGAGCTGCGCGGGCTTGGCATTGGAGGTGGTTTGGCAGGAAAAGGGGCGCACCTTATAATCTGTGATGACCTTGTAAAAGAGTTCTCTGAGGTCATGACTGAGGAGGCGCGAGACAAACTCTACCGGCAGTTTCATGGCGAGTTGTTGACACGGCTTGAACCAGGTGGCAAGGTGGTG
>SDBU01002561.1_pt1 | contig 24051 bp, 24 predicted proteins | sample 2277071 | NCBI WGS metagenome assembly SDBU01 (sample SAMN10397929, study PRJNA504765) | marine sediment metagenome | isolation source: marine sediment core GS08_GC12, 126 cmbsf | place: Arctic Ocean: Gakkel Ridge, Loki's castle | collected 2008
CCTTCTATCTTTCCCAGGTTAAGCAGCGCTGCAGCAGCTACAGCGCCACTATTACCCGCCGAGACAAAGGCTGAAGCAATACCATCTCTTACCAAGTTAATACCAACTACTATTGAGGAGTCTGGTTTGCTGCGAACCGCCTTAATCGGCGACTCGTGGAGCTCAATAATTTGGCTAGCATCAATGATAACAATATTTAGTTTCCTTAGGTGGCGGCCGGCCAGCACATGGAGCATGTCTTTCTTGCCTACCAAGGCAATATCAACATCATACTCTTGAGCGGCTTTTATGGCTCCCTTGACTATCTCGTGGGGAGCATATTCTCCGCCGGCAGCATCAACAGCAATAATCATCTCTTCCCCAATCAGAATTCTTAGCTAGTTGGACTTCCTTCCCACAGGTCGCAGCGACCCCCCCACCGGGCAAGAACTCGACCATTAACTGAAAGTTGGGCTACCTCACACAGATTAGGACAGGCTTTACATTCGAATGAAGAGGTGTGATACTTTACTTCACTTACGCCAAATCCCTTGAACTTGCTTCTATTATTATTATTTACCATCTCTTCGTGCACCAATAAGGCAGCGCCTATTGCCCCCATGACCTCGTGGTGGGGTGGAACAATAACCTCAATATTAAGCTCTTCTTGGAATGCCTTGACTATAGCCTGATTAAAGGCAACCCCTCCCTGAAATACTATTAGTGGTTGAATTTCTTTCCCTAGACCAACATTATTAAGATAGTTTCGCACCAATGCCTGGCAAAGTCCATAGAGAATATCCTCAGTTCGATGCCCCATTTGTTGCTTGTGGATCATATCCGATTCAGCAAAGACGGTGCATCGCCCAGCGATGCGCACCGATGTATTACCATTCAGCGCACGCTGGCTAAACTCTTCAATGCTCATATTGAGACGCAGTGCCTGGTGGTCAAGGAAACTACCGGTGCCAGCGGCACATACTGTGTTCATGCCGAAGTCAGTTACTATCTGGTCTCTAATAATGATAAGCTTACTATCCTGCCCTCCAATCTCAATGATGGTTTGCACTTGAGGAAGATAATGGAGGGTAGCTACAGCATGGCTGGTAATCTCGTTCTTGACCAAATCAGCACCAACGATAACCCCAGCTAAGTAGCGAGCGCTGCCGGTGGTAGCCACACCACAAATGTCAACATCTTTAGGCAGCTGCTGTTTGATTTGTTTCAGCCCCTGCTGCACCATCTCAATGGGCTTGCCTTGCGTCAACAAGTAAAGGTCGGTAACAAGCTCATCACCTTCATCCAGCACAGCCAACTTGGTAGTTACTGAGCCAACATCAATACCCAAATAGACTTCCATAGATTTTCCTTATCTATTGTTGCCTGCCCGTCGCCTATGTTTTAGCAGGTCGACAAACGCCTCCAGTCTGGTTAACATACCTAGTTTAGCCAATTGCTCATCACAGAGTATGGTTAATACCGGGATATTCTCCTTGGTTTTAGGCATGATATTTTGAGCTACTATTTCAGGCATACAGGTGAATGGAGCTAGATGGATTAAGCCATCATACTCTTTAGCATGGAGCACCTTTTCCCCTACTGATTCCCAGCCATCACCACCAATATCACGCTTAAGGTAGGGTAGCGCTGCCTTGTGAATCCTATCCTTCTCGTTTACGCCCAGGGGATTAAGGAACAGGCTGAATTTAGTCCACCCTGAGATGAAGGTTGTCCTTCGTACTTCCACACCTAGCTTACCCAACTCGCTCTCCAAATCTAGGTTTGAGAATGGCTCTAGCAATACATAAAACTCACCGGTAATACCCACTATCAGCGGTCGAGCTTGAGTAGCTTCAGTTAGTTGGGTGAGTTGGTTGGTATAGTCTATTTGTACCTTCTTCAGCGTATCATAATCATCGGCGTCATCAATAGCTTTAATTGCCTTGGTATATAGTCGATTAGCTGCCCCCCTTATTCGCTCTACCGGGCGCACCTTTTGCACTACCCGCTCTATCCTGTCCAGAGTATTTAGTTTGGCTATGCCAAAGCGAAAGGCTGATATAATCTTAGACCAAGGAGCATTATTTGACAAGCGCTTAATCATTTCAAGGAAGCCAAAAAACTTGCGCTCGGAAACCCCTAACTGAATCATTTCGATATTATATCCCAGGTCATGAAGAATCTGTTCCTGTGTCTTAGCGTAGTAGCCTAAGCGACAAATGCCATAGCCACCAGGCATAAGCAGGGTGTCGGCTCCTAGCTCAGTAGCTTCAATCAGGTTACCCAGCGTCAGTTTAAATGGGATGCATAATCCTTCAGGGGAGTACTTGACACCCAAGGACAGGGTGCGCTGGTTAGTCAGCGGCGGTATTATGAAGTCAATATTAAGCCGCTGAAATAGGGCTTTAAGGGGTATATATAGATTGCCCATATGGGGCATGCCTACGCGCATAGTTTTACCTGACTCCTTTCCTTCTATGTAACATGTCAACGAAGGCTTCAAGGCGATTTATCATTCCTGCCTTCCCTGTATGTTCATCTAAGACAATATTAAGCACTGGAAGTCTCTCTTTGGTTGACGGCATGATATTGCGAGCCATGATTTCAGGCACACACCCAAACGGTTCAAGGTGAACCAGTCCATCCCAATCTCTAGCGTGCAACACCTTCTCTCCCACCGATTGCCAGCCGTCTCCACCCACATGACGGGAAAGATAGGGTATCGCTGCCTTGTGGCTTTTGTCCTTCTCCCGTAAACCAAAAACGATAAGAAAGGGATTAAACCTGACCCAGTCTCGGACGAATAGAGAGCGCCTTACTTCAACCCCAAGCTTTCCCAGTTCAATCTCTATGTCCATGTTAGCGAAAGGGTCAAGTACGACGAAGAACTCCCCAGTAATGCCAATCTTTAATGGGTTGGGAGAAGGTAGAGTGGGTATGTTCATAAGTTTTTGTAGATGCTCTCGCTTGACTTGGTTAAGCGACTGATAGTCTCCTGCGTTATCGATAGCCTTAATGCCGTCCCTGTAGATTCGGGTGGCATTGCCCTTCTTACGCTCTATGGCTCGTATTTTGTGCACTAGTCGTTCCAGTTCATCCAGTGCCTTCAGTTTGGCTACACCAAAACGGAAAACGGCTATCGTTTCTCGTAGAGAAGCTCCGTTGGTAAGATATTTCACCATGTGCATTATGCCAAAGCCCTGGTTCACCATGTGAAAGTTATAGCCTAGCTCGAGTAGAATTGCCTCCTGAACCTTGTGATAATAGCCAAAGCGGCAGGGACCCGGTCCCCCTGGCATCACTGTAGTGTCTGCCCCCAACTCAAAACCCTCAATCATATTGCCTAGGGTAAGTTTGAAGGGAAGGCAAGCCGTTTCAGGCGAATACTTAACGCCCAAGTCCAGGGTGCGCCGAGTTGTGGGCGGTGGAATGATAAAGTCAACGCCCAGCTGATTACCCATAGCCTTTATCGCTACATAAATATTACCGAAATGGGGAAAGGTTACACGCATGCTTTTACCTGACTCCTTTTCCTTCGGTGTATCATATCAAGGAAGGCTTCCAATCTGGTAACTATGCCAGCTTCAGCAGTGTGCTCCTCAAGAGTAAGGCTCATAAAAGGGGTAGTCCTCAGCCTGGTCGCCTGCCGACGCACCATATCCATCATTAGCGAATCTGGTCCGCAGCCAAAGGTCATTATGCCAATAACACCATCAGCCCCACTTCCAAGGTAGTGTTCCCCAGCTCCCACCACCTCTTCTTCGTATGTCCAGTGGGCTTCGCCCACTAATCTAGCTGTAGCCGATTCAAGCTCCTCAGTGGTGAGCATCTCCGGGGTTAACACCCTACTATGAGCCTGCTCCAGTCGGTGGATAAGGCGGTGATTTATATGCTCATCATAGAGCATATAGGGATGACCAATGACGGCAATGGTGGACTGGGGTGAAGTTAGGTGGCTGGAATTTATTTCTGGCTCTGCCCTAGGTATCCCTGATATTCTCTCTATCGCCTGGGGTGGTGTTAACCCATGGCTGGACATTAGCTGCCGGTAATTCAGGTGGGCTTGCCAGGCAGCTACAGCCGCTTGCTTCACCTTAGATGGATTCCAAGTAAAACACCGTCCCAACCTATAAATAGCTTGATACAGCTGGCGCTTCCCCTTGTTAACATCAATCTCTATATCCAATATCGGGGGGGATTCAGGGATAACCGCCTTGGTCATATCAGGTAAGCCAAGAAACTTAGAGCAGTTGTAAACCTTCCTTTTCACACTACGAATAGCAGGAATAAAGATATAGTCGCACTCCCCTACCAGAGAAAGAACATGACCACAAAAAACCTTCACTGGCAAACAGGTATCAGCTACCACCCGAGACGAGCCCGAGGACAGCATAACCTGAGTGGTTGGTGGTGAAACCACTACCTCTGCCCCTAACTCTTGAAAGAAGGTCTTCCACATAGGATAGTATTGGTAGTAGAGTAGAGCTCCGGGAATGCCTATCTTAATCATTTTTTATGCTGAAACTCTTCTTTGATTTTGATAACTAGTTCAGGATGGGCTACTAGGTCAATAACGGTCATGGCTAGAGCCTTGGTAGCGTCAAGGAGACCACGGATACCTGCCTCTGAGGCAGCCGCCGAGGTAAACTGGGGAGAATGGGCTAACACCTCTCCCGGGGCTATGGCAATAAAGGGGTGAATACTAGGGACTAGTTGGCTAACATTACCCATATCAGTGCTACCAAAACCTCTACTCGGATCGGAGAGTTGCATATTCCGTCCTAGAAATTGCATATTTTGAGCAAATGCTTGAGCTAGGGTTAGATTATTACGCAGAGGGGCATAGCGTATGTCTCCCCACCTATATTCTAGGCGAGCCCCACTGGCTGTAGCCGCTCCAATAAAGCAATTTATCACCTTCTGTTTTAATTCGTCAAGATAGGTATCATCCTCAGCCCGCACCAGAAAGGTGCCAGCACTGTGAGCGGGGACAACATTAGCTGCTTGTCCACCATCAGTAATAATACCATGGATGCGGGCTTTATCCCTAATGTGCTGCCTAAGTGAATTGATGGCAATGAAAGATTGAACCATTGCTTCCAGGGCATTGATGCCTGCTTCTGGTCGGGCTGCGGCGTGAGCCGCTCTGCCAAAAAATTCAACCTCTAAACCGATACAAGCCAGAGCCTGGGTAGTGGCAGTATCATATACCCCCGGGTGCACCATCATAGCCGTGTCTAAATTGTCAAAGGCTCCCCCCTCGGCCATTATTGCCTTGCCCCCGTGCAGTTCCTCAGCCGGTGTGCCGATAACCAGAATACTACCCCCGAACCGGTCAATAGCTGGCTTAGAAGCTACCCCGGCACCGACGGCGCAGGCAGCAATTAGATTATGACCACAGGCATGACCGAGACCGGGTAGGGCATCATACTCAGCCAGAATAGCGATAGCTGGTTTTCCTTGTCCGTAGCTCCCCTTGAAAGCAGTCGGTAGCCCACAGATGCCCTCTTCGATAGAAAAGCCATTCTCCCCCAGATATTGGGTTAACCAAGCTACTGCCTTGACCTCCTGGAAACCTATCTCGGGATTAGAGTGAATTCTTAGGCTCAGCTCACTGAGCTGATGGTGACGAGCATCTATTTCACTAGAAACTTGAGTCTTTAATTTCTCTATATCCAAGCCGTCCACCACTGTAGAGTTTGAATAACTGTTTATCATTATAGCTTAATGCAATTAGGATTTCTAGGCTCTAACCGCCGTTGCCTATATATATCGCTGCTACTCATAGGAGGTCGTTTATTAAACCCTATCCCCTTTATCCCCTTCCCCTTAATAAGGGGAAGGGGAAGATACTTTTTGAGAGAGGCTACGCCCCTCTCAAACTTCCTTGATTACTTCTCCATAGTGAGGAGGAACTACCCTTAATGAATGACCTCGTTCAAATTTATAGGTATAATGATACTGTTGAATTTTAAGCTAGATTATGGTATACTTTTGTTAACTGAGATTAGTTAGTTAAGTGGGTTTCATCCCCACTTTTTTGTTGTATGGAGAGTAATAGGTTTGGAGGTCTTAATCCGAGATGAAGAGCGACTTTTTAATCGCTATCACCCAACTCTCGGCTGAGAAGAATCTGCCTAAGGAGGTGGTTATTGCTGCAGTAGAGGCAGCACTGGTATCAGCTTACAGGAAGGATAATTTTGCTGCTAACCAGAATATTTCGGTTAAGATTAATCCTACTACGGGCAAGGTTGAAGTATGGGCAGAGAAAACTGTAGTTGAGCTGCCCGCGGATCGTCGCCGAGAGGTAATATTAGACGAAGCACGCCGAGTCAAACCTGATGTGCAGATTGGTGAGACTATCGAGGTAGAGGCTACCCCACGTAATGCTGGGCGCATCGCCGCCCAAACGGCAAAACAGGTTATTTTGCAGCGTCTTCATGAGGCGGAGCATAGTGCCATCTTTGAGGAATATGCCGATAAGGAAGGAAATATTGTCACTGGAGTGGTGCAGCGTATTGAGCCCAATCAGATATTTATCAATCTAGGTAGAACAGAAGCAGTGCTGCCTGCGGTTGAGCAAGTGCGTAATGAGAGATATCGAGTAGGTCAAAGGCTTAAGGTTTACCTTTTGGAGGTAACCAGAACAAGCAAAGGGCCTCGGGTAGCGGTGTCGCGTTCCCACCCGAATTTACTTCGTCGGCTTTTTGAGCTGGAGGTTCCTGAGGTTTTTAATGGAATAGTAGAATTAAAAGCAATTGCCCGTGAAGCTGGCTATCGAAGTAAGGTAGCTGTCGCCGCCCGCCAAGATGGTATTGACCCAGTTGGTTGTTGCGTCGGATTGCGCGGTATCAGGATACAAAATATCGTAAGTGAGCTAAATGGTGAAAAGCTAGATGTTGTTATGTGGAACCCAGATGTCCCTGCCTTTATTGCCAATGCTCTCAGCCCATGCCAAGTATTAAATGTTGACTTAGATGAAGAGGCGGGGATAGCTACTGTGGTTGTCCCTGACAGGCAACTTTCATTAGCCATTGGTAAAGAGGGGCAGAATGCTAGACTGGCAGCTAAGCTCACCGGGTGGCGAATTGACATTAAGAGTGCCTCGGTGGCTGAGGCAGAAAGGATGGCAGAGGCTAAGCTTTTGGCTGAGACGGAGGAGGAGGTCATGGTTGGTGAGGAGCTACCTGTTGGAATATCAACTATTCAGGGGTCACCTGTAACCTCGGCTGAGACACCGGCAGACGAAGTGGCCGAGCCTTTGCCTGCCCTTGATACTACATTTATACCTCCAGAGGTTTCTCTCGAGCCGCAAGTAACAGTAGAAAAAACGGAGATTCGGTTTGCTGAGGATATCCTGCCACCAAAACCGATTAAGCCTGGCGCTAAATCAAAGAAGCGGAAAAGGAAAGGCACTCCCGGTAGGGAAAGTGATGAGGATGGAGCAAGGTCGGAGAAGAAACGCCTGGCATCAGAAATTATTGACGAGGATGAAGAGTATTATTAAGCATATACAGCGGACTTGCGTGGCTTGTGGTAAGGTGAGACCGAAGTGGGAGCTAATCCGCTTGGTGTGTGTTTCCAAGGGAAAGGTAGAGATTGATACTGATGGCCGAAGACCAGGACGTGGTGCCTATTTATGTCGGGTAGGGGAGTGCTGGCAAAATGGGCTAAAAGGCAATCGCCTAGAGCATACCTTACGGACCACTCTTACGCAAGATAATCGAGAACAGCTTATTAGATACGGAAAAGAGCTGAAGGAGCTAGTCAGTGGCAAAAACAAGTAAACCGGGTAATACTCCTAGCAGTTCTTCATCACTGAAGGCGCTCTCAATTGAGATTCCACACTCCCTAAATGTGAGGCAACTGGCTGACCTTTTGCAGGTTAGCCCCATCGACATTATCAAACAACTGATAAGAAATAGCATTATGGCTAATATTAACCAGGTCATTGACTATGAAGCAGCTGCTGCGGTAGCTACCGACCTTGGTTATGAAGCTCACCTCAAGCCTCGGGCGGCTCGAAGCACAACTAGCGTTATTAGCGAGATTAAGCGGCAGCAACTCCAGAGTGAGGAAGTTGGTGGTCTGCGACCACGACCGCCTGTAGTTACTATTATGGGGCATGTTAATCATGGTAAGACTAGACTCCTTGATGCTATCAGGCAGACTAATGTGATGGCAACTGAAGCTGGAGGCATTACTCAACATATTGGCGCCTATCAAGCTGAAGTTAATGGGCAAAAGATTACCTTCCTTGATACCCCAGGTCATGAAGCCTTCACTGCCATGCGAGCTCGTGGGGCACAGGTAACCGACGTCGCTATTTTGGTAGTGGCTGCTGATGATGGAGTAATGCCGCAGACTTTAGAAGCTATAGACCATGCCCGAGCCGCTGGAGTACCTATTGTAGTAGCTATAAATAAGATTGATAAGCCCAATGCTAATCCAGAGCTGGTTAAGCAACAGCTGGCTGATGCCGGTTTGCTTATTGAGGAGTGGGGGGGTGATACCGTCTGTGCTCCAATTTCGGCTAAGGAGAAGCGAGGTATCCCTGAGCTATTGGAAAACCTCTTAGTTGTGGCTGAGGTGGAAAATCTCAGGGCGAACCCTTCTCTTCCAGCAGTAGGGGTAGTTATTGAAGCTGAACTGGACAAGACTAAGGGACCATTAGCTACTGTGCTAGTTCATTCCGGAACCTTAAGGCTTGGCGATACTGTAGTAGTCGGAACCACATGGGGTAGGGTAAAGGCTATGTTTAATGATACGGGTAAGCGGGTGAGGAAAGCTGAGCCATCTATCCCTGTTGAGCTCCTTGGCTTAAATAATGTGCCTCAAGTTGGGGATACCATAACTGTTGTGTCTAGTGAACGCCAAGCCCAGACCTTAATACAAAAGCATAAGTTGGAAATGCAGCCGCAGCCCTCACAATTGCCAAAATCAGTAAGCCTTGATAATCTCTTTGACCAAATAAGTGCTGGCCGAGTAAAAGAGCTTAATGTTATTCTCAAGACTGATGTTCAAGGCACTATTGAACCAATAAGAACTTCCTTAGAGCAGTTGGGAACAGAAGAGGTCAAGGTCAGAATTATCCATAGTGGCAGTGGCAATATTACTGAGAATGATGTTATGTTAGCTATTGCCTCTAAGGGGCTCATTGTCAGTTTTGGCGTTGACGCTGAAGCAGGAGCCCGGCGATCGGCTGAGGCAGAGGGAATAGACATCCGTCATTATGATGTGATTTACCATTTGGTAGATGATGTAGACAAGGCACTCAAAGGTATGTTAGAGCCCACATATACCGAGGTCATTAATGGGCGTGCTGAGGTAAGGGCTATCTTTTCCGCTGGGAAAAAGGGGAAGATAGTTGGTGTCTATGTTACCGAAGGTAAGGTAACTCGGGGTGTCTCAGTTAGGATGCAGCGTGGGAAGCAAGTGATATGTGAATCTAGTGTTAGCAGTCTGAGACGTTTTAAGGATGATGTTAAGGAGGTGGCTGCTGGCTATGAGTGTGGCGTGGGCATCGAAGATTTTAATGAGTTTCAAGTTGGTGATATACTAGAATTTTTCCGAAGGGAGAAAGCTGGCTAAACCATGGCGCATCGTATTGAGCGGATAAACAACCTCCTTCGCCACGAAATTAGTGAATTACTCCAGCGCCAAGTCAAAGACCCACGACTTAGCAGTTTGGTTACTGTGACTGAGGTTTCCACCTCTCCTGACCTGAAATATGCTAAGATATTTGTTAGTCATATAGGTAGCGAGCAAGAAAAGCAAGAGACATTAAGCGTATTAGCCGCTGCTTCAGGCTTCTTTCGCAGGGAGTTAGCCAAGCGTCTGAGATTACGGCGTATCCCTGAACTAAGCTTTCAGTGGGATGATTCTATTGAACGCGGAGCCTACCTCTTAGAGCTTATTGACCAGATTAGTATAGATAAAGACCGTTGAAAAACTATGGATGGCATAATAAATATCAATAAGCCTTGGGGCAAGACCTCTTTTAGTATTGTAGCCATGGTGAAGCGGTTAAGTGGAGAGCGGCGTGTTGGGCATGCCGGCACCCTTGACCCAGCAGCTACCGGCGTCTTACCTGTTTGCCTTGGTCAGGGAACGCGTCTTGTTGAGTTTTTGGTAGATACTACCAAGGCTTACCTAGCTCAGATTGAATTAGGGGTGACTACCGACACCTATGATGCCAGTGGTAAGATTATCCAGAAGGGAGACCCGTCTGGGATTAGCCGAGAGCAATTGGAGTCGGCACTTACCTCATTCCACGGTCTAATACTACAGACTCCTCCTATGTATAGTGCGGTGAAGTATCACGGTAGGCCACTTTATAAATGGGCAAGGGCTGGCATCAAGGTTGAGCCGAAGAGACGGCTGACTAAAATCTATCATCTGAAGCTTCTAGACTGGCAGCCACCGGAAGTTACTGTAGAAATAGAGTGTGGTAAGGGTACCTATATCCGCTCACTAGCCCATGATTTAGGGCAGACCCTGGGTTGTGGCGCCCATTTGAAGAGCTTAATCCGCCTGAGGTGTGGTCTTTTTGGTATAAAGGACACAGTTTCAGTGTCCCAGATTGAAGATGCCTTTCGCTATGGCTATTGGCAGCGCTTTATTTACCCCATTGATATTGTGCTTTCATCCTGGGCAGCTATGGTTGTCAGTGATAATACTTCCCAGGCGATAAGGAATGGGTGCCCCGTTAGTTACCTTGAACACCACCCTCCAGCCTGGCCTTCTTCTGGGAATTATTGCCGCGCCTATACCCCTGACGGTAGCTTTTTAGCTGTATTACGCTTCAACCCTGAAAAAGAGCAGTGGCAGCCTGAGAAGGTTTTTCTATAGCTAATAGGCAACTAGTTTTCAGGTTTTGTAAATATTAGTGTTCAAAAACACTTGACAGCTTGCGTATAATGGTAATATAGTTCAACTAATGTTAAAAAGGAGGTGATAAGAGTGCAAGCGTATTGTTTTAAGTGCAGAACGAAGAAGGAGATAAAGAACCCCCAGCGGGTTACCCTGAAGAATGGGAGACCAGCTACACGGGGGGTTTGCCCTACTTGTGGGACTAAAGTATTTAGAATTGGTCAAGGCTAAAGAAGCGTAAGATGAAGCCAACTCGATACAGAGCAATAGCACAATACACGGTTATTATCTTTTGTTTGGTGATGGCTGGTCTGGGAATTTGGTCATCGGTAGTAGGAATCCATCTCGAACAAGAGCCTAATTCTCCTGGTATGGGTTTAGGAGCAATCGTATTGGGCGCTGTCGTATTGGCCTTGGCTGGCGTGGTAGTAACAATTGCGGGAAAGCTCTTAGGGGAAAAGTAGCTGAATTCACGATGCTGGCGGTATAGTATACCTTCCTACCACCGGGTTGGGGTGAATAAGGTATTTAGGCTAGCCTTAACAGTTATATGGTAGGCTTTTGATTAATGCCTGGGGATTTACGCTTAGGACCTGATGGCAGAGAGTATCATCTAGACCAGTACCCCGAATAATGGCATCGGCTAGAGATGGGGTGAGTAAATCTTGTTCGTTATGAGCATCAGAACCAAGTAGGAGTTTAACTCCTACTTGGCGAGCTAAAGAGGCAATGTATCCATTGGTCAGGCAGTGACCTTGTCTGGCACTAATTTCCAGGAAGATGCCATTGGTAGTGGCTAATTTGGCCTCTTCAAGGCTTAGAAAGCCGGGATGGGCTAAGATGTCAACATGAGGACTTTGGAGCGCAGCTAGGTTTGTACCCTTTTCAACAGGCTCAATGATTGTTTCACCGTGAACCACTACAATCCATGCCCCTAGCTCTTTAGCCTTTTTGGCTGTTTCAGCAATGGCTTGGGCAGGAACGTGGGTAAGTTCTATGCCAGGGATGGCTAAAATATTCCAGTATGACCGAGCTAAGGCACATACTTCGGCTGTCTCTTTGATTAAGCGACTTAATTCACCGGTAGCAGCATGGTCAGTAAGGGCGATGGCATGATAGTTATTAACTAAAGCACGCCTGATTAACTCAATTGGGGAGAGGACACCATCACTCAGTGAAGTATGGGTGTGAAAGTCATAGACCACTTTTTGACCTCCTACGAAAATTATGGTAATGTTGATAGTTGACGATAGCATAAACAGGATAAATTAAGCAAGCCTCTAATAGTGCTTTTCTACTAGAAAGGAGGGTTTAAACCTTGGGTAGTATAAATGTAGCTATAATAGGGGTAGGTAATTGTGCCTCATCACTAATTCAGGGTGTTCACTACTACAAAGAGGCGAAAGAGACCGAATTTGTGCCTGGACTGATGCATGTTGACCTGGGTGGTTACCATATAAGAGACATCAACTTCGTAGCTGCCTTTGATATTGATAAGAACAAGGTCGGCAAAGACTTAGCCCAGGCGATTTTTACCAAGCCTAATAATACCTTCAAATTTTGCGAGGTGCCAGCCACAGGCGTCAAAATTGAGCGGGGTATGACCCATGATGGTTTGGGTAAGTATCTGTCCCAAATAATACAGAAAGCGCCGGGCCCAACAGCAGATATAGTTAAAATCCTCAAGGAAACCCAGACTGATGTAGTAATTAACTATTTGCCCGTTGGTAGTGAAGAGGCAACTAAGTGGTATATTGAGCAAGTGCTGGCGGCTGGGTGTGGCTTTACCAACTGTATTCCGGTTTTCATTGCTCGCGAGAAGTACTGGCAGGAGCGCTTTGCTGAAAAAGGACTCCCAGTTATTGGTGACGATATAAAATCCCAGGTCGGAGCCACTATCACCCACCGGGTACTTACCAGGTTGTTTAGAGACCGCGGGGTCAAGCTGGAGCGAACCTACCAATTGAACTTTGGCGGTAATACCGACTTCTATAATATGCTAGAGCGGGAACGCCTTGAGTCCAAGAAGATATCTAAAACCACCTCGGTCACCTCTCAATTGGATTACAAGCTTGACCCTGATAATATCCATGTCGGTCCCAGTGATTATGTCACCTGGCTAGATGACCGTAAGTTTTGCTATATTAAGATGGAGGGGCGAACCTTTGGCGATGTCCCGCTAAATCTGGAGTTAAAACTTGAGGTGTGGGATAGCCCTAATTCAGCAGGAGTGGTTATTGATGCTATAAGGTGCTGTAAACTTGCCTTAGACCAAGGACTAAAAGGGGCGCTAGTGGCTCCCTCTGCCTATTTTATGAAGTCACCACCTATTCAATATACTGATGACGAAGCTCGCCGGATGGTGGAAGAGTTCATAACTAATAGTAGGCAAGTTGAGGAGTAGGTCATCTGAATAAACCCATGGGCAGGTTATAGGCAACTATTAATGAAGATAGCCTTAGTCTCCCCTTATGATTTTGCTTACCCTGGTGGCGTTATCCATCATATTTCCTGCCTTGAGCATCACTTTACCAGAATGGGTCACCAGGTTAAGGTTATTGCCCCCGCATCCAAGGCAGTCTCAACTTTTGGCGATAGGTTTATACCCATAGGCACACCTCGACCTATCCCCAGCAGTGGTTCCATTGCTCGGGTTACAATATCACTAAACTTGTCGTCTAGAATAAAGGCTGTTCTTGACCAGGAAAACTTTGATATTATTCACCTTCACGAACCCTTAATGCCAATGTTATGCACTACTGTGCTTCGCTTATCACATACAGCCAATGTAGGAACCTTTCATGCCAGTGATGGGAGACCCGGGTATAACTTTGCTAGACCTTTGGGCAAGTTGATTTTGAAGAGGTGGTTCCGCAAGCTTGATGGTAAGATTGCAGTATCTAAACCGGCTATGGAGTTTGCCCATAAGCACTTCCCCGGATATTACAATATTATTCCTAACGGTGTAGATTTAGCCCATTTTTCTCCTGATATATCGCCAATTGATGAATTCTGTGATGGCAAGGTGAATATTCTGTTTGTTGGTCGTTTGGAAAAACGAAAAGGCTTGAATTATTTGCTTAAAGCTTATAAGTGGGTTAAACAAGAAGTTCCCAATTCACGACTTATTGCACTTGGTCCAGGCACTAGGCTGCGCAGTAAGTATGAGAAGCAGGTCAGGCGAAGTGGGTTAAAGGATGTTGTTTTCACTGGCTATGTAGCCTATGATGAATTACCCAGATACTATAAGACAGCCGACATTTTTTGCGCGCCAGCCACAGGTGGGGAAAGCTTCGGTATAGTCCTGCTTGAGGCTATGGCTATGGCTAAGCCAATCGTTGCCTCGAATATAGAGGGGTATGCCGGTGTGGTGACTCATGAGGTTGACGGGCTATTAGTGCCGCCAAGGGATGAGAAGGCACTGGCTCAGGCGCTGATTTCTCTCATAACTGGCAAATCACTGCGGCGGGAGATGGGAGACAGGGGAAGACTTAAAGCATTAGACTATAGCTGGGAACATATTGCTCAGAGAGTATTGGATTACTATATTAGAGTGCTTAGTGAGCCCCCCTGGCAGAAGCGCCTTTCCGAATTTGAAGCTACGTCAATTTCGGTTTAAGTAAAAAGTGAGAGACAACTTAGAATTTATTGTTTCATAAAAGCAATGGTCAATGGTAAAGTTATCCGGAGTTCGTAAGACTACAAGCTATTACCTCACCCAACCAGTGGTGCGGCTCTTAGCTAAGACATCGATAACACCTAATGCCATAACCTGGTTTGGTTTTTTGCTCACTGTTGGCGCCGCCGCACTTATTATTAGCCGACACCTTTTTGCTGCCGGCTTTGTGGTGTTACTAGCCGGTTTTTTTGATATCCTAGATGGGGCACTGGCTCGTCATACCAATCGGACAACCCGCTTTGGTGCTGTTCTTGATTCTATACTTGACCGCTTAGCTGAGGCAGTGCTGCTACTTGCTATCTTAATGCTATTCTTGCTTACCGAAGAACAGTCAATTTTATTTACCAAGGAATGGGCAATTTTACTGGTTGGTGTTGCCTTGCTTGTTTCACTGCTAGTAAGCTATATTAGGGCAAGAGCGGAAGCATTAGACTTGGAGTGTCAGAGGGGATTATTCACCCGAGCTGAGAGGGTGGTTGTGCTGGCGCTAGGCCTGTTGCTAAACCAGATTGTTATTGCCTTAGCTGTCATAGTGGTATTCAGCCTTATCACCCTCGGTCAGAGACTAATTTATGTGTGGCAACAAACAAAAATCAGGTAGCTACTAAGGAGGAAGTAATGCCGGTTATTGCTGTAATTGGAGCTCAGTGGGGGGATGAAGGGAAGGGCAAGGTGGTTGACCTGCTTGCTCAGAAAGCAGGGGTCGTGGTGCGCTTTGCTGGTGGTGATAATGCTGGACATACTGTAATTAACCCTTACGGTGAGTTTAGACTGCACCTCGTCCCTTCCGGTATTTTCTCCCCACACACTATTTGTATTATTGGTAATGGCGTGGTGATTAACCCCTCGGTGCTAATCGATGAGATAGACCAGCTTAGCCAGCGTGGTGTGGATACGGCTAGACTATTTATTAGCGACCGGGCTCACTTGATTATGCCATATCACGTCCTCCTTGATGGTTTGGAGGAGGAATCACGAGGTGGGAAGGCAATTGGCACAACCGGCAAGGGTATCGGCCCTGCCTTCTCTGATAAGGCAGCCAGGTTGGGTATTAGAGCTGGTGACCTTTTAGATAAGGAGGCATTGCTGGAGCGACTTCGTCATATACTTGACGGCAAGAACATTATTTTGACTAAAGTTTATGGGGCTAACCCTCTCTCTTTGGATGAAGTATATACTCAGTACTGCCAGTATGGAGAGAGCCTGGCTCCTTGTATTCGTGAGACGACCATGATGCTAGAGGAAGCATTGAACCGGGACGAGCTGGTGCTATTAGAGGGAGCCCAGGGGGCTTTGCTTGACCCTGATTTTGGCACTTATCCCTATACCACCTCTTCCTCACCGCTAGCAGGGGGAGGTTGTTTAGGTGCCGGTCTTAGTCCTACCAAAATTAATCGCATTCTAGGTGTATTCAAGGCTTACTGCACCAGAGTTGGTAGTGGTCCCTTACCTACTGAATTGAAGGATGAAACCGGTAACTTAATTCGGGAACGGGCTCATGAATATGGCACCACTACCGGCAGACCCCGCCGTTGTGGCTGGTTTGATGCCGTTGCCGCTCGCTTCAGCACCCGAATTAATGGCTTTACCGGGACGGCAATTACCCGCCTTGACATTCTAGATACCTTTCCTCGACTGAAGATATGTGTTGGCTATGAACTGGATGGACAAACAATCGATTATTTCCCAGGTAATGTAGCTATTTTAGAGAGGTGCCAGCCTATCTACGAAGAGCTATCCGGATGGCAAGCTCCTACCACCGATATTCGTGAGTACGAGCAATTACCACTTGAGGCTCGCCAGTATATAGCTAGGTTGGAGGAGCTTACTTCCTGCCCGGTCAACCTCATCTCTGTCGGCTCAGCCCGGGAGCAAACCATCCTCAAGACGCCTATCCTTTAATCAGGGTGTCAATAGTCAAAAATCACAAATACATAATATTGTAAATGTAATTACTAAGTGTTAACCTTATAACAATAATTACAGTGAAAAATGTAAAATGGCTATGAAATCACCATTGGGCGATAAATCTGGGCAGAAACTAACATGAAAGTTGATATTACCAAGAAGATATTCTCGATATTCCTAGCTATCTCTTGGCTTATTGTTTTATTTTTCTTGCTTTATCCATTTTTCAAGGATAATGCTATGCCTAACTTCTGGCTATTGCTGATATTGGTAGTTCTACCACTTTTGATGCTCGTACAAAAACTGAAGATAGGTAGTTTCTTTGATTTCTCAAAGTCCGATTCCCCTCCCCATCAAGCACCTATAACAATCGGTCAGCAAATAAATCTTTCCGTAATGGGACAGGAATCTGCAAAAGCCTTTATTGAATCAATTACTACAGACCTTGAGCATCAAACAAAACAACTAAGCTTCTCTTTTCAAAACAAGTATTCCAAATATATCAGGCTCAATCATTCCATTGACCTTATTTTGATAACCTCACTTCCAACAATCAGAGCTTACTATTCATTCATAATGACCATGGTCCAAGACAAGCCATTAAAAACATCTGACGATAATCTCAAGAAATCAATGGGCATCGAAGTAACTATCGCACTATTACCGGAAAAGGAAATCGATTATAGTTCCGTTTTGCTACTCATTGAAATAATACAGGCAAATATAAAGTCTGTTTTCGTTAGTTCTACAGAAGAACTATCACTTAATTTTAGTAACATTCGAAAACTTATTGAGCTTCGCACTTCAATAGCTAGTACAACTGATGAATTGAAATTCAACGAAGAGACTTCTAATATTCTATTAGAAGCACTTAAGAGTGCAGGGTATCTTTCAGGTTTCTTAGGTGGTAACTGGGAAATGCTAAGATTGTCGATGAAAACTCTTTTACAATCAACGAATAAACCTATCAATAAGTCCAGCAATAAATAAAAGCTGCTAACATTTTTGCTAACGAACTTTTTACCACCATCAAAAACAGGGTGGTACTAAAAAGTACAACCTGAAGCTAAATCGCCTATAGAAAAGTACTATAACTTATTCACCTTTTCTCTCAGGGACAAGCCTCTTGTATCTTTTAATCAGGGTGTCAGAGGACAGTAGTTCTTGCCTATACCGGCAAGTCAATCTGGTAGTTTTTTAGGGTTTCTTTGATAAGAGCGGCTGATTTTTCATCGGGTTCGGTGAGCGGTAGACGTGGCTTGCCTACATAAAACCCGATATGATTGAGGGCATATTTAATCGGGATAGGGTTGGAGATAACAAATAGGGCATTAATTAACGGCAGTAAACGGCGGTGTATGCTGGCTGCCCCATCTATTCTACCACTAGTAAAGCTATCAATCATTTCCCTGATTTGGTTACCAACCAGGTGAGAGGCAACGCTAATCACCCCGTAGCCGCCCAGGGTTAGTATAGGTAGGGTATCACTATCGTTGCCACTCCAGACGAGGAAATCTTTTCTGGTGTTACTAATAACCTTAGAAACTTCGTCTAGATTACCACTGGCTTCCTTTAATCCGATAATGTTGTCTATTTGGCTTAGCTTGATAATGGTGTCGGCTGATAGGCTAGTAACGGTGCGTGACGGCACATTGTAAAGGATACAGGGTAGATTAGTCCCCTGAGCTATAGTTTTGAAGTGTTGGTATAAGCCTTCCTGAGTAGGTTTATTATAGTAAGGGACTACTAATAGGCAGGCATCAACCCCGATTCGTTCTGCCTCTTTGGTCGTCTCCAGTGCCTCAGCTGTGCTATTACTACCAGTGCCAGCTACTACTGCCCCTCGGTTGCCTGCTATTGATTTCACCTCAGCAAACAGGCGTAGCTCCTCCTCGCGGATAAGGGTGGGAGATTCTCCAGTTGTGCCCGAGACTACCAACCCTTCGCTTCCTGAATCGAGTAGGGCTAAGGCTAACCTACTGGTCTGCTCATAATCAACCATCCCTTCTTCATTAAAGGGTGTTACCATTGCTGTAAGTAGTCTTCCCAGTTTTTTCAACCTCTTACCTCTGGGGGATGTACCCATCCTCTTTTAATCATCTCTTCAGCAATCTGGACGGTGTTTAGAGCCGCCCCCTTGCGCAGATTATCGGCTACAACCCACATAACCAAACCATTAGGGTGAGAGGTATCCCGGCGAATACGTCCGACAAAAACCTCATCACTACCGGCGGCTGACCACGGTTGAGGATAAAGGCTAATAGCCGTGTCATCTAATACCTTGACCCCTGGAGTCTGAGCAAGGATACGCCGTGCCTCATCAGGAGACATAGTCTGGGAGAATTCTATATGGAGTCCCATACTATGCCCTACAAATACTGGGACTCGCACACAGGTAGCCGAAATGGCTATATCCTCAGCATGCATTATCTTCCTTGTCTCCTCTACCAGCTTCCATTCTTCTTTAGTGTAGCCATTATCTAGAAAAACATCTATCTCCGGCAGCAAATTAAAGGCTATTTGGTGAGGGTAAACATGAGGGATGGTGGTCTGCCCATCTAATACCTGTTTGGCTTGTGCGGTTAATTCCTCTACCGCTACTGAACCGGTGCCCGACACCGATTGGTAGGTATCTACAATAATGCGCTTAATGGGGTTAACCTTGTGCAGCGGGTATACAGCCACTACCATTTGAATAGTGGAGCAATTTGGGTTAGCTATAATCCCCTTATGCCATTTAATGTCTTCGGGATTGACCTCAGGCACTACCAATGGAACTGTAGGCACCATTCTAAAAGCGGAGCTATTATCAATAACTGCGGCTCCTGACTGGGCGGCTATCGGTGAAAAGTGGCGACTAGTCTCAGCACCAGCCGAAAAGAGGGCAATATCTATCCCCTTGAAGGAATCGGGGGCAGTTTCTATGACTTCAATCTCCTGGTGAGTGACAAATAACTTCTTACCTGCCGAACGGTCTGAGGCTAAGAGACGAATTGAAGCCATAGGAAAATTACGCTGCTCAAGAACCTTGATAAATTCCTGTCCTACCAGCCCAGTAGCACCGACAACAGCTACTTTATACCCCTTCATTACCCCCCCCTATAAACCGAGCAGAGTATCTAGACCGTAGACTAACCCCTTACGCTTAACTGCTTCCTTAATGGCTAGAATAATGCCCGGCATATAGCATTCTCGACTAACGGTATCATGCCGTATACTTAGTGTTTGCCCTGGTCCGCCCAAGATGACCTCCTGGTGTGCCAGAAGACCAGGTAGGCGGACACTATGAATAGTAATCCCTTCAACCTGCTCTCCTCGGCTATCCGAAGTCTTCTCTGGTTCGAAGGGGCGGTGGAATGGTTTACCTTTAGCTTGAGCCATGGCTATGGCTGTAGCTATGGCAGTTCCTGAAGGAGCGTCGGCTTTCTGATGATGGTGTAGCTCTATAATTTCGGCATAGTCAAGGTATTTGGCAGCTATCTTGGCTAGGTGTACCATTAGCGCTGCGCCTAGAGCAAAGTTGGGGGCTACCACTACCCCAACCTGGTGAGCCAAGGCTAGCCCGTCAATCTGGCTAAGTTCATCGATGGTTAAGCCAGTAGTCCCTATTACCAGGTTAACCCCCTGCTTAGTGGCTATACGTACTGCTGGCATGGCAGCTTTTTGAGTAGTGAAATCTACTAGCACATCAGGCTGGCAAACAGTGAGGATTTCACCTAAGTTGGAAGAAAAAGGTATTGTGCCAGAGCCATCAGGTAAAGGTAAGTAATCCTCAGAAACCTGTAGTTCTACAGCGCCCACTTCCCGCATTTCAGGTTCATGGCATAAAGCATTGACTACCTCTCGGCCCATCCTACCTAATGCACCTTGAACCACTACCTTTATTGGCTTCATGACCTAAACTCTTTACTTCCAGGAGAACTATCCCCACGTTTTTTAAATGGGTAGTCTGTAGCTAACGAATCCTTTACCCTAGCCCCAGGCACTTGGGAAAGCTTATCCAACACAGCTCGTCGTGACAGGTTTATTCTACCCAGATTATCGATATCAATTACCTTAACCATAATCTCATCGCCTACTTTAACTATATCCTCAACCTTGGCTACCCGATATTCAGCTAGTTCACTGATATGAACCAAGCCTTCTTTACCGGGAGCAATCTCTACCATAGCCCCGAAGTTGAGTAGTCGGGTTACTTTCCCAGTATAGATACCACCAACTTCCGCTTCCTTAGTTAGACTCTCAATGATTTTGATAGCCTTACGGGCGGCTTCTTCATCAGGTGAGCCGATAAACACTATTCCATCATTGTTAATATCTATGGTTGCTTTAGTTTCATCAATGATTGACCTGATTGTTTTGCCTCCGGTGCCGATTACGCTACCAATTTTATCAGGGTCAATCACTATTTTATACATTCGCGGTGCATAGCGGCTGAGCTCAGGGCGACTGGAGCTAATAGTTTGTTGCATTATTTCCAGAATAAGCAATCGCGCCTCTCTGGCTTGGGTCAGCACCTTTTCCAGAAGCTCAAGGCCTATGCCCTTGAGCTTAATATCTAACTGTAGTGCTGTGATGCCTTCATTAGTCCCAGCCACCTTGAAGTCCATATCACCATAAGCATCTTCTATGCCCTCAATATCAGTCAGAATAGCATAGCCATCTTTGTCTCCAGTAACTAAGCCCATAGCCACCCCAGCCACTGCTGTCTTGATAGGTATCCCAGCATCCATCAGAGATAGGCTGCTGGCACAAACACTAGCCATAGATGTGCTGCCACTGGAGCTCAAGACCTCTGAGACAAGGCGAATAGTGTAAGGAAAGTCCTCATCTTTAGGCAGCACTGGTATAAGGGCTCGCTCGGCTAAAGCACCGTGCCCAATTTCACGGCGACCGGGGGTACCTACGCGCTTTACCTCACCACTGGAGAAGGGGAGGAAATTGTAGTGGTGAATGAAGCGTTTAGTCTCCTCTATACCTAATCCGTCAAGCTGCTGCTCCTTCTTGATAGAACCCAGGGTAGTGATGGCTAATACTTGGGTTTGACCACGGGTGAATAGAGCCGAGCCATGGGTACGAGGCAGAAGCCCTACTTCACAGCTAATGGGACGAATATCGGTCAAGCTACGACCATCAATACGCTGTCCCCGGTCAAGAATACTACTTCTTACCTCATCTCTAACCTTCGCCTCAAAAGCAGAGAGTATATCTTCTTTGGGGAATGACTCAACTAGACTCTCCACAAGCTCAGCCTTAAGGCTATTAAGCGCCTGTTCCCGCTGTAACTTGTCTGGCTGGGATAACGCCTGGGCAAGCCTACCATTAACCATTGGCGAAATGGCTGAAATCACCTCGGGGTTGACCTCACTAATAGGAGCTTCTATCTTGGGCTTGCCACAAGCCTGTTGAAGCTGTTCCTGGAGATTAATAATATCCTGGTTTGCCTCGTGACCAAATTTAATTGCCTGGATAATAATATCTTCTGAAACCTCTCGGGCTCCGGCTTCTACCATTACTACCGCTTGTTTAGTGCTAACCACAACTAGGTCAAGCTGGCTGCTTTCAAGTTGAGCTAGTGTTGGATTTAACACTAGCTCATCATTAATATAGCCAACACAAACCGCACTCACCGGACCACCAAATGGCACCTCTGATATCAATAGGGCAGCCGAACCACCAATAACAGCCAGGATGTCAGGGTTATTTTCCTGATCGGCAGAGAGAACAGTAGCTATAATCTGAATATCATTGCGCCATCTCTTAGGTAGAAGTGGACGCAGAGGGCGGTCGGTAAGCCGGCAGGCTAAGATTGCTTCCTGGCTAGGGCGCCCCTCCCTTCTGATAAAGCCGCCCGGAATTTTCCCGGCAGCATATAGCCTCTCTTCGTAGTCTATAGTTAATGGCAAAAAATCTATCCCCTCCCGTGGTTCATCACTAATGCAGGCGGTAACCAGAACCACAGTGTCCCCATAACAGACAGTAACCGCTCCATTTGCCTGTCCGGCAAGCTTTCCTGTGTCTATGATAAGGCTTCTACCCCCCACTTTACATTCAAAAGATTGAGAGTTTACCAATAACCCCTCCTTATTAAAGGTCTTACTTGCGGAGACCGAGCCTCGTAATTAGGCTATGATATCGGCCCACATCCTGTTTGCTCAGGTAAACTAGTAGCCTTCTTCTTTGTCCTACAAGCTTAAGTAAACCACGCTGCGAGTGGTAATCATGCCGATTAGCCAGCATGTGCTCGGTTAACTGGTTTATCCTTTCGGTGAGCAGAGCTACCTGCACCTCGGTCGAGCCGCTATCTCCTTTATCACGTTTGAATTTGTCTATAATCTCTTTTTTATTTTCTTTATCCAAGTTACACCTCTATTATGTCCCTTACCATAAAAAGGCAATATGTGCTTTAGTTAAAATCAAGAAATTATAGCATAAGTGGGGGAAGACTGTAAATGAAATCTTCACCGAATATTCAACTAGTGTTAGCAAACGTAGGGTTATAATTTAGAGCCTAATGTGTGCTTATGGCATTGTTTTAGCCTTGACTTGACCACATGGAGAGTGTATAGTAAGAATGATAGGTACCTTGGTTTAATGCTGTTTCTAAGCTAGGACTCTATATAACAGCTGACAATATAGTTCGGCAAAGGGTTTTTTGGGCCAGGAGACTGCATCAAGAACAAGGAGATAACAAAAATACAAAGGAGGTGCAGTTATGGCTCTAGCAGATAAGACCCTGGTATGCCGTGATTGCGGACAAGAGTTCACTTTTACTACCGGTGAGCAAGAGTTCTATCTATCTCATGGGTTGCAGAATGAACCTGGTCGTTGTCCGGAATGTCGGGTTGCTCGGCGAAAAGAGCGTCAGGGTGGCTATGATCAGCCACGACAGACGCATACAGTAGTCTGTGCTGACTGTGGTTGCGAAACGACAGTACCGTTTAAGCCCAGGGAAGGGCGACCGGTCTATTGCAAAGAGTGCTACGCTAAGCACACAATCTAGCTAAGTCTCACATCTAGCATGAAGACATAATACCCGCTTAACCTTACCACCATTTGCCTGGTTACTGACAGTTATATTGGCAATGAATGTTGGCGTGTGTCGGATTGAGCTTCGTTTACCCGAGAATCTATCTCTTAAGGGTAAGCGCGGGGTGTTGAAGTCCATTACTAGCCGGGTTAGAAACAAGTTTAATGTTTCTGTGGCTGAGGTTGACAACCAGGATTTATGGCAATTGGCTACCCTCGGGATTTGTTGCGTTAGCAATAATAAGCGGTATACTAATGAGCTTCTGTCAAAAATAGCCGACTTTCTTGTTAACCAACGATTTGACGTTGAGATACTCAGCTATGAAATTGAGATTATCCCTGTTTCGTGAGGAGGGCTATAATGAATCCCTCAGCCTTCCTTCATCATCTTACAGCTCAACCTACTTATAGCGGTCAGATTGCTCATATTGAGCATATTCCATCCTGTGAAGCAAAACATGGCGAATTAGACAAGCCCCTGACTGATAGTCTTCAACATTGCCTCAGTGAGCATAGGTTGTTACCTCTTTATACTCACCAAGCTGAAGCGGTGAATGGTGCCCGAAACGGCCGGAATGTAATGG
>SDBU01002562.1_pt1 | contig 24051 bp, 19 predicted proteins | sample 2277071 | NCBI WGS metagenome assembly SDBU01 (sample SAMN10397929, study PRJNA504765) | marine sediment metagenome | isolation source: marine sediment core GS08_GC12, 126 cmbsf | place: Arctic Ocean: Gakkel Ridge, Loki's castle | collected 2008
CCATTAATGGGAGTTTTTGATAGTGTTTTGGCAGTGTTTTGGCAGGAAATGATAGTAAACTCCCAAAAAATGGTGGAAAATATTCATAAAATGGCAGTATTTTACCGGTATAATGAAAGAAAAAAATTTAAATTTTTTATTGATTTATATTTTTCTCTTTGTAAAGCTTCTGTTTTTACTTCAAATGATTCGTAATAGATTAATTTATAGGGAATGTGTTTTGATGTATAGCGTGATTTGTCTTATACGTTTTTGTAATTGTTTTGTATATCCAATATAAAATGAACCATCTGATTCACTTTGAAGGATGTAAGTATAATACATTAATGATTATTTTGTTTATGTGGATTTTATAATAGTGCCGAAGGTGGGACTCGAACCCACACGGCATTGCTGCCACACGGCCCTGAACCGTGCGCGTCTACCAGTTTCACCACTTCGGCTGTATCTATAATCTAATGAAATTATCAAAAAAATCAAGTTTTGAATTATTTTATTTTGATTTTTTTAAAAATTAGATATAAATTAAATTCATATATCAGCTTAACTTTAATATTTCCTTGATTTTTTGAATAAAAATAATTATAATTAAAGGGGTTAGGATTTTAATATCTTGACCTTTTTTATAAAAATTTTTGCTTTGCTGAATTGTTTAAGAGCATAAAAAATGAAGCAAAATAATGGTAAAATCGAAAAGGTTGTCGCAACAAATAGAAAAGCAAGACATAACTATCATATTATAGATACTATTGAAGCCGGAATTGTTCTAAAAGGAACTGAAGTAAAATCTATACGCGATGGAAATGTAAACTTAAAAGACAGCTATGCGAGACTAATAAATGCCGAGATGTTTCTATTTAATATGCACATAAGCCCGTATAAACAGGGAAATATATTTAATCATGCCCCCCTGAGAGATAGAAAACTTCTACTTAACAAAAAAGAAATCAGGAAATTTACTAATAAAGTAGAAGAAAGAGGGATGACACTTGTTCCGATTAGTTTATATTTTAAAAATGGAAAAATAAAAGTTGAACTTGCACTTGCAAAAGGGAAAAGGCTTTATGATAAAAGAGAAAGTATCGCAAAACGTGACTATGATAGGGAAAAAAGAAGAGAATGGAAAAAGCAAAACTGATAATTCCGTCTTTTAAAAAATAGGAACACCATTTAAGGACAGAACAGTGTTCTGTCCCCACAATTTAATGACAACTTGAAGAAAAGTAAGTGCAAAAAAATTTCATAAAGCGGAGGAGGAAAATGTTTCCGAGTGTGAATGAACAAATGGATGTTATAAGAAGGGGTGTAGAAGAGATAATTCCTGAGGATGAATTGGTCAAAAAGATTGAGAGTTCGATAAAATTAAATAAGCCTTTAATTGTAAAAGAAGGTTTTGATCCGACGGCACCTGACCTTCATATAGGTCATATGGTAACTATAGGAAAATTAAAACAATTTCAGGACCTCGGTCATAATGTTGTTTTTCTAATTGGAGATTTCACAGGTTTGGTTGGTGACCCCTCCGGCAAGTCGGAAACCAGAAAAATGATGACGAGAGAAGAAATAGATAAAAATGCTGAGACTTATAAAGAGCAGATATTTAAAGTGTTAAATCCAAATAAAACTGTTATTAGATTTAACAGCGAATGGCTGGGTAAAATGACTATCTATGATTTTTTGGAGCTTTCATCGAAATATACTGTCGCAAGGATGCTCGAAAGAGATGATTTTAAAAAGAGGTATGATAATAATCAGAATATCAGTATTCTTGAATTTTTGTACTGTCTGCTTCAAGGATATGATTCGGTTGCTCTGAAATCTGATGTAGAATTGGGCGGTACCGACCAAAAATTTAATCTATTAGCTGCAAGAAATATACAAAAAAGACACGATGTTGAACCGCAGGTTATTATTACGATGCCACTCCTTCTGGGAACCGATGGTGTGGAAAAGATGAGTAAGAGCCTTGGAAATTATGTAGGAATAAATCAACCTCCATCGGAAATGTATGGAAAAATTCTCTCAATTAGCGATGAATTGATTATACCCTATTTCATTCTCGCAACGGATGTAAAAGCCCTGGAAATTGAAGATATGGAAAAATCCATTAATAGTAAAGACGTTAATCCGAGAGATTTAAAAAGAACACTGGCAAGAGAAATTATTACATTATATCATGGCAAAACGAATGCTTTAGCTGCCGAAAAGGAATTCGATAAAGTATTTATTACTAAACAAATTCCAAGTAATCTTACAGAGTTTAAAATTAGTAAAAATGAAAAAATCTGGATAGTCAAGCTTTTAACCTCGACAAATATGAGTAAATCATCCAGCGAAGCAAGAAGATTGATTAAGCAGGGAGGAGTATCTATCGACGGGAATAAAATAAATGATACTGAAATGGATATTGAATTCAGTAAAGAAGCAGTCTTGAAAGTGGGAAAAAAGAGGTTTTTGAAAATAGTTCCCGAGTAAAACTAATCGATTTGAAACCTGTTAAAATAATTTGACAATTAATATATTTTATTTTAAATTTTAAATTTGTAAATTAATGCTGAATAAATTTTCTCAATATTTTGAAAAATTTAAACTAAGAGAAAATATAGACACGAGATTAACTGTTTTTGAGTTTAAATATAGCCGTTTTACCCGTTCATTGAAAATTGAAGTTTGGATTTCCAATTCCGGATTAGCAGATAAATTCAAAATCGGAATGAATAATCTATCTCCATCGTTAAAGAAAAACGTTGAAATTCATGTTCTGCCTGAAAAAAGAATATTTGGTTTGGTTAATGTTTCTCCGGCTTCGGTATTTGATTCTCCGGATTATAAAAGCAGTCTGTTAACACAAACTCTTTTAGGTGAAAAGCTTGATATATTACAAAAAAAAGACGGCTGGCTGAGGATAAAATGTGAAGACGGATATATCGGTTGGTTAAATTCTTCTCAGGTTGTCCTGTCTAATAAAAAAGAAATATCGATATGGCAGAGTAAGAAATTTTTAACCTGCAGAAGTATTATTGGAGATATTAGAGAAAAACCGGATGAATTTTCAATTGTTCTAAGAAAAATTACAGTCGGAACAACATTGCCTTATTTAAAGAAAAATGGAAAATGGATTAAAGTTATTCTGCCCGATACTACTAATGGGTGGATTCGAGAAAGGAATGAATTCACCTGGCTGGATGATAATGAGAAAAGTTTTTCTGATAGAATTGTCTTAACTTCACAAAATTTTCTGGGCATCCCATATTTATGGGGAGGTAAATCTCCTATGGGATTTGATTGTTCCGGTTTCGTTCAGGCTGTTTTCTCTTTAAATGGAGTTTCACTGCCGAGAGATTCCGATATGCAGTATGAATTTGCAAATAGTCCTCTCAGAAATATGAAGAGGGGAGACCTTTTGTTCTTCGGTAAAGCCAAAGTATCTCACGTAGGGATTTATATCGGCAGAAAGAGATTCATACATTCAAAAGGTTTTGTAAAAATCAATTCTTTTGACAAGAATGATAAATATTACGACAAATATTTAAAACAGATATTTATTGAACATAAAACCGTGTGTTAACAGTTAATCATCAGGAATAATACATAATATGAAGTTTATCATATATGGAATGGGTGTATATTTTTAAAAAAATCAGAATTATATTTATTTTTAAAGACAGTTAATAATATTACTCAAATAAATTTCCTTATGCTTCAAAGCAGAATTAAAGTTGGATAATATAGAATAGTCCCGTAGGGACGGTGTGTTTATAGTATAATGCTGGAATCAATTTTAAAAAATTATGTATTAGTCCTAAATCAGAATTATGAGCCGATTAGTGTATGTGATGTAAAGAGAGCTGTGGTCCTAACATACCTTGGTAAGGCTGAGATTATTGAAAAAGATTCTTCATCTGTGCGCTCTATAAGTTTGTCGATACCTCTGCCGCTGGTTGTTAGAATTTTAGTTTATATCAGTGTACCGGGGAAAAGGATAATACTTTCAAGAAAAAATATTATTAAAAGAGACAGGAATAAATGCCAGTACTGCGGTGTAAAAGATACTGCTATGACAGTTGACCATATCATACCGAAAAATATGGGAGGTGAAGATACATGGGAAAATTTAATTTGTGCATGTGTTAACTGTAATAATAAAAAGGGTAATAGAACATTAGAACAGGCGAATTTTATACTCTTGAATAAACCAAAAAAGCCGAATCATATTACTTTTATCAGGAATTTTGTCGGAATTAGAAACGAAAAATGGAAACCCTATCTTTTTATGTAGTTAAGAGTTAGGAATTAGGAATTAGGAGTGAGAAGTTTGGAGTTGAGTAAATGAATAGTAAAAAGTGTTTGGTGACAACACCAAAACACGACTTAAATAATCAATAATCCTAACTACATTAATTTGTTAAGATAATGAAAGAAAAAAAAGGAAGAATATTAAGTGGTATGCGTCCCACAGGGAGATTGCATATAGGTAATTTTGTCGGAGCCTTGGAAAATTGGGTTAAGCTCCAGAAGGATTATGAAAATTATCACCTTGTTGCAGATTGGCATGTCCTCACGACAAATTATGAAAATACGGAGAAAATTTCGACTGATACTATTGATATGGTAATTGACTGGATGGGAGCAGGTATTGACCCGGAGAAAAGTCCCATGTTTGTGCAGTCGAACATTAAAGAGCATGCTGAGCTTCATTTATTATTCTCGATGCTTGTAACGGTACCCAGATTGGAAAGGAATCCCACGGTGAAAGAACAGATTAAAGAACTTCATCTTGAAGAGAAAGTTAGTTACGGTCATCTTGGTTATCCGGTTCTTCAAGCTGCTGATATATTGATATATAAGGCGAATTTAGTACCGGTTGGTGAAGACCAGTTGCCTCATGTTGAACTTACAAGAGAAATTGCCCGAAGATTCAATACTATTTATGGGGAAGTATTTCCTGTCCCTCAGGCAAAATTGACTCAATTCAGCCGTCTTCCCGGAATTGACGGAAATAGAATGAGCAAATCTGTCGGAAATGTTATATTGCTTACTGAGGAACCCGAAATTGTCCGGAAAAAAATTAGGTCGGCTTTCACAGACCCGCAGAAAATAAGATTAGGTGACCCGGGAAGACCGGAGATTTGTCTCGTTTATACGTATCATACAAAGTTTAATCATAAAGAATATAGAGAAATAGCTTCCGGCTGCAGGAATGGAAGTCTGGGTTGTGTTGAGTGTAAAACAAAATTAAGTGAAAAAATAATTGATTTCCTGGAACCTTTCAGGAAAAATAGAGCATATTATATTGAACATATCGATGAAGTAAAAGATATACTTTTAGATGGTGAAAGAAGAGGAAGAGAAGTTACGACTAAAACAATGGATGATGTGCATAAAGCTATGAAATTAGGATGATTAATTATGTCATATCAAGTTAAATTACAAATTTTTGAGGGACCGCTTGACCTGCTGCTTTTTTTAATTAAGAAAGAAGAGATAGATATTTATGAGATTAAAATTGCTGAAATTACTAAACAATATCTTGAATATATTAATTTAATGCAGATACTCGATCTTGAAATTGCAGGTGAATTTATACTTATGGCATCTACTTTGATGAGAATAAAAGCAAGGATGTTGCTTCCTTCGGAGGATGAAGAAGAAATAGAAGACATGAAAAATGAATTGGTAAGAAATCTTATCTTATATAAAAGCGTTAAAGAATCGGCTGAAAAACTTTCAGCCTTGCATGAAGAGGAAAGAAAAAGGTTTTCGAGAAATTTTTCTTACGAGCAGGATTTCAAACAAGATGATGATTATACACCGCCGGTAGATTTAAATATATTCGATTTGATTACGGTCTTTAAGAACGTACTTGATAGAACTAAAGTGAAAGAATATTATAATGCAGGAACGGAAGAAATAGATATTGAAAATCATATGAAGTTTATTATAAATTTAATTAAGACAAATGAGAAATTATCATTTGTGGACCTTGTTTCCCGTGAACAGAGCATAATATTTACTATAGCTACATTTCTTGCTATACTTGAGTTATCAAAAAGAAAATTGGTCAAATTGCTTCAGATATTGCCGTTTCAGGATATTATGATATTAAAACAGTAGCCAGAATACAGAAGCCAGGAGCCAGGAGCCAGAATACAGAAGCCGGAAGCCAGAATAAAGAATACAGAATTCAGAAGGCAGGAGTAAGAATAATAAACCTAATATTTTACTGGTTTTTTCATTCCGGCTTCTGTATTCTGATTTAAACTTTTATAACAATGCAAAATGAAAATCTAAAAAAAATTGCTGAATCTTTGATATTTGCTTCGGATTATCCGATTTCTACTGAAAAAATTTCAAGTATTATAAATTCAAAAGATGCTACTAACAGTGTTGTTTTAGAAATAATTAATAAGCTGAATAGGGAATATAAGGAAACAGGCAGAGCTTTTGAGATTATTAATATTGGAGGCGGATACCGTTTTTCTACGTTGAAGACATCTGCCGAATATATAAAACAATTGTTTAAAGGTAGAAGAAAACCAAAACTATCCAGAGCTGCATTAGAGACCCTGTCAATAATCGCTTATAAACAACCTGTAAGCGGCCCTGTAATTGAATCTATACGAGGTGTAAGTATTAATGGGGTAATAAATACTTTACTTGAAAGAAGACTGGTTTCGATTTCAGGTCGGGAAAAGAAACCCGGAAGACCCTTGATTTATTCTACTACTCATGAGTTTCTTAATTGTTTTGGATTAAATGACATTTCTGATTTGCCGGATTTTAGGGAACTGAATGATATATTGAGTCAAAAAGAGGTTACTGAAAATGATGAGACTGAATAAGTTCCTTGCAAAAGCAGGAGTGTTCGCCAGGAGAAAATGTGATAAATATATTATGAGCGGGATGGTTTATGTGAACAGTAAAAAAATTACCAATCCTGGATATAAAATTGATGAAGTTAATGATGAGGTGATTCTATTTAATAAAAGGATTGTTTTAAAGGATAAATATAAATACATTATATTAAATAAACCAAAAGGGTGTGTTACAACTTTAAAGGATGAGAAAGGGAGAAAAAGGGTTGTTGATTATGTTAAAATTAGCGAAAGGATATTCCCTGTCGGAAGATTGGATATCGATACGACAGGAGTTTTACTTTTAACAAATGACGGCGATTTATCCTACCGTTTGAGTCACCCGAAATATGAGGTTGATAAGGTTTATTACGCCTCGATAGATAGTCAGATTTCTGAAGAGGATATTGGAAAACTTATAAAGGGTGTGAAAATAGGTGAAGAAGAAATTGTCAGCGGTGAAGTAAAAGTTATCGAGAATGATAATGAAAAATGCGTTGTCAGTATTAAAATCCACACCGGTAAAAAAAGACAGGTAAGAAGGATGTTTGATGCCCTTGGATATAAAGTTATAGAATTGGATAGAGTTGAATTTGCCGGAATAGTAAAAAAAGATATTAAACCGGGTGAGTGGAGAACCCTGTATAAAAATGAAGTGGATAATTTAAAAAAAATGGTAAATTGACTAAAATATATGACTGAAAAAAATAAAGGAGGAATAGTTTAATGTCAGAGAATAATAACGTGATTGATAAAACAAATGAAACCATTAAAGAAGGAGGTGATATACAACCAAAAGTTATAACTAAAGAGAAAAAAAATCCCGAAATACCTCCGAGACCCATCATAAAATTGGAAAATGTTGTGGAGGAAGAGGAGTATTCGACTGAAGAATATGAGGAATATATTAAAATGTATTCGGAAACATTGATGGAAATCAATGAAGGAGAGATTGTAAAAGGGAGAATTCTATCGATTAATGACAGGGAAGTTGCAGTTGACATCGGCTTCAAATCTGAAGGGACCATTCAATCGGCTGAATTTGATTCTTTAGAGGATTTAAGAATAGGTGATGAAATTGAAGTTTTTCTGGATAGCGTTGAAGACAGAGATGGTCAACTCGTTTTATCAAAGCAAAAAGCTGATTTTACAAGGATATGGGAAAAGATTATTGATAGTTTTCAAAATGAAGAAGTTTTGGAAGGAAAGTGCCTTCGGAGAATTAAAGGAGGGATAGTTGTTGATATAATGGGAATTGATGCATTTTTACCCGGATCACAAATTGATGTTAAGCCGATAAGAAATTTTGATGCGTTTATCGGACAGACTTTGCCATTGAAGGTTGTGAAAGTTAATGACTTAAGAAAAAATATAGTAGTTTCAAGGAGAGTGCTTATTGAAGGCGATCAGGCTGAATTAAGAGAAAAAATATTGACAAAACTTGAGAAAGGAAAGAATCTTGAAGGTTCAGTTAAGAATATTACAGATTTCGGTGTATTTGTCGATCTTGGTGGAGTTGACGGTCTTCTGCATATTACTGACCTTTCCTGGGGTAGAGTTTCTCATCCTTCTGAGATTGTCTCATTAGATGAAAAAATAATAGTCAGGATTCTTGATTTTGATGATAATAAAGAAAGAATTTCTCTTGGATTGAAGCAGCTTACGCCTCATCCATGGGAAAATATTAATGAAAAATATCAGGTCGGTCAAAGGATTAAAGGGAAAGCTGTGAGTATTACAGATTATGGAGTATTTGTTGAGCTTGAAAAAGGCATCGAAGGACTGGTACATATATCTGAAATGTCCTGGACTCAGCATATTAAACATCCTTCGAAATTTGTATCCGTTGGTGAAGAGCTTGAAGTAGTAATATTAAATATAAATAAAGAAGGTAAAAAGATTTCGATGGGCTTAAAACAGATTGAACCGGACCCCTGGATGGCTATTGAAGAAAAATATTCAGTTGATTCGAGACATCCGGGAAAAGTTATAAATGTTACTGATTTTGGCGTTTTTGTGGAACTTGAAGAGGGAATTGACGGACTGATACACATCTCTGATTTATCATGGACTAAGAAAGTTAGACATCCTAGCGAAGTTGTAAAAAAAGGAGATGAAATCGAGATAGTCATTTTAGGAATTTCAAAAAAAGACAGGCGGATTTCACTTGGTCATAAACAAATAGATGAAAATCCATGGGATAAATTTGAGGAAATTTACTTAAAAGATTCTGAAACTAATGGTAAGGTTGTACGTCTGATTGAGAAAGGATTGATTATTGAACTTCCCGATAAAGTTGAAGGCTTTGTTCCTTTTTCTCAGCTGCAAAAAGTTGACGCTAAAATTAAAGATAAATCTTTTAAAATAGGTGACGAATTCCCATTAAAGGTTATTGAGTTCAACAAGAATCAAAAGAAAATCGTCCTTTCGTATGATAAGCTGATTGTTGAAAAAGAAAGAGAGGAAGTTGACAAGTTCGTCAAGACACAAAAAGAAAGTAAAAAAGAAACAATAGGGGATATGATTTCCGAAAATAAAGGGAAAACTGAAAAAGTAGAAGTAACTGCAGCTCCTGCAGAAGAACCAAAAACTGAAAAGCCGGCTGAAGAAAAGATAGAATCAGAAATTAAAACTGAACTCAAATCTGAAAATGTTGAGTCCATCGAGGTTTCCAAAGAAGAAGCAAAAGCTGAAAAACCTGAAGAAGAAACGATAGAATCAACAGCAAAATCCGAATCGATATCCGAACAAAAGGAGACTTCAGAAACTTCTGAAGAAGAAGCAAAAGCTGAAAAATCCGAAGAAGAAAAAATAAAAACGGAAGAAAAATCCGAAATAATTTCTGAAAAAAAGGAACCTTCGGATGCTCCTGAAGAGGGTACTATCGTAGAAAAGACTGATGCGGGAGAAACTGAATCACAGGATAAATCGGAACTTGAAGCTGAAGATAAAGTTAAAAAAAAAGATGAAGAATAATGACTCTTAGAAATAAAAAAAATATTTTGAATTTAAAGTAAATGAAAAAAAAGGTATCTTTTTTTACACTTGGATGTAAATTAAATCAATATGAAACTGATAATATAAAAGACAAATTTATAAGGAGCGGATATTCGGTAATTAAATTCGGTGAACAGGCTGACGTATCACTGATAAATACATGTACAGTGACTAAGAGTGCAGAATTTAAATCTCGACAGACGATTCGTCGGGCAATTAGATTTTCTCCCGGTGCATTTATCATAGTAGTCGGCTGTTATTCTCAGGTTAGTGCTGAAGAAATTGGAAAAATCCCCGGAGTTGATTTGATACTCGGTTCCGGGGATAAGTTTAATGTGCTGGATTTTCTTGATGGCTTTGAAAAAACCGATAAAGCGGTTGTAAAAAAATGTATAGGTGATTGTAAAGTCTATAATGAAGAAGGCAGTGGATATTCGACAGACAGAACAAGAGCATTTCTAAAAATCCAGGATGGCTGTAATTATTATTGTTCATACTGCATAATTCCTTATGCCAGGGGGAAAAGCAGAAGCAGGAATTCTGCTCAAATTATAAAACAGGCTGCAAAACTCGCAAAATCAGGTTTTAATGAGATTGTTCTGACCGCTGTGAATCTTGCCGAATATAACGACAAAAATTGTGGAAATCTTACAGGACTGCTTAGAAAATTAGTTAGCATTGATAATCTTCCGAGAATCAGGCTGAGTTCTATCGAAATTAATAAGATGGACGATGAATTTATCGAACTGATTGCAGACTCACAAAAAATCTGCAAGCATTTACATATTCCTCTTCAGAATGGTGACGATAAAATCCTGTCTTTAATGAAAAGAAAATACAACCTTGATTTTTTTAGAAGGAAGATTGAGAAGATTACAAGTAAAATTCCCGGAATTGGGATTGGAACTGATGTTATGGTTGGTTTCCCCGGAGAAGAGAAAGAAAACTTTAACAATACTTTAAAATTTATTGAAAAAATACCCTTTTCGTATATGCATATTTTTACATATTCTGAAAGAAAATTTACGGAAGCATATAATTTTTCTAATAAAGTTGATAAGAATGAGATTAAAAGAAGAAGTCAGGTTTTGAGAGATATTGCTAAGGAGAAAAAGGCGGACTTTCTGCAAAAAAATATTGGAAAAACTGAGAATGTAGTTTTTGAAGCAGAAGAAGAAGATAATATTTACTCCGGTTTTACGTCAAATTATATCAGAGTGAGAAGCAAAGGCAAAAATCTCAACAATAAACTAAAAAAAGTAAAATTAATAAAATCCAATGATTCCTATGTTACCGGAGAGATTTTGAATTAAAAGATAACAAATACAGTTGTCTTAAAATTAAGATATGATACAAAATGTCTAATCAAAAAGTAAATATCAAATCAGAAGAAGAGTTCGCTCCATACGCTCGCTGGGCAGCAGCCGTTTCCTACTCGGAAGGTTTTTCTTTATTCGGTGCCAACCGAATAAAGAATTTTTTCTTTTTCGCCGTATAAAAGATAAAACATAAAATAATCCTTGACAATTCTATGCAAAATGCATATATTTGTATGCACAATGAATATAGAGGCTAATACAGATGAAACCCTTAACAAAAAATAGAGCAGAATTATTGAAATTGTTTTTTACTAACCCTGATAAGGCTTTCTATATGCATGAAATTGGCAGGATTTTAAATAAGAAACCAGGGATATTTCAGCGTACACTTAATAATCTTGTTTCAGAAGGTATTTTAGAGAGTGAATATAAAGCTAATGCGAGGTACTTTAAAGTAAATAAAAATTATCCTCTTTATAAAGAATTAAAGAGTATAGTATTTAAGACAGTGGGGATTAAGGGAAGTATAAAGGAAGTATTGGAAAAATTAACTAACGTGAAATTTGCCTTCATATATGGCTCTTATGCGAAGGCAAAAGAAAATTATCTTTCAGATATAGACCTTGTAGTTATGGGGAATCCAGATGAAGATAAATTAATCAAGGAATTAGATAAATTAGAAGAACAATTGAAAAGAGAAATAAATTATAAACTTTATATCTTAAAAGAATTTAAAAAAGAAATTGAAGAAAAAGAACCGTTTATTTTAGAGATTTTGAGAGATAAGAAAATTATGCTTATAGGAAATGAGAATGAATTACGAAATGTTTCTGCGGGATAAGTTAATAAAAAGACAAAAGGCAGATTTTAAACAAATATCACACCAATTACAACGTTCCTTAAAAGATTTAAATACCGCAGAGGCTAATCTCAAAATTGATTTAACATGGGCTTTAGCTATTGCCTATCATTCAATGATTAGAGCGGGTAAGGCTCTTATGTATTCAAATGGCTATTTACCGACAACAAAAAGGTCTCACAAAACCATAGTTGAATTTACAAAATTAATACTTGGCGATGAGTATCATATCCTTGTTAGTAAATTTAATAGAATGAGAAGAAAAAGACATGATTTTATCTATGATTCTATTAACCATATAACGTATCATGAAGCAAAATCTTCATTAGAAACAGCTAAAAAATTAATTGATGAAATTATAATTTCAGTAAAACAAAAAAATCCTGAGAAAGATTTATTCTAAGAACATGTTGAGATAACATAAGAAAAAAATATTTGACAATTTATGAAAGTACACATAAAAACATACGGCTGTCAGATGAATAAGTATGATTCGGAACTCATTTCCGGATTACTGAAAAGTGATGATTTTGAATTAATTGATGATATTGAAAAAGCCGATGCTGTTCTTGTAAACACCTGTGCAGTCAGAGAACACGCTGAAAACAGAGCATTGAGCAACATAAGTCAACTGCAGAACTTAAAGAAGAGAAAACCCGGTATGATTTTGGGTGTACTCGGATGTATGTCAAAACATCTCGGTGATAAAATTTTTGAAGATAAAACGTATGTAGATTTGGTTTTAGGTCCGGACTCTTACAGGAAACTTCCTGAAATCTTAAACAGTAAAAAGAGATATAAAGATATTGAATCCAGATATGACGAGAGTTATACCGATATATTCCCAACAAGGAAAGAGGGCATTTCCGCATGGGTTGCCATTTCGAGAGGATGTGATGAGGAATGTTCCTACTGTATCGTACCATTTACCCGAGGAAAGGAGAGAAGCCGTCCTGTAAATAATATCATCGATGAGATAAAGCGACTTTTGGATGAAGGATTTAAAGAGGTCACCCTGATTGGTCAGAATGTGAATTCCTATAATTATAACGGATTAGATTTTCCGGAACTGTTGGAAAAAGTGAGCGGGATAGAAGGACTTAAGAGAATCAGGTTTGCCACATCACATCCGATGAATTTGTCCGACAGGCTTATTGATGTGATGGCTGAAGAGAAAACAGTATGTCCTTATCTTCATTTGCCCGTTCAATCCGGTTCCAATAAAATTCTTAAAGCGATGAAAAGGAGCTATACCGTTGAAAAGTATATAGAAATTACTGAAAAGGCAAAAATAAAAATAAAAGATTTGGCAATAACAACCGATATTATATCAGGATTCCCGGGTGAATCTGAGGATGACCACAAACTGAACGTTGACCTTGTTAAAAGAGTGGAATTTGACGGAGGATTTACTTTTAAATATTCACCGAGAGATAAAACAGAAGCATACACGTTCGGGGATGATGTTCCTGAAAAAGTTAAAATAAGAAGACTTAAAGAAATAAGCGAAGTTTTAAGAGAATGTGCTCTAAAAAAAAACAGAGAATGGATAGGAAAAGTAACTGAGATTATGATTGAAGGCAAAAGTAAAAGAGATAATTCTGAGGTTTTCGGAAGAACGGGCGGATTTAAAAAGGTTATATTAAAGCATAATAATTTGTCTGTTTCTACGATTATTCCTGTGCTTATTAAAAATGCAACAAGCCAGACTTTATTCGGTGAATTGATTGAATATAGTTATCCGCCGAAGGCGGATCCGCCTCCGGCGGAAGAGTAAAGAGCCAAAAGCTAATAGTCCAGTTAATATGAAAACACAAAAATTAATTTATTTTGTCTTGCTTAATATAATTTTCAGTTTTTGTAATTCAAAATTATATTCACAGGATTTAGAAACTTTGATAAAATATGCTGATACACACCAGTATGAAAAGCTTAGAGAAGCTTTGACGAACCTTTCCGGAGAGGAAAAAGAAACAGCGGCTGCACTCTATTTGAAGGCGCTGATTGAAAAGGATGCTGATAAAGCAATGGTGTTATATAGCCATATAATCGAAACAGATTCAAAGAGTTTCACCTATGTAAAATCTCTATGGAGAGTCGGACAATATTATTATATAAAGGGACTTTATGTAAAATCATCGGATATTTTTCAAAAGATTATTAAAGAATTTCCTAATTCGCTGTATGCTAAAAGGTCAAAAGACCAATTGAAGATTATCAGAAATGTATATGGTGATAAAATTAAACCGGCTGCTCCAATACCTGAAAAAATAATCAGACCGGCAGAGAAACCCGTTAAAAAATCTACAGCCACCTCATCACAACCGGTCAAAGCCGCGGGTAAATATACCTTGCAGTTTGGAGCTTTTGGCAATAAGAAAAATGCCGATAAAAGACAAAAATATTTAATTAAAAGTGGTTACAAAAACACGAGAATCAAATCGGAAGTAATTATGGGAAGAAGTCTTCACAGGGTTTGGATTGGAGATTTTATTGATCGCGATTCGGCACGCAAAGTCGGAGAACTGATTAAACGAAAATTAAAAATTGATTACAGCATTAAAGAAAGGGAATAGGGAATATAGGGATTATCAAGCTTGGCAAGGTGTTTTTAACATTCGCCGGAAATAAAACCAGTAGCACAGACATTCCTGTCTGTGATTTGCAAATCAAATGGCAGAAATAGAAATGGAAAAGTTAGCAGGGGTAGTGGAGAGAATAACGTATCAGAACAATGAGAATAATTATACGGTTTTGAAGTTAGAATTAAAACAGCGACCCCCAAAGCTAATTACAGTTACAGGTTATTTCCCCACTATAAATGTCGGCGAAACAATTGAATTACAGGGCGAATGGATTAATCATCCGCAATATGGTTTTCAATTCAATGCAAAAGAATACAACACCGTTTATCCTGTTACTATTGACGGGATTGTAAAATTTTTAGGTTCCGGTATAATCAAAGGGATTGGTCCTGTCACTGCCAAAAGTATTGTTAATCATTTCAAATTGAAAACACTCGATATAATTGAAGATGATATCGAAAAATTATCGGAAGTTGACGGGATTGGCGAGAAACGAATTGAAATGATACGAAGTGGATGGGAAGAACACAAAGCAATAAAAGATGTAATGATTTTCCTCGCATCTCATAATATAAGTACGGGACATGCAATAAAAATTTTTAACAAATTCGGAAAACAGTCGATCGATATTGTAAAAAATAATCCATATCAGTTAATATATGAGATTCACGGAATCGGATTTAAAACTTCGGATAAAATAGCAAAAGACATTGGATATGATGAGAAGTCTATTAATAGAATTAAAGCGGGTATTATTTATCTCCTGTTCGAATCGACGAATGAGGGACATGTTTATCTCCCTGGAGAGGATATAATAAAGAGAGGAACAGAGCTACTTTCTGTGGATGAATCTTTAGTAAAAGAGGGGATAAATCAACTCTCCATTGAAAATAATATTTTAATAGATTCCGAGAGAATATATATACAGGATCTTTACCGGGCAGAGATTTCAATTGCGGAAAAGCTGATGAGAATGTTGCAAAATCCGGTGAAAAAGAAAAAATCTGATGAATTGAGAAAGTATATAATAAATATAGAAAATTTTCAGAATATCAAGTTTACTGAAAAGCAAAAGGAATCCATAATTAAAAGTTTTAATAATCGTGTGCTTATTATGACGGGGGGTCCGGGTACTGGTAAAACGACAACTATCAGAGGGATAATCGGTCTTTTTCATGATTTAGGAATGCGATTATTACTTGCAGCTCCAACGGGAAGAGCTGCAAAAAGGCTTGAAGAAACTACAAAAAGAGAAGCGAAAACTATACACAGGCTATTGGAGTATAATCCGAGAAATGGACAATTTACTATTTCAAATAATAATCAGCTCAGAGTAGATTTGATTATTATCGATGAAGGTTCGATGATAGATACATATTTGATGAACGACCTTCTCAGCGGGATTTCAGTCAAATCGAGAATTGTGATTGTCGGAGATTCGGACCAGCTGCCATCGGTTGGACCGGGGAATGTTTTAAAGGATATTATTGATTCAAAGATTGTTGAGGTGGTGAAGCTGGACCAAATCTTCCGCCAGATGGATAAAAGCGATATTATATCAAATGCGCACAGGGTAAATGAGGGTGAATTCCCTTATATCGACAATCGAACGGAAGACACATTTTTTCTCATTAAAGAAGAAGATTTTTCAGCGATTCCGGAGATAATTAAAAACCTGTGTGTGAAAAGGCTTCCCGACAGGTATAACTATGACCCTGTTAAAGATATTCAGGTTTTGACACCTATGTATAAAGGAGATACGGGAGCAAATAACCTTAATACGATTCTGCAGGATGGGCTGAATCCGAAAAAAAAGGAATTGAGGCGGGGAGAAAAAAGATTTAGAGTTGGGGATAAGGTTATGCAAATTAGAAATAACTATGATAAGGATGTCTTTAATGGCGATATAGGAAGGATTAAATCCATCGACTTTGAATACCAGCAGATTGAAGTTGACTTCGATTTACGCCGGGTTTTGTATGACTTTAAAGAGCTCGATGACATAATTCTTGCTTACGCAACAACTGTCCATAAAAGCCAGGGCTCCGAATATAAAGCAGTAATACTGCCTGTTACAACCCAGCATTATATGATGCTGCAGAGAAATTTACTCTATACCGCTATCACACGAGCAAAGGAATTATTAATACTGGTAGGAACAGCAAAAGCAATAAATATCGCCGTAAAAAATAATAAAATATCTAAACGATATACCTATCTTAAAGAAAGACTGACTGGATTATAGTCAACTTATTGCTTCGCGCCTTCGGCTCGCAATGACACTCGTTACTGTTTTTGCGAGTATCCCAAACTGAGCGGGAGACGAAGTTATTAAACCTCGCGCCAGTCTTTGCGAGGAACGGAGTGACGAAGCAATCTAAATTTTATGCAATAAAAATCAAAAATAACAGTAAAGTTTTAGTAATATCTGCCGATATTAGAAGTGGAGTGAAATTTTTTTTAAATTTTCAGGCGGAATTATCTAAATACACTACTTATTAGTTTGATTTTTGTTTTGATTTGCTCGTTGTCAATCTCCCTCTGAAAATTATGTTGAATCCGGGTTAATCTATGAAATACAGACTTTTACATCCCTGGAACATCACTCCGAAACAGGGAATTAAAATACAAAAAGATTTAAAAGAAAAGTTGATATTTTATGATGAAAGATTCCCTGTAAAAAAAATCTGTGGAACGGATGTTTCTTATGATAGAAAGAAAAATATTCTTTCTTCCGCAGCAATAATCTTTAGTTATCCCGGTTTGGATTTAATTGAAGAGCAAACGGCTGTCTCAGAATGTGATTTTCCGTATGTGCCTGGACTTTTGAGTTTTAGAGAAGTGCCTGTTCTTCTAAAGGCGTTTGACAGAGTAAATAATATCCCCGATGTAGTGATATGTGACGGTCATGGGATAGCACATCCGAGAGAAATCGGGCTTGCTTCTCATCTGGGATTAATACTTGACATTCCGTCGATTGGATGTGCAAAAAAGAAGTTATGCGGAGAATATACCGAAGTTAGAAACAAAAAAGGTGATTATTCTTATCTAACTGATAGTAAGAAAAAAATTGGAATTGTTCTAAGGTCGAGAGATAATGTCAAACCTGTTTTTGTTTCACAGGGATATAAAATAGGATTGAAATATTCAGGAGAAATCATACTAAATTGTTGTAAAAGATATAGATTACCCGAACCGATAAGAAAAGCTCATCAGTTGGTTAATATGGTAAGGAAAAAAACCGCCAATTAATTCTTAAGTTAAGCTAACAGCTAATAGCCAAAAGCTAATAGCTATGTTGAAACATATAAAATAATAGGTTCATTATGGCTATAAGATCGGTAATAAAATTTGTAGGAACAGGAAGACCGGTGTCTCCGGTGAAAAATGTTTTTGTAAATAGAGAGCCCAGCAAAAGGGGGATAATTTCTTCAGATGTAAGAAGCTTCGGTGATTTTAAAAATATAGTAAAAAGTAGAAATCAGACTGACCTTAAAACACTGGGAAGAAAAGCGGTTTCACTTCAAAAATCTATGGGAGTTAGTATAAATGTAACAATTTAATATTCCTAAAAAAATTATTTTTTATTGTTTTTGATTTTTAAAGGCACAGCATAGCTGTGCCTTTTTTGTTATGTGCAACTCAGATGTACCCTACATTCTGAGGTGGGGTCCATCTTTTATAAATCAACAATTATAATAATTTGTTACATTTTAGAAATATTTTTTCCGGATTATTATTTTATTGACTATTTGTATGACTTTTATTAAATTCTAACGCTATAATATTTATTTTTCAATTAACATTCATTTATCTTATCAGTTATTTAAAAAATTATACCAAACTTTAAGAAATAATTTTAAATTGTTATTTTCTTTTTTTAAATAATATTTTTTGTGATAGTGGATTTTTTATATTGTTCTGAAAATAAACAGGGAGGTTCATCATATCGATGGAAGTTCGGGAAAAAATAATAATTGGAATTGATGTTGGTTCTGTAAGTGTAAATACAGCTGTTTTGGAAAGAAGCTGTAGAGTTTGTGACACGGATTATACAAGGCATTATGGTCAGCCAATAGAGACTGTGATAAAATCTTTTGAAAAAATATTAGATAGTTATGATAGTGAAAGCATAGCCGCCGTTTCTCTAACCGGTTCCGCCGGAGAGATAGTTTCAGAACTCCTTGGTGCAAGTTTTAATAACGAGGTTATTACCGTAACAAAAGCTGTAGGGCAGTTGTATCCTGATATAAGAACGATAATTGAGCTTGGAGGTGAGGATTCGAAGTATATACTTTTGAATACTGACCGGAAAGAAAATAAAGAGGGTATATACTTAAAAGACTTTGCAATGAATGCAGTTTGTGCCGCAGGTACAGGTTCATTTCTTGACCAGCAGGCATCGAGGCTCAATATAAATATTGAAAATGAATTTGCTGAACTGGCACTAAAATCAAAATATCCGCCTCATGTCGCCGGGCGATGTTCAGTATTTGCTAAATCTGATATGATTCATCTCCAGCAGATAGGTACACCTGATTATGATATAGTTGCCGGACTCTGCTTTGCTGTAGCGAGAAATTTCAAAAGCACTATTGCAAGGGGTAAGGAGATTGTTAAACCGGTGGCTTTTGTTGGAGGTGTTGCATCTAATAAAGGGGTTGTGAAAGCATTTAAAGAAATCCTGAATCTCGATGATGAAAATTTTGTGATTCCTGAATATTATGATTGTCTTGGAGCAATTGGAGCCGCACTAATCGCAATCGACGAGAAAAATAGTGCAGGTTTTACAGGGCTGGAGAAAATAAAAAATTATGATAAGACTTCGAGAATATTTATCAGTAATCTAAAAAAACTTGACCTCGAGAAATCACAGATTGTTCAATCCCGAAAAATTGATAAGAGTATTCTCGGAGCAGAAAAAATAGATGTATATCTTGGGATTGATGTCGGTTCGGTCAGTACAAACGTAATTTTGATTGATAAGCATAAAAATGTACTTGCCAGCAGGTATCTCCAGACAGCAGGACGTCCGATAGAAGCTGTAAAGCGTGGATTGAAGGAGATTGGAGAGGAAATAGGATATAAAACAGTTGTTAAGGGGGCTGGTACAACGGGTTCGGGTAGATACATGACCGGTGACCTGGTGGGTGCAGACATTGTTAGAAATGAAATTACCGCACATGCAAAAGGTGCAATTGAGGTTGACCGGGCAGTTGATACGATATTTGAGATTGGCGGACAGGACTCAAAATACGTTTCGATTGATAATGGAATTGTTGTAGATTTTGAGATGAATAAAGTCTGTGCTGCAGGAACAGGCTCTTTTCTTGAAGAACAGGCAGAAAGGTTGAGCTTAAATATTAAGAGGGAATTCGAAGAAACAGCTATGAAATGTGATTGTCCTGCAAAATTCGGTGAGAGATGCACAGTATTCATAGAATCCGACCTTGTTACACACCAGCAGGCCGGTGCCTCTAAGGAAGAGCTTGTCTCAGGATTGGCATATTCAATCGCGCAGAATTATTTAAACCGGGTAGTTGTTAAAAGAAAGATTGGAAATAATATTTTCTTTCAGGGAGGAACTGCAAATAATAAGGCAGTAGTTGCAGCTTTTGAGAAAATTTTAAACAAAAAAATTACAGTGCCCCCGCATAATGATGTTATCGGAGCTATCGGGATTGCAATATTATCGATGGAAAATAGTGATGGAAATCCAAGCAGGTTCAAAGGATTTGATTTTTCTGAAAAAAAATATTCCCAGAAATCATTTATTTGTAAGAAATGTTCCAATCTGTGTGAAGTTAAAATGGTCAGGATGGAGAATGAGAAACCTCTGTTTTATGGAAGCAGATGTGAAAGATATGACTTTGATAAAAAAATATCACTCGGTGAAAACCTGCCCAATCTTTTTGAAAAAAGAGAAAAATTACTGCTCGGTGATTTTTATGATAAATCGGAATCGGGCAGAGTCTTTAAAAAACAGGGAAAAGAAAAAAGAAAAACCGGTAAGCCAATAGTTGGAATGTCGAGGTATCTTCAGTTTTATGAGAATTTTCCGTATTGGAAAGCATTTTTCAATTCCCTTGGATGGGAAGTCGTTCTTTCTGACAGAACTTCAAAAGAAATTATTGAAGATAGTGCAGATTATGTTACTGCTGAATTCTGCTTGCCTGTAAAGGTTGCGTTTGGTCACGCCGTTAATCTGTTGAAAAAAGATGTTGACTATTTATTTATCCCGAGTCTGATAAGTCAGCCATTTACATCGCAAAAATTTTCTAATTCGTATAATTGTCCGTATATCCAGTCAATTCCCTATACATTAAAAAGCGGAATAGATTTTACCAAAACTAATGCGGCAATAATAGTGCCTAATCTGGATTTTCAAAAGGGAGAAAAAGTAGTTGAGAAGGAGTTATATAGAGTTTTTAAAAAGTTTGGAATAAAGAAAACTGATATTAGAAAGGCGATAGTTGAAGCAGAAGAGGCGGATAAAATCTTTAATGAAGAGCTTAAGAGGATAGGTGACGAGGTTTTGGCTGACCTTGAAAAAGGTAAATATGACAAGGCTGTAATTTTGGTTGGACGTTCGTATAATACCTGTGATGAAGGATTGAATTTAAATATTCCGAAAAAATTTAAAGACCTCGGAGTAATTACACTGCCAATGGATTTTTTAAGATTGGAAACGACTGAAGCCTGGCGGAAATATCCCAATATGTACTGGAAATATGGGCAGAGAATTTTAGGTGTTTCGGAACTTGCAAAAAGGTATAAAAATCTATATTGCGTTTATATAACAAATTTTGGATGCGGACCTGATTCTATGATTAATCATATATTCCAGTATGATATGGGTGAAATGCCTTATTTACAGTTGGAACTTGATGAACATTCGGCTGATGCAGGTGTTTTAACAAGATGTGAAGCTTTTCTGGATAGCATTAAAAGCATTAAAGATAAAAAATTAAAATTAGATGTTCCTGCAATAGTAGAAAATAATAAAAAATTGAAAAAGATTTATATTCCGGATATGTGTGACCATTCACACGTGATAGCTGCCGCCTTCAGAAGTTGCGGTATCGATGCCGAAGTCCTTCCGCATCCGACTGTTGAATCATCTGATTTGGGAAGAAGATATACCTCAGGAAAGGAATGTTATCCGTGTATAGTTACGACCGGAGATATTGTTAAAAAGATAAAATGCAAAGATTTTGAGGTGAAAAATTCAGCATTCTTCATGCCTACTGCTTCGGGACCGTGCAGATTTGGACAGTATCGGTCTTTGCAAAAATTAATTTTAAAAGAGTTTGGCTATGATGATGTAATTATAATGTCACCCGGTTCCAACGATTCTTATAGAAGTTTTAACGGAGTGGACAGCAGTTTCCGTAAAAAGGCATGGTACGGGATTATTGCCGTTGATTTTCTGGAAAAGATGTTGAGGGAAATTAGACCTTATGAAATTAATAAAGGCGAAACGGATAAGATTTATTGGGAATGTCTTATGGAGTTATCAAAAAGTATTGAATATAATAATGATCTTATCCAGACTATGGAAAATATAAAAAGTAGTATGAAATCAATTCCTTTAACAAATTCTATGAGTAAACCCGTTATCGGAGCAGTTGGAGAAATATATTTAAGACATAATAAATTCAGTAACAGCAATTTCATTAAACACATCGAGCAGCTTGGCGGTGAGGTATGGCTTGCTCCGATGTCTGAATGGATACTTTATACAAATAACCGAATGATGGAGGATGGACTTCAAGAAAAAGATTACAAAAAATATTTCGTTGGTCTCTTTACGGATATACTTCAAACAAAAGCTGAACATAAAATTATGCATATAGTTAAAAATGAACTCAGATATAATTATGACCCTCCTATAAGCGAGATTCTTAATAATAGTTCTGATTATTTGCATCATTCGTTCGGTGGTGAAGCAATACTAAGTGTTGGAAAAGCAATTGATTATTATAATAAAGGTGCTTCCGGAATAGCAAACATTAGCCCCTTTACATGTATGCCCGGGACCGTAGTAACCGCTCTTTCAAAGAAGATTCGGGAAGATTTGAATAACATTCCATGGATTAATCTCTTTTTTGACGGACAACAGAACGATATAAGTTTTAAAACAAGGATTGAAGCATTTATGTTTCAGGTAAAAAATTATAACAATAACAGCCCCATAAAAAAGAAAAAATAAGTTCCTCTCGATATATTAGAACTCATCTAACTTAAAATAAATCACAATATTTTGAATCCATACAAACTTTTGATGCGATATTCAAGTAGAAATAAATGAAATTTTCCTTGTAATAATACTCATTAAATATTAAATTTGAATTAATCAGATAATTTAAAATTAGGGGAGGTGCAGTAAGTGTCAAGTGGAATTGGGATGGAATTTATTGAAAAGACAAAATTTCAGTATGCAAGGCATTCTGATGAGATGTTAGGTTTACCAGCACCCCTGCTCGAACTGAAATACAGTGAGCATAAAAATGTTATTAGTTTACCTGCTCCGAATGATATTGAAATCAATGATATCAGATTGAGAGATGCTGTTGAGAAACGAAAAAGTATACGGAATTATTCAAATTCTGTAATGACTATGTCGGAACTTTCGTTTTTACTCTGGTGTACACAAGGAGTAAAGCAGATTGTTTCAGGGCACGCTACTTTTCGGAATGTTCCATCCGCAGGTGCTCGGCATGCCATTGAGACATATCTTTTAGTAAATAATATTGAAGGGCTTAAGCCCGGCATATACAGGTTCCTGGCTCTTGACCACAAACTTGCAGAGGAAAATCTGGAAAAGGGAATTGCAGGTAAAATTGCTGGGGGTTGTCTGGGACAGAATTTTGTTAAAACAGGCAGTGTAACTTTTATTTGGACTGCTTTGGTTTATAGAATGAATTGGCGTTATGGTGAAAGAGGTTTCAGGTATTTATTTTTAGATGCTGGTCATATTTGTCAAAATCTTTATCTTGCTGGGGAGGCGGTCGGATGCGGAGTTTGCGCTGTTGCTGCCTTTTTAGATGATGAAATTAATGCAGTGCTTGGAATTGATGGGAAAGAACAGTTTGCGATATATATTGCTGCAGTCGGAAAAAAATAAAGCAGTATCTGATCGGGTATTCTAATTTAATTCATTACTTTTATACTAAACTCTCATGCTCTTTTAGAGTACCACGAAGAATGATAATCTTTTCACCGCAGAGATGCAAAGACGCAGAGAGTAAATGGGTGAATGAGTGGATGAGTAAATGATTAGAAATTATTAAGAAATTATAATCGGCATAAAATAAGAAATTTATACCATACTCTATTAGGTAGTGTCAAAAATATTATGAAAAAATGAAAATAAAAAATGTAGTTACATACACACACATTTGAAGGTAAAACTTAAAAAAAAGAATAAGTTTTTA
>SDBU01002563.1_pt1 | contig 24047 bp, 40 predicted proteins | sample 2277071 | NCBI WGS metagenome assembly SDBU01 (sample SAMN10397929, study PRJNA504765) | marine sediment metagenome | isolation source: marine sediment core GS08_GC12, 126 cmbsf | place: Arctic Ocean: Gakkel Ridge, Loki's castle | collected 2008
GTTGTGGCGTAGACATCTTGGTACACCGGAATCCCGCCTGCCTGGATAATCGCCCCGCTCGTGGCCACGAAACTAATGGGGGATGTCAAAACTTCATCGCCCCGTTCAAGCCCTGCTGCTTGCAACGCTATGGCGATAGCATCTGTACCGTTGCTGCAACCGATGCTATAATTAGAACCAACAACAGCAGACCATGCACGTTCAAAACGTGAGACTTCTGCGCCGAGCGTGAAGTCCCCGCTAATAGCAACTTCCTCTAGCCTGTTGAAAATACGATCTGTTAGATTCCCATTTTGGGGAGCGGTGAATTGCCGCGATAGGTATGAGTATGGAACCTGCACTTACATCTCCTTGTATTGTCTGGAATAAATCACATAACAATTACGGCTATGGACGATTCCGTAGCGTTGGTGGCAGGGGCGGTCGAGACTATCTTGTCCACCGAATTATGTACGCAATCCTTCGCGAACCTATCCCAGTGGGACTTGAAATAGACCACCTATGCCGCAATCGGGCTTGCTACAACATAACGCACCTTGAGGCAGTCACCCACCGCACTAACGTGCTTAGGGGAAATGGTGCATCCGCGAAGCACGCACGCAAAACCCAGTGCCCAATGGGCCACCCACTGTCGAGTACAAATCTTGTGGCCTCTGAATTGAAGCGCGGACAACGCAAGTGTAGAACTTGCCATAATGCGCGGCGACGCACACCTAGTGTCCGCAAGGCACAAGCCGCATACGCTCGCAAGCGCAGACTGGAAGCTCACTAAGTTCATCTAGGCATCCCTGCGATGTACTTCCGATAGCCCAATTCGTTCTGGGCCACCGTAGTCCACTTCGCGACGTACCGCCCATCGGGTAGTCGCACCGCTGGGCCTTGGCGGGAATCCCACACTAATGTCGGGGGCTGGGGCGGGCTGTCTATGAACGCTTGTTTGATTGTGCGCCAGTTTGTCATAACAGTTTCGCCAGGCGACAGTCTGGGGCATGGCCCGTTGTCAGTTTGAGTAACGCTTCAACGTTGTGTGTGCCGGGGTATTTATCAAGAAACTTGTTGCAATCCTCGTGAGAGTCTGGGTGCAAACCGCCACAAACACTGCACACTCTAACGCGATTCACATTCTGCACAGTTTTACGAACCCACTCCAATTCCCGCAACATTCCCTTCAGCGCCCCGACTTCTTCCTGCAAGTCCTCAGTTGCCTCCGCTATGTAGTCGCTAATCTGCCAATCGTCGTGACTCATCCCGCCCTTACAGTTTCTGCCATCCGCGCCGTGTTGTTATAGATGGCATCAGAGGGGTCTGTCACCCCGCCCGCCTCAAAGAACGCGAAGTTATCCCGTATCGCATCCTCCAGCGTCCGCGTGGCAGTCCACCCCAGCACTCGTTCCAGTTTCGACGGGTCAAGCCGATACGACCGCACGTCCTCGACTTCTGTGATAATCACGTCCGCATGCCGTCCATAGAGGCGCTTCAACTGCCTCGCGACTACTACGGCTATATCCCCCACCATACGGTTGTCCTTGGTGGCGTTGAACACCTGCTTGTCGATCTTCTCTGCAGGAGCCTCAAGCATCAGCGCGTAGAGTCCTGCTACGTCTTCTACATGGATGTTGGAACGGTACTGATTCCCGCCGTGGACGGTTATTTCGTGGTTGAACCAGGCTTGGCTGCTTAAGATATTTACAACGGTGTCTAGCCGCATTCTCGGTGCTGGCCCCATGCAGGTAGCTGAACGGATAGCCGTCCTCACAGGAATGCCAACCCAGTTCTTTCCCGAGACGACATACCGTTCGGCTTCTAGTTTCTGTGACGCATAGGCAGTCTGTGGTTCGGGGGGTGTCTCTTCATCGGGGCCGGCCTCATTGTTGCGCGCTGCCAAGCCGTAAACCGATGAACTCGACGCGTAGATGAAACGCTCGACCTTCTGATATTGAGCCTCGTAGAGCAGTCGTTTCGTAGCGGTTGCGTTGACCATTCTCCCGTAGTCCCTGTTGAGGTCCACGAGATCATCTGTCACGATTGCTGCGAGGTGGATGACATCAGTAACGCCTTCCATCGCCCGCTTCACATCCTCGTGCTGGGTGATGTCGCCCTTGACAAACTCGACATTAGGCAAATCTTCAATGCTATTGCCAAAGTTGCCCGTATCTAGGGTTCTGACAGTCAGGTCATCCCGTTTGCTGAGTAGCGTTGTCAGGGCTGTGCCGACGTATCCTGTCGCCCCGGAAATCAATACCCGCCTACCGTCTATTTTCGGCATATGCTTTCTTTAGCCCCCTGCCAATATTGTCTTTATGGTCCTGTGTTCGCGGTGTCCTGTGATAGCACTCAATCGTGCAATATTTTGGTGTGCGGCCTTCGGCTATCCGGGCGTTGGCTACACCCCCGGCCATCGTTGCTGTAATACCACAGCCAGCACACGTGTATCGGTATTCTGCAAGTGTTGGGTTGTGGTGGGTGGAATGTGCGGCGTGGTCCACAACTTCCAGATTATCAAACCGGTCATTAGTTTTATCACCGTCCTTATGATGTAGCGCAGAGCCTTGTGGGTGGGCGCTACCTGTGTACCACCACCACACTACGTGGAACCGCAGTGCATAGCCGTCACCGAATCCCCGCGGGTAGTTCGGGGAATAGACACGGAAACGCCCCTGTGCCCAATACCCAGCATCCCATGTGCTGGGGTTCCATGGTTTCGCCGTCCTTAGAAATCGTCCTGATTTAGTGTCGCGTGTTTGTGGCATGAGTTACTCCTACATAACCCATACATGTTACCACAATCCCTGTCGCTCCGGTGATAAGTACGCGTCTCATTATTCCGTTCTTCTTTCTATCGTTCAAATTGACGGTGGCAGTAACCACAAACGCCGATTCGCGCGCCCGCGATATTGCCACTCTGCCGCCATGAGATTGCGCTACCGAAGTGCGGCGTTTGATGGTCGCAGTTGCCGAAACGATATGTCTGAATCGGGATGCCGACATACGTTTGCGTAGAACCATCGGCCTGGCGTTCAAACTTGATGCTACCGAATATCATACCGCCCCCTACGCGAGTATCGATTTCAGGAACCCGTACAGTTCCTGCTTCTTCACTGATTCATTCCCTGGTTTCCCCACATGAATAGCCGATGCAGCCGAACCCACCAACGCCACGATCTCAGGCGGCGCGCCCAACTTAGCCAGCGGAGCCGTGAACCCGAGGAACGCATCGCCAGACCCTAGCCTGTCAACCGCACGATCTGTCAGCGCGGGTGCTTCGGCTATCTTGTTATCTGCGTACACCGCGCACCCATGATGCCCCCGAGTAACCGTGACCATCTCCGCGTGCATCATCTCTGCAATCCCTGGTAGAACCGAGATCACATCTACATTAGCATCGCCAAGGGCCAACTGTATCTCCATCGTGTCAGCGACGACGTATTCCGCCGACTTCCACTTGGTCAGGCGATTGAATCCGTAATTGAGGGAGTTCGTCTGCACCGTCAACGCTATCCATGGGAATATCTCTCTCGCTAAATCTGTGTCGGCCTCGCATGAAAACAGCCCGTGCCCGAAGTCTGCGATCACCCCGAGGTCGTAATCCGCCGCAGCCATCTCGGCACGCGTCAAAGATGGTGAGACGCTGAACGACCAGATCAACGGAACCTGCGCCATGGAGAACACCTTGTTGGTAAATTGCTTCTCCACCATCCGCGTCTTAGTAACGGCCATCTCGGCAGACCACAATACACATGATTCGGTGAACTCCTTGAGGTGTTCGGTAATCACATCCGCACCACCAGAGTAGACAGCCGTGTCGTCCAGTACATACGTGATCAGGTTTTCCTTGGGGGACTTACCTGACGGTTCCACGTAAACGTATTCGTCTGTTATCCGCTCCCCTACCACCGCACAGCGCAAGTTTGATGCCTTCTGCAGCCAACCATGCACAGCATCCCAATCGTAGTCCCTACGCAAGTCATCCAGATATTTCAGCGCTCTGTCTGGAATGGTCGGCATCAGACGGTTGATGGCCTTCGAACTGGAACCGATCATGGTGTCTGTGTAGACGAGCTTTCCACCAACGGTTTTCAGCGCGCGTTGCTCTGCGGGGAGGTTGCCTGCGGTGTCTTCGGATTCATACTCCGCACCCTTCACGTAGATGTCTGGCATGATCTCGTTGATTGCATCGACGGCGGATTCAGAGTAGGTAATGAATACAGAGTCAACGCATTCGAGGGCTAGTAGGACTTGCATCCGTTCCTCAGCCTTGAAGACGGGTCTGCCTGGCCCTTTGTTTACGAACGCGTCCGCGGTAACGGAGACTATGAGTTCATCACCAAGGGATTTGGCTTTCTGCAGATGCAGGGTGTGGCCGGCATGGAGAACATCGAAGACTCCGTGCGCTAGAACTGTGGTCACTTCGCTCCTTCTACTGGGGCTGGGCTCTCTGCATCAATCGACGTGCAGGTGAATAGATCGTGGTCGTAAGTGAGGTTGCCGCCGCGAATGTACTGACCACAGACGCCGCAATGAACGCAGCCCGATTTCGTCGTTACCTTCACCCCGCGGCACATCTTCCGCGTGGTCATTCCCCTATTCCTTTCGCGCAGGCGATGGCCTCAGCCGCAGCCTCGTGGGCGGTAGGCGCAATCGTTATCGTGATTGAACCGTTCATGCTGGGCGAGTAGTAACGATTGCGCTCTGCCTCGTTTTCCCACAGGCAAAACTCGATATTGCCATCATCGGTAGACAACCCGTAGCGCCACCCATCCGCCCGCATCCGTTCCAGCAGCTTCTCGACAGCGTTCGCGTCGCAGGGTGGGACGGGTTGCCAGTAATTCCAAGTAGAATCTTTCGGCGCAGGAACCCACCAGCCGAGGCCAAAGCGTAACCGCCCACCATACTTTTCACGCTCGTGGTCGAATGGGCCTTCCTTGACCTCCACGCCCATCACAGCCGCGTAGGTGCGCGCCCAGCGTTCATCCTTCACGAATATCATCCAGGAACTTCTTGAGCTTCTTGAGCAGCGGAAGGATGATCGTACCGTAATAGATGGCGTATCCCAGGTAGCGGGATGCCTGTTTCAGAATCTTCATGGGTTCCTCCTTCGTTAGATTCTATACCCTAGAGAATGCCGCGGTAAGTATGGCCTTTGCGGATTTTTGAAATGACTCCCTTGCCTAGCCCCAGCCGCTCCGCTATGTCGATGCCGCGCTCTTTTGAATTGCGAATTTCCCGAACTAATGACGCATCCAATCGTGGGCGAACCCGCCTACGAATTCTACCGCCCGCATGTTTCCAGGTGTGGCCCAACCTGATTTCATGGACATTACTCGCTTTGATCCCGTATTTAGTAGCCACGACTGGACCGGGTTCGTCGGAATTGCGGATCTCAACAACCTCGGCTTCCGTAACCTTGGAACTATAGTGGTTCTCTCCCCGCGGGATCAAACCTGTATCGTAGCCGTGTTGGATATTAGAACTGGGGGTGGCGTACTCCAAATTAGACACACTGGCATCTGTTTTGATCCCGTTCTTATGGTTGATATGCATTCCATCGGGCCTCGGGCCTATGAACGCAAAGGCCACCATCGTATGTAATGGCATATTGCTTATACCCGTTCTCGCGGACGATACATTGATAACTGGATAACCATGCCCGCCGATAGTGGGTTTCAGTAATCGACCCTCGGCATATATAGTGGTACTCATTGCACCACCCAGATTGCTGACCCGGTATATCCCATTCAGTCCGGGCACATCACGCCATTCCTCGCCTTGCCGCGGCGCATACCCGCAGTTCATACACGTTGCCATTCTGGTAACCTCGTAGTAACTAGTGTTACCACCATTATACCCTATAGGAAACTTACATGCAGGGGTTCTGGGCCGCTGGGCCGCGTAATACGATCTATTCCCTTGACGTGGTTGTCTAAATCCACATTGCAATAGTGCTGGATAGGAAGCGAACCGGCCATTCGACCTGCGTCGAATTTGGGACTCGCAAGCGCGTTCATAACTTCCCAGTAGCGGTCGGACTTCCATATATCCATAAACCGTTCCTGAGTGTACGAACCAAGCCACCACTTTGCGTACCGCGACGAGAAAAACATTCCTGTGGGTGCGGCTAGACCCGATCCAGAAAACTGAAGGAAGAACGGCCCTGAATACCAGCGCTGGTAAGACGGCTTGTTGCCGTCGCGTATCTTCTGCCACTTCACGATAATCTGAGTGTCCTCTGTGGACATGGCTTCTGCCTGGTGTAGCGTGTCGAATAACGGTTCGTAGGCGTCATAGTCCACGCCGAGCGACCCATTGTCATCTGAACAATGTTTGATTACCCCATAGTCCGCACCCAAATCGAGGGCTAGCTGAGCGAACGGGATAATCTCGTCTTTCCAGTCAGGCATCAAGACCATTTGAATCCCGATAGTCACATCGAGTTTCTTTTTACGTTTGATCTGCACCGCTTCAGAGATGTTCCGCATGGCCCGCCAGAACCATTCTGTATGTTTCGGGCCTGTGTGCATGATGTCTGAATAGCCAGACGGCGTGCCAGACGCAACAGTGAAACGAATCCAGGACATATGGGGTAGCACACGTTCAGCCAGTTCGGGAGTGAACAGCCAGCCGTTAGTGGCATTGCCCGTGTCTATGCCAAGGGACGACGCGTGTTCGATGAATCTCGCGTACACAGGGGAAAGGGTCGATTCACCATCAGATATAAGCGACGCGCCGCGGACGCCCAATTCCGCAAAGTCATCCAGTAGATTGAGGGCGTGTTGCTCTGTGATGTTCTCGCGATCCATGCCCTCCTGCAACATAGCAAAACAAAAAACGCAGGAGCTTGGGCACGCGCGCGTAAGTGCGAGATCGACGGTGACTGGGCCGATACGTTCGCCACTTTCCCAAGCGGCCACGCGATCCGAGTGCCATGCCAGCTTCGATGAATCTAAAAGTAGTTCGCCTGTCATCCCATCTCCACCCATGGAAGCCACGTAATAGCCCACAACAACAATCCAAACAGCGGTGCAGTGATGAACGTTCTGAGCAGGCTCACGCGCTTTTCATACAGGGTCTTGAAGGGTTCTCGGCTAGTCAAGCGGATTCCCGTTAGCGTCGAGTCCTTCGAGTGTGATGATTCTGCCGATTTCTGGCACGAGGGGGAATGTCTTTGTCGGCAGGGGAAAACTAAACGTCGTGACGGAGTGGGTACTATCCCAGCGGCTATTGTCAGGTTTCAGTGTCTTGCTTTTGATAAGAGGGATGCCGGGGCACAATAAGTCGCCCAACATGCGCTCCCACTGCGATGCACCACGCCGCCACTTCCAATAGAGATATTTCCGTCGCAACCACTTCATCAGAGTCTCCTAGCCAAGGGTATGCTGCAACATCCACGCCTGGGTGATCATCGGGGCGTACATCTCGGGGACTTTGTGGGTATGCACAAGCTCAGACCAGAACGGTCCGATTATCGACGCGTCCACGCGCGCCGCCTCGACCATCGCCGTTTCAAAGACCTCCATCGGAACGTCGTCTATGTTATCCAAGTAACTCCACGCCACGGAACTTGCGTTTCTGGTTTCTGTCCGGGCGGGGTTGCATGAATAGCTCAATCCCTGGGTCGATGAACCGTCGGATCTCGCGTTCGATGTCGCGGAGCTTCATTCCCACGTTAGCTGCGTCAAGCGACTCGCCCAACTCTATTGTAACCATTCCGTCAGAGGTTGTGCGGACCACCTGTGCGTTGTAGTCAGTGAGCAAGGCTTCGATGCGGGATTGGCGCTCGATGTCTGTGAGGCTTTTCCATTCCTGGTTCACGCGTGGAGCCTCCTTCCACGGGTCGCCGATTCGAATTCCATCAGGCATAACTGATACCTCGTATCAATTATAGCACGGGATTACGGATTTCGTAGTTCGTCCGCCGGAACCACTTCTATCAGTGGACAGATGCGCCGTTTCTTCGCTTTGAGATATTCACCGACCAGTGAGGGCGGCTTTTCTTTTTTCGCACGTTCGGAATGCGGTTTGGGGATGGCTTCAAAGGCCGCAATCAAAAGAAAGACAACACCACCTAATACCACAAAGGCGGCAGGCACAATGACGATCATGAACGCCCACCACGGGTTGTCGAAGATGGCGTCAACGAGGACATAGCCCCAATAAATTGCGCTATAGACTACCGCCAGCGCCGCCAAAAGTTTGAACGTTACTTGCCAGAAGTATGAACATAGGTCGCGCGGCTGGTAACTCCCGTCAGCCAATCGCGCTACTTTTAGGTGCCATGCGTTCTCGCTAATTCTCAATATCTCATCCTCCTAGATATACAGCGGTGCCACCTACCACGAAATCCGACACGACTTGCCGATAGTCTCGCATTGCAATCAGATGACACCGCTGAGAAATACTAAAACCCTCGTGGCTCAAAACGCTCCTGTTTTATATCACCCGGTGGCTCGATCTGCAATAGCTCACAGGCTTTACGGATGATCGCGTTGACGCCGAATGAATCGTACCAGGCTTGTTCGAGTGGTGCTGAGGTGGGGGTGACGGTGTGGGGCGGGCGGACGGCGTGGACGTTGGGGAGTTCCGCTGCGATTTGTTCGTAGACGCCGCCGCGGCTGGCCGGCTCTACGACCACCATCGGACTGGTGTTTCGTTCTGCGTACCCTGTAATAGCTTGAGGGGATAGATTGCTGACTTTATAGATCGGCACAACCTCAACAAACACACCTATGTCAGTGAGCCGCGCCGCCGCGTCTAAGGCGTCCACCACTGACGCACTGGCAGCCACGATAGTGATTTCTGGGTTGCCGCTATATTCGTCCACAAAGGCCCAGTCAGATTCATACAGCCGTCGATGTTCAATCACTACGGTGGGGTCCTTCAGTTTGCCCTCGTAGACCCACCGCACCGAACGTGAATCATACGGCATCACTACGTCCAGCCCTGGCACGTTCATCAGCCACGGATATCCAGGTTGCGTGTGCTGCGGCCCGTTACCCCAGCCCTGCCCGATAATACAGCGGACGATGAACGGCACGTCCTGTCCATGGATTGCCTTCCACTTCGCCGCGGTGTTAATCAATCCTTCTGCCGAAAGGGTCAAAAAATCGGCTCTCGCATGCACAAAAATTGGGCGAATCCCCTCGACGGCCATGCCTGTTAGGGCAGTGGTCAACATGCCTTCGCTGAGAGGCGTTTCGATTACCCTGTCTGGAAACCGCTCTGCTGCAAGCGTACAGGTGCCGAAGATGCCCTTTTGATCCCGAACCCCCGCGCCCATGAGAACTACGCTGTGGTCGCGTTCCATGAGGTCTACGGTTGCCTGGGCGATGGCTTGCGAGTATTTCACTCTTCGTATTCCGCAGCGAGTTCTTCTGGCGAGAACCACTTGTCTTCAATGATGTGACCGATAGCGTGGACCTTCATACGCTCGGACCTAACGCGCACGTGCTTCCCTTTCAGGTCTTCCCACTGATCCACCCCAACCGTCTTGAGTAGCCGTTTGATGTATTCAGTGCCGAATTCCCCACCCATGCCGCAGCCGCCAAATCCCTGATGGATGCCGCCATAGTCAAGGCCGATCATACTACTGAATATGCCGTGGTCCTCGAAACCGAGCATCGTGTTATCAATGCGTGCGTTCTTTTCTTCCATCATCCCGCCCTCCCCGTCAGCCGATACTCCGTCCCACTCCGCGGCATCCGCATCTCGATATTGAACTTCGCCCGCAGTCTCGCGATCATCTGCCGCGGTTTCTTCACACCCGTTACATGGATCAGTTCTTCTTTGCTGTACCACTGGCCGTCAGACATCATCTGGGCTAGTTGAGTATCGCCGGCACCGAATGATTCCATGTCTTCAGGCCTGAGTGCAGATTGGGCAAGGGCCATGGTGCGGTACTCATGGCGGCGCTTGGCTTCTGTGGTGTGCTTCTGCATTAGACCATCTCATCCCGTACCGTTTCGGCAGTTCGCTCACCATTGAGATATTCCATGAGCCGGCTGGCCTGCCAGCCTTTCTCGGCGGACTCTGCGGCGGACTCTGCGGCGGACTCTGCGGCGTACCATGCGGCGGACCATGCGGCGGACCATGCGGCGGACTCTGCGGCGGACCATGCGGCGGACCACGCGGCGGACTCTGCGGCGGACTCTGCGGCGGACTCTGCGGCGTACCGTGCGGCGGACCGTGCGGCTCGATCTACTTCGCCCAACGCGTAGAGCCGGGCAATGCGGATTGCATTGACAGATCGTTCATCAGGATCGTTCAGCCGTTGCACTGCTCGCTCAGCGCAATCAGCCGCCCAGAAACGGGCCGTAACCTCATTCCACGTCTCAACACGAGACACAAGCCGGGCCTGCTCAAACGCGAACTTCTTATCGTCATCCGTGTGGCTGGCACCGCGTCCTTCCGCCACCCAGAGTTCCAACCCCCACCAATCCAGCAAGGCTTCTGAGCCGTGCAGTAAATGGTAGCCGCGAGTGCAAGCGTGTGGATTCGCGACCGCGCCCATCCACTCACCGGCGCGCTTGCCCTTCGGTCGATGCCATGAACCGACACCCCCATGAATGGATTTGCCCTCAGCGCCGGTGAACTTGAACCAGGTATCATTGGCTAGCATGTCCGTCCTCCTGATGCTACCGTAACACAGGCCAACGGTGATAGCAACAGAGTTTCACCACCTGATTGCAGAGCCAGCATTCGAGGGTGACATACTTCTTTGTCAGTTTGGTGCGCTTGTAGAGATGGGGGCGATGATCGTGTTCGGTCTCGCCTAGTCGGATCTGGACACTTCGGGCCACGGTGATTCCTCTGCGAACTCAAAGGCGGCGGCTACCTGGGCATTCACAGTTACCTGGATTCCTAATGCATCGGTTGGGTGCAGTACATTCCGTAGCGCCTTCACCGGATCATTCGATTCGTCCACGTCCCGCCAGTCGTCGCGGTTGGGGCCGACGTGTTCATAGAAGCGGGTTGTTGGAATGCGGAGGATTGCAGGGGCACCTCCTGCCATGCGCAGTGCTTCGTCATAGACGGCTGTAAATGAATCGTCTGCAGCTTCTATGTAATGCAGTGGCAGGTCGGTGCGCCAGAGTTCATGGAACATCCCAAAGTGAAGCCACCCATCTCCGCCATCTGTCCAACCCGACGCTTGCCGCTGTTCTTTTGGCGTCGCGGTACTCAGTCCATTGTCTTCGATCACAAACAGGATCTTGAGTTCATGCAACGCAGCGAAATTCAATGCTTCCCAGAACTGCCCCGTCTCAGGCACCGCATCTCCGCACCACGCGACGGTCAGTCGTTCTGATCCCTGGAGTTTCGCGGCCAGTCCAGACCCAACAGCGAGAGAAACAGAAGAACCGACAATAGCAGACCCACCCATAACCCCAGCACCAGCGTCATGAAGATGCATGCTCCCGCCAATGCCGCCAGCGCATCCAGTAGATCTTCCGTACAACTCTGCGACCATTGCATTGAGATCACCCCCGAATGCCAGGTATGGTGCGTGGGTTCGATGGGTTAGCCAGACATGCGCTTCGGGACAGGCCATCGCTACACCGACCGCGACGGTTTCCTGCCCAATACTTAAATGACATGGTGTCTTCATTGGTGATTCGGATAGATCGTCGGGATTGGGGTTGTACCGTTTGGCAATCTCCAATTCCGTAGCCCGAATCAAATAAGCCCGCCTATACGCCTCTACCGCATCAAACCTTGACATGCGACCAGTTCGCCCCCCTCCGTACATTTCTTACGGTCGCCACGCTAACACCAAACTGTCTCGCTAATACTGATGCAGGTATAGCGGACGATTGCCTGATGGTGCGGACCTTATCTTCGTCTAGTTTGGCGTTGGGATGCTGTGAACCTGGTTTGAACGCGCTCGTTAGCCTACCCATATCATAAGCATGCTGCTGATTCTGAGACGGCGTGACGTATTCAAGGTTAGCTAGGCGATTATCCGTTTTGACCCCGTTGCGGTGATTGACGTGGGCATATTCAGGCGCAGGGCCGAGGAACGCCGCGGCAATAACACGGTTGACCCTGAAGGATCGCACCTTGCCCTTATTGACAAGACACAGGGATAGATACCCTGCCTTGGTTTTGGTTTGTTTTAGCACGTACCCTTTGGGAAAGTAATGCGCAGCACTGGCGCGCCGAATTCGGCCATGGGTACTTGCTTCGTACAGATGTTCATAATCTGGAATCGGTGCCCAGATTTCAGTGGGTTCGTTCATTATTCACCTCACACACCATTATAGCATGTTAGGCGCATCTATGCATCCCGCACTGGCATGGGGTCGTCTATGTGGTATCGTCGGGCGATTTCGAGTTCGGTAGCGCGGATTAGGTAGGCTCGCCGGTAGGCTTCAACGGGGTCGAATGTCATCTCGTGGTTCCTGTAGCACGGCTTCCAGCGCAAAACATGCGGCTAGTAATGTCACTCTATCCTTGTCTCTACGTATGGCGTGGATTACCGCCTCCGCCGCCATCCGCAGGTTAACAGACGGCCCGGTGAACGGGTGGCCTAATAGTCGGCGCAATCCCTCCTCAAGTGGGTCAAGTGATTCATATTGCTTTTGCGCTCGCTCTGCCGCTGCATACATCCCATCTGAGTCCCCCTCAGCAGCGAACACGGCATCTATTAACTCACGGAAATAACTCGTAGTAATTGCTAACTGCGATTGATCGTGGCGATAGGTTGCTTCATCCTTCCACACTGGCAGCATAAGCCTCCTCCTCTATCCAATGGCCCCGGCCCCAGATGTTCCTAGTAACCAGACGCGCCCATAGATGCGTCCATAAGTACCGTAGAGCGCCCATACGGGCCAACTGGTCTACATGGACCATCTCATGGTTTATCATGGCGTCTGGCATGTTACTACCAGATTTGAAGAATACCACGGTTTTGCTCCCGATGGGGAGTGTGATCGCGTGTCCAAGTTGCCAGCGGAACAGTCTGGGATACCAGCGATTGCCGTTCGGTGTCAATGTGTAATCCGCGTGGGCATCCATCTGGGGGCAGACGCCATCCGTTAGCGGTGCGTTGCAGATGAGGACGGATTCGCGGCCATCTGAGAAGGTGGCGACGTTAGCGAGGTGCTGTCGGCAGTTCATTGAGCTTCCTCTATCTCTCGGGCGGTCAGGCCGCTCTCGGCTTCACGAAGCAGCATCCGCACTCGTGTCTGTGATATGTCCATCTCTTTGGCAATCATTCTCGTGGATAGCCCCCATTCTTTCCATTCAACTGCATTGGCTCTGCGGTGTGCGGCAACCACCTGTCTGGGACTGCGTTCTATCGGCTTCCGCCGTAGGTTGGGATTCAGATGGGTGCGGCGATAATACCGTACTGTGGCGGGACTTACTTTTAGGACTTCTGCAATTTCGGCGCTCAAGTAACCGTCTTTGGTCATCTCCACAGTTATCTGTACGCGGTCTGAGACATCTCGATAAATACGCGTCGGGCGCAGGCTGCGAAACTTGAGCTTGGCCCATTCGTAACGAGATTCTACAGCGGCTGCGCTTTCCAGGTAGCATTCCGGTAGTGGGCACTCGGTACACTTCGGCGATACCTGAAAATAGACGCCGCGATAGTTGACTTTGCAGCCAACGTCGGCTGGCCCCTGTGACCCTGCATTCGTCAAGCGCGGTTCACCAATGGTTCTACTTTAGATTGCCAACCGTGAAACGTGCCGAGGTATTTGCCATTACACGTTCTATTACAAAAGTAACGCCCCTTGAAATAAGGCAACCCAGCCGCTTTACGACGAGCCGTATATGGATGCTCCACATTGCGAAGCTGAATTTGCGCGCGTCCTACCATTTTGATCTTTCCGCACCAATCACAGAAGACGGGATACAGACGACCCCAATCACGCAGGCGAGTATAACAAGGCGGGCATACCTCGCTGGCACCATTGCGTAAGCGATCCTTTTTCTTTATGGGAATGTGGCACGAAAGACATACAGTGATACGGTTGTCGTAGTCCGTTTCCAGCCCGAGTTCGTTTTTGATCTGACGCACCCGTTCACGGGTCACCCCAGCTATGTCGCCAATCACCTGCAGTGTCTGGGTGGGGTCGCGGGTATATTCGCGACGTACAATCTCGCGTGTAGTCATATCGCCTCCTACCCCCTACCGTAACAGATCGTCTGGACCCCTGTAAACCAGGTAGCCCGCAGTTCCACCAACAGACTTCCACCTGAAACCGAGATCGCCTTGCTGCTCCATACGGTATAACACTTCGAAGAGATGAACGGAACACAGCGCTGTCACAGCCCCGTAGTCGAGGTAGTCTTTCAAGTCTGTCTTGTAGGTGAGGTCGTGCGTGCCGTCGCCTACGCTGCAATCCTGATCGGTGGAGAGGCTGGCGATGAGCATGGCCTATTTATGGACGGTGTTGGGGGAGCCTACGGCCTGCTTGTTGCGGGGCTTCTTGGGCGTTCGCGGTTTCCGCGGCTTGCGATGGGCACCCTTCTCGGGGAATATGGCCGACGGAAGGAGTTCACTGTCTGGGACGCTGAGAATAACGGTATTTCGTTCCAGTTCAGGAAACGGTAGCCCGCGCGTCCGATCACTCGCCCAGCCCTTGAGCCTGGCCCACAAGCTCTGATGGCCCGGCGTGTATGAGATGCGGTTAGGCATGTCCACAGACCTGACACGGAGAACCGCCCACGGGATGACCAATACACGGCCATCGTGTGGGGGCTGTTGTTGGACCACTAGGGCCGTGTATCGGCCCCATCATCCACCTAACTGGCTGAGGCATGGGCAATCCTTGACCGCCACCATTCGGTCTTCCCGGCCCCATCAGTTCTTGCCGCAGGTACAGTCTTTGCATCCGCACATATCAATCCTTGTCTACTTCTATTACCGCGTCTTGAATCAACGACAATCGGCCACGGGTAGGGCGGTTGAATCTGTATTCGTCCCATTTCCCGCGCGCCCATTCTCGCACTTCAACTAAAGTGCTATCGTCTGTAAACACACCGTAAATCTTACGGGAATATGAGCCGACTGGCTGCATTTCAAACTCCGCAATTATGTAGCCAGGGGCTGCGGTTGCCTTCGTGTCCATGTCATCCTCCTATTTGGTGGGCCGGGTTTTGAAAGCGCCGACATTCGTAATCCCAGCGCCGATGCGGGCTAACCCACATCCACTGTCCCATGGCCCATCCGTAACTCCATCGCGGCCCAGTCGGTTACTAGCCGACCGCTAAGGTCTCTCGGTGCCTTCCCCCGCTCTGGAAAAGAGTTCAGGGGTACTTATCACTTGCGTGAGTTCCGCCCTTCGGGGTTAGTCTCCCGCCGGCACCGCGTCCATAGCCGCTGTAAGTACGAGTCACGGACATGATGATTATACACCATTACGATCTACTGGGTTTCCGTGATGCGCGCGCGCGAGGTGGTGGCTAGTCTGGAGGCATGAAGAAGATAATTGCCATCATTCTGATATCGCTGTTCCTGGTTGCAGGCGTTTGTAACGAGGACGTTGAGGTCGTTCCACACGGCGCACCCACGCACGACCACGAGACGATGCACGGTTAGCCAGGGTCGCGCCTACCCCCCAACATTGATGCCGATCTGCCACGGGTTGTTCTCAGCGGTAGTGATTACTACGCGGTAGACCCTTTTATTTTGGCCGGTATCAAATGAATGCCAGATCCCTTGGTCGGGTGAATTCCATTCAACAACGACCGGGCTGCCAAATCTCGTTGTGACCAGTTGAATCAATATCGGACCAGATGCGATCATTCGCAACGAACCAACTGTCTGGCGCGGCCAATCGAGTTCCTCAGAGACCCCATTCCCGACACCTTCGAGTCTGAGAACGCTACGGCTATCATCAAACAACAGTTCGTGTTCTGGGGGTGGTGCAAAGGATGGTGGTGTGGGACTAGGCGCAGCGTTTGCGGCGGGTGTTATCCAGAAGGGGGTCGCTGTTGGCACGACAGTTGCAGCCGGGGTTGGAGTTGGCATCAAGACCACGATAGCCGCAGCAGCCATCGGCGTAGCTGTAGGCAGCGGAGTTGGGAAGGCAGGGAAGGTCACGGGTGTAGCCGTAGGCAGGTGCTGAAACGGCTGCGGCGTCGCCGTAGGAAGATGCTGAAACACCTGGGGTGTCGCCGTTGGTAGTGGGGCTACTGGAACGGCCATTGGGGTGGCTGTTGGTAGCGGAGTTGGGAAAACGTGCGTGTGGGATTCAAACTCCGCCGCGCACGCCACGAACAAGATCATCACACCAACGAATAAAAATCTCATGATAGACCTCCTGTGTTTAGTGTAACACAGAGGGCTGCTGCGAGACGATGCATTAGCGTATCTCTTCCCATCCCAACGAACCACTAACTGTAGTCGTTCCGCCAACGCCTTCAATAGTAAGGAACAGCGAAAGTGTCTGAGTCCCGTCTGCATCCAAGGTTAGCGGAAGTCGACGGAGGATCGCATCTCGGGTAACTTCTCCGCGCTGTTGTCCCTGTCCCGCCGCAGTAAAACCACCATCAATAACGATCCCGCCCGCAATAGCTGTTGTTGCTATATCTGTTTGCACAGCGCTGTGCGTCACGGGGGCTTGCCATGATACATCTGTCAGGGTCGTTGGGGCATATCTCAATCTCCAATGGCAATCCGCGCTCGATACGAGTAGGGAAAACCGCAGTGGCTGGATCTTGCCATGGAATGCGATGCTATTCAGGGTTGTCGCAGCACGGATGCCGATAAATGCCTCTTCTATGTTATCCGCAGCGGTAGCACCCTCGCGATCAAATTCGAATGGGTGACCGGTCTGGAGATTCTGTCCACCCTCGGATGTGATTGATACACAGATGGCCTCCATCGTCCTCGCGCCGGCGATGATAGCGGTGTTGACCATCTCCCATCTGACGGGAAGATTGGCTGTTGTTGTGGATGGGACAGTCAGCACATTCGCGATTAGTTCTTCATGAACATAATGTAACTGACCATCGATATCAAATCCAAATCGAATACGTCCAGTAGAAAGCCACTGGTAATCGATATGCAGAATCTGACCCTTTGTGAGATCGAGGATAATGGCAGACGGCCCCTCGCCATCCATCTGGTCGATATTCCAACCCACTCCGGAAGCGTCTACACCAGCGTCACCACTTCCCTTAGTGGCTTTATTGTTGACTACTGAGCCGGAAGTTTTAGTCCGCCTGACCATGCTAATAGTCGAACCGGATTGCTCAAGAAAGAAACCGTTTTCATCATCGAACTGCCCAATTCGCTGATCAAGACCGGCCGTCGCATCGGCCATGACGAAAGTAATCGCGATTTGCTGGGATTTACCGGGTTGATAGCGGAAGTATTCAAACGACTGGAGAATTGCCTTAGAACCATTATCGGTTGCGACATTGACATCTACGGCTGAATGGGCCGCGTTATGACTGATCGTGCCATTATTGGCTGTCGTATTATCGTAGAACAGTGGGTGCGCGTTGTATTCAAACTGCGAATCCCAGATCGTTTCTGGGTCGGCTGTACGCAGTCGGCCGAACGCGTCAATATGGCGACTATCACCAAACCCGATCAGGGGCTGGGCTATGGTTCGATGTGCTTGTGGACTCATGCCTGCACCGCGTAGACTTCCACGCCATCACCGGTAGTCTTCACAGTGATGAACATGGAATCAAGTTTCTGCGGTAGGGAATACTCAAATGACAACTGCCCACCGCTAGCGATACCATCGTTGCTGGCAGTCGTCACGTCTGAACCACCGAAATAAACCCTGTTGGTATTAGACGATCTGGCGATGACAAGAATCGCCCCGATCTGGATATCTCCACGGAGCGCAGATGTACCGCCGAGATCGAGTGCAGTTCCTGCGGTCCCGGTGATGATCTCAGAGAACCCACCGGGCCAGGTTGTCCTAGCCAACGATCACCGCCGTTGTCCCTGCGGGGTCGATCAGGTTGATGATTTCTCTGAGATCCATCGACAGGACGTGTTTGGTGCCATGCCTGCGGTCCTGGATTTGAAGCGTGCTATCACCAATCCTTGCCATCGTCTCGCGTCTGGGAGCGCCCACGCAGCAAGGACCGTTGCATTTGAGATTCGTTGCGTTATGAGACTGGGACATTGAATTCATGTTCTCCTTCATGTCCTTCTAGGGCTTTGCATTTGTAGCGTCTGTCCGATGGGTTGCGGTCGCCACAGGATTGTGGGTTGGTGCCGTTCAGGGTGATTGGGCCAACCTCACCGGCCCATACCTGGGATCCCTGCGCGTCGCGGCTTTGGTGTTTATTCGTATGGCCGAGGGGAAGATGGCATAGCAACCCCAAGTCTCCATTGTTATCATTGCACATTGGCGCTGCACCAACTGGAATCCTCGGCACGTTCGGCCAGGCGTTCAGATCCGGCATGGTCCCAGTCTGGTGTGGTGTGGGTGTTCCGTCGTTGTCTACGTGGCCTACAGGCAGCGCACAAGTGAGATCTAACTGGTTATGCGGTGCAGCACATACCTCAGGCTGCGGCGGCTGTTCAGGACCGTCGAGAATCGGCATGTAAGCACCTTCGGGCGTGACTACCTGCATCTTCTGAGGATGTGGCCCGCGCTGATCGGCTTCGTCCAGTTCCTCACGCTTCCGTTTGCGCCAATCCGGGTCGTCCTTCTCCTGCGTCAACGGGTAAGTCGGCGCTGAACCTACGGGGCATTCAATATCGGTATTTACGTAAGGCTGGATGCCCGTTCCTGCATAGAGCTTCTGGAAGTGGTATCCCTCGTCCGCTCCAACAGCGTTCTCCCAGAAACCACCGTCCCAGGGCCGTAGCACGTTCACATGGAACAGCATGAACGAAAGTACAGCCCATTTGACTCGATGTGTGCCTGAAAACCGCGGGAAGGTGGGACCGTGAAGAATCCTGATCGGAATTGTGGGGTCTTCCTTGGGCGGCTCTTCGATATACGGCATGGATACCAGGTGCCGAGCTTTGATCATCTGATAGAGCATCTCTTTTGGAGGGCGCACGTCATTGTCTATATACAGGACGTACTCGAACCCCTGCAGAGCCTTCATCCATCCTTCGTTGCGCATCGTGCCCAGCGCGTCGTAGGGGAGTAAACAGCGGTCCTGAATCTCCTCTAACCTTTGAGTGACAATCCCCATCTTGTGAGAGTATTTCACCATGTCCATTACATAGGCCCATGGAGATTCCTCGTCGGTCTGTCGCCAGTGGTTGCCCATGGCGCAGATGTAGACGGAGTTCGGGGCGGCGTGTGGCCAGTCGGCGTTGCCTTTCCGCTGTTCGCCTTCTTTTTGATGCTCGGCGTTGGCGTGGATGTCCACGACCATGTGAGCCTTGACGGGGCGGTCGCTCTGATCGGATGCAGCGGGCAATCCTGGTATGCGGGGGGTATCGTCACTCACTTACTTTCCTCCTGATAAATCGTGCAGAAACAGCCTCGATGCCTGCACCCGTCGTCGTCATGGGCATACTGGTAGTGCTTGCATTTACACATCCCGCCATCCCTGATAATCCAGAACACACGGACCACACAGAGCGTCTCCCACAAGCATGTAAACCCAGCCTAGCGGGAACATAGGACGAGCGTAGGGTTCGAACCCATCAGGGCACTCAGCACAGGCACCGCGTTTGTTATACGTTGTTCTGTGTGTGCCACAACGGCTGCAGGTCCACTTGGTCAAACCTTCGCCGGTACTTTCGTCGTCTCTAACACCGGAATCGATGCACAGCGACAGTTGATGACGTTGAATGCCGATCCACCCAGCCCCGGAGCTTCCAGCATCTCCCCACTGACAGAAAACCGTTCGTCTATCTGCACGATCTGCTTATGCGCCGAGACGTGACCGCCTCGTGTCCGTTCGTCTAACGTAGTAATCCATTGTTTCCCCGGCACAACGTCCCTGTTGTCCTGATACAGAACCTGATGGCCCCGAGAGGTAGCTGCAAGCATCTCTGTGCGTGCAATGCGCTCTGTACGGAATGAGACGTTGAATTTGAATATCTTTCTAATCCGTTCTTCCAACTCCCGCACGGATTCGCCGTTTTGTACCGCTACATCTACGGCTTCCGTAACCAGTTTAGCAGTTTCCTGGTTGACAGACGTTGCCCAGAATTCCGTTCGTTCTTGCGCCCACTGTTGCGCTGCAGGGCTGTCTGGCGGGATGGGTGGGATGTTGAATACGCCGGCCTGTTCGTTGGCACCGGAGATAACTGAGTTCTCGATGAACGGCCCGCCGGCCTGTTCGAAGATATCTATCCAATCGTTAGGGTTGAATATCTGACCTGTTGCGGGGATCTGGCGCTGGCGTAAGGGGGTCAGTGGCGTGCCATCGAAGACGATCCCTAGTTTATCGTTGTTGCTGATCGCTTGAGCAGCCCGTTCCCCCTGCGCCTCAAATAACTTCCTCTGAATACTAGCAAATTCCCGTTCTCTTGTTTCAAGCGTCTTCACAAACGCTTCGGAATAAGCGTCCAATGCTTTGTCTGTCCACGCCTCTTCCTGTTCCTCTGGCGGCGTTATCGGAGCCGAACCCAGTGGCGCAATGTTCAGCGGCAGCAACGGTACATCACCCCATGGCACCGGTTCGCGGTTATCGCGCTCCCTGAACTCATTGATCGTGATGATGCCTTTCTCGACCTGATTCAGTAGGGCTTCATCCTGTTCCGCTTCTGCATCCTGGACGGCCCGGACACCTTCGGTATTGAACTGGACTACCAACCCTTCGAAGCCAAGCACCGGCATCATCAATTCGTTGATCTCAGATTCAATAAAGCGCCATTCCCTTGAGATGACGTTGAGGAAGAAGAACTTATTGGCCTCAGACCGGTTGGAGAACGTGACTTCGCCTTCGCCCATCAACTCACGGGGGACGTTGAACACCCGCGCGGCGTCTTCGATGGTGTATTTCAGCGTGTCCATGAATTCCATGTCGCGCTGATTCAGGCCGAGGTTTACCGGAGGGCTGCCAGTTGACTTATCCCATATCATCGGTCTGTAGGCGTTCTCTGCACCCTTGAACCGTTCATCCAGCCTATCGTAGAAGTCCTGGCGCTCCTCATCGCTTACAGGGCCATCGGCGAAGAAGATAAGTCCTTGTGGTTGAGCGGAGTTGGTGAAGAACCTGCGGTTGAACGTTATCCCGTCGATGCCCATATCGAACGTCTGTCTTGCAGGGGCTACCGGGGACAGGCCGGCGAACTCAGCTAATGGGTTGTAGCGCCTGAACCACAGCACCTCATCGGTCTTGAGGGATTTCTTCTTCCCTGCCATGGTAGTGAATTCGTACCCGAGAATGTAGTTGTCGGTATCACCTGATACAACGTCGTCCAATCCCGTGACGATCTTCATCTGATCGGGGCGGAGTGACCATATATTGACTGGTTTCGAGCCGTCGCGTTCGATGAACCAGAACGCCTGCCCCCACAGAAGGAGGTTCGTCTCCGTAGCCGCCAGGAGGTCGGCCTGCGTCCACCATGGATTGACGTGGGCGAACAACGCTTGTGCGGGGTGGTCGAGTCCAAGCGGTTCGCGGTTGCCCTCCGCATCGACTTCCATAACCTGGATAAAGGCGTCGGACACCGCATCAGAGCGGAGGGTGATGGCTGTATAGACGGGGGAGGAGCGCGCGTAGTAGGAACCGAAGGCGGTCGGTGAGAAGGATTGGTCGCGGAAGGAATCGGGGGTCAGTCCGTGGAACGAACGTTCTACTGCAGTGACTTCGATTGGCCTCAGCCGCGCGCCGAGGATCATGTTGACGAGTAGGTTATCTCGAAGGGTTGCCATCCATGTCCGTATCTACCCCCTGATATCGCTGTCGCAATGCCATAACCCTGACATCCAGCCAATCCAACGAACGGATCATATCGGGGATATCTTCATACTTGGCATTCGTCGCTTCGTGGTCCAGACGATTGAGCATCACACTAATTGGCGGATTCCACTTCATATCTTCCCCCACCCCCCTGTAGGCCGTAGTTCCGCTATCGCCCCAGACAATGCGTCAACCTGGTCGTCGTGCGAGCCTAACGGAAACAACTCCAACTCGTCAAAGAACGCGTTGAGCCACGGTCCCGTCACTAATTTTACATTATTTGCGTCTGCGGCGCTACTAACAGGTCTTGCACGTTCGATCTTGGCCTTGCTAGACGGCCTGCCGGTGAACGAATATCCAACCAGCACTCTCCTACGGAAGTGGTCGATGACGATCTTCCCCGAAGCACCTGGTTCCTGCTCCATGAATATCTGTACACCTGCGCCGTCCATAGCCGCCGTTTGAGCGATACGAGTGTCTACGTCCTTGGGGTCGACGCGGAAGCGCTGTACGTCGCCTACAACAAAGAATCCGTTGGTGTGCAGACCTACTTTACATCCTACCGTCCAGTCAGGGTCTTTGCCTGGTGTCTCTACAGTAGCTGCCAGATCCCAGTATCGTACCCATTTCCTGATCCCGTCGGGTATTGCATCGATGATGGGGAACCACTCACGCTTGAACAACCCTCCCTGCTGGCGTGCGCCCCAATCGCCTTCGAGGAGTTGAAGCCTGGTGATGGGGTCGAGTTCCATCAACGACTGCATGTACTCTTCGTAGTCGAGTGAGGGGTTGTCGGCTAGTTTAGAGGCAAGAAAAGTACGCCCTTCGCTAGTGTCCTTGTCGATGAATCGTTCTTTTACCCAGTCGTGTCCAGGACCACCCGGATTGCTTGCCGCCCGCATCCGCAGAGGAACGTCTCCCAGCACCCCTGCGCTTGGCTTTCGCAGCCGTGAGAATAGATAGGTGTATTGCGTCCGACTAAATTGAGTAAGTTCGTCAAATGCAATGAACTGGAACTCCGAGGACTGGTATCTGAGGCGGTCGTTTTCGTGGGCAAGGTAGCCGAAGGTGAGCGTCGCCCCACTTGTGAACGTCCACGTCTTGTTGATTTCATGCCAGTGCGCCTTCCCGTTCAGCCAGAGTTTCGACCGGTCCATGATCGCACCGGGCAGGCTGAGGTCTGCGTAGGTCTTGCGGAAGATGATCGCCGCGTAGTTGGGGATGTCGACGTACTGCAGCGCCGCCATGAGCAACGCATCAGACTTCCCGCCGCCGGCTGCACCGCCGAATAGAGCTTCCCGTCCAGTCAGCCGAAGAAACGCCTTCTGCCGCGTGTGGGGCGGGTAGGGGAACATATTGGTGTGGCGGGGTTCGTGGCGGGACTGGTAGTCAGCAGGCTTGCCAGTAGCGATGTCAAGGACGGTCATAGAACCATGGTCGATTACGAACACCCATGCTCCCACGCCTTAGTAACTGCACCCGAACCAGGATACAAATCCACAAATTCGTCGTCCCGGCGCAGGCCAATAAGTTCAAAAAGCCAGAACGAAAATATGTCGGGCTTCACTCCCGCCAACCCTCGCTTCATGGTGATATTGGCAGATACCCAGTCGCGCACAGTAGGCTCGTCACGACTGCGGGGCTTCCGTCCACCCCTGAAAACCACAGGCTCCCACGCATAGGCGGGGTTCACATTCGGTTTGAAGCTAGCAAATGGCTTCACCCATGCAGCGATACGCACATCATCAGGGCATCGGGCCAGAAGATATTGAAGCGAAGGAGAGCTGCAGGATAGCGCCCATCCGTCAGGGTAATCGCGGATAAGCCGCCCTATCAACTGAACGTGGTCAATCTCATCTTCGTTGTAGTGCCGTTTTGCCTGTCCTACGTATGGGGGGTCAGCGTATGCAATCTTCATTTAGTCGTTTCTAGCGCGCACGGTTGATTCATCGCGATCTTGTGCGGCAGCATCTTCAACGAACACAACGCATAAAAAGCCGCACTTTCTACACGCATACATTCCATGATGACGCTTATCGTGGTTGCATCGGTAACACCGCTTTCTACGGTGTATCATCACCCACCCTCCCTCTGGGGGGGGGTTGCGCCAGTCTTGTGCAGATTCGTCTCCATAGTGTAACGGGTGGCGAAGACGACCCTGATAGAGACATTCACCGCTGTCGAGAGTATGGGGGTGGGCACTGCACAAACCGTTATCTTCTAACCCCATGACCGCCATTATGAGAATTTGTATACAC
>SDBU01002564.1_pt1 | contig 24032 bp, 27 predicted proteins | sample 2277071 | NCBI WGS metagenome assembly SDBU01 (sample SAMN10397929, study PRJNA504765) | marine sediment metagenome | isolation source: marine sediment core GS08_GC12, 126 cmbsf | place: Arctic Ocean: Gakkel Ridge, Loki's castle | collected 2008
TTACATTTACATAGAGTATTGCGGTGAAGACTTGGGGTATTTTATATCAAGGAATTTTTGAAAGGCGAATCTACAATGTTGATTGAGAGTTATTTTCCCTGACTGTATAAGTTTTAAGAGGCAGTCCGTTTTTATCCATGCTATACCATTCGCATCGTTTCCGCGAATGTGCTTCTGCACATTCACATCACAAGCAGGCATTTCGGTGTAAAAATAAGTGGCTCTATTCCTAATTTTGATATGTCTCCCAAGTCTCGTTCTTCTCAGATTTATTCCCGTCTCTTCGTTTACTTCTCTAATAGCACATTCTTCGTCAGTTTCATTATTGTCTTTTGTACCTTTTGGAGGACCCCATAAATGACCCCTTGACTGCACGAGCAGGGTCTTTGAGAGAATGGGATCATATATGAATACCCCTGCCTTTTGTCGTTTTGTAGATGAGCGATAATTATGCCGTCTTGTGGGAGTATAAGGTTCGACGTTGAGTATACAACATTCATTAGAGCAAGAATATTTCATCATACACTATGTAATATATAGCTACTAAAATCTTTAGAATATTTTTTTATTATTTTAGTCTAGATAATGTATAGTAAGACTTTTTGTTCTACCTATCCTATTAGCCCTTCCAATAGTTTGCGTCTCCATATCCTCAGATAGTTTGTGGTAGAATATGATATCGGTTGTTTCTTGAAGATTCATACCAGCTCCGTCATGACGAGAATTGAGAAATAATACCCTTATGTTACCTTTGCTAAATTCCTTCTTATATTTCTCTCTCATAACCATTTGTCCTTTAATTTCGCAATAGGAAATGTCGTGTTTCTCAAGAACCGAGACGATATTACCCCATGTACTACAATGATTGGAGAAAATGATAAATTTACCCTCAGGTTTTTTATTAATAATATCGACAACTGTTTCCTGCTTTGTTTTGATTCTGTTGACTTGTTTTTCAGACTTTATGGTATCTTTCAAACCAATATGGACTAAGCTCGTAAGCACTACCGACGCTCTACATAGAGGACAGATCTTATTTTTATTAAGCCACCGTAGAATGCATCCACTACAGAAGATGTGTTGACACGAGGGTACCATTAGAGGATTTGTTAGATTTTCCATACAAATACTGCAAGGTTCCGCGAAACATTCTGCAAATTTTTTCGGTATTTCCTCAATCTGATCATTTAGTTTACAAATCTCTTCCTCGATTTCTTTCTCTCTTGAACCGTTTCGACTACAGTTGGAGTTCTGAATCCATTGGAGTCTATCATCGAGACGAGATATCTCCGCATTTTTCTTATTGACTAAATAGGTTACAATATCGTCAGTCTGAACACAGCCAAGTGCGTTCATAGCCGCTGAAATATTTCCAGCATTAATACATTCTAATATATGTCTTGAAACATAGCCACGCATAGCTTTATAAAAGGGTTGGTAACATTTATAGTGCCTACGTTGTGTTGGTGGCATTCTAAACGAACTTTTTATAAATTCCTCATTATTCTTCACTATGAGAGATTTTATTATCTCAATTTTTACCTCATCCACTCGGCTCCAATGACACCATGTAAATAAATCATCGAAAAAGTGATCCTTTCTCCCGGCACAACGTTCAATTATTTGACTGGGAGTTGCGGTTAAAAGCCAAATAAAACCCGTCCTGATTTTGGTCATTTTTGGAATTCTGATAGACCCAGGTTCATCAAAGATAAACCTTTTCCAGGCAAAATTTGTAAACCTCCTTACAACATGATTGTACATAGTATGACTGCAGATAATCACGTCGTAAGATCTAGGATTCAGAGTTTCAGCTATAGCTTTTTTAGATACTACGAGAGTTTTTAGAGGAGAATGACTAAATTCGGCGTCCCATTGACAGAGAAGGGATTGACTTGCAACAATAAGAGTCGTGTTTATTTTATCGTATTTGACCTGTTTTCTCACCCCAAAAAACTTTCCAAAATCCTTATTAATATCCTGAATAAAAGGTCCAGTATCGTTCCAGGGCATTTTATCTCGGAGAATTAACGCCACTATAGATAACGACTTACCATATCCAGTAATATCTGCTAGTATACCAACATTAGAATCTATTCGATACCGAGTACCAACAATTCCCGAATCCGTATAGGTATACTTGTTTGTTTCCCTTTCTTCCATTTCGTGGATAGCTGTAAGTTGATGATTAAATAGAATTGTAGTTAGATTATCAGGTTGCAGCACTTTTTGGCTTAAATCGTTTAGTTCTGAGACTTGGGTGTTTGCGTTATTTATTAAGCTTGACCCATAAACGCGGGGTTCTCGAAGGGAATCTTCGAATGCATAATCCTCCATTTGATAATATCTTATGTTTATATTATAAGATATTATTTTCTTAACTCTAATACAGGACAAAATTCTTTAAAAACAACTTAATTTAACGTAATGTTTCTATCCTCCCACTGCCTATAAGCCTCCTTTTGTAATCTTGCTTTTAAGGGGTCAATATTTGCGTAATTGTTATCAATATGGGTTGTTCTTGGTTGCAGTCCTGAATTTCCAAATCCGCCGCGATGAAGCCTTGGGGCAAGCCTGTGATTTCTAGAATTAATGTCCGAATTATGATCCCGTCGTGAATCTCCTGGATTAGATGAATACGAAGTATAGGGTGTATTTCTTCCTAACTCTAATTCTTTGTGATCAACATTCTTTTTGTATATATTTTGTGTCATGTTTGTGCGTGTATTGTAAACAGGTAATTTTCTATCTAATTCGAGTTCCTCGTGTATGTATTTTTCGGCATTCTGACCGCTTAGAGCGGTTTGGTACGAAACATTCAAAGGATCTTTTAATACTATTTCTAAATCTGTGAGATTCTCAATTGGGGTTACGTTAATATTTTGGCTTGGTTGCGCAGTAACCGAAGTATGTGCTATGTCTTGAACAAATCTTTCGACATTATTTCCATGGGTTTCAACTCTCCGCGCAGTTGCTTCAGACCCATAGTTAGTTGTCACATCATAATGTTCTATCTCTTGAACACTGCTTGTAGGTTTCTGGACATTTAGCATGGTGTTGTCAATTGTTCTGATTCCACTATGAGCCGATACTTGTATCGGATTCTGTATAACATTCTTAACCTCATAGGGTTTCTCATGCGGTGTTTCTATATTATAAACGGCGGTAGGTCGAATACATGTTGTCATTACTTCCCTTTTTGCTTCCCATGGGTTTTCTGAACAGGTCACCTTTTTAGCGTAGTTTGGAAACGCCGGATTTGTGAATGCATAGGTCCATGTCCTGGGTAATCTCGAAAGTGGTAATAGATCTTGGGGAGCAAGTATCGGTGGTCTAAAGGCGCCTTCTCTCATTACTCTATAGGGAAGGAAGGCCTGTTGTGTTCTTGCGAACGATGAACCTTGGACACCGAAGTTGGTATCAGCGCTTCCGGCTTGTAGTCGCACCTGACCACCTGCAGTTCCATAATTCCCATATTGTACATTCTTCATTGGATCTACACCTCGTGGATAAACCAAAATAGCTTCACATATTCGATCTCCGCTACCTTCACCGATCCACTTTGTTATCTCAGAAGTTTGGCCAACCTTGTCTATCCTTCTAGTAAAGACGGCTTTAGGAGGATCCCGAAGGATATTCATATTGGTTCCCCACATTCCAACGGAGGGTAACGTCACATGCTCATCTTTTGGCATTTGAATACATCCTGCACTCATTTTTGTCTTTATTTATAAGATTATTATTTTTTAAGCAAAATCGGAACTATTGGTATCGCTTTTGCGGTCTTTAAGCGTATAGGAGACAGATTATTTTTTGAATTATTTATTTTTTTGTTTCGTATAGCAAATGAGTTACTTTTACTCTGCATTTCGAAGCTGGTGTTGGAGTACACCGGTGATACCGCTTGCTAGAAATTCTCCAGTAGATGCTAGCACACTTCGAGCAACCCCTTGTATGATAGCAATGACCCAGATTCAGCTCAGTATGGCTATAGGAAATTTGAAAAAGGTAAGTAAAAGAAAGCTGAAACAAAAAAAGGAGAATTCCCCAACCGTAATATCAGAATTACATACCGTTTTCAAGAAAAGAAGCTATCACGGATCTATTTCCGGAGCGATAGCTCTTTCAGAACTAATGTCTGTTGAAGAAACTCCAGAAGAGGAGGTAGAACCTACACCCGTTGAAGAAAAACCAGAAGTAGAATCAGTTGAAGAAAACTCGGAAGAGGAAGTAGAACCTACACCCGTTGAAGAAACTTCAGAAGTAGAATCAGTTGAAGAAAACTCGGAAGAGGAAGTAGAACCTACACCCGTTGAAGAAACTCCAGAAGTAGAATCAGTTGAAGAAAAACCAGAAGAGGAGGTAGAACCTACACCTATTGAAGAAATATCTGCTCTAGAAGCAGAACCTGTGCTAATATCGGTATCAGCCTAAACAAGATTTAGAATCTATTTGGAACTTTAGTAGTATTATAGTAGGAGTTGATATTATGATACATACACAGCATAATCCCGTGTAACAATGCCGCGTGTTTAACATTCGGATAAATGTATCTAGCCTTTTTTGAAATCTAAACTTTTCAAAAAATAATTAAAACCTTACTCTACAGACTCTGATCTACGTACAGCAGATATTTGAACGCCTGGAGTTGAACAATTGTATCGCTGTAGTCGTCCTTTTTCTTCTTTGAAGTTAGCTGCTCAAGGGACGTATTATCTTCTCTGTCCGATAAGATGTCTATTGCTTTATCAACAGCCCACTCCTTCCTCTCTTTCTTTGACATTTTCCTTCTTGCCCCAAGGACCTGTGTCTTATGATACGCCGGAAACTCTATAGTGGTCTTAAATGTCGAATACATGATAATGAAATAACTAAAACAATGCTGTCCCAGTTTGAGAGCCATAGTATTGTACTTCCTCCTTCCAAAACTCATTTGCTGCTCAATGACAAACACCTCACATTTATTCCAATACTCCTTATATTCATCCAAGAGATTTGTCATGTTTACGAAAAGTTTCGGATCGAGATATTTCGTTTTGTTACATCCGTTTGTGAGGTCTGTGTTCTTCAGGAGCTTTATATTACCATTTAGACAGACTTTTTTCAGAACTTTTCGAAAGTGTGGTGTAGTAGTGCCGTCACGGTTGTATCTCAAGGATTTTTGCACATTGTGCAGAGTTTTAAGTTCTTCAGCATCAACTTCTTCCACGCAAAAGGCAAAATTCTTTTTCCCTATATCGAACGAGGCTATCCATATCTTTTTGGCCATTTATTTATTCTAGGTCAATTTTTAAGTTTCTTCATCGCGATGACGAATAGGAAATCGTGATATTTGAAGTGATCCTCCCATACCTCCTGGGATTATCGGTTCCGGAGGTGGCACGACGCCTCTACTGAACAAAGATATAGGACCAGTAGCTCCAAATTGTAAATACGGATTTGGTGACGAGATATAGTTTGATTGTTCTGGAGGAGAAGAATTTCTTCCCGTTTGGAAATAACTACTACTCGGCCCTGTAGGAGAAGATGAGATCTCGTTATAGTAATTTTCGATCTTTATTGGAATGTAATTGAATATTTCCGGGTATGCTTGTTTGAGACCTTCTAATTTCGAATCCATATCTTGGATCAAGGTTTCAATATCGCAGCAATACTTAACGTCATCGGCATAAGTAATTTTCACATTTGGAATGCCTTCCTCTTTGGCCGTATAAATATCTTGAATAACTTGCGCACAATACGCTCTCCCCGAAACTTTATTAGTAGCTAATTTTACCTGAATAAGCCCAAAGCTCCTCTTTAGAATCTTTGTTATAAAATTCAGTAAATTCCATCTAGTATCCTGATCCCAAACAGTCCTTACAAAAGATGTTCTAATACCTTGTGGTTGTACTGTCTGTTGTCGCACGTTCACCTTCTCTCCTTTTCCTATACGACCTATAAATTTTAATTGACTGATAATCTCACTATCTGATTCCATATAGTCTCTAAATTATAGATCACATAATCTTTAAGTTTGGAGGTCTATAATTTAGAGACAACAATGATTTATAAAAAAATATTTACAATAGAAAATGGCTACAAAAGCGCGCGGAGGAAATGTCTTCGGACGATATTCTCTATTTATCATTTCTATTTTGATATTAGGGGCTCTCATTGGACTTCTTATTTGGAGTCTCTTCAGTAAAAAGCAGTTAGAGAGGTTTGTGTCTAATTTAAACCAAACAAAGGACCCAAAAGTTTTTGGACCCATCGGTTGGACAAATCTACATATTATGGCACACCATTACCCAGTTCAGCCTGACACAAATTGTGTTCAACATTGTGCCAATTACGTCAAGGCGATACCATTTATGCTGCCCTGCAAGGATTGTGGCAAACACTTCAAGGAATATCTAGATAAATATCTGGAAACAAATCCTTACGCGTTCACCTCACGTGATGAACTGGTAAAATTCTTTGTAGAAGCTCATAATAATGTCAATAAACATACGAATAAGAAGATATGGACTATACCTGAAGCAGAACAGAGATATGGACAGATTCAAGGATGTTTTGAAAAAGAGAACTAAATATATTACCTATAAATAAAATGAGAACTTCCATAATTTTGCTAATCTAGACCCAAATGATCGTACGTTTATCCCATTGCAGTATGAGAAGCCCACCCTGGAAGAACTTACCGCAAGACTTCACTATACTAATTGCCAGCCTTTATGGGAATACGAAAATACTGCTAAAGGCAACCGATACATTGGATAAAAAAATGATTTTGTTAAGTTTTTTTCTCAACAAAATAAAATATGGGTAATCCTTTAAAATCTCACAGAATTCCTAAACACCGCATATATATGTACGAAACTAAACCCACAGACAGGTTAATTAATATCAATGGTGCAGCCACAAAGTTTTCCACCGAATTCATATTAACTTCCAACGACAGAGAACCATTTAAAATGGCAATTACTAACAACGCCATACTAAACCTAAATAAGCCATTAGATTATAAATGGGTTACAGACGGCGAAATTTCCGGAAAAATGCAAATTGAAGATATCGGTGATCATAAAGAGTGGTTTATTTGTTTAAGATCTGCTAAATCACCGACCCTGGTAACTGTTGAAATAGATATAACGATCCTTTAAAAAATGAGTTTTCTTTCCATATTTTACTGTATAATAAAATATGGACAAAGGAAAAGAAAAACTAGGATCGGAAGAAGCATATCGAAAGGACCATGAGGAAGAAATGAGAAAATTCCACGAACGGGCAAGACTCTGGAATGTATTCGGGGAAAGAGTGGCCGATATCACTGCAACGGATCCGAAAGAAATAAACAGAATGGAGGAGGAGATTTGGTTCGAGGTTTGGGGAAAAAAATTCCCCAAACAGTAAATCTTCCTCAACTTTCTTCAGCTTCCTTGCACTTCTGATATTTTTCACATAGCATGATAAAAGATTCGAACCATCTCCAAATCACCTCTCTATCGTCTTCGTCCAACGCACTCGATGTCCAAAGACTTTTGAAATGATTTACCTTATTTTTATCAAGTTTTCCAAAGAGAATGTTATGTTGCAAGAAGAACCTATCATCTCGCCTTTTTACGTAAGCCTTTAGGGGTAAGATTTTCATTATAAAATATCCCATAACATCTGCTATAGGAACTTGGTTTTTCAGAAAAATTCTACATATAACTATATCGGGTTCTTGTGGTAGTTGCTCTATCAATTCATCCATCAAAATGATCAAGTTTTTCTTGAATTCTCTAAGAACGTTTATTGACATGTTATTATTATAGACATAGACTTTCCTCTTTAAGTCGCTCACCCCACGATCTCCCCTATGCATTTATAGCCGTTCTCTATATATTCAGACTGAGTCAGCTTTACCTTAATAGAACTACCTATATTGATTCTATCGTTGTCAATGTTTATGAAACTGGAGCTTGAATGATCGAATACATAACCATTGGTAAACCCCTTGGGTATCATAATGGCAAGAGGACCAACTTCTGCCAAAATACCCTCCTCAAAAGGCATTGTGATTTTACTTTCTAGGATATTTCCAACGATTGGTTGGAGCCTTAATACCCTAAAGGAAGTCATAAAATTCGGATAATGACATGATATCTCCATTGTGCTAGTTTCAAAAGAATCTAGGGATTGAATCTCAAGAATATACCCATGTTCTTTACTACATATCCCTAGGAATCTTTCTTTTATTTCATCATATATATGCTCCTGTATATTGCTGTCTAGAAACTTGGGAAGGACTGAAATTTTCCTTTTTAGCGTGACGCTTTCCATTTTAGTTTCTGTAGAAGTTTTCGTGAAATTTCATTTCTTCTTTTTCAAAACCTGATATCGATAAAGTACAAATCCGCCTAAAATGACAAATAATACCACACCCACAAAGATAGCTATTTTCCATCCTTGCACAGGCGGTTGTGGCTGTTTAGCGTTTGCTTCTTGAACCATTTTGGCGGAACGTTCCTTTTTAATTTTTATAGCTTCAGCTGCCTCCATCGCCTCCACAGGTGGCGAAATTGAGGGAACAGGACTTATATCTATAGTAAAGGAATTGCTACACTCTGCTTCGCACGTGAGTTGGTCTTTTGTACAGCTATTGACACAACAACTGATAATATTATCTCGATCCTTTTTGAGACACTCTTTAAAGCTTTTGAAATAGGTATGAGGGTTTGTTGTACTTGAAAATCTTTGTTCTTCACAAGGAGATTTCTGAACACAGCTATCATATGCATCTGCAAAAAGTTTTCGTCGTTTATCACACTTAGCAATGCACGAATCGCGATCATTTTCATCTTGTATCATATTGCATGTATTTAGACAGCACTTATAGGCCATAATGGGAGCCGTTCTCAAGTATAATCTAAGATTTGGATTCCATTGTGCCGTGCAAGCTTCATAAGCCCCTACTTCTGATAGAGTAGGGGCTCCTAACCATTTTGAATATACACCAACTTCTCTATGGCCTAATGGATAGTACGCGTGATCAAGAGCAGCATAAACCATTTGTAGATAGAGAAGATAAAATTAGTCAGTTTAAAACATGCTAAATTCTCATAAAATGAGTAGAAAGCAGAGAGCGCATATTGCTTTGCTAATGATGGTAAAAAATGAGGAAAAGCGTTTACACGTTTCTCTGGAAAGCGTCCAAGACACGGTAGATTCGATGGTTATTTTTGATACTGGAAGTACAGACAAGACGATCGAAATACTCAAAGAATTCTCCAAAAAGTCCAAAATCCCTCTCAAACTTAAGGAAGGCGAATTCGTTAATTTTTCAACCAGTAGAAATGTTGCTCTAGAATTTGCCGATACGTTCCCAGACATCGATTATTGTTTGTTACTGGATTGTAACGATGAGTTGCGTAATGGAAAGGGACTAAGAATATGGGCCGAAAAAGAAATGATTAGTGTCTGTACATGTTATTTAGTTTGTCAGGAATGGTGGAGTGGAAAGTTAGACAAATACTATAATACAAGATTTCTAAAGGCCCACAATGGATGGAGATACAAAGGGTCTGTTCATGAATGGATGTTTAAAGAAGGTGAACCCGACTATAATTTTACCAGAATGCCCGACAATATAGTTCTGTATCAGGACAGGACTCAAGATGATGACAAAACCTCTAAGCGATTCGATAGAGATAAAATACTCCTGTTGAATGATTACGAAGAAGATCCCGAAAATACTCGTACGCTTTTCTATCTCGCTCAAACATGCTCTTGTTTGAAAAACATGGATGATGCCTATTATTACTATAAGATAAGATCTGAACTAGAAGGTTTCCAAGAAGAAAAGTTTCACTCGTACCTAAGATTGGGAGAGATATCCGAAGCCTTAAGCCATCCATGGGAAGATTCTTTAGGATGGTATATGAAAGCTGCAGAACATTCTCCAAGGGCAGAACCTCTCGTCAAGATATCAGCATATTATAGAGCAAAAAATAAATGGCAACTGGCACATATGTTTTCAAGGAAGGCCTGTTCTCTCTCATACCCCGATTATTGTATTTTATTCGTAGACAAGGAGGCTTATGATTATAGTAGGTGGCATCTCTTAGGAATCGTTTCCTATTATGCCGCGGTTTCGGAAACTGGAAAAATAAATTATGGGACCCTCGAAGATGGTAAGGCCGCTTGTATGAAGGCCATTACTGAAAAAGGTAATCCTATTGATCGTAATAATCTTCTATTTTATCTGAAAAAAGAGCGGGAACTTCAGGAAAAAGAAAAACCACTCACAAGAAAAGAATTTATCGAAAAGCGTACCGCAGAAATAAAACTTCAGGAGCCAAAGTTGAATAAGAAACAATGCCAGAATAAAGCCACCCAAGAATGGAAAGATAGGAAAACAAAAAATTGAAATACACTTATTACTAAGGTTTGGAAAATGCAAAAATGCAAAATCGTACAAAATCTACCATTGTAGAAAGAGAAGGGGATTTATTTCTATGTGCTACATCCGGGTGTATGGCTCACTGTGTAAGTAAATGTTTCGCAATGAGTAGTGGAATTGCTGTGGAGTTTAAAAGACGATGGGGAAGAGTTGATGAACTTCACGCACAGAAACCGAAAATAGGCGGAATCTCCGTGCTTAGAGACTCAAACCGTTTCATTTATTATCTCGTCACAAAGGAACGCTACTTTAACAAACCAACCTACAAATCGCTAAAGTCCAGTCTTGAGGCAATGAAGGAACATGCAGTGGAACATAAGCAAACGAATATCAATATACCGCGAATCGGTTGCGGTTTGGATCGTCTCAAGTGGACACATGTACGACAGATTCTTCAAGATGTGTTCGCAACGACAAATATCACAATAACGGTCTATGTCAAATGAAAACCATCCACACAATAAGTTTCATAAGCCTTATTAATCCAGTAGGATTCATAAGTTAGAAGTTAGAAGTAGTCCATTTGGGCCATCGGTCCGGTCCTTATCACCTGACCCCCCGTATAAACTTTGCGAGGCGGTTGCTGTTGAACTACATTTGAGTCTTTTGTGATTAGATCTTCTATCGTGAAACTTATACCTAATTCTTGTGCATCTACCTGAAGATCTTGCCCCTTCTTCGGAGCATCAGGGTATTGGTTACAGTATTTGTGAGATTTTTTAATAGAGAAGGACATTTATTAAACAAGCAAGATTATGTTTAAATAGAAATAAAGATATCTCTCTCATCTATAAAATGACAGCGGTACACGGATATAATGAATCTTATGATTACAGACAGATGTACGATATTACCGACTTGAGAGGAAGTATCCCCAGAGCCACTCTTAGACCTAATACGCTCATGTCCCTTATCGAAGACAATGAGGATTTTTCGTGGTTTAAATATCTCGTAAAGCTTTCAGGACTGCAGGCGGTCTTTGATGGCCAGCAAGCGAAATTTACACTGTTTGTTCCGTCCAACCAATTCTTAAAAAAGAAACTACCTCGTACGGTGATCGAGAATATGGATAAGTACACGGCTAGACAAATAGTTCTCTACAGCTCATTAGAAAGATTAATATATATGCCATTTTTACGTTCTACGCCGGCCATGTATGTCAATACACGAATTCCCAGCAGTAGTCTTTTAGTGGAAAACTTGCAACCTGGTGTCACAACGTTAAACGGCTCAGTAAATATTATAAAAGGAGACGTTACGGTCGGGAATGGCGTTATACATATTATCGACAATCTTTTGGTGCCAAGAGATATGTCTATTTCTAATGTAGATTATTAAGTTCTACGGCGACGAGAAGGAAGTGTATTCCCTGGAGAATAGGGAATATTAAAATAATTTTGAAGAACTTCGACGAGAAAATTACCAGTTTTTGTTTCTACACCCTTTATTGTTGCGTCATAAAATGCTTTGGTAATTGTGTCGAAACCCAGATATGTGTTAAGTCTATCAAAGACCTTAGGTTCCGGTGGTCCAGTTAATGAAGTCAAAAATTGGCATATCTTTTCCACGGTTACGGTTTCTGGCTCGCCCTTATTAATAATTGTCCAGCCAGACGCTCTAAAGAGATCCTCGGCGGTTAAAGGTTTTCGAATATTTTCCCAGATATTTTCCGCAACCCCTATGAAGTTAGGTTTGCTCTCCGAGCACGGCACTGATATAGGAGTATTCGGCTCCTAAGGACTTTCCAGGATATTCGAATAATCCAGCCCAATTTACAAGACCCGGTACATCTCGGTTCACTGGCCAAAAATTGCACATGATGTACATTGGACCGTGTGGAACATTTTTGGTGGTTTTATATCTTTTTTCTCCATTTATGCTCCATTCCAAATATTCTGGAGTCCACTCTAACGTGATGGTGTAAAAACCGTCATCACTTTCAGGAAGTGGTAAAGAAGTATGATCCATTCTTTTACCTGTAATATAATGAGTAACTTCGACCTTTGAGGAATCATTTCCAACAAATTCCGCAATATCGATTTCATCTCCATCTGTACTGTATAAGAAAAAAGCGGTAACAAGACCAGGTACAAATACCGGTTTCATTTTTACTTCATAAGTACCATACGTGAATTTTGATTTGGATAATATTTCTCCAGCCCAATATCTTTTACCTTCCTTAGTAACTTTTTCCTTTTCACTCAGATAGAGGAATAATTTTCCATCTTTCGTTTCAACATTTCTATAAGTCCAGGTACAATCGAATGTTTTACCGTTTTCCCAATTTGACGGATTCCACAAGATTAAATTATCGAAATTTTCAGTCCAATTTCTTGTGGTCATTTTACCTATTTATCTGTAGCAATTTAATTCTTTATTTCCCATATTTTCCCGTGGGACAAAGTATAGCATTGATCTTAGTTCCTTGAGTACAAGCGTGATCTCCGCCAAAATCATCGTAAGCGAAGGAATAAACGCTGGGGCAATTATCGCGCACTTTTTGCACATATTGGGTTTTGACGACCGGACCCTTATTGCATTCAGGATTCTCTATTCGTATAGATGCACACTTTCCGATTTTTTGGCCCTCTGGTACTTCACAACCGTAGCCGTCCGGACAACAGGATTTAAACCCTTCAGGACCATTGTCATCTATTATGGTACACTTAAACGTTCTAGGATCGCATCTAGTTCCCTTTTGACACGTCGTAGGGCATTTCGTGGAAATAGAAGGTCCTGTAACACAAGTATTATAAGTTTTGTCGCAGTTAAATCCCGGGAGACATAAGCCATTCCCGGTACATTGTCCTCCGACGCAAAAACCTCTGGTGCTTGTGCATGTTCCAGTCTTCAGGTCACAATCGTATCCATCCTGACATTGACACGAGAAACACTTCTTCTTTACACATTCTGGGTCGCCCTTACAATCGTGAGAACAAGGGAGACTACATTCTCCGGGAGGCCCAGTTATTATCCTGTTTTCGCACGTATAATTGCCCGGACCGCCCGGACATTCGAAACCTCGACAATTCGGATCCGTTGCCCGACAATTTTGTTTTCCAGGAGGCTGCGTTCCAGTTTTACAGGCACAGATAGCGGCTGGACAACAGAACCATTTTGCCTCAGGTTGGTAAGAAACCATGTGCGGCCCCCACGGAGCCGGAGAAGTAAGCTTTTGACACGGAGCAAGACAACCAACAGGTCCCTGCGCCTTTGCCGCGCTTGTCGGTATCCAGGGCTGTCCTACTTGTGTATTGGGATTCTTTTCGTATTCGCTCCAAACTCTCAGATCCATTTTGCCCAAGTCCCAAGAATAACCATACCCATCATCGTAGGGACCTGTCGGGAGTCCTGGCGTTAGAAGATTCTCATTGGTGGGACAATCATCGAATGAAATGAGGCATTCAGTATTTACACATGATCCATCCGCTGGCACTGAATTTATAGTATTAATGGGAAGACTCCAACCCCCAACTAGACTATTGTCGAAATTTACGCCACCACCTATTTTAGGATCTATCCATGTCCCTTCCCACTTAATTGCATAAGGAGGTTCACAAGTTTTATTAGGAAGACCCTTGCAGTCTCCCGTGCTTTGTCCAGAGCTACACGTAAGAGCTCCGTCTTTTACAACACATCCTTGCATGGGGTGCCATGCAGCCGAATCAAGACCGTCTGAGGGTATGTTTAGATCTAGGGATTTTCCCGCGGGAATTTTTTGATTTTGCGCGTTTAGTTGTTGTTTTAGTCCGCAATTTTTTATACAGTCCTCGCAATTATTACAAACACAACCTTCCGGACAAAACTTAGTGGCTACACCGGTGCACTTACCCGAAGGTGTACCACAGTTGAGTGCTGGAGCAAGAGAGATCCAAACGGGATCTTTACAATAATTCGTAATTCGCATTTTTCCAGATTGTTCCGGAAAATCTTGGCATGTATTGTTTATGTCGCAGTACTGAGATCCGGGACAGGTTCCGCGACAATTATTTCCGCATCCATCGTCTTCACCACAAGTCTTACCCTTACAATCTGGAACACATGATACACATTTCCCATTTACACAACTCTGTCCAGCCGGACACGTTCCGCATGATCCTCCACATCCGTCCGGTCCGCAATCCTTATTCTTACAATTAGGAACACACGGCTTTTTCTTAGGCCTCAAAGTAAAGTAAAGAATAATCGCTATCACGGCGAGAACAATGGCTATCCCTCCAACAATTGTTGCAATCTCCCACTGTTTTTTCATTTAATTCTAGTAAATGAAAAAATAAAGTCTCGAAAAAAGATATTTCAGAATGTTCCTGTAGGACAATATGTTACTTTGAAGCTAGTGTTGTCGGGACAGTCGATATCGCTCGCTAAATCGTCATACTGCCATGCATAAGTATCGGGACAACTAGCCTTCACCCATTTGACGTAATCGGTATTGGTAACTGGACGATCCTTGGCATTACATTGCGGGTTCACGATTTGTACTTCCTTACATATGCCCGCGCTATCACAATCGTAACCGTTAGGGCAGCATTTTGGAGAATCCACCAGTTCACACCATCCAGCGCTATTGCAGGAAGAATTGATTGGACACTTTCCACTATTGCATCCTGGGCTTCCGGTCACACAAACTCCGTTATTACAATTATAACCACCTGGGCATGTAGATTTACTCATACCGGCAGCAGTCCATCCGACATCGCATTTTTGATTCGCTGGGGCTTGACAATTACCTCTGGAAGCCCGATAACATCGGTCTTTACCATCTGAAGCTTGTTTACAATCCCAGGTACCAATTCCACAAGGATTTGCAGATCCAGATACACATTCCTTGCCCCAAAGGTCGGTCTCCTGAACACACATATAATCTTTAGTGATACTAGTTTGACATTGACCGTCACTGGTACATTCAGGCATATGTGTACAACAGTACCATTTGGCCACTGGATCACTCGGACTCAAATCCAATCCCCACGGTAAACCAGCAGTCAGTTTTTGACATGGACTCATACACCCAATTACGGTAGCTCCCACAACGGGTTTATTATTTTGGTCGTATTTGTCGAAAACTCTCAAATCGACACTTGTGAGATCTTGACCCTTTACGACTGTTGGCAAACCAGATCCCGGAGCGCGGTATTTCGTGAGATTTTCACTTTGTGGACATTGACTAAGGTCCAAATCGCATGAGACATCTTTACATTTCCCTCCCGGATTAGATACATCAACGCTGATAGGAATATCGTAACCATTTACCGCACTTGTATCGAAATTGGTAAGATTGTTGGTACCTGTCGTGGGTTCGTATGTTGCTTCAAAATAGGTGGAATACGGAGGTTGACAGTGACGATCAGAATAATTCGGCCAAACACAAGATGGAACCACCTGTTTACCATCTACTGTATCTCCTATACATTGTCCAGACGGTAATTGTCCAGTCCATTGCCCAGATGCACAGGCGTTCCCATTTACCAAACAATCTCGTCTCGCATGAAACCCTAACGAACCCGCGCCACCGGCAGGAATATTGAGATTTAGAGGAGAACCTCCCTTCGTAAGTTTAGTATTATTTACTCCCCGATTGAGATCGCAAAGGTTTTGGGCTAACGAAATCCAAATAGGGTCTTTGCATTTACTCTCTACTTGAAGTCTTGTGGGCTGCGTAGGCGGAGTTACAGTCACGCATTTATTATTCTGGCACTGTTGACCCTGAGGACATTGACAGGTTGTGCCGCAACCTGCTTTATCAGGACCGCAATAATCTGGTGGACAATTAGGAGTGCACTTAGTCACACAGGTCGTTTTGCAAGTATCAGGTGAATGAGGACATGGACCGCCTCCGGGACAGCATTGGCAATCTGGTGGTCCAGCCGGATTACAAAGTGTTTTCCCATCGGGACACAATCCTGAAGAACAGATTGGGTCACCCCAACCTGGTAGACAATCACATACTCCTGTTTTGGTATTACATGCGCCTCCGTTGATACAGGGCGGACACGTTTTACCACCCGATTCTGGACCGCATCCTCCTTTTGACACAGGTGTTGTTGCGCATTCTGACGGACTTCCCGGACAAGGAGACCCGTCTGTACAACATTGACATTTCGGGGGTCCTAAATCGGGATTGCATAAATTTCCGTTACTACACTTTCCGGAAGCGCACGAAGGCCCTCCAAAATTTGGTAAACAAACACATTTTCCATTTACACACGTCCCTCCGTTGAGGCAATTTGGACAAGATGGAGCTACCCCACCACATGTCGCATCACAACCTTCCGATCCAGGACAAGGAACTGGACCAGGACAGCACTGACAGGTGGTGTTGGTACCGGGCCCAGCGTTAGGATTACATTGTATAGTTCCGTGGGGATCGGGACAGAAAGACGAGGCTACCGTAAATTCTGGTCCAATATATTGCGTAGGCCCTCCCTTTTCTTGAACCGTTTCGTAGATTCTTGCTTGACGACCTACGGGTTTTCCAGGTCGGAGTGGTGTTTCTGGTATTTCCCTTTTACACGGATTTCTTACAATTAATATACCGGAGGTTACGGCTCCGGCCAGTATAAGTATTAAGAATAGAATAATTACCCCAATTCCTTTTACAGCCATTATTTTAATATAACGCATTAAAATAATTCCAAAAATTCTATTCCTCAAACCAAATCCCGTACAGAACTGGGCATTTTTCTTTCAACATTTCTCTCATAACTCTCGCATATTCTCTAATCTCCCATTGGGCATCTGGCGCATCTCGCAATTGTATGAAATGATATAAGGCTTGAGCTGAGCACGCCCAGGCCACTTCAGTGTAGAGGTTGAGGGGTAAAAGGATGCGTGCTTGTTCTTTTGCCACTCCGTGGGCAAGGAGATTCTCATATGCCGAAATAATTACCTCCATAGTAGTCCTAAACGTGTAATCGGCCTCCTTACTATCCATTTCATTTAAGGGACCTGCTGATCCTTGCTTATTATCCTTGGACTGTTTGCGCCAAACTTCTGGGTAATAGTATTCCTTAACTGGGCGGTAACGCAAACTCGTCTCATTCCATGCACTATCCTTGGTCGGATAAGTAGATGTTGTTTCTACACCCACTATATGCTTTATGGCCTGTCGCATCACGACCTCCGGTGCTTTTATCCTGAAACGAAACATAAGATGGCGAAAGGGACTCCAATGTTGATTTTTCCACAAATACTTCAAAAGTTTTTTATCTCCCATACTCAAAGTTTTCTTCTGAGTTCCGAAAGACACTCTTGCTGCATTTACAATGGTCAGTTCATCCCCAAACATCTCCAATAACTCCACAAAGCCCTTATCTAAAACCTCTGTTCTTACCAGTGGTTCTGTCATTTTTGTTTTTCTTTTTCACTGTTTAAATTATTTCAATTTTCTGTCCATCTTGAAAATTTAACATACATTCTATGTCTTGATATATTTTTTATATTTTTATTTTAAATCTTTCCATGTTTCTCCAAAATCTTTTCTACACGAGGAAAGAATTGGAGCTCTGTAAGAATTCTTTCCTTTTCTTTTCTGATAATTAAAATTCTTTGAGCCCACAAGTCTTTTTTCATAGCTTTTTCGATAATTGCCGCATCTCTTTCGAAACTATGCAAACCTAGTTGTACGTAGGCCTGAGGGTCTATTAGATCACGAATATTGAAAGGACCCGAATAGAAACAAAGAGATTCTGAGAGGATAGCGTCAATAAGCTTCTCTGTATAATAATTATCAATACAATGATTTTCCATGTTGAAAGTGTATTTATAGGGAAAGAGAGCTTCCTCCTTACAGTAAGGGGGTGGACTCCCTTTGTAGTTTTTGTATTCCCACTTATTGCTTCCGTAGACATGGACGGTCATATTCTCTCGGGTATCCAAGAATTTCACGAAATCTACTCGTTTAATATGGCCAGGATCACTATACTTAGCGCTTAGTACTGTAGAAAGAACTTGGTCCAATTCCGGATTTTTGACTATCTCCTCCTCCAATAATTCTGTATAGGTTTTCCCAAGATGCCATTCGTTATTGTTGAATGTTGTTGCATGATCACATACCTCTAAGAACTCTTTTCTTTTTGGATTTCCCCACTCTCCCCACTTCTTATCCTTATTCATATGTGGCTCCATGTGGAAAAGGATAGTCTTACTCTTGTCTATTTCTTTTTCACCAGGATGTGGCTTATTAATCACTACAAAAAAATCGGGTTCTTCTTCCCATACTAGTCTCAACTTATTCCACCTATAATTTCCTTGAGACATTTTATTCCATAGTTTGCTCAATTGCTCAGAAGTTATCCAATTACCTAATAGCTTGATCTTAATCTCGTCTTTGTCAACAGAAACCGTTTCTGGGACTTCCTCGGAGACTTCCTCGGAGACTTCTGGAGAAGGTTCAGGTGTCTTAGGAAAAGGTTCTTCTGGAGTTTCTGGGATCTCTGGAGTTTCTAAAGTTTTTTTATATTGGCTAACCGTGATATTTTTAGCTTCTACAACGCCGATTTGCTGGACTTCTGAGCTGATAATTTCTCCTGTTTTCGTTTTTTCAACTATCCTATCATTTCCGGATTCTAACATGTCTTGTAATATGGTTTGAGGTGTTTTACTTTCGGCTTGCGTTTGTAACTTAGCAAATTCCTTATAGAATTCTGGAGTCTTTTTCACGATTTCCAACTCTATAAGAGCCTTTGCAATAAGTAGTCCTAAATAATCCAAATTCTTTTCACTGCAAAGACGTAATACCTCTACATATTCAGCGTTTCGGACGTTTTCGTCAATTTTTGTCAGAACTGTGGTCATTTTTATTCCAAATCCATTTCTTTATACTAATCTAAAATCTAACTGATTTACACGCGTCTCATTGAGAATGTCGCCGATATCTGTAAGAAGGGATCTGGCCGAATTGGGGGAGGATTGTCCGGTCTGTTCAAAAAGAGATCGCCACATCCCAGAAAAATGCGGATATGGAAACTGTCGTTTGGTTTGAACTTTATGGTTTGGACCATACCATCCCCATCGATTTTTAGAAAACGAGATATAAGAGGAGTTGGAACATCATCCATAGGGGCTTTGAAAAGCGCTCTTGTCGCATTGGGGTTATTGGAATAAATGATATTTTTGTTCCCACCGCTTGCCCCCGAAATATTTCGTAATTCCACATATACAAACGGTAAGAAAGATGGAAGGCCGCCGTCTCCAGAAAATAGGAGTTCGTTTGGCAATATCAGGCTAATTAACTCTACCTCATAGCATACCATTTGCTGCTGGCTCACTAAACTACCGCTATATGAAACGGGGACCATATTATCTGTTGTAAAGTCCAGAATTTCGTAACTGAGTCCAGCAAATGCTGCCGGAATCCAATTTGGTGCGACTGTACCGGTTCTAGTAGCTCCGTCATAGCTAGTGATAACTCTAAACTGCCCTTGAGGAGGCCCAACCGCTGGATGTGAGGGAAGGAAGATAAATCGTTTCGTGTAGAAATTGTCTTTATCTGAAGAAGTGGCCGGAAGTACGAAAGTGGACAGACTTCCACCGGCGAGAGGAGGTCTTCCAAAGGCGGCTGTGACTGTTGATCCCTGCTCACAAGGAATGCCTCTTCTGATCTGAAATCTGTCACCAACTGGATTACCAGAAAATGGAGAATCCAATAAAGTCACCGTTTGCGTTGCTCCAACGTAACCCAATATAGTGCGAAATTCGGGAAGACCTGCCGGATTTACCCATTCCAAAATATCGTTGATGTAGAAATTATTAACTATACTTGCCGTTGCATCTAAAATCGGAATCGCAGCAGTTGTCCCAGCTGCGAAAACCACAGTTAGACTCTCGGGTATTGGATGAATTGGAAATGCATCAAGAATTGGATCCAATGCCTCAATTCCCGTGGACTTAGTTGCTACGCTTATCTGTACGTCAAATTCTGCGGGATTTGGGAACTGATTCCTATTGCGAAATGTACTATCAATCTCCATATATCGATTATTGGACATCTTTTTATAGAAGAAAATATTTTTGTTTAAACTGGTGATAAGAAAAGTATTTTATTTTCTACTCATTTAAGTAAAATGTCATACAGTTGCTATGCCTACTATAGTTCTTTGTCAAACCTTTGTGACAAACTTACACCGGCTCAGACGAATAATAGAAAGTTTCTTCCACTAGATTCCGAAATATATCATGGGGTAGTTTATAATATTGAACCCGTTCCTGTAACAACGCAGCCCACCAATTACGATTATCCTAACGACTTTTATCCAGAAAAACACGCCTATAGTGGGATTGCTAACCCAAGAAGAAGAGGTTATCGTTTTTACGACAGAAAAACCCCATTATCGAGAGGTCGCCCCGAAGGTCTCAAGTTCGCTGGCGGCGGAATGGGTCCGGATGCATCATATGATTATGAACATATTATAGAAGGGGCTTATGAACCATATAAGAAAACGAAATCGTCTTCTTGCGGCTCTTGTGGCGGTGGATCAAACGAAAACTCTAGCCGAAATCCTTATTTCCATTAATGGACCCAAGATATAATTTGAGAGAAGTAACAAAACAATGAAGAAATCCTTTTGGTTGGAACATAATTAGAATATATTTTATGTTATGCGTATTTATAACATAAAATCCAAACTTATATACCCTGGAATTATTCACCCTTTCTATGATATTCGTCTCGTACTCTCATCAATAATTTCCCTATCAAATTTCTTCTATTTTCTTCAGCCTCTTCGGTATTACGAAATGGGACACCAGTAAAGAATTTTATAGGTCTTAATCCTGTGTGGAGCAATTCTTCCCTAATATCTTCATGTTGTTGAAACTTTAACTTGACAACTTCGTACATTACTGTATCTAGTTTTTTATTGATATCGCCTGACATACACGTTTGTCTTCCGAGATTCTGTGATAATTCTGGCGTCAGGGCAACCGTCTGAGCTCTTATGTAGTCCACATTGTTAATATCTCGATGTGCTTGGTAAGCCGCTTCAGCTGTAGGAAAAGTGGCTAAGGCGGGAACTGTTACCGTATGTAGAGAGAAATTACTCAAATTTGAATAAGGAAAATTATTCGATACATAAAAGGGGTCGAACATCCGAGTTACAAAAGATTTCTGTATTCTTGTTTGTGGAGATCCTAATTCTCTCCATCGCTCTTTCATGACTTCTCGATCTTTGTGATATTCGTTTGTCAAATGCAATGCTCGATCAGACGTATAACCATAAAGCTGGCATAAAGCACATGCCACCACGACGCCAGATCGTCCATGACCCCCTTTACAGTGAAGATAAATAAGTTCTCCAGGCTTGAGAGCCTCGATAATATCACAAACCATTAGAATAAACTTGTAAAAAAGCGTCAAATCTGTGGGAACTTTGCGATCCGGGATGGGAAAGTTTATATACCTAGAATTATGGGAGTACTTGCTAATCTTTTTCTCCGTCGAAAAGGTCAAGTCAATAAAACAAACAACCCCAGCGGCTTCAAGTTCTTTGACCTCATCCTCGGTCGGAAAACCCCCGAATAATGCCTTATCCGTAATAAAATAACTGCACTTATTCATATTTTATTATTGTACCCGGAACTATAAATGAATATTCGATTTTGAAAAATCTAATCAAGAGATAAAAGAGATAAATGACTCTACTTATAATCTCCATATTAGTGATAAGCGCAGTCGCAACCGCGTTTTGTGTAACTACCGGTCTCAATAAATTGCGAGATCCTAGAGGAAAATATCGACGGATCCGCTTCGTTGTGGAAGATCCAAATGAGGATATCCCTGGAGGTTAATTTGCCTTGAAATGGAATTTTCTATTCTTCATTTTCTTCGTTATTGTTGGGATTATTTGTCCCGAAAATAAAAATACAGCCTAAATATAAACATAATTTTGTTCCGATTTTTCTCTGAGATATAATAAATGAATGCCTTACTTCTATCTGTATTAATTTTGGTAGCTCTTGCAATTTTAGTCGTTACAATTATCATCCTAGTGACTGTTTCCAAAAACAAAGAAAAGTTCAGGGAAAACTTTAAAGGAGCATATTCTTTCGCAAATGTCTATAAGGAAATAATTCCACAAAGAATAGTCCGAACACCATCCGGTGCAGTGATGGCAATAAAGGCTCCTTCAGGAAGTGCACTTGCCGAACTGAAAAAACGTGTCGATGCTTATAAACCGATGAAGGACGGTTCCATAGACAAGGATGGCAACGTAATTAAGCACGCGGATGAAGTTTACCTTAAGGTCTGCTGTCAGTTGGCTCTTCGTTCTGTCGCATTAGGAAATTTCGGAATCGGTGTTGTTATTGCTGATCCTAAACTGAAGTTGAAACCTCATCTCCAAAATGCCACAGTTCTCCTAGACGATGGTTCCAATGTACACTATCTCTCCTTTGTGAAGAAAATGTTGCAATCACTAGGATATTCCGACCCAGATTCCGATCCCTATTTGAGTAAAATTGTTGGAGTCGGTTTGAATCAGATCTTCTACTCGGGTTATTTTGGAACAGACGGAAAGCCTCACGTTCGTTCGGATCGACATGGTGAAATGGTTAGTATGGATCTTTTGGAGGATGCTATTTCCTCAGTGTCTTACGAAAAAGATTTCCAAACCAGAATGCCCGAAGGACTAGAACTCTATACCCAATTGGAAAGCTGTCCGATGTGTATGGCGCGTCTTGCGAGTTCGAGTATCAGCGCCGTTTACCACGGCGCCCCAGACAATGGCGGAGGGATGGTTCATAAATTGTGCGATTTACCTCCAATCTTCATAGGACTTACTAGTGTGCAGACATACTCTCCAGCATCCATAAGCGGAAATCTTGGGGGTCCTAACGGTAAGAAAAATGCATTAATTCAGATATGTTTCGATTGTTTTGGCATCAATGTCGGTACAGTCGGAACAAAACAAAATAACAGGGCTTACGGTTGTCAAACCACATGTCCACAAATGAAATATTGTCGCCCCACAACTTCCCCAGAGATGATCAAGAGGGCGGGCTATAATTTAACAGGATTTATTAGATACTAACCGAAAGGTGGTGATTCGGCCGTTTTCATAGGTTTCCTATCAAAACCCACGCCTCCAGGATAACATTGGTTCCATACCGGCGGAGAATTAGTAGCACCATTGAGAGACAGTTTCGTAAACATCTCGGACATAGTGTCCTTGCATACACAGTTCCACGTCCATCCTGACTTCTCTTGCTGTTCCCAGGGTACAGGAAATACACATTTCGTTGCTTTCTTATCGTTCAGGACATCCGTGGGGTCCCGCAATGATATAAAATCCCCAAGAGACGCCATATAGTTCTTTATCCAACCGTTGTCAAATCTCCAATTGATGGTAGAGTTTCCGTTAATATCATAATCAACTTGTAAGAAAGTTGAATAATCTCTTTGTTTTGTCTCAGGAGGGAAATTTCTGAGTTCCATAACCTCGAGTTGCCAAAAGCCGTCACCATTCGAAGATTGAGTGAGTACCACAGTATCGTACCCTAGCCACCACCCCATCCACGACAAGGCCTCGTCGAAATTTCCTTGAGCTGCTATACGGTCAGCCATATAGTTTTCCCCTCTTCTTATAGCATCTATGCATTCATTTGGAAC
>SDBU01002565.1_pt1 | contig 24020 bp, 22 predicted proteins | sample 2277071 | NCBI WGS metagenome assembly SDBU01 (sample SAMN10397929, study PRJNA504765) | marine sediment metagenome | isolation source: marine sediment core GS08_GC12, 126 cmbsf | place: Arctic Ocean: Gakkel Ridge, Loki's castle | collected 2008
CCTTACTCTACAGTACAGATGAGAAAGCATTAAAAATAGTTGCAATCAACCTTGTCGGGCGCGAAATCGGTTACCTCCAGGCGTTTCGTTCCAAACTTGCTGCCGTCCAGAAGTTCTGCCAGTTCTTCACTCGTCCCCTTGAACCTCAGATCCAGTATCAATAACCCTCCGGTCTTACTCCAGCCACCCTCTTTACTGGTGACAATTTTTTCCATAGTTTCAATGTTTGATGAGATCAGACTGTATTCCTTGAAGGTATTTACGCCGGTGATGTGAAGCTTTATCGGTGCGCCGTTATTCAGATATTCCTGGAAGGAGTTGGTAATTGTGTCCAGAAGATATTCGTCGACGGCCTTTTGGGCAGATAGACGCAAGGCTTTAGAGGCGCCGGTAACGGGACTTATGTGGGCGGCAACGCCATTCTTGACCACCGAACCCAAAACAAGGCCGGTATTCGTCTGGATGAGTTTGAGCTGAAGACTTGCCTGGAGAGATTTCAGTCCCGAACCCGGGTATGCCTCCCCTATGTCCTGAACAACGGCCTTTCCAACCACCACATACTGGGCCCCCAGGTCGAAGCCCAGGCTTTTTGCGGCGGCAATATTCCCTGTCAGAGCAAGTTTGGCCTGATTGCGTCTTTTGAGTTCTTCCAACTGAGTCTTATCAACGAGATCAAATCCCTTCGAGGCGAGGAGCGAAGAGACCTCCGTCTCGGCAATGTTCATCCCTGCAGGAGTCATATCGGTGTATTCCTCTTCGACAAGTATCATGACCTTGGGGCGTTCCATGCTGTCAAGGAGGATCCTCATTGCAATGAGATCATCCTTTATCTTGTCGAGTGACACTTCGGCTTCTATCTTTACATAGAACTCTTCGCTCTTTTTCTCCTCTTCCAGAACTGTAAACCGCGTAATATATCCCTGTGTTCTGGACATGATTTTGTCCTTCTGGATGACAAAATTTTCCACCTCCGTCTGGGAGTGGACAAAAACGCCCACCGCCTTTTCAACCGCCGCGCGCTGGGCCTGTCGAATTGCGTCGTCCTTGTTAAAAAAACTGTGGCCTTCCACTATTACGACTTTCGTTGCCGCAATTCCTTCCGTAGTGCAAGCAATAATTGCAAGCAGTACTGTAAGCGTCGAGATCATTTTCTTCATCATGATAATCCCTGGATATTATCTACCTGCCGCTTGTATGAAGGATCAGGGTCTATGCATTGTTGAAAGAGTCTCGTTGCCTCTGTTCTGTTGCCCTTGTCGAAGGCATCTACACCCCTGGAAAAATAGAGGGCGGCATCGATATTACTGCTCGTAGCAGTCGTTTTTGGTTTGAAGGCGACGTTAAGGGAGTTCGCTATCTTTTTTGCCAGATCCCGTTCCAACTGCAAGAAGGCATTGCTGCTTCCCGTTATACTTTCCGCCATGATCAATTCACTCGTTTCCACGTTGATGATACGGGTGTCGATGCGAACGCTGCCGCCTCTGCTTCTGCATCCGCATCCGCCTGGGATTTCTCTGCCTTGTCAACAGATGTCTCCATTAATTCTGTTATTTGAGGTACAGACATGGCTGAGAGCTTGGCTATAGTGGGTGAAGAAGATGATGGGGTTGAATCAGCGCCCTCGCTGGCCAAATCAAACTGCGGATCCAGTTTCAGTGCCTTTTTGAACAGATCCTTTGCGTCCTGCCATCTTCCCTCGTCAATGGCATCCAGGGTTTCTCCGAAATGGATAAATGCCTCATATACCTTTGTATGGGGGATACCGATAGCCTTAACTTCTTCGGCCGTTAAGGCAATTCCCATGATCTTTGCATAGTTCCTAATGATGAGCTTGGGCAGTTCATAAAAATTCTCCTTCTCAACCTCTACTGTTAAGCTTCCTGCTACTGTGCCCGCACTTGCTGAGATGAGAGAAGTGGTTGCCCGTATGCTCCCGATGGCGAGGTTTCCCGTTACCAGATTTTCGGCGCCCAGCAGGTGCCCGACTCTTGGCGCCGCGCGCTCATCAACAATTCCGGTCTGACCCAGTTTCATCTCCTGGAAGAGGGCCTGAAGGCGGAGTCGCTCCACAACCTTGATGGATTTGATTTTGGACATATCGGTTATCAGCATGGCCGCCAGACCTTTCTGGAAGGCCCGGAGACTCTTATCGGGGGAGAGATCCTGATAGTAGCAGACAGAAACTGTATGGGAATCTGGCTTTTTTGCCTTTAATTGTTCCTCCTGTGCCAGAGCCTTTTTGGCTAACCGCTGACTTTCAGCTGTCTGGACCAGCGTCAAGAGACGCTTGATCTCGGCCTCAACCAGCGGTTCTTTCTTGTTTCTGTATGCCTGCCACGTGGCAATGGCCTTTCCGAAATCTTCTTTATTGAGATATCCCATCCCAATGTATAATATTGCAAGGCTGTTATTCGGTTCAAGCTTCCTCACAGTTTCAAACTCCTTGATAGAGGCATCAAGTTGACCGGTCTTCAGGTAGGCGAATCCGAGTTTATTGTGAGCCGGTACTGAATCCGGATTTTTAACGAGACACTCCTTATAAAGAGGTATAGCCTCCCCATATCTACCTAAGTCCATATTGATGTTGGCCTTTGTTACCCAAACAGCCCGACAATAGAATTGAAATTATTGCCAGACATACTATTCCTCTATGATAATGTCTCTTTTTTGACATTAATTATTCCTCCTTCCTGCTGCTATTTGTTTGTTGGTATAATTTTATGGTTCTTTCGTAATAAAGGTGTTTATGCGGCGATTCTCCTCAACTTAAATGCGAAAGGGCAAATTCATCCTCTTCCTGAAGGGCTATTCGTAACAGATCACCACATTGGCCTTATTGAGATAGTCATTGCCGTGTCGCGTCGTTTCATATACCTTACGCGCGCCTTCGCTTGCTATGACAATCATATTGTCTTCGTTTACGCTCTGTACCGGTACTATGATAAAGTTGTCCCCTACCTTGTCGATTTCCTTTATCTGACTCAGTTTGTCCGTATATCGAACGATGCCGTAGGTGCGGACAATACTTGGTTCGACACGGTTTACCGAATATACCGTTTCAATGTCCCCGTTCTTCATGGTGGCCACCACAGGCAGTACCACCTTCTTGAAATAGAACCCCATCAGTCTGAAAACAACGCCGCTCGTAGGTTTGATCGGATCATATTTGTAATCAAAGTTTTCGGGAATAGCCTGAACAGGCGCTGGCTCCGGAGGAGCAGGGACATCCGCGGGTCCTGAATACTCATTCTGCGGTATCTTTAAGGTATTTTTAAAGTTTGATAGATCCAGTGCGCTGACGAGCGATGTTCCGGGGGTGCATTTCTCTCCTTCGGAGTTCATGCAAATGCCCATCGTAACCATCGTAACCGGCACCCCATCTTCCCAATCCGTTTTGGTATCAATCACGTAGGCGCCCTTTATAATGCCACTCACCCGCGCGCTTATGGCATCACTCTGGATAACGAAATCTTGGACCTTGGTATAGGAATCGATACTCACACCTTTCACCGTTTCCAGCAGGTTCCTCATGGCGTCCACTTTGGCAGCCCTGATTGATGTAATGCGAGCGATCGACTTGTTCATGCCCGGCTGAGTCGTGCCAAAGCCGTAGCCGATAACGTTGCCATTTATCCAGTCAATTTTTCCTATTTCTCCCACTTGTGAGAGTGAATAAGGGGATAAGGCAAAAAACAGCACAAAAACTATCAGGCAGAATGTTAATCTTTTCATCCGTCATTCCTCCTATCAAATATCTTTTGATTGAAGCTCCCCGCAACTTGTTGCGGGGAATCTCCGACTGTTATAAGGAAAATGTTTATTTTTTGTTCGCTCGCTAACCCCGCCGCAAGCGGCGGGGAATGGGCTCGCTGTTCAGTTCACGATGTAATATTATAACGCCCCGTTTCGGACCCTCCATAGCGCTCCGGTTATGGCAGCGTGTCCTATTGTCTCTTGTATATGCCCGAGATATATGCACCGGGGTCACACTGGGCGCATGGTTGAGTATCTTTGATCTCAAGTTTGCCCGCCGATATAACAACCTCCATGGGACAGTAGTCAATTGATAGTTTACCGTTTTCGATCTGTGCCGACCCCATCAACATGCAGGCATTTCCATCCCTATTTTTCCCTTCACCCTCGACAATATACCTGCCGTCAGGCATGAACTCTATTTTTATGGTCATCTGCATGTTTCCGTCGTTTAAGACATATGTTCCGTCAGGTATCCTGTCCTGAGCAAGACATAACCCGGATGCTATAAAAATAAATAGGCAACATAAAATAAGTTTTTTCATGATGATCTCCTTCTTGCGTAATTTTCGAGAGTGACCTTCTGAGTTTTTAAATATGATTTCCTCGTAAACGATGCAAGGTAATATTTCCTACTTAACCTGTACGGTCAGGTCTTTCAGAACGGAAGATACCTCTCCCGATGTTAGCTGCATCGTTGTCTCCACTTCAAGGTACATTCCTCCGGGAGTCTTTTTCAGACTCGCCCCTTGAGTCACTCCTTCCCAGGGCGACCAGCTTTTACTGTCTTTGGAACTTCGCACTTTTGTTATTACAGATGTTCCTTTAGGGGTCTCTGCTGTAACCTTTACGGTGTCCCACATGGTATCCGAAGACTTCGAATTGAAAACAATCGTCCATGTGCCGATCTTCGTTGTCATTGAACGTGCCACAATTCCGGTCATATCGCTGTAACTGTAGTGATTACCCTTAATCAATTTTTCCAGCTCCACAGAATTTGTCGCAGGGTTTATCCTCTTCAGATACTGGTCGCTGTAGTTCACCGACCAGGGCTTCCCTTCTGCATCGATTGCAACACCGCTGGGCTGTCTTCCCACCTTGATAGTGGCCTTTTTCTTCCCGTCATTGGACCATCGTACCACGGCGTCTTCGTAGTAATGGGCGACCCAGACATCGCCATTATCATCCACTGTCAGACCCTTGGGGTATGTGCGGTTTCCCGTACTGATAGTCCATTCCACCTTATCTGTGGTAATATTTATCCGGCTGAGCTTGTTGTGCCCCCATCCCGCCACAAAGAGGTGATTATTCTTATCTAGGGCAATTCCGTATGTTGTATGTTTCACATCGATGATCTTCATCGAATTGTCCGCCGGGTTGAATTTCAACAGGGAGTTGGAGAGTGATGATGACCAGAGAATGCCGTTTTTGTCTATCACGGCGCCATATGCCGCGTGCCCCTGGGAGGAGACATCGACAGTCTTCATGATTTGCCCCGTTTTGCCGTTTATATAGTAATATTTGTTTTTGCTGTTTCCGAAGGTGCCGGCCCAGAGATTGTTATTTGAATCGATGGCAATTCCCCTCGGTCCAGGGCGCGAGCTGTATCCCCCTGTATATTTGCCGGGTTTATAGCTGCCCTCTTTTCCTTCTATAACCACGATCTCCAGGAGAACGCATTCGTCTTTTCCCCAGTCCAGTGTTTCGCTGTCGGATATCACGCCGTCATTATTCAGATCCTTTGATGTTTCGATGGCGCCGTTTCCATTTCTGTCCTCATATTGACCATTCTCGTAGAGCCCGACCTTCACCACCGTTCCGGTTCCTCTGTTTCCCACCCAGCAGTTTCCCTGTAAATCCACTGTTGTGCGTGATGGATTGGTGCTTGGGGATTTGGGTCCTGTACGGTATCGGCCCAGTTCTTTGCCGGTTTTGGTGTCTACCTTCGATATGGTTCCAAGATTTGAGTTGGGTACCCATATGAATGGAAGTGTCGAGGAGGATTTGCTCAACTGTAACTGATCACGAACCGTTTCGTGCTCCAGTCCGACGAGCTTTCCCTCATCGAAATCTCTGTCAATGGTATATGCCCTTCCATAGCTTCCTTTGACGGACGTGGTTTTTCCCACCTGGATAGCAACAGATTGGTTTGCCGGGTTGTTCCATCCAGCTATTGCCTTAAACTCTACAGAATGAGTCCCCGCGGCAAGGCCGGAGACAGTGGCGCCACTCTTCTGCCATGCGCCATTGCCCGCTCTCCATTCTGCGCCGGAGTCAACAGCCGCTTGAGGAATTATTGTAACGGCAAGCATTCCGGTTGCTTTACTGTATGTTCCGGATGCATTCGCTGTCTTGCCCACCTGGATGGTGACGTTTTGATTCGCCGGGCTTGCCCATCCTGCGACTGCCTTGAATTCAACGGCATGTGTTCCAACGGCAAGGCCGGAGACAGTGGCGCCACTCTTCTGCCACGCGCCATTGTCGACTTTCCACTCGGCGCCTGCGTCGAGCGCTTCTTGTGGAAGGATGGCTGCGATCAGGGAACCTTCTTCCTTACCATATGTTCCAGTTGCTTTTGTTATTTGATTAGCCGTGACGGTTACAGTCTGATTTCCCGGCTTTGACCAGGCCTGCACGATCTTAAATTCTACCACATGTGCGCCCGTTGCCAGGCCGGATATTGTAGAACCGCTTTTCTGCCACGCGCCATTGTCGACTCTCCATTCGGCGCCTGCATCAACAGCCGCTTGAGGAATTATTGTAACGGCCAGCATTCCGGTTGCTTTACTGTATGTTCCGGATGCACTTGCTGTCTTGCCTGCCTGGATGGTGATATTCTGATTTGCCGGGGTTGCCCATCCTGCGACCGCCTTGAATTCAACGACATGTGTGCCGGCGGCAAGGCCGGAGACTGTGGCGCTGCTTTTCTGCCACTTTCCGGCGTCCACTCTCCATTGGGCTCCCGCAGCTATTGCGGCCCCCGGATTTATGGATACTGTAAGTGAACCTGCGCCCATCGAGATTGTAAATTCTTTGCTCTTTTCAGGGGAGGTATTTCCCGCCGTATCTGTTGCCTGAGCGACAATCTTGTACTTTCCAAAGTCCAGGGAAAAGGTCTTGGTAGTCCCCTTCCAGATTTTCCCCAGATCGTTTAGTTCCTGTTCCTGGACAAGATTCCCATCGGAGGTGAAGACCTTAAATGTGATCTTCTTCAGTCCCTTGTCGTCTATTGCCTGTGAGGCAAAACTAACATTCTTTTTGCCCGGCCGGTTGACTATGATGTCATCGATGACAGGCGGGGTGTCGTGTCTTTCGATGACCTTGAGTACCTTGTCAATCATGCCTTCTTTTTTCTCTTTGGGTTCCTTGTCGATAAACTCCTTTGTCAGATCGTCTTTTGTTTCGGCTTCTCCTTCCTGGACGCTAACATCAGAAACCTTGAGCCTTCCACTGATACGTCTGCTCTTGCCTCCCACATCATCTTCAAGTTGTATGACATAGGAGATATAATCGTCGTAAAACCCCGATGAATCGACGGGCACCATCAGTGATGCCTCACCGTGATAACCATAGGCATCTTTGATGTTATCGTCGTATGGATCCAGCTCTATTTCCTTACTTTTATTTCCCGCGGTAACCTGTGCGCGAGTAACCGGATATTCTGATTGCCATTTCACGTTTACCTCAATGGCATTCTGAAGCAGCGCTGCATCATAACTGATAATATCGGGCTTTCGAGCGGCATCAGATGTGGCTACACAACATATAAAGAAAACAAGAACAAAAAGGATGACTGTCGAAAAATATTTCTTACCCATGGCCTGTCCCCCCCCTTTTTTTTGTGTCGTTTAATGGAATTTATTCTTGTTGTGGTTGCGGCGGTTGCGGAGGAGGTACCAGCTTTATATTGAATGACTCATCCACAAGGGAAATCCTCGCATCCCATTCCACAGGCTCGAGCGTATCAGACAATTTTGCGTCGATGATACTTATGTTTATCTTCTTACGGATAATCTTATCAGTCACAGGATCGATGGCGGAATAGATGACACCGCTGAAATTCTGGCATTCATCAATGTGCGGATATGCGGGGAATCCGATTGAAAGAGATTTTCTCCTGGGGTCCAGTGACTTGATATCCACGACCCAAGCGGCAATGATGTCGCGACTCTTTGCCTCCGCATAATCACAGGCCCACAGGATATTTCTGGGAAGGGATTTCTTGGCGCCAGGTTCAATCGTCATCAGATTTGCCTTGACAATTACCTTTGCCTCTGGAAACTCCATTGCACTTTTCAGGGGAAGACTCTTCATCTCTGACCCTTTTTTTTCATATGTCTTCTTGTCGATCATGTGTAGCTTGTATGCAACCACGAGACCCTCACCCGCTGTCCCTGTCTTGCCCCTCGATCCCACCTCGGCGGTAGCGCTTGCGGTAGCTACTCCTACATTTGCGGATATATTTATGCCCGCCTTGCTTGCTTTGTCCGATTTCAAGCTGAAATTTTTCAATCGCAGGGCCTCGGTAACATAGGGTACTTTTGGGTCAAAGGGTATATCGGCAAGGGATACAGGCGAAATGATCTCTACACCTTCAAGTTTTGCCTTGTCGACGCTTCCCCCTTCAGCCCCGATTTCGGCCTGAGGCCCTGCCATGAGCTGTCCTCCAAGTCCGATGCCTGCTTTAAAGGCAAAGTCCTGTTGTATGCTGTTCAGGGAGCGCTCTTTTTTCACACGTATTTCAGCGGCATTGGCATTCTCTATGGGACCGAACTGTTTTGACCAGGGCGCCCCTATGTAATGACGATCGACGGGTCGCTTCGGTATATGATATTCCCCCCCGGTAACCTTACCCAAGGTCTCCTGATGATGCTTTGCCGCTGAACCGCCCGTGGCAACACACCCGGCGGTAGCTAAAAGTATAACGCACATCAAGGCGATCAGGGCGTATTGAACTCTTATTTTTCCCAGTTTATGACCCATTATAAATCCTCCTTCATGGTTTCTTAGGTATACGCCATCAAACGAATATTTATCATCGTTTGCGCATATGTTCTCATTGGTTAATCGATCATATTTTTATCATTCGGTTTATATCACTTAAATTTTTTAAATGAAAAGGAAAATCTCATTGAAGCTCCCCGCCGCAAGCAGCGGGGAATGCGCCCGCTGTTCAGTTCAATGTTCTACGTCAATAAGTTCAAGGTTGATGTTTCATGCGCTCTTTAACCTTATAATCTCAGTGGTTTTCCGCGGCAGTTATTATGTTGTGCCTGCATGTAACGTTCGATATGAATCCGGAAAAATATGAACTGGAGAAGACAGTATCAAAAAATAAATTTTTACTCATGGCAAATTCCCCTTTTGGGTTGTCCAAGCAATCGCTACGCGGGGCAGATATATACATGCTGGGGCAAAAGCAGCGTGAAAAGGCTCCTGAATTCGAGAGGTTAATAATTATATAAAAGACGTGTCAGTATACTAACTTAAAATCAGATTTGTCAATGAAAAAATGTTTTATGTTTCTTGATCCTCAGCAACTGCTTGCTATTTGCTTGACACTTATAAGTGAATGCCGTAATAAATTTAACCATTCCTTTTGAAAAGAGAGCAATAAGGGGCAAATATTTAATAAAAAGATTGGACAGGAATCGAGATTTGTACCTTTCAAGAAGATCGCTGAATCGGAATCTTATATCTTTGCTTGTCTTGCTTTGTTTTGCGGGTTGTACCCAGGTTGTAGCATTTGTTGCCATTGCGCCGACGGCAGTTCATTTTGGTTCGGTGGCCTACCAGTCTGTTGAAAAGGCGGAGATTGATGTCGTTGTGTCACAAAGTGCTTCAAAAGAGGATCTGGGCGCGATAACGCATATTGCAATATTTATGGGAGGGGAGAGCACGACCCGACCTTACGGGAGGATAGGTGATTTGGCCTCCGTTGTGGGAGATAACCTGTGCGTTGAATTGACAAGACTGGGATTTCAGGTCTATGGCTGGAACGAGCTAAAAAAGAGTGCGGAGGGAGCTACCACCACAGATAGAATGGTGCAATCGGGGAGAGCGCTGGGAGCCCAGGCAATTATAACGGGAAGTGTAACTGCCGGGTATACCCGTTCATTCGGAATGTTTGGAGTGGGTAGATTTAAGACGGTTGTTCAGAGCGCGACACTGAAGGTGATAGATGTAAAAACAGCCGATCTTTTGATAATGATAACAATCAACTACAAAGTAGGACAGAACCCGAAGGTTGCTGCAGAGGGTATGGCCATGGTCCTGCAGACAAAGATGGAGGATCCCTCTGGAGATCTTAAGAAAAAGCTGGAAGAGAAGATGAAGGAAAAGGTTTGATTCTTCGACCAGTTATTGACCACAAAAAAAGATATGATTTAGATGTGGCAGAATGTCATGAAAGGCAGCCTCAACTGTGAGGATCAATAATGATGTTGTGATATCGGGGAATTGTTCTGAATTTGTTAGGTCAATGAAATAATGAAAGTCACCTGAGGTGCTCTATCAATATCTTTAAACCGATACCGATGAGTATAAAACCGCCCAATATTTCGATGCGCTTTCCCCCAATCTTCCACAGGGTGTCTCCGAAGACCATGCCGATAATCGTCATTACAAGTGCCACGATACCGATTATCACACTGGGGTAGAGAATCCCCATATCCAGAACAGCGAAACCGAGGCCGACGGCAAGGGCGTCTATGCTTGTCGCTACAGAAAGGACGATCAGACTTGATCCCTTCGTGGGATCATTGTAATCAGTGGTTTCCTCTTTCCGAAAGGCCTCGCGGATCATCCTGCCACCGATAATGGCTAGAAGGAGAAAGGCGATCCAGTGATCATATGCCTCTATATAACCGGATACAGTTTGCCCTGCAAGCCATCCCAGGATGGGCATCATAAACTGAAAAAAGCCAAAGTGAAATGACAGGCGAAATATCCGGCGAAGAGAGAGCCGCCTGCTTGAAACACCGACACCGATAGAGATGGCAAAGGCGTCCATTCCCAAACCGATGGCTATAAGAAATATGGAAAGAAAACTCATAAGCGCTACCAGGTTTTGTCTTTTTTGCAATCACCAGGCGGGCAACTGATAACCCGGGTTGATTGCGAATGCAATGACTAAATAATGCATTCACTTCAAAAAAGCAAATTCCCACCCATGGTTTACGAGTGAAGGCCTTTCGCTCATCACGATAACTGCAGCCGCGGAACGATTCGCGATTCAATCGCGTGCTTGACATAGGGGATTATTTTGTCTATACTCCCCCAGCCTGTTAATCCGGTTCATAAATTTCAGGAATTTTAGGTGACTACAATTTTTTCACTAAGGAAGATGGGGAGAAAGGAGATTTTACTTATGAAGAAAAGATGGCTATGGATTGTGATGGCAACATTAATCGCGCTTACGCTTGCAAGCGTTCCCTGCGCCCTTGCGGCGGAAAAGGTCTATATCAACGGAATCGACGCGAATTTTCCTCCATTTGGCTATGTGGACAAAAAGGGTGTGCCAGATGGATTTGACGTAAAATCGGTTGACTGGATCGCCAAGGAGATGGGATTCAAAGTAACACATAAACCGATGGACTGGGCCGGCATCATCCCGAGCCTGAGGGCAAAAAAGATAGATCTGATCGCCTCCGGAATGAGCATCACCGACGAACGGAGGAAGCAGGTCAACTTCACCATTCCCTACTGGGTTATCAAACAGGTAATCGTGGCAACCAAGGACTCCAAACAGACGGTGGATCAACTCCTGTCAAATGGGAATAAGATCGGTGTGCAGCGGGGCACAACGGAAGCCAAGTGGATAGAAGAAAACCTGATCAAAAAAGGGAAAAAGAATTTCACCCTCGTTCACTATGACTCCGCTCCCATGGCCGTCATGGACGTGGTAAACGGTCGAATCGCTGCCGCAGCTATGGATGACGCACCCGCCAAAGACGCGGCCCGCAAGGAACCCGTCAAGATCGTCGGAACCTTCGGCATGGCTGAAGAGGAATTCGGGTACGCAGTCCGCAAGGAAGACACGGAATTGCTCAAAATGTTGAATGAAGGGTTGAAGAAGTTGATGGCCTCTCCCTACTGGGAAGAGTTGAAAGCAACATACAAACCCTGATGCTGGTTTAACGGAAGATATAATAATGAAAAATGAGAAGGCATCGGGATGTAAATCCTGATGCCTTCATTTTTATTGGATGGTATGACAGAAAGCCTGACAGCAATTTATGACGCGTTGCCATATCTTTTGCAGGGAGCCCTTGTCACCATAGGACTGATAGTGGGGGCCATGATACTGGGAATTTGCCTCGGTGTCATTCTAGCCGTCGGTCAGGTATACGGAAAGAGTTTTATCAAGAAAATAATAGCCGTCTATGTGTGGTTTTTCCGGGGGATACCACTCCTCGTACTCCTCTTCCTCTTTTATTTCGGACTCTTTCCCTTTTTGAACATAAATCTCTCGGCCTTCACCGTCTCTGCAATGGTTCTCGGCCTGATAAGTGCCGCCTATCAGTCTCAGATCTTTCGCGGGGCAATTCTCTCACTCCCGGAGGGGCAACTCAAGGCCGCCCGGGCCCTGGGTATGAGCGATACGAAGTCGATTGCCTTTATTATACTCCCTCAGGCATTGAGGTTATCAATCCCGGGCTGGTCAAACGAATATTCGATAGTCCTGAAGGATTCCGCCGTCGCGTACGCTCTGGGCGTGACGGAAGTAATGGCCCGCGCACACTTCGTGGCATCGCGGACATACGAGCATCTTCCCCTGTACTTTACAGCCGGTGTAATATTTTTAATTCTCACCTACCTCGGCACCAAGTGCCTCAGAATCCTTGAAGAAAAGGTGCGAATCCCGGGATATTCCGGATAAGGTAACTATATGATGACAGAGAGAGAACCCGTTTTACGGGTAGAAAACCTGACAAAGAAATACGGGGGAAAGGCTGTCTTGAAAGACGCCACCCTCTCCGTCCATAAGGGGGAGTTGAAAGTGTTGATTGGCCCCTCGGGCGGTGGGAAAAGCACACTCCTCCAGTGCATAAATTTTCTGGTAACCCCCGACAAAGGCCGCGTATGGCTCAAGGGAAAGGAAATCATCAAAGCCAGGAAGCGCGACCTCTATGCCTATCGCCAGAATGTGGGTATGATTTTTCAGGACTTTAACCTTTTCGATCATCTGACGGCCCTCCGGAACGTTGAAATAGGCCTGATAAGGGTAAAAAAGATGGGCAAGGATGAGGCCCGGCAGAAGGCCATGCATGAACTGGAACGGGTGGACCTCAAGGAACATGTAAGCAAGTATCCGGCACAGCTGTCTGGTGGGCAGAAGCAGCGAGTTTCAATAGCGCGCGCCCTTGCCATGGATCCCGAGGTAATGCTCCTCGATGAACCAACCTCTGCGCTGGACCCCGAATTGATATCCGAGGTGCTTGCCGTCATAAAGGATCTTCGGGCAAATGGGATGACGATGATCATGTCCACCCATCAGATCGGTTTCGCAAGGGAAATGGCCGATGAGATCGTCTTTCTGGAGGATGGAAACATAGTGGAAGTCGGCACGTCGGAGAAGATATTTTCCCGGGCGGAGAACCAGAGGACACGGGAATTCTGTTCCAAGATCGTAGAATTATACGGAAACTCTCGCTGATATGGAAGAGCTGTTTTTCATCAAAACCGAAGTCTTGCCCCTGCTGGCGCAGGGAACGATCATCAGCATCAAATTGATTGTTCCATCGGCAATCTTCGGCTTGATTATAGGTATTATCGTTGGAGTCCAACGGGTCTTTGGAAATACCTTCATAAGAAAACTGGTCGACACCTATGTGATGCTCTTCAGGGGATTCCCCCTGGTTGTCCAGCTCTTTATCTGGTATTTTGGCCTCCCCCATCTGGGAATTTACCTGTCCCCCTACGCGGCGGCCGTCCTGGGCTTTTCGCTGTGCAGCGGCGCCTATCATTCCGAGTATATAAGGGGGGCGCTCATGTCAATAAAAACGGGGCAACTCATGGCGGCGCGGGCGCTGGGGTTTACCAAGACACGGATGATTTTCTCGATTATTCTGCCCCAGGCAATTCGACGCGCCCTGCCGGGTTGCGGAAATGAGATAATCTATCTTATAAAGTATTCCTCACTGGCATACATGGTCACCTGTATAGAGCTTACCGGCAAGGGGCACACCATCGCCTCGGAAACATTTAAATTTACCGAAATCTTTCTCATTGTGGGCGTCATATATCTCTTTATGACCACCATTGCCAGTTGGATACTCAGATACGTTGAATCACGTTTCCGGCTCCCCGGCTTCGAGCATTACAGCATGTAAAGGCCCAGGAAAAATTTTGGTTCTTTCGTAATAAAGTTGTTTATGCGAGGGTTCATAAACCGAAATGCGAAAGAGGTAAAATTTTTTAGAGGCTTTTTAGAAGGAGATGACAGAGAACTTTACCATGCCAGATTACTCACCCATTACACCGGATATATTCAATAAAATAAAAGAGGCCGTCGGTTCCGATTGTGTCATCCTGGAAGATGAAAAACTGATAGAATACGGGAAGGATTCGGGTGAAATTTCCCGCAGACCGGAGCTTGTCATCGAGGCGACATCATCCGAACAGATAGAAAGACTCCTCCGCCTTGCCAACATTCACAAGTTCCCCGTGACCCCACGGGGTCTCGGCACCGGCCTGGCAGGGGGATCGGTTCCCCTGTACGGGGGAGTTCTGCTGTCCATGGCCCGCATGAACCGCATCATATCCATAGAAGAGGATAATATGATCGCCACAGTCGAGCCGGGGGTTCTAAATCTGGACATTAAAGAGGCCGTTCGTGAAAGGGGACTCTTTTATCCGCCCGATCCCGCCAGCCTTGACACATCTTCCATAGGGGGGAACGCGGCGACCAACGCGGGAGGCCCCTCCTGTGTCAAATATGGAACTACCAGGGATTATATACTGGGCGTTGAGGCAGTCCTCCCGTCGGGCGAAAAGATCGAGGCGGGGGTAAAAACGAGGAAGGGCGTGGTTGGCTACGATCTGCTTCGACTGATTGTGGGATCGGAGGGCACCCTCGGCGTTATTACAAAACTGACGCTGAAACTGATACCACATCCCCCGGCAATCACGACAATGGTTGCCTTCTTCCCCGAACTGCCCTCGGCAATGAAGGCCGTTACGACCATCTTGATGAAGGGCCATATCCCCTGCGCCATCGAATTCATGGACAGGAAGTGTATCACGCTGGTGAGAGATCTCCTCCCCTTTGAGGAGATGGATACCGCCGGCACCTTTCTCCTTATTGAAACGGACGGCAATCCCGGCGTTATCGAAAGTGACATCGAGATGATGGGTCACATCTGCCTGGAATGCGGGGCGATGAATGTGATTATGGCGCCCGATTCGGTCAAACGGGCCCGGATGTGGGAGGTCAGAAGAGAGGTGTCGCTGAGGATAGAAGACAGTTTTCCCCTGTACATACCCGAAGATGTGGTGTTGCCCCTGGGAAAGATAGCCGATTTCGTGGCCTGCCTCCCAGGATATGAGAGGGCGTACGGCATGACGATATTTTCCTTCGGCCATGCGGGTGACGGAAATATTCATCTGAATATTACCGCAGAAGACCGGGAGTCAAGGGAAAGGGTGGAAGCGGGGATCGAAAGTCTCTTAAAACGCGTCATACAAATGGGTGGCACCATCTCTGGGGAGCACGGGATCGGCATCACCAAAAGGTGTTATCTGCCCCTTGAACTCTCCGCCGAGAGCATCCGCATGCAGAAAGCGATCAAAGAGATCTTCGATCCGTCCGGCATTCTCAACCCCGGCAAGATTTTTTATATGGACCACTTCGGTCTTTAACATAAAAGAAGTCGGAGTTTTTACATGCATGACAGAGAAACAACAGACATGACCCTTTTTGTAAGAACCTCAGGCGAGGATATCGCCGGCTGGAACAGACAAAAGATCGTAGACGCCCTCATTCGAGAAACGAATGTGGATATCGAAACGGCGGAAGAGATCAGCAGGGAAGTTGAAAGACAGATCATTACCTCCGGGATAGAGCGCCTGACGGCCCCCCTTATCAGAGAGCTTGTCGATGCAAAACTGATGGAGAGAGGTCTCGAAAGGGCCACAAAGATGCATGCACGGATTGGATTCCCCCTCTATGACGTGGGACAGATGCTCTTTTACCGCAATAAGGAAAACGCCAATGTTCCCCACAGTCCCGAGGGGACAAACCTGACGCTGGCCGAGGGAATAAAAAAGGAATACGCTATTCTGAATGTCTTTTCCGAGGATGTCGGCTATGCCCATATGACGGGTGACATCCATCTCCATAACCTGGGATATATAGACAGGCCCTATTGCGCCTGCCAGTCCATCGAATATATAAAAAAATTCGGCGTAAACCTCCCCAGCTCGCTGGCAGTCACAGCGCCTGCACGGCATGCGGAGGTCCTCTTAATACACATGATAAGGTTTGCCGCCGCCCTCCAGGGAAACTTTGCAGGCGCCATAGGATGGTACGGCGTAAATCTCTTCTTTGCCCCCTACCTGACAGGTCTCAGCTACAGAGAGGTGAAGCAGCTTTCTCAGATGCTCATCTATGAATTCTCTCAGCAGGCTGTCGGCAGGGGCGGGCAGACCATGTTTACCGATATACACCTCTACTGGGAGGTCCCCAGGCACCTGGAAAAGGTGCCTGCCACAGGTCCCGGGGGCGAATATACGGGAAAGACTTATGATGAATATGCCGAAGACGCCCAGAGATTTGCGCGGGCGATTTTCGAGGTATTCAGGGAGGGCGACGCCGCTGGGCGCCCCTTTGTCTTTCCCAGGCCGCTGGTCCACATTACAGATAAATTCTTCCAGACACCGGGGCACGAGGAGTTCCTCCACCTGATCTGCGATGTGGCCGCAGAAAAGGGGAATACCTATTTCGTCTTCGACAGGGGAGAGACTGTCAATGTATCGGAATGCGGCCGCCTCGATCTTGCAACCGACGCAGAGGAGCTGGACAATATTAAAAGCCCCTGGAGCATGAGGTACTTCGCCCTCCAGAATGTTTCGATAAACCTTCCCAGGCTGGGATACAGGGCCGACGGCGATGACGAGACGCTCTTTTCCCTTATTTCCGAAACACTTACACTGGCTGCCAGGGCGCATATAGAGAAGAAGAATTTTATAGAAAGGCTGATGTCCCACGGCAGTGACGGCCCCCTTTCACTCCTCACGATGGATAAGGACGGCGCTCCATATCTTCGAATGAACAGGGTAAAATACCTTATGGGCATGGTGGGGCTCAATGAGCTTATCGGAATTCAAAAGGGCCATCAGCTGCACGAATCTGCGGATGCCCGAAAGTTTGCCTTACAAGTGATAGGCTACATGAAGGATGTGACGGACAGATTAAGCAAAGAAAAGGGCATAAGGTTCATCCTGCAGCAGACACCCGCAGAGAGCACCCCCTACAGGTTTGCGCGGCTCGATCTCAAACACTACTCACCGAAATCGGGTCACTTCGTGAAGGGTGACATAGCAAAGGGCGAAGTATATTATACCAACTCAACACACCTGGCCGTCTCGGCCGCGGTGAGTCCCATTGACCGGGTAACCCTTGAAGGCGCCTTTCACCCCTTTATCGAGGGCGAAACGATATCGCCCCTGTGGATAGGCGATTCAAGGCCTTCAAAGGAATCTCTGGCAAAATTTGTCAGGAAGGTATTCGAAGAAACGGAAAACCAGCAGATAGTCTTTTCTCCCGCATTCACCACCTGCCTCAGCTGCAACAGGACAACCAGAGGCCTCAAAGATCAGTGCGAGCGCTGCCTTTCAAAAGATGTCGAGGGGATAACCATGATTACCGGTTATTACTCCAGGATATCGGACTGGAACAAGGGAAAGCTTGCCGAATTAAGAGACAGAAAAAGAAGCGGCAAGTTTTTTTAAAAGCCTTTCCGCCGCCTTGACATATCGGAATGTCGTCCATATATTATTTCAAAAACTAATGGTTTCACAGATATGGAAGACATCGAAGATATTGTAATACAGGCATTCAAAGAGAGCAGTCGCCTGAAGGAGGTTTTTATAAATGAAAATCTCTCAAAAATTGTCAGGGTCGTCGACGTTATTATAAGAGCCCTGCAGGAAGAGAAAAAGATACTCCTGTTCGGAAACGGGGGAAGCGCGGCAGACGCCCAGCACCTTGCCGCGGAATTTGTCAACAGATTCATCATTGAGAGACCCCCCCTCCCCGCAATTGCCCTGAGCACCGACACCTCCGTTATAACAAGCATCGCCAACGATTACGATTTTTCGGAAGTCTTTGCAAAGCAGGTAAGGGCCATAGGACAGGCGGGAGATATAGCCTGGGGTATCAGCACAAGCGGCTCCTCACCCAATGTTGTAAAGGCGCTGGAGATTGCGAAAAAGATGGGAATGTCAACGATCGCGCTCACAGGAAAAGAAGGGGGCAAGATGGCCGCAATCGCCGACTACTCCCTCAATGTGCCTTCCGGAAGCGTGCCCCGCATTCAGGAGGTTCATATCACGGCGGGACACGCAATATGCGAAATGGTGGACTACAAACTATTCAAGAGACCTGATTCATAACGGAGAAGGATACGGAGTTTCATGGCAAGGAAGGCAGGCGAAAGACATAAGAGGGAAAGGACAGATGTTCAGGTGAAATCCGCTGAGGGTGTCGAAAAGCCTCAAAAAGATACGGCAAAAGGGCCCTCGGACGCGCTGGAAAAGGCGGAAAGAGAGGCCGCAGAGAATTATGACAAATTTGTCCGGATAAGCGCTGAGTTTGAAAATTACAAGAAACGAAGCGCAAAGGAGCGCGCAGACCTCGCGAGATATGGCAATGAACGACTGATCGAGGGTATATTGCCGATAATGGACAGCATGGAGCGTGCACTGGAACATGTGTCCAACTCCCATGATCTTGATGCATTTGTGGAGGGGTTAAAACTGATACATGAAAAGCTTTATATAACCCTGGGGAAAAACGGCGTTGAAAAAATAGAGACGGCGGACAAAGACTTCGATCCAAATTTTCATGAGGCCATGCTGCAGATTGACACCGATGAATATGATGCAGATAATAAGATAGCGGACGTATTCGAAACGGGATATTTGCTCAACGGCAGGTTATTGAGGCCGGCAAAGGTATCCATTTTGAGACATACAAAAGAAAAGAAAGAATCGGAACAGTAGATATATACCAAGGAGGTTTAATAAAAAAATGGGAAAGATTATAGGGATTGATCTTGGAACGACAAACTCCTGTGTTGCCATCATGGAGGGGGGAGACCCGGTTGTCATAGCAAATCAGGAAGGGAGCAGAACCACGCCATCGGTGGTCGCCTTCGCCGACAACGGAGAACGGCTGGTTGGACAGACCGCCAAGAGACAGGCGGTAACCAACTCTGAAAATACCGTCTACGCCGTAAAGAGGCTTATCGGACGGAAATACGCATCCAAGGAAATTCAGTACGATATAACCATAAGTCCCTTCAAGATTACCAAGGCGGCAAATGGTGACGGGCAGATAACGGCAAGGAGCAAGGATTACAGCGCGCCGGAGATATCCTCGATGATACTGGGGAAGATGAAGCAAACCGCCGAGGATTACCTGGGAGAGACGGTAACCGACGCGGTCATCACAGTGCCCGCATATTTCAATGACTCACAGAGACAGGCCACGAAAGACGCGGGCAAAATAGCCGGATTGAATGTCCTGAGAATCATAAACGAGCCGACGGCGGCATCACTTGCCTACGGCCTCGATAAGAAAAAGGACGAAAAGATAGCCGTATTCGACCTGGGCGGGGGCACCTTCGATATCTCCATCCTGGAACTGGGTGACGGCGTATTCGAGGTGAAATCAACAAATGGCGACACCCACCTGGGAGGAGAGGACTTCGACCAGAAGCTGATCAATTATATCGCCGACGAATTCAGGAAGGACCAGGGCATCGATCTGAGGAGCGACAAGATGGCCCTTCAGCGGATCAAGGAAGCGGCGGAAAAGGCAAAGATGGAGCTCTCCACTGCCATGGAGACAGATATCAATCTTCCCTTTGTCACTGCCGATTCTTCCGGTCCGAAGCACCTGAACATGAAGCTTTCACGGGCCAAGCTTGAGATGCTTGTGAGAGATCTCATAGAGAGGCTTCAAGCTCCCTGCAAAACGGCGCTCAAAGATGCGGGATTGAAACCGGGAGATATCAACGAAGTGATCCTCGTGGGAGGAATGACACGCATGCCGGCGGTGCAGCAAAAGGTAAAGGATGTCTTCGGAAAGGAACCTCACAGGGGTGTAAATCCCGACGAGGTGGTCGCTGTCGGGGCAGCCATTCAGGCGGGAGTGCTGGCGGGAGATGTCAAGGATGTCCTTCTCCTGGATGTGACCCCTCTGTCGCTGGGCATCGAAACGCTGGGAGGCGTTATGACGACACTCATCGAGAAGAATACCACCATTCCGACAAAGAAGAGCCAGACATTCTCGACGGCGGCGGACAACCAGCCCGCCGTGAGCATTCATGTCATGCAGGGGGAACGCCCCATGGCGGCAGATAACAGAACGCTGGGCAGATTCGAGCTGACCGGAATTCCGATGGCGCCCAGGGGAGTCCCTCAGATCGATGTTTCCTTCGACATCGATGCCAACGGCATTGTCCATGTTTCGGCCAAGGATCTCGGTACCGGGAAGGAACAGAGCATAAAGATCACCTCTTCAAGCGGGCTTTCAAAGGAAGAGATAGAAAAACTCGTGAAGGAAGCGGAGGTCCATGCAGAGGAAGATAAAAAGAAAAAGGAACTCATCGAAGCGAGGAATCAGGCCGACACGCTGGTATACAGCGTTGAGAAGAGCCTGAAAGACATGGCAGATCAGGTGGATGCCGAAGAAAAATCCCGGATCGAGGATGCCATGGAAAAGGTCAAAAAGGCCATGGAATCGGATGATATGGACGCCATCAAGGCCGCCCAGGAGGAGTTGACCCAGGCCTCACACAAACTTGCAGAGGCGATGTACGCCAAGGCCTCGGCAAAGGAAGAAACCGCGGGAGACGGAGCGGGAGCCGGCGGCGCCGGAGCGGGGCAGGCCGGATCGGCAAAAGGCGACGATGACGTGGTCGACGCCGATTTCGAAGAGGTAAACAAGGAATAGCATGATAACGACCACGACAAGAGAGGGACAGGCCACTTTTTGACCCGTCCCTTTTTTTTTATTTTGATTTCGCCACATTTTTGTGTAAAGTCTGCTGTGGAGAATATCCGGGGAAAAAGATTTTGGTTCTTTCGTATTTAAGTTGACAGATTGCCGCATAAACACCTTTTCGCTTGTCTAAGATGCTATTTGATAAATCTAAGGCTTGCTACAGGCGATTTAAAAACTCGCCCTTCGGGCTCAAACAGTTTAAATCGCTTATCTTCCGCTTCGCCAAGATTTATTTATAAAAAGTATCTTAATGACCGCTCAAAGGAATTTTATGCTATTGCAATAACCGCTGTTTAATCTTTTCGGTTTCTACTTTTTTACGAAAGAACCAAGATTTTTATGGAAGAACATGGAAAAGATGTCCCGCAAGATAAGAAAAATAGTGGCGCTCCTCGTGGTGATACACCTCTTCCTGCCGGCATTTGTCGCCTTGACACCGGCGGCCAGGGCCGAAGAAGTAACCGGCGGGCATCGCGTAGAGCTGCTTAAGGACAGGGAATATTTCGAAGCGCTTCTGAGAGCGATAAAGGGAGCAAAGAGCGAAATCGTAATGGCATTCTTCTTGTTCAAGACAAATGGTTACAGAAGCAGCTATCCCGATATACTCCTCAGTCATCTCGTCGAAGCGGCGAAGAGGGGTGTCAGGATACGGGTTTTGCTCGAAAGAGGGAAGAGTGTAACCTCACAAGTCGATAAAAATAACAGGGAAACGGCGCTGAGGCTGAGGGAGGGGGGCATCGATGTCTCTTTTGACACTCCCCGCACTACGACTCATACAAAGGTAGTTGTAATTGACAGAAGATACACCTTTCTGGGGAGTCATAACCTCACCGCCTCGGCATTAAAGTACAACCATGAATTGTCCCTGCTTGCAGACTCTCCCGGACTCGCTATGGAGACACTAAAATATATCAACAATTTGCATGAATGAGGACGAGATCGTTAATGTTATGAGATTGGGAAAAATTTTGTGTGTATGCAGCCTTATTGTAATATTTCTTGCCGCAGGATGCGCGCCTGTACCGGTAAAGAAAGAAGAGATACCTCCCGTTATGCCGAAGCCGGCCGCGCCGAAAGAAGAGGTAAAGACGGACCTCGAAAAAAGACTTGAGGCGGCCCGTTTGCAACTGCAAATCGCAGAAGAGGCCTTCAATCAGGGCAGATTCGACGACGCGATGACCCTCTACGAGGATGTCTTAAAAACCATTTCCTGGGGGGAAGAGGCCTTCTTGTCTCGTCTGAGGAGGGGTGAGATATTTGTAGCCAGGGAACAATATGATAACGCCATCAAGGAAATGAAGCTGATCCCCATGAGATTTGAAAAGGATCCCATTTATTATAACGCCCTCTACAACCTTGCCCTCTCCTATTCCAGGTTGGGAAAGTATGACCTTTCGGAAAGATTCTTAAAGGAGAGCAAAGAGGGAAAGATCACCGTCAAGCGCAAGATGGAAATCGAGATACTGGAGGGAGATAACAGAAAAGGCACGGGGGATTATAATGATGCCCTCGTCCGGTACATGAAAGCCCTAAAAAGAAAACCGGGGAAAAGTCTGGAAGCCCATATAAAGGGCGCAGTTGAGGAAATTATCGAAGAGCGTCTCTCCATCGAAGAACTGGCAGATGCAAAGGGGCGATACAGGAAGGGTTACCCCTCGGGATATATACTCTATACACTGGCGAGCCATTATTTCGAAAGGGAAGAAATCGATGAGGCAAAGATTGTATTGGACGCATTTATTGATCGGTACAGGGGACATGAATACTATGAGCGGGGAGAAGAACTCCTCCAGCGGCTCATCGAAATCGGGTTGGTGGATCGCTATGCCATAGGGTGTATTCTTCCCCTCACAGGGAAATATGCGACCTTTGGAAACAGGACCTTAGACGCCATCATATTCGCTACCGGCATATTTGATCCCGAAGGTGAAGGCCCCATAAAACTCATCATCGAAGACTCAAAGAGTGATCCTGCGGCCGCCCGCGAGGCGGTGACAAGGCTTGTCAACGAAGAGAGGGTAATCGGGATAATAGGCCCCCTGGGAAGCGCTACGGCGCTGGAGGCGGCAAAAGAAGCCGAGAATATGGGCGTCCCCATCATCACCCTTACCCAGAAGGAAGATATAACGGATATAGGAGACTATATCTTTCGCAACTTCATAACGAGCGAAATGCAGGTAAGGACACTGGTCAGGTATTCTATCCAGAACCTTGGAATGAACAGTTTCGCCATCCTGTATCCCCGTGATAATTACGGCACCAAAATGATGAATCTCTTCTGGGATGAAGCAATAAAAGCGGGGGGCGAAATCAGGGGAGTGGAATCCTACAAGAGTGATCAGACCGATTTCAGCAAGGAGATCAAATCCATTGCCGGCATTAAATACATCGAAAAGGGCACACAGTCGGAAAAGGAACCGCAACCCACCATCGATTTCGATGCCCTTTTTATACCCGATTCCTATACCAGGATATCCATGATAGCGCCACAGCTGGCCTTTTATAACGTAACAGATATACAACTTTTGGGAACAAACAGCTGGAACTCTCCCAAACTGCTCGAAGGGGACGGCGACTTTCTAGAGGGGTCAATTTTTGTCGATGGGTTTTTCCCGAACACCTTTTATCCCGCGGTGAGGGATTTTATCGACCGCTTTTACGTCGCCTTCGGAAGGGAACCGAAGGATATGGAGGCGTTGGCCTACGACGCGACCAGGATAATGGTGGATATTATGAAGGAAGGGGACACAAGAGTTCGAAGAGATTTAAAGGAAGGGCTGGGTAACTTGGAAGATTATCCCGGCATAACGGGCAGGACCTCTTTTACGGAAACGGGAGATGTGGAAAAATCCTTGTACGTACTGATGGTTAGAGGAAACGAAATAATCCAGATCCAGTGAAGGTTTCGGGCAAATATGAGATTTCTCCTTACAAATGATGACGGCATATACGCAGAGGGATTAGACGCCCTCTGCAGGGAGCTTTCCCGGAAGGCGGATTGCCTTGTAGTGGCACCCGAGACGGAGCAGAGCGC
>SDBU01002566.1_pt1 | contig 24019 bp, 24 predicted proteins | sample 2277071 | NCBI WGS metagenome assembly SDBU01 (sample SAMN10397929, study PRJNA504765) | marine sediment metagenome | isolation source: marine sediment core GS08_GC12, 126 cmbsf | place: Arctic Ocean: Gakkel Ridge, Loki's castle | collected 2008
GATATGCGCATCGATTACGTCACCAACGTTGACTACGCCAGCACCAACAATATTTATTCCCTGTGGTTGGCCAGAGACCAGGTTCGGGAGCCTTTTTTGCTGGTGGAAAGCGATCTCGTGTTTGAGACCTCAATGCTGGATGACATGCTTCAGCCAGACAGGATCGCTATCTCCACTATGCTTCCATGGATGAATGGCACGACAGTTGTGCTTGATTCTGCGCAGCGAGTAACGGCCTTTCATCTCAACAGCGTAAAATGCGATGAACGCCAGTACAAAACAGTGAACCTCTACAGTCTCTCACTGCCGACATGGAAAAAACTTGAAACCAAACTTGGTTCCTATATTTCTGAACAACAGCTAAGCGGATATTACGAAACTGCATTGGCCGATATGGTTTCGGAGGGTGCGCTCTCATTTGATGCAATTTTCTTTGATGCAAATCGGTGGTATGAGATTGATACCCTCGCTGACCTGCGTGAAGCGGACAAGCTGTACGATAGGCCACGCTATGTTCATAGTTCCACCGCGGTTGCCGTCGAACCACGTGCCAGCAATGGCTGAGATTGAGCACGAATCGGTAAGCCGGTATTGGGAGAGCGCCACACCCTCGATCCTCGGGCCATATATGATGAATGGCTTCGGTTTCCCCATCGGTGCAGGCAATTATCGGTTCCGGGCGGAATGCAGAATAGTTAAACGGCTGCTCCGCGATGTGGATCGGCATGGTACGGTCCTCGATCTTGGTAGTGGTGCCGGTTATTGGGCCGAGGAATTTGCTCATCGCTTTTCAAAAGTGATCGCAGTAGAGGGCAGCAGAAGGCTTTATCGTGTGCTGCAAAAGCGTTGTGCGCCATACGCCAGTGTCAAATCCATTCACGGTGATGTTCTGTCGTTTAAACCCAGAGGCCGTTATCGCTTGATATTTCTTGGCGGCCTGCTCATGTACCTCGATCAAAAAGACGTAATCACCATGTTGCAAAGGTTGATTCCCTGCATTGATAAAGGGGGAGTTATTTTGTGCCGCGAATCCACGGTTCGGGGTAAAGCCGTGACTCATCAGGGTGGGAACTATCCGGTTATATACCGATCTGTACAGGAATACAGAGATATTTTCAGCCGATGTGGGCTCACGGTTCGGCACGTTGAAAGAAACGAGCCCTATGTCCTTATGCAAATAGGGTGTGAGCTGATTAAAAAATGGACACGGCAAATACCGGAACCTTTTCGTGTTTTGCACGTAGTCGGGCGCATTATATATTGTGGTTTGCGATTAGGGAGTCCCTGGATTAATTATATCCCCAAGGCCTTGGGGGCTTCGTTTCCGATACTGGAGAACCATTTTTTCGTCCTTGGGACGAACTCATCTGTTAGCGTCTAAAAGTGATGGAGGGGGCTCGGGGGAACTTCGTGTGGCGAAATATTGCCAACATCACATCAATTCTTGGCGTGTTGCCGCTGGCGCTACTGTTTCTTGAAGATGGCTTTCGCTTCCTGCTTCCATTGATCTTATTCAATAACTTTATGGACGACCTGGACGGTATCCTGGCCGCCAAATTGAATATCCGCAGTCGCTTCGGTGCCGATCTTGATAATGTCTGTGATGCAGTGGCTCACGTCGTCATTGTGCTTGCAGTAGTCGCGCATTTCGGCGGTCTCCTGATAATAGTTGGCTTGATCGCGGCCGCTTCAATGATTATTCGTATTACTTCCCGGATGGACCCCGAAAGGAGCAGCGGTAGTGGTTCGCCAACCAATGAACTCATGCGCCACCTCTTGTTCGTTTTACTGTTATCGCAAGTATTTGGTTTCGAACCAGAGATCTATTTGCTGTTTTTGTTTCTATTGCATGCAGTGTCGATGGTCGTGCCCTACAGGATGTCCGGCCTTATTCGGGCGCAGGCCAAATCGGTGATGGCGGTTGCTTCGGTGAATGCAGCACTGTTGATGGCGTGGCTCATTCCTGCCGTCGTTCCGCTTGTTGCGGCGGCATTTGGTGCCACCTATCTGTATGCCTTTATCGGAGGCGGAAGTCGGTGGCTCAAAAATATGAGCACACAGTAAAAGTCAGTGCCCGCACACTGCCAGCGAGAACTGAATACGTCCTGCAGCGCATAATTGGTGTAACTATTGGCGCTTCCATGGCATTGTGTGCAAGTTGGGATAGAATCGTGAAGTGATTTCTCGTGTATAGGCTATTGATGATGTTTATTGTCAGGAAGCCGTAATATGTCAGAATTGCTTTTACAAATTGGTCGCCTGCTTTGCTGGCTGGGGATTCACAACTTTCGCGTAATTGACAGAACTTTCGGCTTTGGTGCCGGAGGTGATATTGAGAAAGTCGAATGCCGGCGCTGTGGCGTAATATTGTCTCGCCAGGTATAGATTTTATATGTGGGGTAGCTCCGCTGGTACCATGCTCACCCTGTGACAGGCTCAATACTGCTGTGCATCGCGTAATTTGCGCCGTTTCTTGTAAGCTTCACGACTAATCGCCACATCCTCAAGAAAATAGGGTAACTCTTCCGTTCGCAGTGCCTGCGGTCCGTCGACCAGCGCTTTTTCCGGATGCGGATGAAAATCCACCAGCACCATGTTGGCGCCGGCGATGATGCCTTGTGCGGTGACATGAGAAACATCCATGATTCCGTCCGGTGATGCCTCTCGCGTGCCGACAGAATGTGACGGATCGATGCACACGGGCATACGTGTCAGGCGCTTGATCACCGGCACATGGGAAAAGTCGACAAAGTTGCGGTGAGGGTCGCCCATATTGGTCTTCATTCCGCGCAGTGCAAAAATAACATTACGGTTGCCTTCCGATGCCAGGTATTCGGCGGCGTTGAGGGATTCCTCGAGCGTGATACCAAATCCTCTTTTTAACAGCACTGGCAATACCTGCTGGCGGCCAACAATTTTCAGCAATTCAAAGTTCTGTATATTACGCGTACCGATTTGCAACATCACGCCTGTCGGGTGGCCGGTCTTTTCCAGCGCCTCATTAATTTCGTCAAGATGGGAGTCGTGGGTAATCTCTATGGCGATGACCTTGATGTCATATTTACCGGCAAGCTCGAATACCCATGGCAGGCACGCCTTGCCATGGCCCTGAAAGGCATAGGGGCTGGTGCGCGGCTTGTAGGCGCCCATGCGTGTACACACCTGACCATGATCCTGTAATGCCTTCATCATGGATTCGACATGCCCGGGATTGTCTACAGCACAGAGTCCGGCAAACACATGCAAGTTGTCCTGTGAAAATTCGACGCCGTTATATTCAAAACCGGTGGCACGTAAGTCGTCTTTATGTCGTCCGAGTACCCGATACTCTTCGGAGATGCGTACCACCCGGTCCACGATCGACATGCTTTCGATTTCTGCGATATCCAGTGCGGCCGTATCACCGATCAAATAGATTTCAGTAAGCGTTTGTTGCACACCGATCTCGCGATGGATATTGGTACGGATATTGGGTTTGTTATCCAGGAACTCAACCAGACTTTTGAATTCGTCACTTGCGGGATCTGTGTCTGCCTTGGTGATGACTATCATGACTCTATTCCTGTGATTTATCTTTAGTCGTTGCCATAACGACGAAGGAGGTCATCATACGCATCGATGCGGCGATCGCGGAAAAATGGCCAGAGTCGCCTGACTTTTTCAGCCCGCGTCATGTCCAGATCTGCCACCAGCGTCGCGGGGCTATTCGCCGGCGCAGAAGTTATGACCTCGCCCTGCGGCCCGGCGATAAAGCTGTTTCCCCAGAACTCAATACCGTCGGAATGACCCCCTGGATCGGCCTCGAGGCCACAACGATTCGCGCATACCAGCGGTAAACCATTGGCGATGGCATGGCTGCGTTGAATCACCCGCCAACTATCCAGTTGACGCTGCTTTTCCGCTTCGCTGTCCCCCGGGTCCCAACCGATGGCGGTAGGATATAAAAGTAGATCGGCGTCATGGAGCGCCATCAGGCGCGCTGCTTCCGGGTACCATTGGTCCCAGCATACGAGTACCCCCAGTTTGCCCACACTGGTAGCTATCGGGCGGAATCCCGCGTCGCCCGGGGTGAAATAGAATTTCTCGTAATAACCGGGGTCGTCCGGAATGTGCATCTTGCGGTACTGGCCTGCCAGTGAACCGTCGCTGTCCAGCACCACCGCGGTATTGTGATATATGCCGGCAGCACGTCGTTCAAATACCGAGCCGACAATGACAATCTTGTTTTCTTTCGCCAGCTCAGACAGCGTATCGGTTGTTGGTCCGGGAATAGGTTCGGCCAGGTCAAAGCGATTGCTGTCTTCCGACTGACAAAAATAAACGCTGCTATGCAACTCCTGTAGCAATACCAGGTGCGCGCCTTGCCCGGCCGCATCGGCGATGGCAACACGGGTTGTTTCAAGATTTGATTGATAATCATCGCGGCAGGAATGCTGCACCATGGCCACGGTCAGGCTGTTTCTATTGGCACTCATTTTTCAAATCGACGCTAGCTCAATACACCTGCTGGAAATTGCATGGTTACACAATGCAGACTGCCATGCTGCTCAATCAGTGGCAATGAATTGATTCCGATAATCTCGCGTCCCGGGAAACACTTGTATAAAGTATTCAGCGCCACCTCATCTGCGGGATCGTCGTAGGTTGGGACTAAAATCGCATTATTGATAATGAGAAAGTTGGTGTAGGTGGCCGGCATGGGATTATTGTCTTTATCCAGCTTGGGTTGTGGCAGGGGCAGGGCGACAAGCTCATAAGGTGCATCGGTAATGGAGCGGAAGCGCTTAAGCTCTTCAAGCATATTCGTCAGTCCATCATAATTGGCGTTGCTTTTATCGTCGCAAGCACAATAGGCGATGGTGTCGCGATTGCAGAAGCGGGCGAGGGTATCAATGTGGCCGTCGGTGTCATCACCACGCAGCGCACCATTCTCCAGCCAGAGAAAGCGTTCAATACCAAAATAATGTGCCAGTTTTTCCTCCAGTTGCGCTTGTGACAGGCCTGGGTTGCGTGTGGAAGACAGTACAGAGCGGCGAGTTGCCATCAATGTGCCAGAGCCATCTACTTCAATGGCACCCCCTTCAAGCACCAGTTTAATGGTTTCCAGTGGCAGGTCGCCAAACACCCCTTGGCGGAATAGTGTGGGAGTGATGGCGTTGTCGAGATCCGCAGGATATTTTTTACCCCAACCGTTGAACTGGAAGTCCAGTAGCTGCGGCACGCCGGAACATATCACGGTTACTGGCGCGTGATCTCGCGCCCAGGTGTCGTTCGATGGGGCGATTCCAAACAGGATGCTCGTGTGATCCGGGATTTGGTGCCGAAGTTGGTGCTCGATCATTTGCTGGTGTATTTTACCAGCGCAGATGATCAGCACCTTCTGGTGCCGACTGATATTGATGGCCAGGTGCGCATAAACGCCTTCCACTTCTGACAGATTATTGCCCCAATCACCGTCGGCGTGGGGCCACGTCAGCATAACGCCGCTTTGGTGCGACCATTCTGGTGGCAGATAGGCTCGGCAGTCGTTATCCATGTCAGTTTTGATTCACGGCAGCAGCGGTCTCGGCATTCCTGGCCAGCATGCGTATAATCGGCCCCAATTTGTGTCCGGAAGCTCCGGTTTTATTGTCCGATCCAGAATATTAACAGGAAAACCATGTCTCTCATTCGTCCTTTTCGTTGCCTGAGACCGGCCGCAGGCCGAGCCGATACCGTACTCGCGCCGCCTTACGATGTACTTAATACCGAGGAGGCGCGCGAGCGCGCTATCGGTCGTTCCAACAGCTTTTTGCATATATCCAAGCCGGAGATAGATTTTCCCGCAGGTGCCGATCCCTATGCGGCACAAGTCTACGACAAGGGGCGCGATAATTTTATGCGCATGATCGAAGAGGGTGTGTTGGTGTCCGATGAGTTGCCCTGTTACTACTTTTATCGCTTGATCATGGGCGAGCACGTGCAGACAGGGCTTGTCGCCGTTGCCTCGGTGGTTGATTACGACAGCAACCGTATTCGCAAACACGAATTTACCCGGCCGGACAAGGAAGACGACCGCGTGCATCAGATTGATGCGCTTAATGCCCAGACCGGGCCGGTGTTTCTCACCTATCGTCAATCAGCGTTGATTGATGAAATTGCTGCGACCGTTACTGCCGGTTCGCCAGCGATGGATGTGATGGCCGACGACGGGGTGCAGCACACTGTGTGGGTAGTCAAAGACGCAGAGACACTCGGCCACATTACAACGGAATTTGATGCCATGGAGTGTATCTACATCGCCGATGGGCACCACCGTTCGGCTGCGGCGTCGCGTGTCGCCGCGCAGCGGAAGGCAGCCAATGCCAATCATACAGGCGATGAAGAGTACAATTATTTTTTGACTGTGATTTTTCCGGATAACCAGATGCAGATACTGGACTACAACCGCGTGGTGACGGACCTTAACGGCAAGACGACGGATGAGTTTCTGGAGGCGGTGAAATCATCATTTACTGTGAGTGAGTCCCATGAACCCGTTAAACCGCAGACAACCGCAGAATTTGGCCTGTACCTGAAAGGGCAGTGGTATCGGTTGAACATCAACCCCAACCTGATTCCCAACGATGATCCGGTCGCCTGCCTTGATATTAGTCTGTTGACAAATCACCTGATTGATCCAATTCTCGGAATCAGCGATCCACGCCTCGACAAACGTATCGATTTTATCGGTGGAATCCGCGGTCTCGTTGAGCTGGAAAAGCGTGTTGATGGTGGCGAAATGGCGGCGGCATTCTCGCTCTATCCGACGTCACTCGCACAATTGATGGATGTTGCGGATGCCGGTGAGTTTATGCCACCCAAGTCCACCTGGTTTGAACCCAAGCTGGCGGATGGGTTGGTGTCGCATATGTTGGATTGAGTGTTTCACCCGTGGCGGTCTTTAACTTCTTTTAACCGGGTTTTCGCACCCGAGCGCGAGGTACTTTTTCTCTTGCTTGTCCAAGAGAAAAGTATCCAAAAGAGAAGGACACCCGGTCCTTGTCCCTGCGGGATTCCCTCACCCTGGATGACCAGAACGAGCTTGCGAGTTCAGGAAATCCCTAATGGAACCCGAAGGGGTTCTAGGGAAAGAACCGGCGACGCGAGGTTTGATACCCTTGGGTACAACTCACCGGCCAGAAAAAACGGGGTCAGTAGCCTCGGCTCTGACCCCAGTTTTTCCTGAATTAAATGACAGTAATCTTTATTTGATGAGAAAAGTAGGTTAGGTACATCTCGCAAACTGGGAATGATGAAAATCCTGTTTATATGTACGGGCAATTCCTGTCGATCGCAAATGGCGGAGGGGTGGGCGCGCAAGGTGGGTGGTTCGTTGCTGGAAGTCCGGTCGGCCGGTATCGAGGCTCATGGCAAGAACCCACGCGCTATCGCTGTGATGCAAGAGAAGGGCATCGATATCACCCGTCAGGAGTCGACAAAACTTTCCGATGAGTTGCTGCTGTGGGCGGATTTGGTCGTCACGGTCTGCGGCAACGCAGATGAGAATTGTCCGGTGTTGCCCCCGGGGACCTCAAGAATCCACTGGCCACTGGATGATCCCGCCAAGGCCCAGGGCAAAAACGAAGAAATAATGTTGGTGTTCCGCACCAGTCGTGATGATATCAAACGTCGGGTAGAGGAATTAATAGCTACTTTGCAACACGTTTGATTCGCGCTACAAACGGGGAACCGGGTTTATCCTTTCTCGACAGGCAAACCGGCTGATTTCCACTCGGGGAAGCCCTCTTCAAGGCGGCGCGCCTTTAGACCTTTTTTACGTAATTGGGCAACCGCTTCAAATGCGAGAACACAATACGGGCCGCGACAATAGGCAACGATCTCCTGTTTGGGATCGAGTTCACTCAACCGTTTTTCCAGATCGGCAATAGGCACGTTAACGGCACCGGGAAGATGGCCGGCAGAATATTCTTCAGGGGGGCGGACGTCGAGTACGGTAATCGAACCCTCACGGGCTCGCACCAACAGCTCTTTTCTTGGTATCGGTTCCAGGTCGTCTTTAACTGTCAGATAACTTGTGACCAGATGATTCACTTCGGCGAGATGCGTTTCGGAAACGGCCCGCAAGGCGCTTAGCAGTACCAGGACATCTTCACCGGATAGGCGGTAGTACACATGAATGCCTTCCTTGCGAGTAGAGACCAGCCCGGTCTGTTTGAGCTGCTGTAGGTGGCGGGAGGTATTGGCCACCGTCAATCCGGCGACCCGACTGAGTGACTCTACGTTGCGCTCGCCCTGGGCCAGATACTCCAGAAGTTCCAGGCGGTTGCCGTTCGAAAGTGCCTGTCCTGTTCGCGCAAACTGGGCAAACAGTTCTTGTTTGAATCCAGCGCTTGACATATTTGGCGCATCCTCTATTATTCAATTGATCGATTGAATTATAGACAATTGTTCTGACATTGCAACTATTTTAATAATTAAATCGCTGGTTAAGCGTATGAGGCTTCCGTAAGTGAACATCGATGAATTTATTATGCAAAATGAGGTACCGATACGCCTCGGCTTTTTTTTCGGTATTTTCGCAGTGATGGCGCTGTGGGAACTAGCGGCTCCGCGGCGTGCCCTAACAAGCTCCAAACTGGTGCGCTGGAGCAACAATCTGGGTCTGGTATTTTTCAATAGTTTTGTTTTGCGCCTGATTTTCCCAGCGGCAGCCGTAGGAATGGCGGTTTTCGCTAAGCAACAAGGATGGGGTCTGTTCAATTACAAGGATGTCCCCTTCCTGGTGGCGGTAGTGGCCTCAGTAGTGATTATGGATTTCATTATCTATCTGCAGCATGTGATGGTCCACGCGATACCCATTTTGTGGCGCCTGCACCGCGTACACCACGCCGATCTGGATTTTGACGTCACCACTGGTGCGCGATTCCACCCCTTCGAGATTGTGTTATCCATGCTCATCAAGTTTGCGATCATTATGTTACTGGGCCCACCGCTGGTAGCAGTAGTGATTTTCGAAGTCGTCCTGAGTACCACGTCCATGTTCAATCACGGTAACGTACGATTACCACAATCGACTGATCGATGGTTACGCTGGATCGTTGTAACGCCGGATATGCACCGTGTACATCATTCAATAAACGATGATGAAACCAACAGTAATTTTGGTTTTAATTTGCCCTGGTGGGACCGTTTGTTCGGCACTTACCGCGACCAGCCAAGGAAGGGCCACGATGGCATGACCATCGGTATTCACCAATATCGCGAGCCGAAGACGGTGAGCTGGTTGCCAGGCATGCTGGCTTTGCCATTCCTTGGACAAATAACCGGTTATGCCATCAACCGTCGGCAATGGAGTGAAGGTGATAATGAATAAAGTTTCCATGACCCGCAATTCAAGATGGCATCTACGGTCGCTCCTGAAGTATTTCCCGCCGCACGTGGCCGAAGGCATGTTGCGGCGGCGGGAAAAAGGTCAACCCATCACTGATGAAAAAAACAGTGGCGCTGGATTTGTGATTACCACGTTGTGTGGCGCAAGCCACTGGGTTGACCGGTGCTGCGCACCCTCGTGTCGCGGTGATGCCATCAACCGTCGGCAATGGAGTGAAGGTGATGAAAACTAAACTCTTGCGCATCTCGTTGCTAGTTGTCCTGGCCGCCGCCATCGCGGTTGCGGTGGCATATCGTGATGTGCTGGATGCGGCTGCTCTCGAAAGTTGGGTGAAAAGCGCGGGTGTCGCAGCACCGCTACTGTTTATGGCCATCTATATATTGGCTACGGTTCTTTTTTTACCAGGCTCCGTGCTGACTCTCGCCGGGGGGGCACTGTTTGGGCCTGTTTGGGGTACTTTTTATAATCTGACTGGTGCAACAATTGGCGCAACAATCGCCTTTTTCATTTCCCGTTATCTCGCCTCCGACTGGGTAACACGCAAGACGGGTGGGCGCACGAAACAACTCATCACTGGCGTGGAAGCAGAAGGGTGGCGGTTCGTTGCCTTCGTGCGCCTGGTGCCATTGTTTCCCTTTAATCTTTTGAACTATGCCTTAGGGCTGACGCGCATCAATGCCTGGCATTATGTGATTACCAGTTATATTGCCATGCTACCGGGCGCCATCGCCTACACCTATCTGGGTTATGTTGGCCGCGAAGCCGTCGCAGGTGGTGAGGGGTTGATCCAGAAAGGGATGTTGGGTCTGGCCTTACTGGCGGTTGTTGCCTTTCTGCCAAGATTAATCGGTAATTTGCGCAAAGGCGCAATGATCGGGGGCGATGAACTCAAGCAGCGGATCGACTCTGGCGAACGATTGTTGGTGTTGGATGTGCGCAGCACAGCAGACTTTGTTGGCGAGCAGGGGCACATCGCCAAAGCTGTCAATATACCGCTGGAGTCACTTCAAAACCGCGTAACAGAAATCATGGAGTATCAGGAACACCCGGTTCTAATTGTGTGCCGCACTGACAAACGCTCTGTCAAGGCGGCACAATTGTTGGTACAGAAAGGCTTTGGTGATGTACATGTTGCACGCCGTGGTATGACAGCCTGGCTTGAGGCCGGGTACCCGGTAGAAGAAAAGTCTCACAGCACGGAGGAGCGGTAAGGGAAAATGTTTTATCGATATCGGCGATGGCAAGACCGGGCTCGGAAGGGGGTATCTATGCCAAACCGGTACCGAAAATGAAACACCACAAGCCGGGCTATCTCATGCATTTGGGCAAGGTTGCTGCCGAGAGGTACAGATTTCTTATGTGGTTCTAACTTTGCTCAAATATTTGGATCCTGATGAGTAAAAAGTTTATTGTTATCGGCGTTACAGTAGTAGCGATAACCGCCTTTCTTGGGTGGCGTTTTGTGCGGCCACTGAATATTTTTATAGTCTCCGAGAAATTTGAACGGCCGGTATCGACCGTAAAAATTCCTGCCATGTTCAAGACCTTACGTGCAGAAGAATGTGGCAACTGCCACCAACAGTTTTATAAGGAATGGCAGACGACCATTCATGCCCAGGCATGGACAGATCCCTATTTTCAAACCGACTGGAAATTCGACGGTTCACAACAAATTTGCAAGAACTGTCATATCCCGCTTGACCGGCAGCAGGAACACAAAGTGATCGGCTTTCGCGACAAGGATAAGTGGGATCCGATACTGCAACCGAATCCCGAATTCGATCCTGTATTGCAACACGAGGGTGTGACTTGCGCTGCCTGCCATTTGCGTGAGGGAAAAATTCTTGGTGTATACGGTGATACCACGGCACCGCACCCGGTGAAAAAACTGCAGAGTGGTAACGAAATCTGTGTTCAGTGCCATGTTGTGAGTGGTGAGCGATGGGACACTTTCTTCCGTTTTCCGCCTTGCGGCACGGTAGCCGAGATTCAGAGTGGTCGTGGTGAAGAAGTCGCACACAGTGGAGAGACCGTAGTGGGTGATGCTGCTTCATTGGGATGTGTGGGCTGTCACATGCCGCTGGTCAAGCGGCCACTGGTAGCAGGAGGCATGGTACGAAAGACGCGTCAGCATATGTGGCGTGGTGGCCATGATCCCGAACAGGTCAAGCGGGCCCTCGATATCAAGTTTGAACAGGCGCCAGCCGATGGGAGCCGTTACCAGCTCACATTGACCAATGTCGGTGCCGCGCACTATGTGCCCACGGGAACGCCCGACAGGCATTTTACATTGAATGTCCGGTTGCTCGACAAATTCGGCAAGACAATAATGGAAAAAACGCATGTCATTAAACGTACTGTTATGTGGCGTCCATTCATTGTCGATCTGAAAGACAATCGCTTGCCTCCTGGGAAATCGCAACAACACCAATTCGATTTCTCAAAACGGGAGTTAGACACTGCCGTGGCAGTGGAAGCAATCGTACGCTATGGACTGGTGGACAAGAAGCGATTAAAGCGAATTAACTACAAGGGTAAGAAAGCGCTATCGTATGAAGTTTTCCGCAAACGGTTAATTCTGAATTGAGCGAGTAAATATGTTCTCGACAGAGAAGAAAGATCTGGTAATTATTGGCGGTGGTGCCGGCGGCCTGGTCGTGGCCAGTGTTGCCTCGCAACTTGGCCTGAATGTGGTCTTGATTGAAAAAGAAAAGAAGATGGGTGGTGACTGTTTGCATTACGGATGCGTGCCGAGCAAGACGTTAATCCGAAGCGCAAAGGTGGCCTCGCTCATGCGCCGCGCCCAGGAATTCGGCCTGCCCATAGTAGAATTCGACGTTGACATTGTGAAAATAAATGAACGTGTGCAATCGGTCATCGACAAAATTCAGCCTCACGATGATCCGGAGCGCTTTCGCGACTACGGCTGTGAAGTGCTGATGGGTGAGGCTGCCAAGTTTGTTGACACCCGTTCGGTACGGGTGGGTGACCGCGTGATTCGTGGTCGGCGATTTGTTATCGCCACCGGTTCCCGGCCGTTCATTCCACCAATCGACGGTCTCGAGCAAGTTGGCTACCTCACCAATCTTGATATTTTTACGCTGAGGCAGTTGCCGCCAAGGCTGGTTGTGCTGGGCGGTGGACCCATTGGACTGGAAATGGCCCAGGCTTTTTCGCGCCTTGGAAGTCAGGTGACGGTGGTCGAGATGTTGCCGCATTTATTACCACAGGAAGACCCCGAGGTAAGCGATGCCTTGCGCGCCGTTCTCGAGCAAGAAGGAATTACTATTCATACCAGCACTTGTGCCGAACGGGTGCGACGAGAAGATGATAAGCGCATTGTTGAATGCAGTAACAACGTTACCGTGCATGCAGACCAGATTCTGGTGGCCGTAGGTCGTCGAGCCAATGTTGATAATCTGGGCTTGCAAGCGGCTGGCATTGAATACAGCGAGCGCGGTATTCAGGTTGACGCACGCATGCGCACATCAAGGAAAAATATTTATGCCGTGGGTGATGTCTGTGGACTTTATCCCTTTACTCATATGGCCGAGTACCAGGCTGGCATCATTATCAGCAATGCTGTGTTCCGTTTTCCAAAGAAGGCTGACTACCGGGTCGTTCCGTGGGTGACCTACACTGATCCGGAACTGGCTCGCGTTGGTCTCACGGAAAATCAGGCAAGGGAGGAGGGAGTTGAACCAACTGTGCTGAGATTCCCGTTTAAAGATGTGGATCGTGCGTTGACCGACAACGAGACTGATGGATTCGTTAAATTAATTACCCATAAAGGCCGTATACTGGGTGCCAGTATACTGGGGCCGCATGGGGGCGAGTTGCTGCAGGAAATTGTGCTGGCCATGCATACCAATGCAAAAATTGGTGAAATTTCTGCGACGATTCACGCCTATCCTACTCTTTCTCAGGCTAATCGGCGTACAGTGAATACTGCCTTTGCGCCCAGATTGTTTAACTCCGGCACTCGTAAGATCGTGCGTTGGATTAATCGCCTTTTACCATGACAATTACCAAGAACGGATAACTATGCACGCCACACTCTCACTACTGAGAAACTCGGATTTTCCTCCAATCTACCGCAATCGACTAAAGACGCTTCAGGTGAACCTGGGCTATCGATGCAATCAGAGCTGTTTGCATTGTCACGTGAATGCTGGACCAGAGCGCAAGGAGATGATGTCGAAAGATACTGTGGACGACATTATTACCTTTCTTGAATCTGGCATGGTAACGCAGCTGGACCTGACGGGTGGCGCACCGGAACTCAATTCCCATTTTTGCTATCTGGTTAGCATGGCGCGAGAACTGGGAATCCACGTCATCGACCGTTGTAACCTGACAATTCTGGAAGAAGAAGACCAACAGGATTTGGCGGATTTTCTGGCGGCAAACAAGGTTGAGATTGATGCTTCAATGCCGTGTTATCTGAAAGAGAATGTCGATGGGCAGCGTGGCGAGGGTGTCTACGATACGAGCATCAAGGCGATCAAAAAACTCAACGGTCTGGGTTATGGCAAGGACGGTACCGGCCTGGTGCTCAATCTTGTCTACAACCCCACGGGACCTTACCTTCCACCGGAGCAGACCAGCCTGGAAGCAGATTTCCGGCGTGAGTTGGGAGAGTATTTTGGTATTTTTTTCAACCAGCTCTTCACCATCACCAATATGCCAATACTGCGTTTTGGCAGTACCCTGATATCCAGGGGGCAATTCAGTGAATACATGGGTTTGCTAAAATCATCACACCAGGACTGTAATTTGCGGACAGTCATGTGCCGCGAACTCATCAGTATCGATTGGCAAGGTTTTGTTTACGATTGCGATTTCAACCAGATGTTGGGATTGCCGCTGATCGCAGGGGGACGACCAAAGCCCCACATTAGTGATTTGACCGGCAGGGACCTGGAAGACAATCCTATCGTGGTGGCAGATCATTGCTACGGCTGTACTGCCGGACAAGGCAGCAGCTGCGGCGGTGCATTGGCTTAAGGAGACAGTAAATGAATATGCAAGTTGAAGTACAACAACGCTACGCCGGTGGCGCCAAGCAAAGGGAAGCGGAGCTCTGTTGTCCGGTGGACTACGATGCTTCATTGATGGAAATGCTGCCCAGAGAAATTATTGATAAAGACTACGGTTGTGGTGACCCGTCGCGATATGTGCGTGAAGGCGATATCGTGCTGGATCTCGGTTGCGGTGGCGGCAAAATTTGTTATCTGGCGGCACAACTGGTTGGCCCCAGAGGTCGCGTGATTGGTGTGGATATGACGGACGACATGTTGTCCCTGGCGCGTAAGTATCAGGACGAGATGGCCGCCAAACTGGGCGGTAATCGTGTCGATTTTTATAAGGGATATATCCAGGATCTGGCGCTGGATGTGGATGCCATGGAGGCCTATCTTGCGCAGCATCCCGTGCGTACCGCCGATAACCTGGGTGAACTGCAGCAGTGGCAGCGCCAGCAACGTCAGGATCAACCACTGATTGCAGATAATTCAGTTGATCTCGTTGTTTCCAATTGTGTCCTCAACCTGGTGAGCGACGAAGAAAAACAACAGCTGGTAAAAGAAATTTTCAGAGTATTAAAACCCGGTGGTCGTGTGGCGATTTCCGACATTATTAGTGACGAAGTGGTACCGCCACACCTTAAGCAGAATACTGAGCTATGGAGCGGCTGTATCTCAGGGGCGTTCCAGGAGCAGGAATTTATCAGTGCTTTTATCGACGCAGGTTTTCTTGCCGTTACCTATGACAAATGGGATGCCCAGCCCTGGCGGGTGGTAGAAGGAATCGAGTTTCGTTCGGTGACACTGACCGCAGTAAAGGGTGAAGAGTCACCGTGCCTGGATTACGGCCATGCCGTAATCTATAAGGGCCCCTATGCCGAGATACAGGACGACGAGGGTCATGTGTTCCCGCGTGGTGAACGTATGGCTGTGTGTGAACGGACCTTCAATTTTCTGACAGCGAGCAACACTTATGGCGGCGATTTTATCGGTATTGAACCTGCCCAGCGTGGCGAAGCGAGAACCTTCTGCGCGCCGAGCGGCACACGTCGGCCGGTAGCAGAAACCAGGGGTGGCATAATCACCGGCGGCGCTACCTCTGGTAGTTGTTGCTAATCTCTCCAGTGTCAATTATGAAATATCCAGCGAGAATGATTTCCGTTATTGTGCCCACTTTCAACGAAGCGACTACTATCGAACGGACTCTCGGCGGCTTGCAGGCACTGCGTCGCGCTGGACACGAGGTTATTGTCGTCGATGGTGTGAGTGATGACGAAACATTGGTGCGAGCACGACCACTGGCGGACAAGGTGCTTGGCGCAACCCGGGGCAGGGCTTCACAAATGAACGCCGGTGCACGTATTGCGCAGGGAGATGTGCTCTGGTTTCTTCATGCCGACTGCCTGTCGCCGATGGACGTCGATAATTTGATTTTAAATGCGTTAAAAAAGAAAGATGCAGTCTGGGGACGTTTTGATGTGTGTCTTTCCGGTTCGGGTTTATTGTATCGCATCATTGAATTCATGATGAACAGTCGCTCGCGCATTACCGGAATCGTCACTGGCGATCAGGGTATTTTTGTTACGCAAAACACGTTTACGCAGGCAGGTGGCTTTCCGGATATACCGTTAATGGAAGATATTGCTATTAGCAAACGACTCCGTGCATATGGACGACCAGTGTGTTTACAACACAAACTGACAACATCCAGCCGGCGGTGGGAGAGGCGGGGAGTGTGGCATACGATATTGATGATGTGGCGTTTACGTCTGGCATACGCACTGGGAGTCAATCCACAAAAACTGGCGCGTTTATATCGTTAGACGATAATGGAAGCGGCAAAAGGTAAAATCCTTGTTTTCGCCCGTGCCCCAATTGCGGGACAAACCAAAACGCGCCTCATCCCTGCTTTGGGGGAGACTGGCGCTGCCCGTTTACACGCTGAACTGATTCACCGAACGCTGGAAAATGTCAGTGCACTGGAAAACGTCGAAGTCGAACTCTGCTGTTCACCCGATACCCGCCATCACTTTTTCGTCTCCTGTGCCAACACTTATGGTGTGACGCTTCACAAACAACTCGGCAGCGGTCTCGGTGAGCGCATGCATTCAGCATTCACAACTGCACTAAAGAATTCGCCCTGGGCTATCCTCATCGGTACCGATTGCCCTGAATTGATGATTGCCGATATGGAGAGAGCAATAAGCATATTGCGCAGTGATGCGGATGCTGTGCTTGGGCCCGCCACAGATGGCGGCTATGTATTGATTGGGCTTAGACAGTCTGCACCATCTCTTTTTACGGATATGCCCTGGGGGAGTGATCGAATCGCTGAGCTAACACGTGAGCGGTTGCGTGGCATGGGGTTGCGCTGGCGTGAACTACCAGTACGGAATGATATTGACGAACCTGAAGATTTAGTACACCTCAACTTTGCTGTTTAGGATTCTGCTGAATGGTCAGGCGATTTCCGTTTAACGTCTTCCATTACCTCCTGCGAGCGCAAGTAGTACGTCTTGCCATCGGAAAGGCAACACGCGTTTAAAAAAAGCGAAGATATAAGTCGGTACAGTAACGGCGTAGCGGATTTTGGGTTGGCGTGCCTCCAGCGCGTGAATGGTTTTGCCAAGTACGGCTTCCGGTGGCAGGGTAAAGGGCATATTTCCTGTTTCCCCTTTGAAGCGCGCGATCATGCTCTGGTATCGGTCGCGGTGAGCACTATTTTCAACATCGATATTGGCACGGAAGGCGGCATAGGCATTGTCGCGGAACTTGCTAATGATGGGGCCGGGTTCAATGAGGGCAATGTGAATATTGGTATTCTTGAGTTCCAGACGCAGAGTGTCGCTCAATCCTTCAAGTGCGTATTTGCTGGCGATATAGGCACCCCGATAGGGCATGGCGACGATGCCAAGAATGGAGCTGATCTGGATAATGCGACCACCACCCTGTTTCCGCATTATTGGAATTACCCTGTTGGTCAGTTCATGGGTGCCAAACAAGTTGGTCTCGAACTGCTGGCGCAATGCGTCGCGCGACAGGTCTTCTACTGCGCCTGGCTGGCCATAGGCGCCATTATTAATCAGGGCATACAACTCTCCATGCGAACGGTCCAGGACCTCATCCACCGCGGTACTGATCGAGTCGCTGTCATCGAGATCAAGTAGTATGCTTTCCAGACCTGAGGCGGTCAGTTGCTCCACGTCGTCTGCTTTTCGCGCACTGGCGAAGACACGGTAGCCACGATCCCGCAGTCCCTTGGCCAGACACAGGCCTATACCGCTGGAACAACCGGTAATGAGTATTGATCTGGATTCCATAGAAATCTCGTATGTTGATATTCGAGCGTAGCTTAGAGCATTGGCGTACAATGCTACAAGCAAAGAAGAAACAGGAATTTGTTGAATAAATATGAGCGTGCACAACGCAACTATTTGGCTGTCCGGTGATAATAACTTGCCTGTTGCCCTGGGTAACAAGATGGCGGCGGTCAGTCTCAAGACCTTTGCTTCCATCAATGACCTCGCTAGCAACGCCAATCATGGCGTTGCTCTACTGACCGCCGAACAGGTAACCAGACTACTTCAAATAAACCCGGAAACTGATCTTCGTATTATAATTGAGTTGCAGAATAACGATGAGCTTACCACTCAATTCCTGAACAAACCGGCCATCAGCGGTGCTTTTTTCAAAGACAGTCCGCGCGAAGTAGTGGTAACGGCATTCAAGTCGGCGCTTGATTTGGCGCGACGTGATGCCAGCCATACCAGTACCGCCGATACACTCGAAAAGATTCTCGAGATTGGCAGGGCGCTGGCGTCGGAGAAAGATCTCGATACCTTGTTCGACCTGATCTTGACGCAGGCACGCCATCTCACCGGAGCTGACGGTTCATCGATATACACCCGCGACAGCGAAGGCAATCTATATTTTCGTTTGTTCCAGAACGCTTCAACACAGGCGACTTCCAATGCTCAAATGACTCTGGTGGGTGACTACAGTATTGCCGGTTATATTGCGCGGTCCGGTGAGATCGTTAATGTTGATGACGCCTATGAGATCCTGGAAGACGCGCCATACAAATTTAATCCCGCTTCGGACAAGAGTTTAAACTACCGCACCCGATCGATATTGACACTGCCGCTGACCAATAAAGGAGACGAAGTAGTGGGTGTGTTGCAATTGATTAATCGGAAACTGGATTTCGACCAGCGCCTGTCCTCAAAAGAAGACTTCGAGAAGAAGGTATTTCCTTTTGGAAGCGGCACTATCGAGATTGCTAAAGCGCTGGCGGGACAGGCCGGTGTAGCGCTGGAGAACAGCATTCTTTATGAAGATATCGAGAAGTTGTTCGAAGGCTTTATTCGTGCGTCCGTGCAGGCCATTGAAGCACGAGATCCGACCACTGCCGGGCACAGCTTCCGTGTTGCAGAATTTACTGAACGTTTGGGGAAGGCCGTTGACCGCAGTGATTTGCAGAGCGTTAAAGGCATAGAATTCAGCAGGGATCAAATGCGTGAGATTCGCTATGCCGCACTATTGCACGATTTTGGCAAGGTAGGCGTGCGCGAAAACGTACTGGTAAAGGCCAACAAACTTTATGAACACGAGCTGAAATATATTGAGCAACGATTTCAATATGCACGCTCCAGTATCGGTCGTCATGCCTATCGCGAGATTCTGGATTTGTACGAAGCCGGTGAATTATCAGCCGACGAGTTAAAGGGCCGGCGTCTTGAAATCGAACAAATGCTGACGCGGGAAGACAGCAAATTAAAATGTTTTCTTGATGCTGTGCTCACTGCCAATCGGCCATCTGTATTGCACGAGAACGCCTCGGAAGAGCTGAAGATTGTCAGACAATACCGCTTTCCCGACCATGCTGGTGAGTCGGTCGAGCTTTTAAAGGAATTCGAGTTTGCCAATTTATCTCTTTCCAAAGGCAGCTTGTCGCCGGAGGAGAGAGAGCAGATTGAATCCCATGTCAGCCATACTTTTGAATTTCTCAGGTTGATCCCGTGGACCAGGAATCTTGCCGCACTGCCAAATATCGCTTTTGCTCACCACGAGAAACTCGACGGCACCGGTTATCCACGTGGTTTGCCGGCGGAGGAAATCCCGGTGCAATCCAGGATAATGACGATCGCAGATATTTATGATGCCTTGACCGCGCCGGACCGGCCCTATAAAAAAGCGCTACCCGTAGAGCGAGCGCTGGATATCCTCGCCGAAGAGGCCAAGGCGGGAAAGATTGATACCGATCTTTACCAAATCTTCATCGACGCCAAGGCCTTTACTTTGATAGAAGTCTGAACCCGGTTTGGAAGCGAGCCAGCACCGATGTATAATTTGTGCCGATTTCAGGTTTGATTTTCCACCCCTTTTTAGCAGGTATCCATGGCTTCACCCAAGACATCTTCCGCCGAGGCGGCATCCGAACGACTGCGCATTGGTGTCGTCGGCACCGGTTATCTCGGCAAGTTTCATGCGCGTATATATTATGATATGCCCGATGTGAATCTCGTCGGTATCGCTGATATTGATGAGGATGCTGCCAGGGCGGTCGCAAAAGATTGTGGTGACTGCCCGACTTACACGGACAGCCGCAAGCTGCTGGACAAGGTCGATGCCGTGAGCATTGTGGTGCCCACCGAGCATCATCTGGAGGTCTCCCGGCCCTTTCTTGAAAAGGGCATACATATGCTACTGGAAAAGCCAGTGGCTCCTGGTTACGAGGACGCTCTGGAGGTTGTTGAGCTGGCTGAAAAAAGCGGCGCCATTCTGCAAATCGGTCATCTCGAACGTTACAACGCCGGCGTCATGGCTCTGGCTGAACGGGTCAAAGCACCACGTTTTATTGAGGTCCACCGCCTCGGTCCATTTGTCGCCCGCGCCACGGATGTTGATGTCGTCACCGACCTGATGATTCATGACATCGATATTGTCATGGCACTGGTGGGCTCGCCCATCAAGAACTTGTCTGCCATGGGCACGCCCGTCATTACCGATCATATTGATATCGCCAACGCGCGCATTGAGTTTGAGAACGGGGCGGTAGCCAATGTCAGTGCAAGCCGTGTATCTAACAAAAAGTTCCGCCGTATACGCGTGTTTGAACGCGAACATTATTATGGTCTGGACTACGCAGATCAGCGCCTCGATATCGTGACCGCACAACGCAAGGATAGCGACCAGAAATGGCCTGAGATTGTCACAAAAAAAGTCGAAATTGAACCGAGGCTTCCGCTCAATGCCGAGCTGGAAGATTTTATTAACAATATTAGAACCGGCAGTACGCCGCTGGTGACCGGGCGCGTCGGCCTTGAGGCCCTGCGTGTTGCGTTGCTGGTTAAGGAGAAGATGGCAGAATGTCTTCCATGATTTCCTCAGTACCTTTTCTTGATCTGACCACCGAATTTGCCGATCTGGAAAGTGAATGGCTCGAATCGATTCGTACTACTGGAAATCGCGGCAGCTTTATACTGGGACCGAATGTACACGCGTTCGAAGATGAGGTTGCAAAATATGTTGGTGTTAAACACGCCATTGGCGTGGCCAACGGTACCGATGCGCTGGTATTGTCGTTACGCGCCCTGGGTATTGGGCCCGGGGATGAGGTTATTACTACACCTTATACTTTTTATGCGACTTCCGAGTCGATCAATCTGGTAGGAGCCACACCGGTATTTGCCGATATCAAGGAAGATAATTTTACGCTTGACCCGGGCAGCGTGCGGGAGAAGCTCAGTAACAAAACGCGGGCCGTCATTCCCGTGCACATTTTTGGTTGCCCGTCTGACATGGACGAGATAATTGCCATCGCGAGAGAGAATGATCTGAAAGTCATTGAAGATGCGGCCCAGGCTTTTGGTGCATCTTTGGGCGACGCAAAAGTTGGAAACTTTGGTGATACCGGCTGCTTCAGTTTCTATCCCACCAAGGTAATGGGCTGTTATGGCGATGGCGGTCTAATTACAACCAATAATGATAAAGTTGCCGAACACATCAGGCGCTTGCGCAATCACGGTGCCATCAAACCCTTTGTCCATACAGAAGTTGGTTACAATAGTCGGCTGGATGAAATTCAGGCGGCGTTGTTACGTCTCAAGCTCAAGAGAATCGACGCGGCCATTGAAAGTCGCCGCGCCGTGGCGGCGGCGTATTCGGAAAGACTGGAAGGCAAGGTGATCGCAGTGCCATTGGCACCTGTCAATGGAGGCCACGTGTATAACCTTTACACGAGCCGGTTCGAAAACCGCGATGTCTTGAGGCAGCGTTTGATAGACAATCAGATTGGACATTCGTTGTGTTACCCGCAGCCATTGCACTTGCAAGAGGTCTATCGCGATCTCAACTACGCTGAAGGTAGCCTGCCGCGGGCCGAAAAGGCTTCGCTGGAGGCGTTATCATTGCCGATTTATCCAGGCATGCCTCCCGCACATATTGATCATGTTTGTGATATTTTATTAAGTAGTTGACATAAACTACTGATATTTATAATAAAAAAAGATCAGCCAAACGAGCCGTAATCGACTACATTTAAACTAAGTGCCGGCAGGTATTGTCGACCCCACCAGCGTGCTTTACAGTCATATCTGCCTGCAGATAGCGCAGTGGGGGTGCTGATGTTATCAGTTCGGATTGAGCAGATTCATCTGTTCACTTGGTCGTGCGCCAGCTTCGCTGCCGCGTTGATAACGCTAACCAGGAAAGGTGAAAATTCCACCATCGTTGGTGCCGGCGTGCATTTACGGAATTCAGCAGAGTCGCCAGGAAGTACAAGCTCTTGCCCCCAAGGTTGTAGTACATGACACCCCCGCATACTTATCGCAATCAGTTGATCCTCTATATTGTATTACTGGAGGTATTTCTGGTTGGCGTTCTGTTTTTTTTCTATACCCAAAGTCGCGATGCTATTCTCGAGGCTGCCAATCGCAATATTGGCTTATTTGTGTCCCAGGTCGATGCCAAAATCAAGCTTGAAGAGCATGGGTTACGGCAGAGTGCTCGTCTTATCAGTGACAACGTCAAATTACGTGAATATATGTTTGGGGTGGTAAACGTCGGTACCGACACCGCCCCGCTAAATGATTTGTTTCAACGGCAGTTTGGGTGGTTGCCATACAACAATGCGGCAATTCTGTTAAAGGATGGACGGGTGTTGATTGGAGGAAATGACAAGCAGCTCTTGTCGGTGACGGGGCAGCACCAGAACGCAGATAGGCCGAGCGAACAATTATATTATTACGCAACAGAAAATAGCATCGAGATGGCCGCCTTTGTACCGGTTTACTACCAGGACCAGTTTATTGGTAGTGTGGTGCTGGCACGTACAATGGATGCCAGCTTGATTGAGGCAGCCAGAAGCGTTGGTTATGGGCAGTTCTTTATTGTCATGAATGGCAAGATTTTGCGCTCATCACTGGACGGAGGCCTGTCTGGTCGCGCGTTTTCCGGTACTGACGGCCAGTTCACTCTGGGTCGCGATCATTATCTGGTGCGGAAAATTACCTACTCCCCTTCACAGAGGGCGTTGCCAGAAATCTGGTTCGGATTTTCCAATCCAGAGCTGACAGGCCGACTGGAAAAGAATCGATCGCAGATGGTTGCGTTGGCGCTGGGCGGCAGTATCGCCATCCTGGTTATCGGCGTTGCCATGATCCGTAATTTCAATCGTCCCATCGGCCGGTTGGTGGATGTGATGTACCACGTTGGCGAGGGCCGCTTTCCCGTAATAGAAAAATCAAATTCCAGCAACGAAATCGGATACCTCATCAGCAAATTTCAGGATATGGTCACGCGACTGAAAGAAAAACAGGATGAAGTGGAACGAGTGCACAACCAATTGGCAGAGCAGGCGACGACGGATGCGCTAACTGGCCTGTACAACCGGCGCTATCTCTATGATCTCTATCCCAAACTGCTATCCGATGCCAATCGGCAGGGAAAGACCATTACCGTCATACTGGCCGATCTTGATCTGTTTAAAAAAATAAACGACAACCATGGGCATGATATTGGTGACAAGGTACTTGCTCACGTGTCAGGTGTTATGCGAGATTGTTGCCGTGTCAGCGATTTTATTTTTCGTATCGGTGGTGAAGAATTCCTGGTGCTAACAACTGGCGGTATTGCGGGTGGTGAAATCCTTGCGGAAAAAATCCGTACCCGCATCGAACAGTCACCGCTGATGCTGGATGGTCTCACACTTCCCATTACCTCAAGTTTCGGTGTCGCACAACGGGAATCTGATGACGGCGATGCGGGCTTGAGTGCCGTATTGGCGCGGGCAGACAAAGCACTTTATGCGGCAAAAAATGCAGGGCGCAACCGGGTATCAGCGCTGGATATCAGTACCATCGGGGCAAACAAGAATCGCGGCTAGAAAGTCGATCTATTCCAGCCCCACATGGCTCTCGGAGCATCAGCAAATTCAATATAAACACGGTCAGCGGGGATTCCCAGATGACTGTCAACGAATTCGCAAAGTACGACAGACAATGATTTTGCTTGATCTTCCGTTAAGCCGATCGACTTCAGCTCCAGATAGGCACAGGGACTATCACTACCGGCAAAGACCATAGGCTGGGTGGGTTCAAACGCCACCATAACATAGCGTTCC
>SDBU01002567.1_pt1 | contig 24014 bp, 24 predicted proteins | sample 2277071 | NCBI WGS metagenome assembly SDBU01 (sample SAMN10397929, study PRJNA504765) | marine sediment metagenome | isolation source: marine sediment core GS08_GC12, 126 cmbsf | place: Arctic Ocean: Gakkel Ridge, Loki's castle | collected 2008
ATTTCTTCTTTAATACTCTTATAGGCTGATTTATTTGGTCGTCTAAAGGTCCAAATGAAAAATGCTTCAAATATGTATATTGTCGTAATAAACATTGTTCTCGCTTTCATCTGAACTAATTCCGGTACTGTTGCCCCAGCAATATAACTTAACGATGGATGAGTATTCCACATATTTAGAGGAACAATGCTATTTAATGGTAAAACTAAGGCTAAACTTATGCCTATTCCCCCTAAAGCTGCCTGAGCTAGTAGTAAGATCCACAGATTTTTATTTAATAACTGTTCTTCATTCCTCGGGGGTTCTTTCATAACATCCTTTGGGTGTGAATCGATAACAAGCGCGATAGATGGTAGCGAATGCAGAATAGCGAATATGTAAATATGTTGCCAATTGTTAGCAAATAACCGAAATCCTATAAATGGTTCGAGGACCTCGAAAGTAAAGTATAAAATTCCTTCCATGATATTTATACAGATAAAGAAGAAAATTATCGTACGTATTTTAGAGAAAATCCCTCTTCCTGTTCTTACTCCTTCTACTATAGATGAAAAATTATCATCAGTGATAACCATATCTGAAGTTTCTTTTGCAAGGTCAGTTCCAGTTATCCCCATTGCTATACCTGCATTTGCTAATTTTAAAGCGGGGGAATCATTGATACCATCACCAGTCATCGCAGTTATTAAGTTTTGATTCTGGTAGGTTTCTACAATAATCTCTTTGTCTGTTGGTTCCACTCGAGCAAACACCGTTGTTTTATTAAATTCTTCTAGCGCGAGATTTTTTACCTGATCCCCAGTCGCTACAAGATCTTGCTCCCTATAAATACTCATTTCAGAGGCAATGGTTTTTGCAGTAGCAGGATGATCCCCGGTTACCATAATCACCCTAATACCACCAGTTTGGCACTCCTCGACGGATTCTCTAACACCTAACCGAGGAGGATCCATTATTGAGACGAACCCTAGAAAAATTAAATTTCGTTCTACATCCTCCCTTTTTGAATCAATACTTATCTTTAACTTATTGTATGCTATAGCTAGTATTCTGTAGCCTTGATTAGCCCGTTTATTGATTATATCCAAAATTAAATTTTTAAAATTCTCATCAAGCTCCTTCATAGTCCCGTTGATTTCTATTTTGGAGCAAATTTCCAACAATCTCTCAGGAGCACCTTTTGAAAAAACAAAACGCTCTTCATCTTCTTCAGATGCCTCGCAAATGGTTGACATTCTCTTAATTTCAGAATTAAAGGAGAATTCTTTTATGATGTGATATTTATTTTTTATATCATAAGGGTATAATCCGGTTTTTTCAGTTAGAACTAATAATGCTGCTTCCGTTGGTGAGCCGAGGGCTCTTCTTATCGCTTTTTCTTTTTTATCTCTTAACCTTATTTTAACATCTTCAAATTCGAGTTTAGCATTATTGTTTAATACAATTGCGTCAAGAAATCTTATGAATGTTTCATTATCAGTTAAGCTAACCTGATTATCTTGGTTAAATATCTGACCGTCCCCTTCATATCCCGATCCAGTAACAGTATATTCATGCTCATTTATCCAAAATTTTTCAACTGTCATCTCATTTTTCGTAATTGTTCCAGTTTTATCAGAAACAATTATTGATACACGCCCGAGTGATTCGATAGCTGACAAGTTTTTTATTACCACTCCCATTTGAGCCATTTTTAACACGCCCGTTATTAGTACTAAAGTAGAGAGTAGAGGTAAGTTGACAGGAACGATATTCATTGCTCGTATAATAGAATCAGATATCGCAGCAATAGAGTTTTCTTGATTAAATTCTAAAGGGCTTAAAGGAGAACTAAGGACGATTAGTTTAAAGATAATAAGTATTATAAGATTAATAATAACTATCGTCCCAAGAATATATCCTAATCTGTTTAATTTGCGAGTTAACGGGATGTCTTCGATACTTCCCATTTCATTTAAAGTCTGGGAAATTTTTCCAATTTCGGTTTCAACGCCAGTGCCAGTTACTAATTCTTTTCCTCTTCCTGTATGTATATAGGTCCCCATAAATACCATGTTACATTGATTCTGTATGCTGATCTTCTTATCGTCTAAATCTAAAGTTCTTTTTTCAACGGGCTCGCTCTCTCCAGTTAGAGCTGCTTCATCTACACTTAAATTCATATGTTCTAGGATTCTCCCATCAGCTGGGACTTTATCTCCTTGTTTTAGTACGACAATATCTCCCGGTACCAATTCCCTTGTTTTTATTTCAAATTCTTTTCCATCTCTAATTACCGTCGTCTTTAAAGCTGAGATTTCTCTTAGTGATTCTAATGCTTTTTGAGCTCTGAACTGCTGAATGATTGCGGTTATGGAGTTTATAATGACAACACTAAAAGTAATAATTTGGGTGTCACCCTCCCCTAAAATTACAACAATAATTCCTGTAATTAGTATTAATAAAATGAGGAAATTTAAGAGAGGAGAAATATAGATCTTCCACAAGCTTTTCTTAATATCTGGAAAGGTATTGTATCCATATTTTTCATATCTATCCTCCATTTCTGATAAACTTAAACCTGTATCCAAATTTGTTTGAAAATAGTCTATCAAATCATTAATCTGCTGGCTATAATATGATTCTTTACTTACAGGCATTATAAACAATTTAAATGAAGTACTAGTTTTTCTTACTCTTTCTTTTTTAAGAATCGAAAGATTAAATGCATAATATTATTGATTTATTTTAAAAATTTTCAACATGTATAATTACCGTTTATTTTGATTTTTTTCTTTGGCTATTATCAATCTTAGTGAAATCATAAAGTTTGACTATTTTAGGGGGTCTCCCACCATAGTGACTGGGTAGGTATAAATACTTCTTATTCTATTATTTTATATAAAAAAAAGATACTTACACTGAAAATCATGAAAAAACTTAAAAAATCTGATCTGTTTCTCATAATCTTTTTTGTAATTATCGTGGTAGTGACAATTATTAGCTTTGTATATAGGGATGTGGGAGCGTTACTCGATGTTAGTAATTGGTTTGATGTAGATGCTTTAGGAACGGCCAATTATTGGACGGCTATAGGCATTGTATCAATCCTCTGCTTTATAGGAGCCATAATTCCCATTCCGGTTCCATATATGATTCCCGTTGCTTTGTTTTCCGGTGCATGGGTCGCAGGAAACGTAAATGCTTCGGGTATTCTCATTACGGGCATTATTTTTTTTTCAGCAATTTCAAATACGATTGGAGATCTTTTAGATTACTACATTGGAAGAGGGGCAGAGCATGTTCTAAGTCAGGATGATCAAGAACTACAAAATCGATGGGCAAAGATTATTCTAAAAAAACCAAAATTAATCCCAGGTGTGATCCTAATTTTTGGAATATCACCACTCCCGGAATCTCTGCTCATGGTGCCATTAGGAATGGTAAAATACGATGTAAAAAAGACGTTTATTTGGATGTTTCTTGGAAAGATAATAATGATGCTTGTAATGGCATTATTAGGAATCTTTGCCCAACAATCCCTTGGATTATTTAGTGGTGAAGGTATCACGGGATTGATTATAGGAATTGCGTCCCTTTATATAATGTATTTTATGATTGTATTCTTTTTCAAATTCAAACCAAAAGAAGATAAATAACGTGTAATTGATATTTAAATGTATAGAGGTTCTTGTTCTGTAAAATAATTGGATAGAAGGGTTCCACTTTTTTTAATTTTTATCCCAAATTTAATGAAAATTGGGATGGAAAGGTAAATTCAGAGTCTGATTTCAATGAAAATTCCTTTGAAAAAACAAAACGGAATATATAGGTGAGGAAATTTTAAGAATTGGGTGAAAATACAGCTTAAGAGTAGTAAATTTTAATGATTTGTGATTTCCAGAAAATAATTTTTATTTTAAAGATGCAAGACTAAATTCTTGAGGTTTTCCTAATATCCCTTTTAGTTTATTATACTTTTTCCTGATTGTAGTACTCGAAAATTTACTATAGGTTTCTATGATACTTTGAGTAAATATTTTTCTATCTCTCAAGGTTTGTCCAACAAAATAAATTAAGCCCGCAGTAAACGCTTTATAATTAACATTCTGGATATATTCGTAGGGAATTTGTTTTAATATCCCATTTGCTAATAATTGCATTTCAATTTTCATTTTTTCAAATTCTGAATTATCCGATAAAAATTCTTTAACGACCTCATATGGAATACTATTCAAATCTTTTCGAAAAACTATCTTAATTTTATCCTTTATTTCCTTCTCTAAGTTTATTAATTTTCTTTTTGGAATATAGATTTTTTCAGTCCTTATCACTTTTTCCATAGCACTTCCTAGCATTTTTTTATTGATTTTATGCCCTAAATCTTGGGAAACTTTAATAAATTGCTCAATCCGGACGTTGGTTGTATCTTTTATTTCAAGCCATATAATAGCAAGAAATATTATAACCATATTTTGATAACTCCGTCTGTGATATTTATTATACTTTAAGTAACGGTCTCTAATTTCTTGATATTTAACACTATCGATATTTAACCCGATTCCATGACTTTTTAAAAGATCTATTGTTTTTTTTTGAGCTGAAAAATCCGATTTATAATCACGAAACCATTTTTCAAGTGTTTTTATCCGTTCATATTTTTCCTTTACAATTGGATCTTGTAAGGCTTTTGAGTTACTCACTCTTATCTTTCTTTCGTAATCTCTCTGAGAATCTGTATAGAATTCGCCAAAAGATTTTGATTCCTTAGAGACAAGTCTTTCTTCTAAAATTAAACCACAATCTTGGCAAACTAAGTCTCCACCATCTTGACTGACTCTATTATGAGGACATTCTGGTAATCCTAAACCTGGATCGCGATTATTTTTCAATGATAATCATATGCCTAAATTTGATATTAATAAAATCATGCCCATTGGAAAAACAATAATATTAAAAATTTTTCTAACTTTCCAAAACAATAATAAGTAAAAATATAATGGAATAAAAAACTTATCACTAATTTAATAGGATTGGATCTTTATGGAGCATCTGAAAGTTTTAAAATTTCTTAAAATTATGGGAGTCATTTTTATTAGCCTTACGCTAGTTGAAATATTAGTCGTTATATTAATGAATTTCACCGAGTTTGATATTAATGGGAGTCCAACCCTTTTAGCAGAGTTTATTTATGGTTCAAGCCTAATTTCGTTAACTGGAACAATACTCTGGCTATTTTTAACTATTTCTGTTATCTGTTTTTTCATACTAGGAATTTTTCTTTTCTCAATTGGAAATAAAAACAAAATTGAATCGGCTTCTTTAGCTAAATTTATAATGATAATAGGGATGGTGATTTTAATTGGGGCGTTAGTTAAAATGAATTATTTAGTTCTCTTAGGGAAAACGAATATTGCTACGACTCCTACACCAATCCGTTTCCAAGCCGCGCTCTATGATTTTAATATTACCACGATTATACCCGCGATATTTTGGACTTATTTCATTTCAGCTAACTGTGCATATATTATTTTAGGAATAGTTATCGCTGCAATTGGTATCAAATGGAATTTATTAATTGAGCAGTCAGAAACGAAAAAAGAATAAAAAGAAAAAGAATTTTTTCTCCCGTTTCTCTTCGATTTTTAATGACTAATACAAATTAATTGGTTTATAATTTCTGATAAACAAATAAGGTTCTATGACCAATTAGAAGGAAATTCTTCTTAGACCATTTTTCAGCTCTTTTATATCTTTGTTCGTAAGTATTATGGTACGGGATAATGATTTTATGTCTTATTTGATCGCGAAAATAACAGAGGTCACATTGAGGAGTAGAGTAAAGCAAATTAAGAGCAAACTTATGTAGTTTGGCAGAGTAGATAAGACTTCAGAGGTAATTAAGCAGATAGAACGAAATTCCCTTTTTTTTATTTAATCAAATTCAAATTGAGAGAACAAATTTAAACGACTTTTCCAAGAAGTAATTCCAAACTCAGCCTTCCCATTTCCTAAGTAGGCTTTGGGTAAAATTCTCTTAAAAATTAAAACATGAATTCCTCAACTAATAATATGTTCTATCCCATATGTTCTGCATTTAAAAATTAATGAGCACCATGAATTTAAATATAAGACCTTATTAATTTATCATAAGAATATATTGGATGTAAAAGAGAAATTAAGCTAATGGACGAGTTTACGGTTAACAAATATATTTCACTAAAATTAGAGAAAGCCAAAATTGGTCCACGATATAAAACAAATATTTACGTCAAAGGAGAGAAATTCCTGCAATGTAAATTCCTATTACTTGAAATCCCTACTAACCATACAGAATCCTTTGACCACATAGATTCGATTGATGAAGCTGCTGAATTACTAGATAATTCCGAAGAATTCGGTACAGACTTTCCTCCAGAAACGGGATTTTGGGGCCATTGCTCCAATTTACAGGTGTGGGCAGAAAACAATTATGATACCCGTCTCTTACGCTCAAATTTAGCCTTCCCTCTCCTCAAAAAATTAGTCGACGCTGGTGATCCTTTAGCAAGGAAAGTTTTTAAAGAGGAAATCATGCGAAGGCTAAACTCGGGTCATTTAAATGTCGCGAGGTATTTATTTGCAGAAGGATTTGTAAACTATTTAAGCCCAGATGATTTGTGGATGAGCTTATTGGAACCAGAAGAAGCAGCAATAATTGTAGAGCTCGAAATCATTGTAGAATCACGATTTGAAGTTGGGGACTTGCTTGAACTGAAGTCCAGAAGTGCAGAGGGAGGGATTTCCGCAATTACTATTAAAAATAGAAGAGTTATCAGTTTATATATGTCAGGGCAACTCCTCAGAGAGCTCCCCCTTATAATAACAAAGTTAAAGGCTCTTAAGCATCTCTGTATCAATGATAATTATTTTGAAACACTTCCTGTATGGCTTGGAAGCCTCGAACATCTTGAATCACTTAATATAAGCTCATGCGAATTAGAATCACTTCCTACTTTGATAGGCCAGTTAAGCTCTCTTAGAAAATTAAATTTGTTCAATAATTACTTAATTAAGATACCAGAGTCAATAGGAAATCTAACCAATCTGATTGTATTAAATTGTGACCTTTGTAGATTGAGATCTCTCCCAGAATCAATTGGTAACCTAATATCGTTGAAATCTTTAGATTTAGCAAGCAATCCAATAAATAAATTGCCATCTTCCATTAAAAACTTAATAAATTTGGAAATAATCGATATATCTTCTAATCGATTCATAAATTTTCCAGAAATATTACTTAGCCTTCCTAAGATAAAAAAGATAAGAATTCATGAAAGCATGCTTGAAACCCTGAATGAGGAACAATTAAAAGAATTAGAGAAGAAAAAAATTTATGTTGGATTAAAACCTTAAATATTGCATCAATAAATCTGTATAATCATCATTAACGTTAAATAAATACTTTAAATAATTATTAAAATCAGCATTTCCTCCAAGCGGTCTGTAAGACATCCCCAAGCTATAGAACCAGTTAAGGGATTTCATCTTAATATCTTTTGCTTGTGTCTTAAGATTCATCTGATAATTGAATAGCCTACGAGTATTTCTTCCTGTGTCATAGAAGGCAGTAGTTCCAGAACCAGAATGGATTTGATTTGGACTCAAATCAATGCTTTTTCTTTTTTCTTTCCGATCTATATTCTCTTATGCTAGGTTTGTATAACTTCTTATTTAATTTCATGCTGATAATTAATTTTTAAAATATTGAACGTCTATAGTAGAACAAGCGTTAAAATCAGGTATTATAAAAAATTAAAAGAAAAAAATAAATGTTTTTTTATATTGCTTGGTTATCTCTGAAGTTTTATCTCCTCTGCCAGATTACATAAGCTTGTTCTTTATCTGCTTGGCTCTTGATCTTAATGTTACCTCTGTTATTTTTGCTATGTCGGCTACGTCTGATTGAGTCTTCCTGATACTAGCATCTTTAGCAGCTATGTATACACAAGCCGCTGCTAAACCTTTAGGATCTTTACCAGTTCTTTTCAATCCGTTCTTTGAAGCATTTTTTAACATATTAATTGCGTGTTTTTGTATTTTTATCGGTAATTCCAATTCATTTCCAAATCGAAAAACTAAACACTCTGCTGTGATTGGTTGATATCTAAGATTTAATTCAGGTAAAACTTCTCGAATTATCATAGCGAGGCTTCTATGGACAGTTCTCCTCGGCGTTAAGGAAGATTCACATACTTCATCTAATAGCCTAGGGAAATCATGAACACGTATTGCAGCATATAAGGAACCTGAAATAAATCCATTGATAGACCGGCCCATTGTTAATTTTTTCTTGGCAACGATACTATATATTTTCCAAGCCGTCTCTGCTATATGTTCTGGGATGTTTAGTTTAGATGTAAGCATTTTTAATTTAGGTTTAGCTTCCCAAAAATTTCTCTCAATGCTGGAGATTAATGAATTTTGAATTTTTGATAGTCGAGAAAATAGTGCTTGTTTGTTTGCCTCAATAGATTTTCCTTTACTGTCTGTCTTCGTGTTCGGGAGCATTGTTCTGGGTCCAAAGTCCCTCCAACGAGGTTCAGTCCTTCGCCGGCTCTGTATTTCCTCAACAGTATATGCCCTCCGTTCATTTCCTACAAAAGTTCTTTCAAAAATTAACCCACAATTTAAACATACTTTATTACCATCTCTAGGTTCAACAATCGGATTATTACAACAAGTTGTTTGAGGAGGACTGTTTTCATCAATTTTGTTATTTTTTAAAAAAGTTTTGATACGATATTGCTCATTCATATTTGCTTTACTCACAAATTAAATACCAAAAGAATACGATAGGGATTAAATAAAACACATTAAATTCGTCATAAAATAATGTGGATGTAAAAAAAATAAGCAAGTTGAATATTTAAATCTATGCTTGAGAAATGAATTTTTTTTTACAAAATTGCCAAATTAAAGAAGATAGATAGAATGTGAACAATATCCCTTTTAAACCATAGTAAAAAAACTACCTAAAAAAAGCAAAAATAATAAAATAATTTCAATAATATTTATTTGATAAAAAAAATAAAATATTTTTTACCCATCTAGCTTTCTCTCCCTCTCCCTAGGCGTTCTTCGGATTTTTGTATGTCTTCGGGGGTAAGCTTTAAAAATCTTTCATAGTCTTTATCTGCCCGTATATGTTTTGTTCGAAATTCTAAATCAAATGCTTCTTTATCTTTCCTATACACTTCGAGAACCGAGGTCCAGAAACTAATCTTTTCATCTCTTAACGCTTTTAAAGTGTCTCCGACACAATTAAGAACGGACTCGAGATCTCCTTTATAACCAATGTCGAACTCTAAGGGAGTTAATTCGTCTTTTCTTCTCTCAGCCAAACTTTTTGGAACATAAAAACGATACTCCTTTAAATCTCGAATAAAATCCTCAATCCCACTCCCAAGACTACCATGTTCATCGAGATTCTCGAGGTTAAAATTTGGGTATAAAACCCCAGAAACATTTTTAAATTCTTCATTAATATCCTCAGCATAATTATCTTTGAGACTTTCACCTGCGAATAAAGTAAACAATGAAAAAAGGACTGTTCGGCTAAGCTCAGATACATCGGATGTATCCCCGAACCTCTCATTAATAGGTAAATCATCGTGATTGCTAACGCGAATTGAAATATTGTAAGCTCTATCAGTAAAGTTATTCTTAGAATCTTCTTTTTGGCTCATTTTCAAATTCACACAAAAAAAAATTGGTTATTTTACTTTAAGATATAATCCACATATTTAAGCTTAAGGGGTTTGAAGCTTTTGTAACCAATTATCTAAATAATTTAAAGAACGTCGTTCTCGTAGGAAATCCGCTTGGCGGTGAGGGGTAAAACGATTCCAATGGTTTGTTGCTTCCTTATAATTACCTGCTCTAAACTGCTCCCACATATATACAAATCTGTCTTCATGAACTTTCCAATCTAATCCTTCCACTTCCTTATTTTCTTTATTCCCTTTCACAGCAGCGAAACAACTGAAACGGTTTTCGTAATCCAGTCCATAAAGAATTTTCCCAGTAATAGGGTCATGCATGATGTGATGAACCCACGCTTCATCATACGAAATTTTCCCTCCCGTTAACCAACTACGTCCACCGGAAATCCCCCAAACAACAGTTTTTGCCATAAATCTTTCTTCTGGTCTTAAAATTAATTTATATGAAACTCTATTTCCGGAGAGGAGATTTAGCTTCTTGATATAAAAACCAAAATCAAGATATTCTAAGCCTCTAGTATCTAAGAACAAGGATGTCTAGAAGTGAAAGCTAAGAAGGTTAATAATTTAAGAGAGGCACTTCAGAAACAAAAGGAGAAAACGGATAAAATAAAAAGTGAACTTGAATTTAATGACTCTCAAAATGTCTTGAAAATTGGAGATCTTAATGAGTTATTAAAACATATTCGGCATCTTATTGATGAATTATAATTGATTCCAAAAAAGTAATTATGACCATCATCTTGAAATCGAATTTTAGCTGCTAAAAATTTTTCAGGACCAGGATAAAAAAATACAATTAGAAATTAAGTAATTCTACAGGATAACTTTGAATTTGAGAAAGTGATTGATAAAAGTATAATAGTTTTTATCAAAAATAATACTCGACAATATTAATAAATCAGTGAAAGTTAAATAAATTAAATTTCATATTATAATATTAATTTTATGAGCGACAAAAATTTAGATTTAGGGATTAAGATATTACAGCAAGATATTAATGTGTGTGTAGATTTATTTGATAAAAACAATTTTCGACTTATTAATATTATAGCTAACCGGTATTTAGAAAACTGTCTTATATTTAATGAATACCAATTATATCTTCCAGGAGTCTTTATTAAAGATATGGTTAACGATTATCTTGGTGTTATTAATAATCCTGATAAATCTAAAAGAATAAATTCTGCAAAAGTGGTTGGGGAGAAACTACTCTCAAAAATTCAAGATTTTTTTAAAGATCTAAATGAAGAAATTCTTTGGAATGATTTCCATAAATATAATCTTAGTATTAATGAATTTTTAAGAGATGATAAAGATACGCATTACCTTAAAAATCCTCAGTTTTCTTCTAAATCATTTAAATTTTTGTTAAACTATGTTGAAAATCATGAGAATTACTTATATATGATTAATAACAAGTTTCTCGAAGGTATTCTTAGCATTATGGTAAGAGTTATACGAAATCACTATTTTAATCTTCATGAATTAATGATTTATATCTACATTAAATATCTTGGTTATTTATACCAATATTATTATTATGAAAATTTTAGTAATAAACAATTAAATATGGAAAAAATAAAAGAAGATTTATCAAATTATCTTAAATACATTAATTCTTTAAAAGAAAAGAAAGATATTGACATTCCTGATTTTAACAAAAACCTGTGGAATATCGTAAAGAAGTGGAGAGAAATGTATATTTTCTATAAAGGTCTTCCAATAGAAAGAGATGTATTTATTCCTTTAGGATTAAAACAAACTAAAATTAATGAAGAAAAATAATAGTTCAAATTAAAAATATGAGTAATGAGATAAGTTATCAAGGTACTTACATAGGTGAAACAGTTAAAGAAAGGTTATTAAATAATTCATCTATATATGAAAATTATGATCTCCCTGCAAACAGCTCTATAAATGTTTCAATATTAGAAGAAGATTATTCTTCATCTCAAAAACTCTTATATGGCGAATCTGATGAATTTCCTAAGAATGATATCACTGTAATTTTAAAATTTACGCCCAAAATCTCCTTTGATAAGGATATAAAAGAGGAAATGTTTGAAAGTGCTTCATTTTGGAAATTTATTAGTGAAATAGAAAATCGGATTTTTTCATTTAAAGAAGAGCATAAATTATCTCTTAGTGCTAAAGTACTTTTTCAGCAAGATTGGGAAATTGAGAGTTTAAGAAATATTATTCTTCTCATCAGGTTTGACAATATTCCTTTTAAAGAGGAGCTAAAGCTATGGAAAATGCTTACTTTTTTTGTAAGAGAAGGATTAAAAATATCAGAAGATAATATCTATTCTAAAGAATTAGTTAAAGATTTTATTAATTATAACAATACATTTTACATTAAACTTGATTTAACATAGGTGAAATCCTTGAATAATAGTTTTAATCCTTCTGAATTCTTAAATATTGCAAGGCAATTATTGCTTATCAATGATTTGGATGAAAAAGGAAAATTTAGGACTTCAATAGGAAGAGCTTATTATTCTGCTTTTCTATCAACCCGAACAAGATTAGAGAGAGGGGGAAAAAGATTTGGTAGTGAGGGTCAACATAAGAAGGTTAGAGATCTTTTAAAATCTATTAATATGCATCACATGGCTGATCAATTATTAGAATTATTTGATTATAGAAGAGATGCCGATTATTATCTGAGTGATTCAATAAACAGAACAATGAATGCCGTGCTCTGTAATAAATGTATTTTAATAGCAGAAAAAGTAATTGAAGAAATAGAAGATATAGCAATTAAATAAATAGTATTAAGGAAGTGAATGATATTGGTATGCCCTGCTTGTGATTATGAACCAAAAGAAAATGACGATTATTAGATCGAGATCGAAGGGACTTCTTTATCTATGAGAATCGGTCAAAATTCTGTTAGGAGTGTCAATATAGTTGGATGTCCGAAGTGTAAAAATATTTTTATGGAATGATTTTCTTATTTTCTTAATGTATTTTTATAACAATCGAGAATTCAGTTTCTAAAAATTTTTTTTCTCTTTAATCTAAATATTTAATTATTTTAATTCTAGCTTTTAGATAAGTTAAAATTCCCTGATTCATAATGTGAAATTTTTTATAGCTATAACCACAATTATATTCATTATTACTTATCCCATCTATACCAATTTCATAGATATCGAATAATTTAAACATGGAATAAGAAGGATCAACTAACTCACATCTTACTTGGTTTAAAACTTTCAAATCAAATCGCTTTAATTCAGAAATCATTCAAAAACAATAAAATAATTTCAATAATTTTTATATGATAAAAGAAATGATAAGAGAAACTAATTAATAATAAAATATTTGAAAATATCATAGAGTAATTATGAGAATAGCAAGAATTAATCTAAATACTAAGATAATTAAATTTGAACAAATATCGCGAGATTCAAAATATTTTTTGTTAGGTGGGCGTGGGTTGAGTTCACAGATCATCCATGATGAAATCCCTCCGCTATGTGATCCGTTAGGTGAAGAAAACAAGTTAATAATTGCTACCGGCTTGCTAACAGGTAGTCCTTTTCCTTGTTCTGGTCGCACATCTGTAGGTGCAAAAAGTCCTTTAACTAAAGGTATTAAAGAGGCTAATGTAGGTGGACGCCCAGCAATAATGTTAGCCTTTCATGGCATAAGGGCTTTAGTTTTGGAAGGGAAATCATCAACTCTAAAGATTGCTTTAGTTGATGATTATGGTATTTCTTTTAAAGAATGTAAAGAATATAGTGGGCTTGGAAATTATGAACTCCATTCAAAATTAAAAGAAAAGTATGGGGAGAAGATTGGTATATTTTCAATCGGTCCTGCAGGGGAATATTTAATGAAGGCATCTACAATAGCAGCTAATGATATTCAAGGATATCCAAGTCGTCATGCAGCTCGTGGGGGTTTGGGAGCAGTAATGGGATCTAAAAAGATTAAAGCTATTATAATTTTCCCTCCTAGAAGTTCCAAAGTTCAAATAAAGAATATTAAGAAATTCAGACACATTTCAAAGCCGTTTGCTATGGAGCTTGCTGAGCAAAAAAAAAACTTTTCACTTTATGGGACACCCAATTTGGTGAGAGCGAATAATGTGTATGGAGGTTTGCCAACTAAAAATTTCAGGAGGGGTTCATTTGAAAAAGCAATGAATATCTCAGGAGAAAAACTTCATGAGCTTGTTATCGCTCGAAATGGAAAAAAAGGGATACCTTGTAGTCCCACATGTGTGATTAAATGCTCAAATATTATAGTTGATAAAAAAGGAAACCACATAACTTCTAGCCTTGAATATGAAACAATTTTCGCAAATGGTTCTAATTTATTAATTGATAATCTTGACGATATAGCAACAATTGATCACTTGTGTGATGATGCTGGTATCGACACAATTGAATTTGGGGTGACCATGGGGGCTGCAATGGATGCTGGTAAATTACAATGGGGGGATGCTCAGAAAGTGTTTGAAATTTTAGGAGAGATTACGCAAGGATCTAATGTCGGACAACTTTATGGGAATGGAGTTTGTCATTTTGGTAAAGAGACAAATTTTGATAGAATTCCCCATATTAAAGGTCAAGGAATTTCTGGTTATGAACCAAGAGTTTTTAAAGCAATGGGTATAACTTACGCCACATCTCCCATGGGTGCGGATCATACTGCTGGTGCTGCGATAGCAGGACGAGTAGCAAACCAAAAAAGAGATTATGGTGAACTTACTGAAAAAGAGGGAAAATTTGATTTATCATACGAATTACAGTTATATACTACAGTATTAGATACTATAGGATGTTGTTATTTTATAGGTCCAAGTTGGGAGAATATGGAAATAGTAGCTGGATCTCTCAATGCGATGTACGGAATTAATTTAACCAGAGATGATGTTATTAACATTGGTAAAGACGTAATTAAAAAAGAGCTCAAGTTCAACGAAAAAGCAGGAATAACACAGGATATGAATGATTTTCCCGCATTTTTTAGAGAAGAACCATCTGAACCAACAAAATTAAAAATATCTTATACAAAGGAAGAGTTAAGAGCTTTTTGGGAAAGGTTAAATCATTAAAGCAGAAAAAATCTTTTTTTTAATGATATTTAGTCTATTTTAACAAATTTTTTTTACTTATAATTAAATAACAAAAATATTGTTAATAATAATAATAAAAAATTATGATATACGTCATTTTTAATAACTTTTGAGGTGGAATTAATTTTGAGTGTAAATGATATCTTAAGTTTTGGATTAGCTGGTGCAGGGGCAGCAGCTGGGATATATGGTGCGATTCGTGCTTGGTTGTCTAATAGGAAGATGAAACAAATTGAGGAAGAGAGCTTGTCATCAAAACTAAGCTTAAATTTCACTTATGATTTGATAAAATCTGGTGAGATTAATATGTGTCGAGGTGTAATCGGGTGGACTAATTTAGGTTTGACAAATATAAAAATTATAAAATTAAACATTGACATCCGTGATCGTGAAGATGAATTACGTGAGAGTTTTTTACCTCCAGATGGTAATTTAAAATCCGAATATATTCCTTTTGTCAAAAAAGTCGAGCATCTGGAGATTGAAGCCTTGAATAACCATAAATTAGTTAATTTTTCTAATGATTTTGATAAAGGAGAAGTGAAGATCTTTCAAGATGATCCAATTTATGGTTTAGCAATATCTGCAAGAGATAAAAGAAAAATGAAAGATAAAGGGGAAGAAGTTGATTCAGATGTATTAGAAATTAAGAAAAATATCTCGAAATATATTGATGCAAAGATAAATAAATTGATTGAAATTTTCTCAAATAAAGATATGGAAGGGTTTAAAAAGCAACTAATTAAATTTTTGTTTACTGAAACTTTGGTCAAGGAACTACGAGGTATTCAGTTGTTTCCTCAAGAGAAAAAAGAGCAAGAATTCTATGTAAAATATCAAGGTGAGGGAATTGTTTATTTAAATGCAGAAATTGCTACTATTCGTCTACAATTAAAAAATATTGCTGCTATGGAAGAATATAAATCATTAGGAGATAAACTTCTTGATTTAAAGGAGTTATCAAATCCCATTATTACGAAGTTCAGAAAGCTTTTAACTATTATAGTTTCCCCGACATCGCTAGAAATTCATAAGCATAAATCAAATTATTTGCTTTATCTTAATTAATTTTATTTATTTATCTAAAGTCTCATTTGTAATTTGGCTAAGTTTTTTAGCAAGTTGCTCGTTAGCGTCCCCACAAACACGCAAAATGATTCTTGCTTGTTCAGCATAGGATCTCTGTTTTTCATTGCTCCAAACACCTTTCATATCCATAAGATTATCTATTCGGTCAGCTAATTTAATTATTTTTGCTTCTTTTGAACTTTTTACAAATCCTTCTAACCATTCATCTTTTTTACGCCCTTTAGTACCTTCTGGTTTCGATAGTTCAACAACAATTTGCCCTACTTTCTTACCGTAATTATTTTCAATTTCATTTAATTTTATATCAGTATCTTCGATAAGATCATGAAACAGAGCTGCAATCATTAAATCTTCATGATCGAATTCATTAAAACCCGCTGCGTGTAAAATCATTGTAATTCGAATTGGATGAATAACATAAGGGATATCTTTTTCTTTTCGTTTTAAACCGCCATATTTAATAAATGCAAATGAGATTGCATTCCAGTAGTTTGAAAAATTTTTCATATTTTATTCACATTTTCTTTATCATTTATATGTTCTTCACAAGTTTTACTTATTGTATTCAACATTGAAAAATTAAAATACTTGAAAGATTAATAAATTAATAGAGAAATAAAGAAGATATTTCACATTAATGAGGAATAATAATGAGCGATAAGAATCCCTGCGAAATATTTTGTGATCCTAAGAATCTTGCAGGCGTTTTTGAACTCATAACTAAGATTAATAGAAGATATGAAAAATTACAACGTAAAAACATCCAAGACTTAAATTTGACCCTCTCCCAACACATGATTTTAAGACAATTATGGGAATCTGACGGAAGACAATTTAAAGATTTAGCTGAATGTTGTGAATGTACAAGACCGACGATCACTGGTGTTATTGACACGATGGAGAGTAATTTATTAGTAACAAGAGAAAAAAATCCAAAGGATAGAAGAAGTCTTCTTGTAAAATTAACCGATAAAGGAAAGAATTTAAAAAATGATGCGCCTCAATTAGAAACAATGGTTAATGGGTGTTGTTCAGGAATTAATCAAGAAGAAATTGAAACCTTAGGTCATTTACTTCAAAAACTACTTGATTCTATAAATTGTTAATTATGAATCATATTTATTCAAGACTATGGCTTTAAGAGTTTAAGAATTATAGAGAGCAATCAATAGTTTACTCAAAGTCTTTTTTTATTTTTATATATATTTCAAAATTCCTTTTTTCATCATTAGGCGTTCGCTGACCAAGATACACATTACTCCAATAATCATAAGAAAAAGTGGTAGAATACCTACAAATAGCCTACTATAAATTGGTGATAACCCAATTCTTAGCAATAATGAAATTAGAACATAAATCAAGAAACCACCTGCAAAAATAATCTTCTTTTTTTTATAGAGCGAGAGGGAAAAATGCCAACTGATAATTGCTATAATATTAGAAACTGAGATTAAAAGAAATATAACTAAGATGTGGCTCTGAATGAAAATTGATCCAAATATGAGTAAAAGAAGACAAATACTCGATACAACTATTGAATTCAATAGAATATGTCTCCTGGTAAAGGCTAAATCTAATTTTATGCTGAAACTAAACAGAAACAATATTACTACTATTAATAATAACGTTATATTTGAAAAGATGTTTTCTAACAAAAATAAATCAATAATTATAGTAAAAATCACACCCAAAAGAAAAATAATTGCTCCTGTGAAACGTATGATAATTTGACGCTTAGCAATAATTCCCATATATTTTCCAATTTATGAAATTTTAAAAGTTTATTTTAATAATACAATTATATTTATTATCTCTTTCATTGCGATGATTTAATAGAGATTTAGGAGAAGATTTAAACTTGAGAATTGGTGCTCACATGAGTATATCTGGTGGCAAATATAAAGCTCTTGAAAGAGGTATAGAATTAGAATGTGAGACAATTCAAATTTTTATTAGAAATGTTCGCGGTTGGAATTCTGGACCTCTAAAACAAAAAGAAATTGATGAGTTCATAAGGAAAAAAGAAGAATTAAGGAGTAAAATTTGGCCCGTCGTTTCTCATAACTCTTATTTGGTAAATTTAGCAAGTTTAGATAAGGAGAAATTAGAAAAATCCTACAATGCTATGCTTGATGAGCTTACCAAGGTTGATCAGTTAAAAATAGAATATGAAAATATGCACCTTGGTGTTATTCCAATCAGTGATAAAGAAGAGATCACTAAAATTGAAGCATTAACTCAAATTGCTGTCCAATTGAATAAATTAATGAGCGCAACAAAAAAATCCAGGGTTAAAATTCTATTAGAAACAACAGCAGGTCAAGGAAAAGGCTTAGGTAATAAGTTTCATCATTTTAAGACTTTAATTGACAAAATTGAAGATAAAAAGAGGATTGGTATTTGTTTTGATACTGCCCATTCCTTTGCAGCAGGATATGATTTTACAACGAAAAAAAAATATGAAGAAATGTGGGATGAGTTTGATGATGTAATTGGTTTAAAATATCTATTTGCTTTTCATTTAAATGATACTGATAAGGATTGTGGGTCTAGAGTGGATAGGCATACCCATATCGGTCAAGGAAAATTAGGAAAAAAACCATTTAGTTTCTTGTTGAATGACGAGAGATTTAAAAATCATCCTGGAATTTTGGAAACTCCAAAGGGAAAAGATTTTCAAGATGATATAATGAATTTAGCTATGTTAAGATCTTTAATCAATTAAACCAATTTTCAATGTCAAACCAGAAGGGATTTTTATCACCTACTAGCACTATTCAGGTTTTTTTCTTTGTTCCCACGCTTAATTCTAAAGAATATTTCATTAATATTATTTCTAATTCCTAAGAAAAATATAAAAAAAAAGTTAATATTTGATTAAGTGGTAGCTCCACCTACTATTCCCAATATACCTCCTCCAATTGCTAAATAGGAACCAATTCCAATACCCCAATCCGCCACTCCAAAAATGCTACCAAACAAAAGGTTCACATCACCCATAAGAGGAACTATGGTGTCTCCGAAAATGCCTAATTTAGCTATTAAGGCAACCAAAAGTAGGATAGGGCCAGCTAATAAAATGATACCTCCCAGAATCCCAACAGTTTTACTTCCTGCTGCACCACCTATAAAAGTTATTACTCCACCACCTATAGTTAGCACACCTACGATCAACAAAATAAGATCTCCAGCATATTCAATTGGAAATGGAGTGGCGAGCCACTCTCCTGACCATGCTCCAAAACCTCCAAGATATACTTTCAACGGCACCAGCGGTGCATTAAGATTCCATAGATTAAGTATATCAGGGGCAATATAATATAGAACCACACTAAGCACTCCTAATAAACCACCAATTATAGCAAAAACTTTACCTGCTCCCATTAATATAACCTTTTAATTATTTTATTGTGTTTTATATTTTTGATAAGTTTTACAATTTTAGGTAAAATGTTATCTAATTATTAAAAAAGGTTTCTATAATATAATAGAAGATTTTGATATTCTTCTACTTAGATTCGAATTAACAATTCAGAGAGAGAGAGAAGCCTTTTTCCAAAATGAAAAGATTTTCAAGGTGAAATAAAGAATTTAATGATTCTAAGATCTTTTACAAATTAAATTTTCTGGATCGTCATACTCATATAGGAAAAGGGAAAATTGGTAAAATTCCTTTTAGCTACCTTATAAATGAATCAAGATTTAAAGATATTCCGGGAATTCTTGAAACTCCAAAAGGAGAGGATTCTACACTTGACATATTGAACATAAAAACTTTGAAAAGCCTGAGAAAGAAATGAAAGGGATCTGTTTACACCATACTCTAGTGGACTAAATTCATAAAGATTTGTTTCATTCCGGTTCAAACCAGACTGGACTTTTATCTTCTACCAGACCATTATAATTAACAAATAGTTCTTCTCCTTTTTTGATATCTCTTAACGCTTTATATTCAATGCAATTATCATCGTAATAATATATATATATAACGTTTGGATCGTAAGAGTGATTTATAAATTGACTTACACTTAAGGAAATGGCATTTGTAAATTCTGGCTTGTGCTTCGGATTCTCCCAAACGTAACAATAACTGTCCAACACGGTCTTTCTTATTTTTTTATAATCGTTATTTGGTAAAGGGATAACATGAGCAACATCAACAATAGTATCCTTTTTAATAAATTCTTGCGCAAATACGCCTTTTCCTTTTCGGGGAGAAATAAATTTCACTTCTAATAAGTTATCCAAAATATTCACCAGAAAATGCATTCGTTAAAAACAGGTTGTTTAGTAATATAAATTGGAATCTTCATCAGCTAGGTTATTAATCTTTAAATTGTTCAGGATTCACACATTTTCTCCATTGCATTACAGTTTCTAAGGGACCTAAACTTATCAAGAGATCACCCACTTCAAAAATGAAACTAGTTTTAAAACTATAAATCCACTTGTTTTTCCTCTTTAAAGCAATAATATGGAATCCTCTTTTATACTGTGAATCTTGTAGCTCATTATAGGTCTTACCTTTAAAAAAAGAATCTTGGGAGAGAGTTTCCCTTACTACTATTTCGGAGGTTTCACGGATAGCTTTTTGTAAAATAGGATGTGGTTTAAAACCTTTAATGATATTTTCTGCAATGTGAGCAGCAGCATCAGCAATTAATTCACAAGAAAAGATAATTCTCATAAGCCCCGTCAAGTCTCTTGGTGTCTCTACAAGTTTTGCTAAATCCAGAAGATCTTTTTCAACAGCAAGGTTCAAACCATCCATTAATTCTTCCATCTCTAAAACATCTTCAGCAACTTCTTCATTTTTGAAAAATAGTGCCGCTAATGCTAATTCAATCATTGTTTCTGATATGTCTGTTATTAATACATAGTTTTTTTGAATTTCCTCAAATTTTTCACAAATATCTGGATTATCAAGGTCAAGAATTGGATCTTTTTTAGGCGTTCCAATATTGAATGAAAAAGGGTCTACATCATTACAAATTTTTTTTAATTCCGAAATCGGGTGAATTTCTCCCTTTATAATTAAAATATCATCTTCAAATACGGTTTCATTTTTATTAAAAATCCAGTTTTCTCCCCTTACAATAGCTATTAAATCAACTCCGTGTTTGGATCTAAAATGGGCATCTTTTCTTGTTTGACCTATAAAAATACAGCCTTTTTTTACGGTAATCTTGACAATTGGTTCAGGTACATAACTAAGATCACTGATTAATTGAATTAGTTGTGATATATCATTATTTATATATACTACTCTTGCGATATCTGATAATGCATCAGAAATTTTATCAATAGAATAACCCATAACTATAATAGGTTCTAACTGTTTAGCTTCTTTTAATCCTCCTGGATGCGTTTGGATTATTTGAAAATTCAGTAAAAAGGTAAGCTCATGTATCCTCTGTTCCATTTTATAAGTTTCGTCAGCTAACTCTTTACTTCCGAATTTGATTGCACTATACGCCAAATCAATCATTAAATCAATATTCTGTTTCATTTCCCTAATAATATCTTTTAGAGAAAGTGGCTTATATGTAAATTTTGCACTCAGTTTGGTCATTTTGTTTTTTTCACTCACTTTTCATATAAATTTGATTTTATATAAATATTATTATAAATAAAATTAAGAAAAAGGGGGTAAGTAAATCTGTTAGCGACGTTATTAGTGGTATAAGGAAATTATTTGGATCCATTCCACGTTTAAATAGAACTATCGCACTGACAAATGATAATAAAAACATCATCGCAAAGATTAATAAAACTGTAATACACATGATAAGACTAATTACTAGAGGGTTTACAATTTTAATTCCTGAGATCACACTGACGAGATAACCTAAAAATATTAAAGCACCCAAGCTTAACAAAAGAGTTATAAGTAATCCATAAAAATCTTCTTTCAGCCTTTCTGAATTCCGAACTCTTGGTTGAATTGTCCCAATATAAAGATGTGTTGTTAACCTTGAAACAAGAACAGTAGAAATATCCCCAATTAATGAATTCAATGCTGGTAATATCAAGAGCATTATAGGGAATGTAATCAATAACGCTTTATTAGATGATAATAATGTCCCTGAGATCAATCCTAATAAAGAGGAAATAATTACGATAATTATTGACTCTTTGAAAATCTTAAAGAAATATTTCACTTAAGGTACCCCCAACATTATAATTGTCAAAAAAAAGCAAAAAACCGTTGAAAAATCATCTACTGCGGTCATAATAGGATTGACAATATTATTTGGATTTAATCCCTTTTTGAATGCTAGATAGTTTAATGTCGTTGAACATGGGATTGAGATAGTTAAAGTTAAAATTATTGAGATAAGGGGAATCGAAAAAAAAAGAATTATCGGGAGGAGAAACAGCCTAAATATAGCAAAATTTAAGACCACACTGAATAATCCAATAAAAATTGCTGTGATTATTGAAAGAGTATATGTTGCTAACACATTTTCAAACCAAGATTTACGGGAGAAACTTCCAATTATAAAATCCCGTGATGTTCTAGCTATAAATGGGCCACTCAAATTACCTCTTAAGGATAAAAGAGCGGGTATCATCAAGATTAAGACTAAAAAACTGTCAAAGGGTAAAATTAAAATTGAAAGTACTAAACCAGCGAAGATATCTCCAATAATTGATATAACTTCTGATGGGAAGGTTTCTTTGATAATATTTCCCTTAGAGTCTTTGGATTCCATAAATCTTCCTCATCAAATTCCATTGAGTTTAGTTTATCTTTTTTGAGCATATTTTATTCTAAATTATGTTGAAAACTATTAAAAATTTAGGTGAACCTCATTTACTAATTTTTTTATTTAACCTCTAATTTTAATCTGTTGAATGTAAAAATATTCTAAACAAAAATGATTATTGATGAATAAGTATTGTAATTTTCTCAAATTATCTACCAGAATTTAAAATAAGAATATGAGATGTAATTTCTCAGATTAATAAATCTTAAAAATGACTAATAGAAAAAATATGGGAATAATAATCACACTTTTACTATTAATTAATGGATTAGATTTATTTTATGATAATGCCCCTTTCATATTTTCAGATGAGTCTATTATTTTGAAAAATAACGACGAATCAGAGCCAAGTAAAATAAAATTATCAAATCAAGGTTATATAAATTACAATGAGCAAGAACTTTTCTGGTTTATCCATATAACAGATACACAGTTTGTTTGGTCAACGAACGAAAATATCGATAATTTTAATCAATTGTTAAATGCAACATTTAAAGAAATTAATCCGCTCTTTATCTACAATACTGGAGATTTGGTTGATGGAAATCGTGGTTTTCAACAGAATGTTGATGAATGGAGACTTTACAAGAAAAGCTTAGAAGATAACAACATGAATTCATCAATTTACATAGATCTTGTTGGTAATCATGATGTTACTATCAATCCCAACTTTAACTATTATCTTAATTACTCAATGATTGGGAGAAATTTCAACACATTACAATCTTCTTTCAATAAATCTTTTTCATTTGGAAATTATGCATTTATAGGTCTTAATACTGCCAAAAGTTCATATAATTTGATTGAGTTTGGATGGTATGGATTCCTAAATACAACAGAATTAGATTGGTATGAGGAAGAATTAGAAAAATATCGAAATTTTGATAGAATCTTCGTTTTTGGACACCATTCTCATAACTCTCCGCCCCCTTATCTAATAATTTCCGATTTGAGTTCTAGCGGTAAAACCTTTTTCGACATAAATGAAGAATATAATGTATTTTGTTATCTATCTGGACATGTGCACGGTAATACTTATCGAAAAGATAATAATTTATTAATGATAACAACGAGGAATTTTGACCATAATGATGGTACCTACAGAATTATTTCTTTAGATCACAACCAACTCTCAACATCAATAGAATATGTTGGAAAGTGGCCACAAACAGTTATTACTTATCCCTCAAGTGAAAGTTCGTTAATACAAGGTAGGTCTAAAATACGGGTATTATCATGGGATCCTCTTGGAATAAATTCAGTTAAATGGTCTATTCATAGTATTAATAATGAATCTCAAATTACAAATTGGGAACC
>SDBU01002568.1_pt1 | contig 23997 bp, 13 predicted proteins | sample 2277071 | NCBI WGS metagenome assembly SDBU01 (sample SAMN10397929, study PRJNA504765) | marine sediment metagenome | isolation source: marine sediment core GS08_GC12, 126 cmbsf | place: Arctic Ocean: Gakkel Ridge, Loki's castle | collected 2008
ATTCAGGATAACGGAGGGTGGGGGATTAACGCAGGGCCATGGGGCAGCGCAACCGTGATGGACAGTATTGTCAACAACAATGCCACTGGCATTTACGTGGGCCGGGGCACGGCGACTCTAAGGGATAGCACCGTTGTTAACAACAGAGGCCGCGGAATTTCCGCGAATTGGAATGGTGGCGGAACGGTCTTGCTAGAGGACACCATCGTCATGGGCAACACCGGTGATGGCCTCGGAGGTGACGCGCCTGGCCGCTCCGTGGCTGTCGCAACCGTGGGCCGTAGTACCATCAGCAACAATGGCGGGATTGGGGTGGACTCGGCCACCGTATCACTAAAGGACAGCACTATCAGCAACAACGGCGGGATTGGAATCGCCTTCAGCGACCTAGGAACAGAAGGCATCACCGGCAACTTAATCCGTGGCAACCGGGTCGGAATCGAGGTGAACTCATCAGAGGCGAAAGTGGAACTGACCAGCAGCAACGACATCTTCGGTAACACCGAATACGAACTGAAGAATAGCGGTTCAGCAGCCGTCATTGCCGACGACAACTACTGGGGAGAGCCTACTACTTCAGAGCTATATCAGGGCGTTGAAAATCTAACGAAGATTTATGATAGCCGTGACAACCCTAGCGTTGGACAGGTGGTAATACGCACATGGCTGACTGAACCGATACACCCTGAAGACACGATACCTCCTGCCGCAGTCCAAGATTTCGTGGTTGAAAGTGCGACAGCAGACGGTATCGCCCTCACCTGGACTGCACCTGGGGATGATGGAGACGAAGGACAAGCAACGACTTATGACATCAGGTATTCGACTTCAGAGATTACTGATGCCAACTGGGATACGGCGACGCGATGCGAAGGAGAGCCTCCGCCTAAACCCGCCGGAGAAAGTGAGACATTCACCGTGACGGGTTTGTCACCCAGCACAACTTATTATTTTGCCATGAAAACCGTTGATGAAGCGTCGAATTGGTCAGATTTGTCGAATAATGCTACGGGAACAACGTCCTCTGAATCAATACCGCCAGCGGCGGTGACAAACTTATCTATCTTTAACCTAACATCAAACAGCGTCACCTTGAAATGGACATCGCCAGGGGATGATGGAAATGTAGGCACAGCGGCTGAATACGACATCAGATTTTCGACCTCGGAGATTACAGATGCAAACTGGGATGACGCTACGCAATGCGAAGACGAACCAGCGCCACAGCCGGCGGGTGCAGAGGAGACGTTCAAAGTGACAGACTTATCGCCCTTTACCACCTACTATTTCGCTATAAAGACAGCGGATGAAGTCCCGAATTGGTCAGATTTGTCGAATGTAGCAGTCGGCAAGACGACAGCCAAAACTGGCGATGTCAGCGGCAATGGACAGGTCACAGCCCACGACGCGGCTCTTATTTTACAATATGTGGTTGGGCTGATAGATGATTTCCCTGTTGATTCTATGAGTTCACCATCTACCACAACGCCGCGGAATTATGTTCTCAGCTTGCCATCTCCGACCGTCAAAGCTAACAACCAAATCCAAGTCCCCATAGCCATTGACGACGCAGGACTTACGGCGGGTGGCATCAGCTTGAAATATGATGCCACTATTTTGAAAGCGGTTGGCGTCACGCCTCAGATGCTTCTTAACGGTTCGTACTGGCAAGCGAATACCGACATGGATGGAGAAGTCCGATTCGCGTTTGCATCCGTTGAGCCGACGAAAGAACAAGGCAACTTGCTGATGGTAGAGTTCGAGGTTTTGCCCAATACAGAAGGAAGGACAAGTCCTCTGAATTTTGAAAAGATCGACCTGTCCAACAGTTTGACTATCACGAAAATCAACGGCTCAGTAACCGTTTTGACGCCCAATTTCGCCCTTCTGCAAAATTATCCAAACCCATTCAATCCCGAAACCTGGCTGCCGTATCAGCTTGCTGCGGATGCCAATGTAATAATTCGCATCTATAATCAGAAAGGCAATCTCATCAAAACTTTGCACTCAGGCAAACAGAACGCGGGGCTCTACGTCAGCAAAGATAGAGCCGCGTATTGGAATGGAAAAGACGACGCGGGTGAGGAAGTCGCCAGCGGTGTCTATTTCTACACTTTGCGGGCAGGAAAAACATTTTCTGCTACGCGAAAAATGGTCATAATGAAATGATACAAACATTAAATAATTCTACAATGTAGCCCAAGATTCTATCTTGGCTGGCGGGGACAGAGCCCCGCCACTACGGAAAGTTGGGTTACAGTAACAGCGAAATAACGATTAAGGAGGATATTTTAAATGTCACAACAAGAAAACTTGTCCCAAGCCATGGCTAATTTGGAAGAGGAAAATATAAAAAGGCTTGTTAAGGAAAAAATTGAGGCTGGAGTTCCAGCGACAGAAATCCTAAAGGAACTCCAGACAGGCATGATTGAAATTGGCAATCGTTACGATAAGGAAGAATATTTCGTCGCTGAACTAATGTATGCTGGCGAGATTATGAAAGAAATCATGGTTGATTTGGAACCGATGTTGGAGGAGGCGCCTGAATCTGAAACGACTGTCGGAAAAGTAGTGATAGGAACTGTTAAAGGGGATATCCATGACCTCGGCAAAGATGTTGTCATCATACTTCTCCGCGGGGCTGGTTTTGATGTTATTGATTTAGGCGTGGATGTCTCTCCTCAAGGGTTCGTAGAGGCCATAAAGGAGAGCGGTGCGACAGTTATTGGCATGAGCGTGTTTTTGACAATGGCTTATGAAGCTGCTGCTGAGACCGTTAATGCTATTAAAGAAGCGGGACTGCGAGATAAAGTTTCTATTATGATTGGCGGCGGGCCGGTTACTGAATTAGTGCGTAAAAAAACCGGTTGCGACTTTTATGGAAAAGACGCCGCTGCGGGCGTGAACTATGCTCTAAAAGTAGTGGGGGCAAAGCAAGCTGCGTAAACGTTAGCGGAAATTTGGTAATTGGGTAAAACGGTAATTTGGAAATTCGGTAACTGGGTAATTAGGAAAGGTGGTAATAAGCCTCGTCATATGGGATTGTTCAGATTCTCCGAGTTTACTTCTGAAGATAGCGTGACAGTTTACCCACATAAATGGTGATTAGTGACTGGTGATTGGTACAGTTTACCAGTCTACCAGTAACCAGTTTACCAGTCACGGTCTCAATACAAGTACACTGTTGTAAACATTAATTTAATAATCAAAATTACTATGAAATCTAACCGAAGAAAAAAGGGCACTAAAACCAGCTCATTTGGAGCCCCTGGAAGAATAGGTCATGATTCCACGCCATTCTATGCAAGTAGGCTGTATGAAGGTTTACCTAAAGAGGAAAAGGTCGAATATATAGAAAATCCCGTTCCTTCACAATTCATGGATAAAATTTTCTGTAAATCAAGTGAGAACATGGAGGAATTGCCGGACAGCAGCGTTCATTTGATAGTTACCTCGCCTCCCTATAATGTCGGGAAGGAGTATGATGAAAATCTGACGCTTGAAGAATACCGTACTTTTTTGAAGAGAGTATGGAGTGAAGTATATAGAGTTCTCGTCCCAGGAGGTAGAATCTGTATTAATATCGCAAATTTAGGCAGAAAACCATATATCCCTCTGCACGTTTTTATCGTTGAAGATATGCTTGATTTGGGCTTTTTGATGCGAGGAGAGATTATATGGAATAAAGCATCCAGTGCAGGTCAATCCACTGCGTGGGGTAGTTGGCTTTCCGCTAGCAACCCTTGTCTGCGGGATGTTCATGAATATATTTTGGTTTTTTCCAAAGGCTCATTTAAGAGAGAAAATATCTCAAAGAGAGAAAATACAATCTCAAAGGAGGAATTTCTTGAATGGACTAAGAGCATCTGGACATTTCCAGCAGAGTCGGCGAAAAAAGTTGGGCATCCAGCGCCTTTTCCAGTAGAGCTTCCTTACAGATTAATTCAACTTTATACTTTTGAGGGAGAAATCATTTTAGACCCATTCATTGGAAGTGGACAAGCTGCCATAGCGGCGATAAAGACAAAACGGCATTATGTAGGGTATGATGTAGATGAAGAATATGTCAAGTTAGCAGAAAGACGGATTAAAGAATTTCTATTGGAATTTGAATCTCCGAAACTGTTTGACTTCAAGGAATAGCGGCGGTAGGAAGGTGGCAAGCCATGATTTCCAGTTTAAGCATGAATTTTGGAGAGAAAACAATAACGATACACTCCGTTCATAATGGAGATGAGGCTATATCACATCAATTGAAAATAAATAGCACGTATATTGACCGACATTGCCAAGAAAATGACGGACAGATATGTTATTTGGAAATGCGGGAAAAGGGAAGAAAGATTTGGGCTGAAAGATTCTCAACGGATATTTTAGAAGCGGCGACATGCGTTTGCTTTTACAGTCCGATACGAAAGCAGATACTGCTCGGATACGGTCTGAAGGTACGAGCGCTGGACGAATCTACGGGAAAACTTGAGTGGCTGGCAGAGATGGAAACGCCCGTACATGCGATATTTTTAGACTATTCTGCCAACATTTTTATCCAGCATGAATTAGGCATCGTGAAATTGGATAGCAATGGTACTAAACAATGGGAATATTCTCACTGCGATATCATATCACAAGTAGTTCTCAACACAACCGAAATGTTGATTTCAGATGTAACCCAAGCAAAGTACCGGGTTGACATTTCCAAAGGCGAGCTGCTTTCATCAGGTTCAGACTTACGTCTTTAGTTATGGAGATAAGATGGATAGTGAGGTAGGAATAAAAGGATACTTAACGGGGAAAACTATGACAAATCAAGATAGATAGTTCCTAAATCCATAGACAAATATGGACATGGAGCTAACAGTGGGCAATGGATAGCTTATCTATTGCAGAAGTTAGTTAGATAGGCACCCGCGTTGCGGGGGGCCGTATTGCGGGATATCACACCGACAGATGTTGTTCCAGTTGGTCGCTCTGTGGGGCCGTATTAAGGGTAGCCGAAAGGTGAATGTGTGCGGTCCGTAAAAAACCGCTCTAACAGCCACGAGGAGCAAAAAACTCTCACATTCAGGAGGTTCTAAGGACGTTATGAATGTTTATGTAATAAACAAAAATGGTACTCCTTTAATGCCATGCAAACCCGCAAAAGCAAGAAAACTATTGCGAGACGGTAAAGCCAAGGTGGTCAATCGGTCTCCTTTTACTATCCAACTCCTCTGGGACTGTGAGGAGAATGTACAAGAGGTTACCGTCGGCATTGACAAGGGTAGTCGTGTCACTGGATTTAGTTGTGTGGCCAACGGCCAGATTTTAATGTCTGGGGAAATCCATCATCGGACGGACATCAAGGGGAAAATGGACGCTCGAAGAGCTAACCGACGAAATAGAAGGTCGCGCAAATGGTACCGGAAAAAACGTTTTTTGAATCGTACATCTTCAAAACGTAGCGGGCGTCTGCCACCTTCAATAAGAGCAAATGTAGAAGAAGTTATCAGGGTAGTGCATCAAATTCCTTTACCGATTTTTTTTATTATCGTTGAAGATGTCCAGGTGGATATCAGGAAGATAAGTGACCCTTTTGTTACGAGCAAAGAGTATCAAGGATCTAATCGGTTAGACGAGAATTTGAGGCTTGCTTGTTTGATGAGGGATAACTTTACCTGTCAGAAGTGTGGCAAAAAGGAAACTATCTTATCTGCCCACCATATAGTCTGGACTTCCAAAGGTGGAAAAGACAGCATTTATAATTTGATTACACTTTGCGAAAATTGTCATGATAAACTACACTCTTCAGGAGAAAGCGGCAAGGTCAAAATCAAAGGCGGCAAAGTAGTAACAGGTATGGATGGCTTTTCTGATAAAATTGCCCAACGGACAATGCAGGGAAAAACGTATCTCTACGAAAAGTTAAGTCAAATTGCTTCTTTGTCGAAAGTCTTTGGTTATCAGACATCGGCGACCAGAAAGTCACTTGGCTTAAAAAAAAGCCACTCGATTGACGCTTTGTGCGTTGCCATGTTAGAAATCGGTCAAGTTATCAGAAATGACAGTAAAAACTTTTATTTGGTCAAGTTTAGACCAAGACAAACACGCCGCCAGTATCACGATTTGCCCAGAAAAGTGAAAGGACGTGTTCGGTATCAAATCAACAGTGAGTTAGAAGGTTTTCACAAAGGCGACATTGTAAGAGTCAAAGGAAAATGGGTTAAACAAATCAACTCCATTTATAGTAACGGCTACTTAGCTTTTGCACGGTGCCCTGGTGAGCCAAATTGTGCAAAACCCAAAGATTGTCAATTATTAGGACGAGAACAAACCGTGATATGGGAAAAGGTGGAATAGTTGTTAATGTATGACAAGAGTTTTCTACATTTCCAAAGACTTGTTTCAATACTGGGCTTACTTTGATGAGGCGTGGAAGAAAGTTATAGAGCGATTCTTCCCCCAACTTTTACGCTTTTTCGTTCCTAAGCTTTATGAAGATGTGGACTTCTCAAAAGGAGTCTCTTTCCTTGACAAGGAAATGGAGCAATTGTCCATAATAAGCCTCAAAGGTGCAAAGTACGTTGACAAGCTTGCGAAAATTTATCTCAAAGATGGAGGAGAGCAATGGATTCTCGTTCATATAGAAGTTCAGGGCTATCCGGACGAAGAGTTCTCACTTCGGATGTTCCGGTATTTCTATCGGATATTTGACCGGCATGGCAAGAGGATTGTGAGCATGGCAATATTGACAGGTTCAGAAGAAGGCACAGGAGATGGGAGATACAAAGTTGAAGCCTATGGTAGCGGAGTAGATTTTCGGTATCTTTTTTTCAGGCTAATGAGGGATTATGATAGGGATAAGTTGGAGAGAGATGAGAATCCAATAGCAATGGTGGTTTTGGCATCTCAGGAGAAGGGACGAGCGAAGCGAAGTGGGGAAAAGTTCAATGCCAAACGGTATCTGATAAGGAAATTATATGAAAGAGGATATGGAAGAGATGAGATAAGAGGATTATTTGAATTCATAGATTGGGTTTTACAATTGAGCTCTGAAGAGGACAAGATACTATGGGAAGAGATAAAAGAACTGGAGGAGGTGAAAGGAATGCCATACATCACAAGCGCGGAGAGAATCGGAATGGAAAAGGGAATGGAAAAGGGATTGCAGCAGGGATTGCAGCAGGGACTGTTGGAGGAAGGTAGAGGGATGATATTGGAGGCATTAGATGAGCAGTTTGGTGAAGTACCATTTTCCATTTCCAATGCTGTAAATCAGATAGAAGACAGGGACGCGCTGAGGATACTGATACGCCGTGCAATACGATGCGCGTCGCTGGAAGAGTTCGAACAGGTGTTGAACGGACAAAGTTAATCTTATAATCTGTCTCACAACTTTTCGCTCGTAGTAACGAATTCATCCGTTCTTTCTCTGGCAAGAAGCGGATAAACGATTGTTTACTACAAACAATATTTTGATTGAGTAATCGCAAAAATATAGAAAGGAATTAAAGTGAGCAAACTAAAAGGCAAACGATTCGTCGAACCAAACGATATTGAAACCCAGGTTTTTGATTGGGGCATCATAAAATGGTTTAGCGAGCCACAGGTCACCAACGCAGAAAAGTTTAGCATGGGGGTTGTCATCCTGGAGCCTGGCAAAGGACACACCCGTCACAACCACCCAGGCGTAGAAGAGATTTTGTATATTGTCTCCGGCGAAGGCGAACAGTTGGTCGAAGACGAACGCCGGCGGGTGTATCCGGGTATGATGATTCACATCCCGCCTGATGTTTATCACGAGACCATTAATACCGGCTGGGAGGCGATGAAAATCGTGGCAATTTACGCGCCGCCCGGGCCAGAGACAATGTTGCGGGAGATGCCAGACTGCAAAATTGTCCCACCAGGGGAAATTCCCACAAGATGATATTTGCCTTATACCGATTTCGGATTGCATGATACGTGAAAAGTAAAACGTGAAACATGAAAAAGTGTCATTGCGAGCGGAGCGAAGCAATCTCAGACAGTGGCGGCGATGGATGACCTGACTGTTGGTTTGAAAGGTCGCCAACGCAAAGTTGTCAAACTTAACTTGTATTTGGTGGAAAAAATTCATAGGGAAAAACTATGACAGAATTTCTCAACAAAATCATTCATGGCGATTGTATAACCGTTATGCAACAGATTCCCAACGATTCAGTAGATATGACGTTTGCTGACCCGCCGTTCAATTTGAGCAAACGCTACGGCAAATATAAAGATGATAAGGAGACGCAAGATTACCTCGATTGGTGTTACAAATGGCTGGGTGAGATGGTGCGAATCACCAAGCCGACGGGTTCTATCTTTGTGCATAACATTCCGAAATGGTTGCCGTATTTTGCCGTTCATCTGAACGAAATCGCATATTTCCGTCATTGGATTGCATGGGACGCTATGTCCAATCCAGTTGGAAAAACTCTTCTGCCTGCACATTACGGCATTCTGTTTTACACCAAATCTGAAAAGGATTTCAAATTCTACGATTTGCGCTGTCCGCACGTAAGATGTCGCAAATGCAAGGAACCACTGAAAGACTATGGCGGAAAAAAACATCTCATGCACCCGTTTGGCACGCTGTTAAGCGATGTGTGGACGGACATCCATCGCATCCGTCACAAAAAGCGGCGCGATAAACATCCCTGCCAATTGCCAGAGCCGCTGTTGGAACGCCTGATACTGATGGTAACGGACGAAGGAGACATAGTATTTGACCCGTTTATCGGAGCAGGAACCACCGCATTGGCGGCAAAACGCCTGGGACGGAAATACATCGGCATTGACATTGATGAACACTACGTGAACATCACAAAGCAAAAATTAGAGGAAGTCGAATATTTGAATCCCAAGGGGTATGTTTATCAATACGAAGCGGACAAAAGACATCAGAAAAACAGCCATTTTGCCACGAACCACACCGTCCGAATTTGAGTTTGATACAATGCGTTTGAAAAAGGAGACTATCACGATTTTTTGTCGTAAAAAGGGAGGAAATTATGACGAATCAAATCCCGATGCCACCTTCTGCTTGTCGGCATCTAAAGAATAATATGATAGGACAGGAAATTAATGGATTAAGAATCAAAGAAGTCCTTGGTTCTGGGACTACCGCTGTCACCTATAAAGTCGAGGACAAATATGGTATCCCATGGGCCTTGAAACTCGTGACATGTGAATCTTACGGTGATAGAGCGCCATTTCGTGAAATTGCCCGGTTTTCACAGGCGGAAGACGAGAGGTACCTCGTATTTCCAAAGGAGGTTGGAGATTGGTCGCTGCCGTTAAGAGGCAAGACTTATGAATTTATATGGTTTAAAAGTAGGGCTGTAAAGGGACAGACACTTAAGGATTTTCTTGCATCTAATACCCAATTCCCCGCTAAGGCCGAAATTCTCAAGTATATGGAAAATCTTACTGTGGCTCTTGAGGAGTTACAGCACTTAGGATTTAGTCACGGTGATCTCCATGACCGCAACATTATGCGGGAAGTAATTGGTGAAGGCGGGCTTCTTCCTGAAATTTGCTATGTAATTATTGATTTCAGTGAGGCACATCCTATCGAGGCAACACAAGAAGGATTATCAAAAGACTTAGAACTTTTTGGACAGCATCTAAGGAGTTTCTATGATGCTATTCATCGAAAAGAAGCACTTACAAGAGAAGAGGAGAAAGTTCTATCGGCAATAGCTCATATACCGGGAATTCTTAATGGTACGGCGTCTGAATCAATGGGTATTTCGAAAGCATCTCATATTTTAGAGAGATTCAAAGAGGGTTTAAGATCTGCTGAAAAAACGCCGAGGAAACTTACTACTCCCTTTGATTCACTCAGCACAGAAAACATTGCTAATGATGCATTGCTTGCCGATCTTTGCTTTATCAAAATGTGGTGGACTTCAGAATTGGAGAAAAATAACAATGTGTTATTGATTGGTCCTCGTGGCTGTGGAAAAACAATGATTTTCCGACGATTACGCCTTAAGACAAAGATTGCAGCAAAGAAAAACTCCGAGATTGAATCTGACCCGTACGTTGGTTTTCACCTTCCCTGCGAATCGCTCTTTTATATGCGTTTCTCTGACCTGTCAGAAGTTGACATTGACAACAATAAGGATGCGCTCATATTGTATTTCAACATGGCAGTATTGGCTGAAGTTACTTCGACTCTGTCCGTTCTACCAGATTTCCTTGGGCCAGTTTCCCGAAACGCCATCGTGACTATAGGTAAACTTTTAAAGGATGAAGTTGAAGCACTTTGGGAAGAATTGAAATTCCCTTCATTAGTCACAAATCCAGATGAACTAACTACTTGTGCAGAAAACGTGATGCGTAATATACGCAAATCCATCGCTTACGGTGAGGCCATTCATTCTCGTGGCTCAACGGATTTCGTATCACGATTAGTTAAAATTGTGAAACGGGAAATTTCCACTCTTTCTGGAAGATACTTCATTTTCTTTTTGGATGACTATACTGAAGAGCGAGTCCCAATAGCACTTCAAGAGGCGCTCCATCCTGTCGTATGTCAACGCTCGTCAGATTTATGTTTTAAGATTTCTGCTCACATGTTCGGGTCAATATACAGTTTCCCGCGTCCCCTCGCGCTTGATGAAGGGCGAAATATTCAAGTAATCAATCTCGGTACTGCATATTTGAAGCGAAATAGGCGAAGGGTAGAAGGAAAACTCCTCCTGAAAATCTTGGACGAAAGATTTAAACACTGTGACGGATACGAGGGAACAATCGAGGAATGGCTTGGGAAAACATCATATCCAGGGGGTAGGACCTTGAGCCGTGCATTGCGTGACAAGAGCATCCGCTCCAAGGTTTATTATCACGGCGTTGAATGCTTGATGGATATTTGCACCGGTGATTATAGTGAGATGATTCGCATGGTGGGAGAGATATTTCGTGAAGCCGGAATAGGGCAAAATGCTTCGGTTCAAAGGATTCCAGCAGCTACCCAACACAAGGCAATTTATAGGGTTTCCATGGAATATCTTTCCCGTATTCGTCATATTCGACCAGATGGACAGAAATTATTCGACGTTGTCGATAGCTTTGGTAATCTTTCAAAAGATTTATTATATAAACATAAACCTGTTAGTAAAGGCACAAACAGTAAGGGCCACACCAGAAAGGAACCTTATAATCTTCTGACTATCTATGTTGATGATTTCACAAGAGCTTCGCATACTGCCAGGGCAGTATGGGAGCGTCTTCAAAAAGCCTCAATTTTTATTGACGTAGGGTTAGCTACTTCACAAAAAAGTGTTGTTGCTGACCGTGCTACTCTGCGACGTATTTATTGTCCTGCATTTAAAACTACTCTTACAAGTAGCAGTAACCTCCAATTGACAAAAGACCGATTTGAGTACCTTATGGACAAACCTGAAGAGTTTTGCAACAGCTATCTTCGACGCGTAGCAGACACATCAGACCAACCCACTCTTTGGAGTGAGGAAAGGGGGAAAGAGAGCGTGGAAGAAGAAGTAACGCCGGTTCCAACATTTTTACCAGACGACAATGATAAAGTGGATTTTGTTGACAAGGCTCCGAATCAGTGGGTCGAAGCTGTAAATATGCTTCCCGATCTGTCACCTTTGGATAAGGTAATAGGTACAAATTCAAACTTTGATTTGTACATCGGAGCTATGGGCTTTGAAGAACGAACGACAGAGGCCGCTGCTGCTCTAGCACAGAAGGGCGTTCGAGTGCAGAATGCTGTTCTGTTGGAATTTGGTATGTATCCTGAAGCGACAGAGAGAAGGTGGGGAAAGTACGAACAAATTATTAGGCAGCTTACCTCTGACAAACCTCATCGCCCGCTGAATGCACCGATAGATGTTCCATACCCTGTTTTCTCCGAACGGGTGAGAAGCTTAGTGCAGTCTTTAGCAAAATCAGAGCATCCAAAGATTCTATTCGATTGCACAAGTTGCCCATCGCTAATTCTTTCAACAAGCCTGGCAGTTCTATTGAACTATTCTTGTGACCTGACAATCCTGTATTCCGAAGCGGAGGAGTACTTTCCTACACGGAGCGAATGGGAAGATAGTGACATTAAGCCTCCTGATATGAGAGTTCGAGGACCATTTGCAGGCGTTAAATTTGTGGCAAAGCCGCCAATTTTGCAATCGGGGGACATCGGGGAGCGCCCATTATTACTGGGCTTATTCCCCACGTTCAATACTGAGCGCACTGACGGTGTATTGGCGGAGCTGGACCCAGCAGTAAGAATATGGCTCTTCGGAGAACCGCATAATCTGTCAAAGAATGAGTATCGAATAGACATGGCGAAATCATTTGCTGCACCGGTAATGTATCCGGGGGACACATGGTCAACTTTGACCACTTTTGACTACAGAAAAACCCTCTTAGCTTTGGCAGGTATATATTCGGAATATCGTTTTACTCATCGTCTGGTTGTTATGCCGCATGGCAGTAAGCTGCAAACCCTTGGCGTGAACCTCTTTGCTACTGCGCATGAAGTGTCAATGGTATTTGCAATGCCCCAAACATACAACCCAAATAGGTACTCCAAAGGATGTACTCAGATTTGGGCAATTCCGTTGGGAGAAACGGGAGACCTTGTAAAAAAACTCAGAGAACATCGGGCACTTGGCAATGAGAAAATTCAGGGTAAGTAATCCGATACAATCGCGTGCGATGGAGTCACGCGGCGAATTAGAAAGCGACAAACCTGTTTGTTGCCTTCTTCGCCTGTGTGCTCCAGCACGCGCTCGGAGGTACTGGACACGATTCGATTAAATTTTTTTGGCAGCTTACGATTACACGCGCAAGCTTGTAGATTAGTTAATCCCAATAGTCCAGTCTACCAGGAGCTTTGCTAAACCTGGTTTAATGAACATTTTAGACAGAAAATTTTATGTTATTTTCGCGAATTCTAGGATATAAGCAAGTTTTAGAAATGTCTGTCAACTTTTTTTGCTAGCGGATTTCTTGCTAACGGATTATCCGTTAGCGGTTAATCCGTTAGCAAAAACTTTACAATCTTTTTTGAAAGATGCTTAAGGAAGGTGATATACAGATGTTAGCGCGGGTTTTGAGCAGCGCAGTTTTGGGAATTGACGCATACATTGTCAAAGTAGAAATAGACATCGCGGAACGGGGGTTTCCGGGCTTTAGCACTGTTGGTATGCCGGACATAGCGGTGAAAGAAAGTAAAGACCGTGTCACGGCAGCCATCAAAAATTCGGGTTTTCGGTTTCCCACCACCCGGGTGACAGCGAACCTTGCTCCCGCTGACATTCGGAAGGAGGGTTCAGCTTTTGACCTTCCGATAGCCATCGGTGTACTTGCCGCGATGGGGCAAGTGAGTCCCGATAAATTCGATAATCTTGTTATCTTAGGCGAATTATCTTTGGATGGCGGAGTGCGCTCTATCCGCGGCGCATTGCCAATTTCCATGAGCGCCAAAGCGAATGAAATAAAGGGCATCCTCTTGCCGCAAGCTAATGCCAAAGAAGCTGCTGTCGTTGAGGGCATTGATGTTTTTCCTGTGGAAAATCTCCGTGAGGCTGTGGATTTTCTCAACGCTGACAAAGAAATTCCGCCCTTTCATTTCGACATTCAAGAGGCGTTTAACCAAAACACCGAATACCCGGTTGACCTTTCTGATGTCAAAGGACAAGAACACGTCAAACGCGCTATCGAAGTTGCTGCCGCTGGCGGACACAATATCATTTTGATTGGTCCACCTGGGTCCGGCAAAACGATGCTTGCCAAACGTCTGCCCACAATTTTGCCCAGCATGACTTTGGATGAATCACTTGAAATTACCAAAATACACAGCATCTTGGGACTTTTACCCACTGATGTCGCTTTGATAGCGACGCGTCCGTTCCGTTCGCCTCATCATACGATTTCCGACGCCGGGCTGATAGGCGGCGGCAAATTTCCCAGACCCGGTGAAGTCAGCCTTGCCCACAACGGTGTATTGTTTCTTGATGAACTGCCAGAATTTAGACGTAATGTTTTAGAAGTCATGCGCCAACCTCTAGAGGGCGGGTCTGTAACTATCTCCCGCGCTGCAGCGTCCATCACCTATCCTGCAAACTTTATGCTCGCTGCTGCGATGAACCCCTGTCCTTGCGGGTTCTTTAGCGACACTACCCGCGAATGCCGATGCAATCCTGCGCAAATACAAAATTATCTCGCTAAAATTTCCGGTCCCCTACTGGACCGCATTGATATTCACATAGAAGTTCCCGCTGTCAAATACAAAGACCTTGCCAGCACCGCTAGCGGAGAATCATCCGCCGTTGTCCGCCAGCGCGCCCAAAAAGCCCGCGAAATCCAGCAAAAAAGATTCGCCGACGCCAAAATCTATTGCAATGCTGATATGCAGCCACGCCAACTAAAAAAATATTGCCAAATCGGCGACGCTGCTCAAGAACTCCTCAAAATGGCTATCACCCAATTAGGTCTCAGCGCACGAGCTTATGACCGTATACTCAAAGTTTCGCGCACCATCGCCGACCTCGCAGGCGACGAAAGCATGGAAGCGGAATACGTATCGGAAGCGATTCAGTATCGTAGCCTGGATAGGGATTTTTGGGCGTGAGTGGAATGAAGAATGAAGAACAACTCCACCAGTGACTTGGGTTGAGTAGCTTGCGGCGCCGGGTTGAGTAGGAACGAAGGCTTGGGTTGAGTAGGCGAAGCCGTATCGAAACCACGTATCGAAACCATCGAAACCAGTACAATAACGAAGCGTACAGCTTTCCCCGTTGCACGGGATGGCTTCGCGCACTTGCCTGTTTTTTGTAAAATAGTGAAAAAGTCATATTCCAAATACATTGGCATCGCATTAACTATCATATTGATATGGATATATATTTCGGGCATTTTTTTTTCTGATGATGCACATGCAGAAGTATATGACCTGTTCGGAGAACCGATTACCGAAGAGGAAATAGCGAATAATACAGGAAAATTAGGTAGGTTAGGGTGGACGATTTTGTATGGTGATATGGGGTTCCTCATCGGACTCGGTGTGGACAAGACATCGAATCCCAAACTTACGCACGCGGGTATTGTATCATTGGTCGGCGCGGTAGCCGGTGGAACTTTCGGATATTTGTATGGCAATAAGCATGATAAAGCGAGGGCGCTCCACAAAATTAATAGAACTCGGTGGCGGATACGCCTGAAGGACAACACCCTTGATGAAACGCTTAGAATGCAAGCAATGATGGCAGAAGCAACGGAAACCAACATGGGGTTGGGACACCGATGGGGATATACCATTCTGGGGCTATATGTTGGCATGGGGACGGGATGGACGATAGGATACGGATTACAGTTTATTGACGTGAGGATTCCAGGAGGCGCATTAGGCGCATTGGTCGGTGTATCACTCGGATATTTAAAAGGAGCAGAAGCGGACAGACGAACAGCCGAAGCTAAAGCGCGCCAATGGTTGCAAGAACAAGGCTTAAGGCCAAAGAATATAAGCAATTTCCCATCGCTTTCATTATATGGGAAAACAGCGCGCGTATCATCTCGCTGTTCAACAGATTATATTGTGCCATTGGTAGTGGTTCGATTTTAGCAGAGAAAGGTAAGAGGGCAAAGGGGCAAAAGGGCAAGATGGCAAATAAAAAGCAAACATGATTTTTGTGAAACTGTATTAGCTAATCATTCTGTAAGCTGTTCCCGACGGATTTATATGCGCTTCATTATTATAGGTTCTGCCGTTGCAGTGTTTGTCATTGCGATTATCGTTGCAATTGTCGCCTTTTTGGCGGCGAAATAAAATAATAAGGAGAAATGCTTATGTCTGTTACAATTACGGGTTTGGATTTTCGCAACTATCTTGATAGATTGTATCAAGAAAACTCTCGGCAAATGCGCTTTAAAGGAACGACTCCCGCAGAGTTTGAAAACTGGGAAAAGGAAGCGCGTTCGAAAGTTATCGAATTGCTGTCCATTGACCATTTATCCCCTGTGCCTCTTGATATGCAAATTCTATCAGAGCAAGACGCAGGCAGTTATACTGTTCAGAAAATTGCTTATCAGACCTTGCCTGAAATTTGGGTGCCTGCTTATCTGTTGACTCCCAAATCAAATTCAAGTCCAATGCCTGCCGTCTTGTGCCCTCATGGGCATGGCTATGGTAAAAACCAGGTTATGGATGAAGACGGTGCGTATCATAAATATTCTCGCCGCCTTGCAGAAGCAGGTTTCATTACCTTAGTGCCCGACCACATCAGTTTCGGTGAACGGGCGAATCCGAATATTAAGGGATGTAGCTTCGAACACGAATTCCTAAACCTGCTCGGCAGCACCGTCATTGGCTATCGGATGTGGGATTTGCAGCGTGCTCTCGACCTTTTAGAAAGTTTACCTCAAGTTGATAACGAGCGCATCGGCTGTGGAGGACTTTCACTCGGCGGCGAAATGACTCTCTATCTAGTCGCCTGTGATACACGCGTCAAAGTAGCCTGCATCAGTTGTTTCCTCACATCTTTCGCGGGCACATTCCTCAAAGAGCCACACTGCACCTGCGGCTACGTTCCGAAAATGGCTCGTTACTTCGAGCATGCTGACATCGCCGCGTTAATTGCCCCGCGACCATTGCTCATTCAAGCGGGGACGCAAGACCCAAGTTTTTTAGCAAGTGACGCTGAAGCTGCTTACAAGGAACTCCAGGAACTATATGGAATGTTGGGTTGCAAAGAGCGAGTTAGTCTTGGTATTTTTGAGGGCGGGCATGAATTTCATTTGGAAACAGGAATACCGTGGTTCGAACGTTGGTTGCTTGGGTGAGCGTAGGGAAGAATCTCGATCAGGATTTTATCTATCTTTCCAACTGAAAATGAGTACTTGAGAAAGTGGTGGGTAACAGTCGCTGGAAATCATCTCAATTGATGACAAGAAGTCTGGCATCGTTCTGCACCTCAAAGGTGAAACGCAAAACGAACGGGTGCTCGATTTGCGTTTCACAATACGAAGTTAAAGGCAGGTGTGTCCTATTTCATAATCACCATTTTCCGCGTGGCGACAAAATCACCGGCCCGCAGCACATAGAAGAAGACGCTGCTGGCAACACGTTCACCGTAATTGTTCCGGCCATCCCAGTGGACGGATTTCTCCTTGCTAATGTAGCGACCGCGAGGTTGGTTGCCTATATCCAGAGTCTGCACCAACTGCCCGTTGACGTTGTAAATTTCAATTGTCACGTCAGCATCTTTCACCAATTCATACGGAATCCACGTCTCCGGATTGAACGGGTTCGGATAGCTCTGCAGCAGCACCGTTTCTTTGATGACCGGGAGCACTTTGATGGTGAACAACTCACTTTTTAACTCAACGCCGGTCTTGAAGCGAACTCCAACCTGATAGGTATAGGAAGCCTCCTCTTCGACATCGGTGTCAATGAACGAACCTTCGGTCTTGCCCACTTCGTAGCGTGCTTCTGCGTTACGGTAAATGGTATAACCGGTGATATACGTATTGTCTGAAGCCTTCCAGTGAAGCTTCACTTCCGCTTCACCCGCAACAACGGTGACGTCAGAGATTGGTTCCAATGCGAAGCGAGTGGCGCGAATCTCGTAGCGGACGGTGGTACGGCGTCTGTCAGAATCAATCTCAACAAACTTGTCAGAACGCATGTCACGCCAGGTGCTTTCACCACCCAACTCGCGAAATTCGATCAGAATGTCATCAGGCATTCCACCAATGGCTTCTTCCCATGACAACTGCATCAAGGCGTCGGGCTGGTCGGTGAAGATGACCAACGTCCAGTTGGCGGTTTCACCGACTTCAAGTGTGGGTTTGAAGTCGGTATTGTACAATCCACCTTTGGCGTCCCACCCGGTGTGCTCGAAATAGGCCGAAGCCGTGCCTTTGAGTCGAGGGGGTTCCGAAAGGTCGAATACATCATAACCTGTGGAAGCCTTCTCACAGGTTCCAAGGGAAGTGGTCAGATCAGCCGAAGAGTCGGAGGTTAGTGCAACGCGCAACTCAAATTCGCCTTCTTTCAGCTTTTGAACGACAGGTGGCGCCAAAGGTGGTTTGAAACTGTCTGGCAACTTTATCACTGCGTCCGCCAAGCCATCTGGGGCCGGAATGGTCAACTCAACATTATCGACCAGTGTCTTGATGAAGTAACCTTCCCAGGGGACGAGGGTATCCTTATCGGTCACTTTCCCGTATCCGTCCTTTTTGCCCTTCTGATTCCAACGATACAGCGTTCCTTCAATCTTTCCATCAGTCACAGCTTGAGCAAACGGATTACCACCAACCAGTAAAGCAACGACCTTGACTGACAGGATAAACGGATTGCCAATGGCGTGCCAGCCGGCAACATCCAACGTGAGCGTCTCATCACTATTGTTTGAGGCGCCGCCGACATCGACTTCGACATCTTCGGTCAGCCTGGTGAAGTAGCCGTGTCCGGTTTGCAGACTGACTTCGCCGAGGTCGAATGGATAGATTTTGTAGGCGCTTTCACTGGCGACGTACTGGAACATCTGGAGCGGGTCAATATCGTCGCCGAGGTTGACAAACGGGTCGGTTGAACCGTTCGTACCACCACTTGGATTAATTGGCACAGAGAAGAATTTCCAGCCACTCGACCCATTGGTAAACTTCGTTGCGACCATGTTGGCTTTCATCACATTGAGACGGAAGTAACTTGATTTGGCAGTCGCCGTATATGAGTAAGCGGCGACGGGGTTACCATACGGGTCAATATTCACTGAATCCAATGAAATCGTGTTACTTACCTTCCCTTTTGAATCAAACTCAATGAGCTTGATTACCTGATACTGCCGCGTTCCCCGTGTGAGTTTCAACGATGGTAACCATTTAAGATCTACGGTGCTTCCGTCGGTTGCATTGTCAACGACAAGGAACCAGTGATGTCCGAGTCGTCCATCGGCGGGTCGCGTATCTCTATCAAATTCCTTCTTCTTTGAGTCAAGGAAACTGAGCGAAATTTGTGTATCCATTCGCGGCACGGCACGGGCATCTTTTTCGTCTTCACCATCTTTTGCACCGAAGGCAACGCTGGCAATTTTACCGCCGTCTGTCGAAACCCCGTCGGTTACGGAAAAGGTAATTGACCATGTTTCCTCAAACGGAGTATCCGTTGTGCGGAACGTCCACGAAAATTTATTATCAAGCGGATTTCCAGCTAAATCGTGGACGCCAGATTCGGTAATATCGCCGGCTTCATCGAACGTGTCTGTTTTTATGGTTGCTCTGTAGAAGCCGTTCGGTATAAACGGCTGAACCGGGACAAAAACCGCCTTCCGCAAGGTTGGGCTGTAAGAAACAAATCCTGCGACGCTGTCGGATTTATTATCAAGCAGATCGAGCACCTCGAACGTCCGGTCGCTGAAATCATCGGCTCGCATGTCGTCGGTGAAGGTGACCGAAAGTTCGCCGCGATAGATGCGTTCGCTCTCGCGGTCTTGATAAAATGGGACCGTGGTTAAGACCGATGGCTTGCTGGAGTCCACCCGGAACGTAATCACCGGTGGGTCAAGGTCGATGTTGGGGGCGGCTGTTTGTGTCTTACCATCGGTACTGAGCGTCGTCGCGGCATCCTGCGCAACGGCATGGAGTTGATATTCGCCAACACCGAGTGTTTTAATCTCCGATTCCGCCCAACTGAAGGTAAATTCCTGTCGTTGCGGGTCACGGTCGGTGTGCGTGACAACTTCTTCGATATTGGTGTTCGTTGCTTCGGGAAACACGTTTATGTCTTGCCAGAGCATGTCGCTGAGATTTTGCCACGGTTCGTAGACACCGTCGGGTTGAATCGTGCGAATCTGCAACTGAATCTGAGCAACGTCTTCGTCATCAGAGAAAGCTTCGATTTTGAAATCATCTTTACTAAACAGCGTTGGGCTGATGCGTTGACCGTCGTATGGTGCGGTGATCGTCGCACGCGGAGCACGGAGGTCAGCAAAACGAGGTCGAAGCATTTTGTTGGCGAAAATCTGATAATCTGCTGCCGATTGCGCCTGTACCAGCACTGGGTATTCCTTCTCTTCGGAACTGGTCCAATCTCGTTTCGGTGGATAAACAGAGACCATTATGTTTGCCGAAGGTAGAATAATACCGTCACTTGATTTAATCTGGTTAGTGATGTCGTCTGGTATAAACCCTTTGAATAACTCTATCTTATACGGTGCTTCACCACTGCCGTTGAAAGCGACAGTAGCGCTTTTCACATTAGATAACGGTAGGTCATAGAAGATGAAGTCAACGCCGGCGCCTTCGAGTTTTCTCGCTCCGGTCGATTGAATATTGAATTGATAATGCGCGCCGTCGCGATAGTCGAAATGCCCGTTTTCCTCTGGAGAAATCACCTCAAGTGAGAAGATATCCACCGCCCTGGTGGTTCCTCTCTCCCATGGAGCGGAGGTGATGCTGCCGGGGTCAGTGAAGAAAATTGGTGTGCCCCAGGGCCCTTCGTAGACATAGGTTGAGAATGAATCACCGATATCGTTATCTGAAAGGACAAAACCGACGGTCTGTTCGGTTTCGAGTCCGCTCTCGACGCTCTTAGCATAACTGTGGGCGAGTCCTATGGTAGCTTGGTACCAAAAAAACTTCCAGTTTAGCGATGGGACCAAGAGACCCTACACCTAAACTACCTGTGCCAGCCTCAAAAGTCATGCTTGCCTCGGTGCCAAGATCGATTGATTGAGAATACTCGACGATGTTGGATTCGGCGATGGTTCGAGAATATTCAAAGGTTGACCCGCTGGTGAAGATAAGCAGTTGCCCTTCTTGATCCGAGAATTCACTCTTCATGAATTTCTCAAGTGTACCTCTTGGATTCGTTTTATATTCATTCGGTTCCTTACGCACATAATCGCGTTGCCAAACATAGGCAGGATTTTGATTGAGCAGTTTTTTTCAGGTCCCCTGTGTGTTTTGGCGCTTCTCTAATTCTTTCTTTTCCGGTGTTCCATCCGCTGGGTTCCCGAGGTTATCAATAAGTTTCTGAAGATTTGCTATCAGTTCTTCAATTTCACGAACGGTGTAAACATACTGATTATCTCGGTTTAGAATGTCGAAGGTCAAGATGAGGGCGGTGTCTGGAATCCATTTGGTCAGGTCATTTGGATCTTTCTTAATACCGAGTCGGTACTTGGTTTGGAGTCCAACCGTCCACCCTTCGCCGAAGTAGATATCTCCTTTGCCGGGACCCATTACGTCGGGGATAGCCTTGGAGATTTCGTCCTCAATAGCTGTTTCGAGAGAACGACTCGACGAGACCTCATATTGAACAAAGGCTTCCGTGCCGAGGAGGCCAGCGGCTACAGGAAATTTAGCCACCTGAAGTGCGTACGCCGCCGGACCGATTAAAACTACGGTAGAACCTACGGCGAGTTCGACCGTAGCGGCAATTGCAAACACGCCACCTGACGAGATGGAGTCGCGATTGCCGAGCAATCCTTGCTTGCCAAGGTCTTTATCTTCTTCTTTGATGTTGTCGAAATCCACATCAATGTTGTCGTCCACAATCGTTCGTTCGACACTCCACGGAGAAGGATAGACTGGAATATCTCTATCTTTGAGTTTTATCTTCATCCCCGTGACTACCCCTTTTGCAGTCATCGTATCTTCCAAATAACTGTAACTTGCATCGCCTGGCGGGTCATGAAGGACCATGTATTTGACGACCTTTTCGTTTGCGGTCGCCTTGATTGTGTAGGTGTGTTTCTGCTTCTCTGGTTCGAAGTATATCATGAATCCTTCAGGATTATCTTCCGCGGTCAAACCAATCTTTTCGAGGAATTCGTTTGGAACGTTCAGGAGTTTCGGCGGGGGAGTAATCTCAAGCTCAATCAGCACAGGAACGACCATCGTAACCTCACCATCGCCAGCGGTTGCATCTACCTCCGCCTCTTTTTGCCCTTTTTTATCTTTGACGATTGCCGTTGGGACGTTTGGCAGGCTGATGGTATATTCGCCTGGCGGTACTTCAGCGGTGAAAGTGGTTTGCCCACCTTCTTCGACCGGGCCTTTTTTTTGCCCGTTTATCCCGATAATCGACACCTCTATCGTGTTGTCCTGATACGTCTCAATCGGAAATCCGCCGGAGTCTTCGACAATCACCGTAATCGTCCGGGTTGTATAGTCAACGAAGTCGATGTCGGTTCGTGATTCCTCAATGGTGACCAGTTGTGAGGTGGCATCGTAACCTGACGGTGTCGTACCGCTAGCCTTTCCATTGGAAGGTTTCGTCCCGACAAGCCGAATCTCGTGCCCCCCGCGTTTTGCCTTGAACAGGTATCTACCTGTAAATAGTGGCATACTGTAATTCTGGTTTTTGGCATCACGCGATTTGGTCGAATCAAGGGCCTCGATATCGCTCGTGCTACCAATCGCTTGGGCAACGACGGTGACATCTTCAACAAGCACTTTTTTTGCATTGGCACCCTCTCCTTTGAAGATACTATAGTAAATCTGCCCACCAACCGGGTAGACGCTGAGGTCAACGTAGTCAATTGCCGGTTGATTCGGTGTGTCCAATGTAATTTCAGTTACTTGTTTCCTGGTCTCGAACTCATGGATAGTCTCACCATCAACTTTGCTCGCCACAAGCTTATAGCTACCGAGTGGCAGATTGGGGAAACTGTAATTCCCTTCGTCATCAGTTGTGGTAACCAAACCGTCATCAGCAGTTGTGTTGATGGTAGCAGAATTCGTTGCAACGCGGGCGAGGGCGTGGGTGTCAACGTGAGGGGACGTTAGCTTTATGGTCACGCCTTTAACGGGGGTGCGGAGGTCAGCCGCTTTGACCTGTCCTTCGATTTTTCCGTCAATCACCGTGATGGTCGTTTTCGCCAGCGGACTCTGTTTCTCATATTGGGATTGAACCTTAAGGAAGATGATATATGTGCCACTTTCGATGAATTCGACGGTTGGATTGTAAATCCCATCCAAATCAAGGCCAATGTCACGCGGAATCCATTTCATATTTCGGACACGATGGATATTTGTTGCACCGCCGGTTGTGGCGTCGAATCCGAAAAGGTTACCTGTTGTTCGATCCTGGTAGTTGGCGCTATCGTCGTAAGTAAGCTTTAGGACATCATCCAGGTAGATGTTGAATATCCCTTTGTCAAATTCGACCTTAAACGCCCGCCATTGGCTGTTATCAATATTTAGTTCATCAACAGTATCAAGAGGAGGGTCAGGGTCAGCATTATTTAGAAGCTGAATCTTATCTTCCCACTCGTGGTAGCGGATGGTATAGCATCCAGCGATGTTGTTAAACAAGGGGGTACTGGTGTTCCAGAGGTAGATGAAAAAGCCAGACCCCCCCGTAGGGTATGTTGCCGTCGCCCGACCAGAATTCACCTTGGACCGTGAAGGCATCCCCAAGGGGTAAGTCGGCATACTCAACCGGACCAACTACACCACCCACGGCTTCCGTCAACCTAATGGCGTTTCCTTCATGGATTGCTGCGCCTTTGAGTGTGCCATCAACATTGAGAGGTAGAGACCAATCCCATGCCACAATCTTGCCGACGTCCGGATCCTCGATAGAATTTGGTGGGTTCCCTTCCAACTGAATTGGCGAGAAGTTTCCGCCAGCAATCCCACCGCGGTAAGGACCACCCGGCTCTGCTGTGGGTATTCCCGCCTCAATCGTGACGGTTGTCGAATGGCTATCGGTAATTACTATCTCTTCCGTCGTCGTCACCGTTACCGACAACTTAACATCAACCGTCTCAACTTCGTCAATGCCGGCGGTGGTCCAGGTGTAGGTGGTTTCTATCTCGCTTGATGCCGGCAAATCAGTCAGGGTTGGATCGCCCGAATCTCTCTGTACCGACCACTGGTAGCTGAATGTTGCGCCTGGATAGCCGTCTTTGTTAATTGAGCCGCCGAGTGTCACGGGGTCATTTGGTTTACCAACAAACGGGCCATCGGTGCTGATTTCCAACGTCGGATAGATTTTAAGGTCGAACGACGTGGGTT
>SDBU01002569.1_pt1 | contig 23985 bp, 25 predicted proteins | sample 2277071 | NCBI WGS metagenome assembly SDBU01 (sample SAMN10397929, study PRJNA504765) | marine sediment metagenome | isolation source: marine sediment core GS08_GC12, 126 cmbsf | place: Arctic Ocean: Gakkel Ridge, Loki's castle | collected 2008
ACGCCGGCGCTGGTCCGTTCCGGGGCCAGTCTGCCTGCCTGGCGGCGACGTCGTTTCAGTGGAACGAGAGCACGGTGATCGCGGCGCCGATGCACGCCGTTGCGGAAGGCCTGGCGGGCCTGGGCTTTGCCGTAGACGTCCACGAAGTCACGCAGCTGAAGCAGCTGGCCTTCTATGACCTGCTGGTGCTCTGGAATGCGCGCAAGGGGCATCCCAAGCGAGTAGCCGACCTCACCCACACCTGGCATCTGCCGACACTCATCATGGAGCTGGGCTTTTTCACCCGCAATCGCTACTGGCAGGTGGACCACCGTGGCATCCTGCACTGGGCGTCCTGGGCGGACGGATCCTTCCAACGGTCGGCCCCCCCCGAAGGTGCGGAGCGCATGGCACAGGTCTGGCCACATCCGCTGGCCTCTTTCAACGGGCGCCAGGGCAATGTGCTAGTCCTGGGCCAGCTCGCCCGCGACTCGCAGATGGACGAGAGCGAGATTCAACTCTCTACGCCGTTGGAGAAGAGCATCGCACGGTCATTGCCACACGGCATCGAGGTGGTCTTCCGGCAACACCCGCGCGCCAAGGTGAAGCGAGTAGCTTACCTGCCGCGCTCTACGGCCGGCTCCTTGCGCGAGGCCATCCAGCAGGCCAGGTTCGCGGTGACCATCAACTCCAATGCCGGCAACGAGTGCCTCGCGATGGGCTGTCCGGTGCTCTGTTTCGGGCCAGCGCTCTATGCGGCGGCCGGCGTGGCGAAGCGGACCAAGATGGCGACCCTGGGCGCAGATCTGGCCGAGATGCTGGCTGGCTGGCGGCCGTCTACGGAGGCGGTGCACAACTATCTCCACTGGCTGGCCTGCCGGCAATGGAGCCCCGACGAGTTCCGTGAAGGTGCAGTACTGCGCAAATTGGTCGAAGGGGCCCTCGCATGACCGACATGCTCGAAAAGGGCGTCGAGTGGCTACGCGGGCAACGCAAGGCCCACCTGGGGCGCACGGTCACCTATGGGCGCGGAGAGGAGATCTCGTTCGACGTCACGGCCACTGTGGGCGAGACCCGCTTTCGGATCGGCCAGGGGACCGGGCCCGACGTCCTGGTCCGAACGCGCGACTACCTGATCGAGGCGGCGGACCTGGCCGCCGGCGGGATCTCCGAACCGGCCGCTGGCGACCAGATCCGCGAGACGCGGGGCGAGACGGTCTATGTCCAGGAGGTGATGGGCCCCGGGAACGACGAACCCGCATGGCGCTGGTCCGATCGCTACGGCGGCAGCCTGCGCATACACACGAAGGAACTGACAACGGAGGCAGCGCCATGAAGCTCGCCCACAAACGATTGGCCGTGGCGGTCCTGGAATGCGTCGGCATAGTTGTGACCGCCGTCGGCATCGGATGCGAGCTGGCCTTCGGCGGCCAGGTGCATCTGGTGGTCATCACGATCGGCAGTTGTCTGGTGGCGGCGGGCGGGATGCTCTGGGCAAAGGTGCGACTCTGACCGCGAAGGTGAGGCGATGGCGGCGGTGATGGTTCAGATCGGCGATGCGCTCGTCCAGGCGCTCAACGGAAACGACTTCAGCGAGGACTTTACGGCCGTCCGTCGCTACCGGCCGCTCTACAAACTGAGCGAGCTCGAGACGTTGCGTGTCACCGTGGTGGCGCACGCGATCGCCCTCGAGCGCGCGAGCCGAAGCAATCACCAGACGGACTACCAGCTCGACGTCGGCGTGCAGCAGCGCGTGGGCGTGGAGGATGCGGCCGAAGAGGCGAGCGACGAGCTGATGGCCCTAGTCGAGGAGATCGCGGACTTCTGCATAAGCCTGACCCTCCAGGAGCCGCACGCGATATGCACCGCCGTCGTGAATGATCCGATCTACGCCCCCGACCACCTCGAGGAGCTGCACTGTTTCACCAGCATCCTGACCCTCACGTTCCGGCTGTGGAGATAGCCCGATGAAGAGCGGGCCGATGTTCGGGATGAAGTTCAGGGCCGTCAAGGGCCAATTCTTCGACGTGAGCAAGGTGAAGCGTGGCAGCGACGACGCCTCCTATCGCGTGCTTGGCCGGTTCGGCGCCTGGGTGCGGAAGAGCGCCCGATGGAGTATCCGCCGGCGCAAGGGCTACAGCGATCCGGGTGATCCGCCCCGCGGCCACGTGGGGTGCCTCAAGGACTTCATCTACTTCTGGTTTGATCGGTTCCGCCGATCCGTCATGGTGGGCCCCGTAAAGATGCACGGCCGTAGCCCCTATGGCGAGACGACAGTGCCGGAGATCCTGGAGCACGGCGGGACGGTGACGCGCACCGATCGCAAGGGGCGGACCACGCAATACACGTATGAGGCCAGGCCCTACATGGGTCCGGCCTTCGAGAAGGGACAGCAGCAGCTGCCCAAAATGTGGCGCGACTCGATCAAGCGATGAGACAGCGCCTGCTCTGAGAGGGAGGTTTGAACGATGGCCGAAAAAGTCGGCTGGGAATGCAAGGCTTACCACAGTCCGACCGATCTGGACGCCGACTCGAATACGCCGGCCGATCTGTCGGACTGGGACGAGATCACAAGGGCCCGGGACATCAGCATAGACCAGAGCGACGACGAGGTGGACGCCACCTCGCGCGCCAACAGCGGCGACAAGGCTACGCTCCAGGGCCTGCGCGACCGCAGCATCTCGTTCGACATGCTGTGGGACACGGACGATACCGACCTGGTCGCTTTCCGGACTGCGTATCTCGCGCGCAACACGGTCGCAATGGCCTTCATGGACGGCGACATCGAGACCGGCGGCTCGGAGGGCCTCTGTGGGAACTTCAGCATAACCGAGTTCAACCGTGGCGAGGGCCTCGGCGACGCCGTAGTCGCCAACATCACGGTCAAGCTGTACAGCCATGGCTCTTGGTATGTAGTGGCCGGGTCCTGACGGCAGCGAACGGCAGACAGGAGACTGGAGGCTGGAGACAGCAGGTACGTACCTCCAGCCTACAGCCTGAAGTCTACAGTCTGCCTTTTTGAGGGAGGTACCAGGTGCAGAGCTTCACCGACAACGAGAACCGCACGTGGATGGTGACCCTCACGATCGGTTCGGCCAAGCGCGTGCGCGCGCTGCTGGGCGTGAATCTGCTGGCACCGTGCGAACCGGATCCGGAGGGCGGGGCTGACGCGCTTCCCCTCCTGACCCATCTCGGTACGGATGTGATCCTGCTCTGCGACGTCATCTTCGCCCTGATCAAGCTCCAAGCGGACGAGCAGGGCGTCACAGACGAGCAGTGGGCGGAGGCCATGGGCGGGGATGCTATTCTCGCCGCCCAGCAAGCCTTCTACGAGGAGCTGGCGGATTTTTTCCACCGGCGAGGCCGCCAGGACGTGGAGAAGGCGGTCCGGACGCAGGAGCGGATGATCGTGCTGATGATCGAGGCGAACGAGCGGAAGTTCGGGGAGATCGAGCCGGAGAAGGAAGTGGCCGAGATCTTCGCCCAGGCGAAAGCGTCTGGCGACTCGCCTACGAACTCGGCGGCATCGCCGGACTGAATCCCGAGCCCTTCACCCTGCGCGAGCTCGTCTGGATGGCCGAGGCCGTCCAGCGGGACCGCTGGGGGCACACGAGTTCGGTGATCGCTTACATGGTGAACTGCCACAAAACCAAGGGCCGGCCGGCGCGGCCGTCGGATTTCAACCCGTTCGCAGCGCGCGGAGGGGGCGGGCGCGGGATCCCGGTCACGCGGCAGACCTTCGGGATGCTCAAGGATTTCATATCCGGGACGTGAGCTCAAGAGCAGGGGAGTGGAGCGATGAAGCGACGGCTTGTTTGGGTCCTTATGGCGTGCCTTGTCTTCAGCGGCTGCTCGGCCGTCGGCCAGCTCTTCCACGACGCCGGCACAATGTTCGGGGTCGAGATCGAGGGCGGCCCCACGATGGAACCGCCGCCGGAGCCTGACTACGAACTCGCGGAGGCACTGCGCGGGCAGATTGGCCTGGTGCGCGCGGTCCTGGTGCGGGTGTCTGCTGAGGGCGTGAAGGCTCACAATGCGCTGGTCGCCGAGGCCGAACGCTGTGCCGGCATCATGGTGGCCTACCACGGGGAACCTGTGAAGCCGCTCCCGGTGGACGTGCTCGAGCCGGACGGGCCTGATGAGCAGATCCAGGTCGAGGAGTTGGTGGCGGCCGCCGCGAAGGCGAGGGACAAGGCGGCGGACCAACTCGGCGACCACCGGGAAGACGAGAAGGAATGGGAAGACGCGGCGGCCGCCAAGCTACAGGCGCCGAGCCGGAAGCGCTTCTCGATATCCTCTCCCTACATCATGCTGTTCGGCGCCGGCGGACTGGTGGCTACAATAGGCGGTCTTGCGTTGACCCTGCGTAAGAGCCTGCGCTCGGCCGCCCTCTACAAAGGCGCCCTGGGTCGCGTGTTCCTGGGGGTCCGCGCATGGCTCGGCGGCCCACCTGATGAGGTGGCAAAGGGCACGCCGCAGAAGGGCCTGCTGACTTCGCTCAGCGGAAAGATGCATCAGCCAGACAAGGACCTGATTGACGCGCTCAACAAGAAGACGCAGGCGACCGGATAACTGGAGCAAGCGACAATGGCAACCCAACGAGGCATACGGGCCGGCCGGGCCTACGTCGAGCTCTTCGCCGAAGACTCCAGGCTCATTCGCGGCCTGAAGCGCGCCCGCTACGCAGTGCGTAAGTTCGGCAGCCAGGTCAGCGCCATGGGCAGACGCATGATCATGGCGGCTGTTGCCCTGGCCGCTCCGCTGGCCCTGGCAGTGAAGGAATTCGCCTCGTTCGGTGATGCCATCGCCAAGGCCGGCCGCCGCACGGGCATAAGCGCCGAGGCCCTCTCGGAATTCGCGTTCGCCGCCGATCGCAGCGGCACAGACCTGGAGACCTTCGAGAAGGGCGTCAAGCGCATGGCCCGCTGCATCACCGATGCAAACAGGGGCCTGCTCACCTACCAGCGCGCCTTTGAGGCCATCGGACTCAACGCCGAGGACCTGGCGGCCATGTCCCCCGAAGACGCCTTCATCGCGATTGCCGATGCGCTGTCCGGCGTTGAGAGCGACCTTCTACGCGCGGCCGCCGCCCAGGAGATCTTCGGGCGTGCGGGCACCATGATGCTGCCGATGATCGAGCAGGGCGCCACTGGTCTGGAGGCCCTCCGGGAGGAGGCCCGCACTCTGGGGCTCACCATGACCGATGAAGCCGCCCTGGCGGCCGAGCAGTTCACCGACGCGATAACGGATGTGAAGTGGACCTTGAAAGCCCTGCAGCGCGCGATCGGCGCCGCCCTCGCCCCCAAGCTCAAGGCGATGGCATTCCGAATGAGGGAAGCAATCGACCGCGCGGTCGAGTGGACGAAGGCGAACGGCGAGGTGATCCTGCGCATCGCAAAGATCGTGGCCCTCATCGGCGGCGCCGGCGCGTTCCTGAGTCTGCTCGGTATGCTGGCGTTCAGCCTCGCGGCCTTGATGTCACCCATCGGCCTTGTTATCGCCGCCCTCGGTCTAGCGGCCGGTCTCGCCGGCGCACTCTATGTTAGCAAGGAGGCCACCAAAGGATCGGCCGAGGAGGCAGACGAGCTCGTCGGCAAATACGAGGAGCTGGCCCTCAAGACGAACCGGACTGCTCGGGAAGAACTCGATCTGTTGAATGTCACAGAGAGACTCATGGAACTGTTTCCGCAGTACGCCGATATGATTGACGGGACGGCGGAGTCGGTGGAGCGCCTGCGGGAGGAGACGAAGCTGCTCAGCGAGGCAGGCAAGGAGTTCAGACTCCAAGAGACCGAGGACGAACTCGAGCAGCTCAACGAGGACTGGGCCAAGGCTTCGGAACTGTATGAGCATTACAAACGGGAACACGAAATTGCCGCAACGAAAGGCTTCAGCACTGAAAAGAAGCTCCACAGACTGATGGTTGAGGAGGCCGGCAAGATGGACGACATCAATCGCCGGATGAAGAAGAGAGCTAGTCTCGCCCGCGAGCTTGGCATCCAATTGGGCCAGATCGAACGTCGCGGAACGCTGCAACTGGAACCAACCGCTCGCCGCACCCCGCCCACCCCGCCCACCCCGCCCGGAGGGCCCATCACTGACCCAGAAGAGGCCGCGCGCATCGAAAAGCAGGCCGCCGAGCGCAGGGCGCGCATGGCGGAAGGATACGCAGATCGCTATGCGCAGAGCCGCGCGGCCATGATGGAAGATGAACTTAAGAGTGAGCTCAACCAGGCCGTCCGTCGCTGGCAGAAGGAGTTCGAAGAAGCAAAGCAGGCTGGTGCCAACCTGTTCATGCTCAGGGACGCCCAGGAGGCGGAGTACGCGGCCATCGTCAAGCGGTACCAGGACAAGCGGGCGGACAAGGAACGCGACCTCGACGCGCGGATCGCCCGCGCCCGGATCGCCCTGATGAAGGACAGCGGCCAGCGGGAAATGGCGCTCCTCGCACTTGAATACCGGGAGGCGATGCAGGACGCGGCGAAGTTCTCCCCCGAAGCGATCGCGCAGATCGATGAGCTCTATGCCCTGCGGCGCCGGGCCATCGGCGGCGCGGCGGCGGCTGCCGACGTGGCTGTGCGCGGCACCTTCCAAGCCGCCGGCGCCTGGGGCATGGGCGCAGGCAACGCAGCAGATCGCACCGCCAAGGCCACCGAGCGCACCGCTGACTACCTCGCGCGCCTCCTCGCCAAGGGCGCCGTCTATGTCACCTGAGGAAGCTGACAATGACGATCGCAGTCACAGAGGACCATCTGAGCCGCGAGCTGAGCGAGGATTCGGCGCGGCTTCTCTACACCGTCCGGGGCACCGCCAGTGACACCGAGGCCCGCGCAGCCCTCGTTGCCGAATCACCCGCCTACCACGCCGAGCTGCCGCGCAAGAACGCCCGCGTGCGGCCGACGTTTGTGGACGTCACTAACGGCGACGCCTCGATATGGTCCGGCGAGGTAGAGTACGGCAAGGACGCCCGGCCGGACACCGGCGACTCGACCATCAGTTTCGACACCAGCGGCGGCACCCAGCACATCACCCAGAGCCTCCAGACGCGGGGGGCGTATGGGCTCCACAGCGACGGCACCCCCGCCCTCGTCACTGACTTCGGCGGTGCGATCGCCGTCGCGGGCGGCAACGTCGAGGGCGTGGACATCACCGTTCCCGTCTTCAACTGGGCCGAAGCGCATTATCTCGACAACGTGTACGTCACTCAGGCATACAGGGCCCTGCTCTTCTGGGCTACGGGCAGGCTGAACGAAGCCACGTTCCGCGGCTTCGAGCCCGGCGAAGTGCTGTTCATGGGCGCCTCGGGCGCCCGGCGCCAGGAGGACGACTGGGAGATCAGCTACCGCTTCGCCGCAAGCCCGAATATCTGGGACCTGGTCATTGGCAGCATCGCGGGGATCCAGAAGCGCGGTTGGGATTACATGTGGGTATCCTACATGGAAGACAGCGTGGGCGGCGGGCTGGTCAAGCGGCCGAAGGCCGTATACGTCGAGCGCGTCTATAACTACCGCGACTTCAGCCGCCTGGGCATTGGAAGGTAAGGGAGCCGGGAGCGCAGCGACATGGAACAGCTGAAGAAGGTCCGGCCGGGCGATCCCTTGCGGTTCTCTGCCGCCCTCCATAACCGTCTCATCGACGTGGCCCGGGCCCAGGGGAACCGCGAGCATGACATCGGCGGCCGGCCGTCCGCCTTCGTCAGGGACTCTTGCGTGGCCCACGCGCGGAACGATAGCGGCGAGGCCGCGCCCTGGCACGGCGTCTGCCAGATCACGGGCCAGCTTGCGGCCGGCTCGGAGCTGCTGACGTTCGGCAAGTACGACGAGACCAAAGAGTACGCCTGCGGCATCCTCCTGGAGCCCATCCCCGCGGGCGGCATGGGCCTCGTGGCCACGCATGGCGGCCCGGTCCAGGTGCAGGTATCGGTGGCCATCACCAGGGGGGACGTACTCGAGGCTGATAACGATTCCTGGGAGGCCAAGGGCGGCAGAGGCTCCTGGCGGGCGATCACGGATTCCCGGGGGGGGCATTGCTGGGCGGTCTGGGAGTCAGGCGGCGGCGCCAGTGCAAGGATGGTGAAGGCCTCTGCAAACATGGTGGCAGACGACACCCTATATCTCGTTAAGCTGCTCGCAGTAGACGGCACAGAAGGCGACGAGCTGGACGTTTACCGGCCCAATGGGGTGCGAGTCGATGAGGGCGATACCGGCTATCTGGGCCAGGACAAGGACGGCGAGACTGTGTTTATTCCATGTCACGCACGCCACGATGAGGGGCTTCCCTTTACGGTCGAAGTTCGGGGCGACGATCCCGACGCGCCGGAAATCGGCAGGGAATGGCTTGTCACTTAGGTGCGCGGAATGTTCAAGGGAATAGGGCTCTCACTCGAAGCTCGGTTTGCGAACACCGGGGACCCTCAGCCCGGGCTGCACCGATACGATCCGTGGCTCCCTGGAGATGACCCCTATCACCGACATCCCTGCTATGATCCCGCCGACCTGAACGATTCGTGCCGACGCACAAGAACGGCTCTGGGGACGGGCGCCTTTGTTCTCACGGAAGTCTGGCCGCCGACATACCCGGAGGCCTCGTACCATCGGTATTGGCCGGAGCTGCCCCGGAAGATCCGAACGGCGTCCGGCACAAAGATGCTTTTTCATTCGATCACGTACGGCGAGGTGGATAACCTCTCTCTGCAGATCGAGGTGTCATTTACAAACGGCCAGGGCGCGCTGCTGGGCTACGAGACAAGCAGTCCCCTTCTACTAATCCCGGACTGGATGACATCCTACAGAGGCTGGGGTCGAATGTACTATTCTGACTTCATGACCGGCGGGATGGTCTGGCTTCTGCCGGGACCGGAGGACTTTGGTGGGCCCTACCCGCCTTTCGGGAACGGCGAACCCCTGGAGGAAGCTGTTTGGTATGTCAAGGTCCGCAATATCGCGGGCGGATGGCCCTGGTTTGGGAAGGTCTGGAAGGGACCCCCTATCACAGAACGGCCCGACTCCGGGCCGTATACGTTCCACACGAACCTCGGCAACTGTTGGTGGAATGACATGGGCTGTGCTATTACAGAAGGCTGTGCCGAAACCTCTTGGTGGGATGCAGCCTAAAGAATGGAGGCAGGACGATGGCTAAGATGGTATCGGATGGAGCGCTGGACGCGCTGCTCGATCATCTCGCGACGGCCGACCAGCTCGTAATCTGCGAGGGCCAGCCCCTCACCTACGCCAACGCCACGGCGGATAAGCCGACTGGCATGGCCCTGGGGGAGATCGTTGTCACCGGCGCCGATTTCACCAAGGCCAACGGCGACGTGAGCGGCCGCAAGACAACCGTGGGCCAGCAGACCGGCCTCAACGTGGACGTGTCCGGGGACTTCGACCACGTCGCGCTCGTGGATGACGGCGGGAACGAGCTGCTGTTGGTGACCATGCTCGCGAACTCCACGATTGAGGGGGTCGACCAGGGCACGGACAAATTCACGATTGCCGGTGACCACACCGCGGAGATCGGGGCCGGCGACCGGGTGACCGTCCGCGACTCGACGGGGAACGACGGCGGCTACACAGTCATAAGCGTCGCGCTCAACGGGGCGGATACAGACGTTGAGGTGGCGAACATCCCGGACGCGACAGCCGACGGCGTGATGATCTACGGCGCGCAGGCAGTGACCAACGGAAACACCGTGACGGTCAATGCCTTCGACGACGAAGTCGCGGACGCCGCGTAAGACTGAAGCCCGCCGGCCAGCAGGCGGGCTTGTCGGGGGAGGGCGGCCAGCGCACCGTCCTCCCCTCCTCGGGGAGGACGCATAGCTATGACGGTCGGCTACCTAGACCCGAATGGGGATGGGGGAACCAGCCAATGGTCCATGATCCCTGTCAATGGGGACCACTACACGAACATAAACGGCGGGGTCCGGTCTCCTAATGTGCCGAACACCGACCGTCTGCAAGCCAGCCTAGACGGTAAAGTTGAAACGCCCGTCTTTACTACGCTTGCCGACGTGGGCGACGTCAGCGAGTTTGAGGTGTTCGCCTACTGTTCCAGGGTCGAAGGCGGGCCAACCCCCCCAGACATCGAAGTGTATCTCTACGTGGACGGTGGGTGGCAGGCTGGAGAGGCTGACATGCTGGCACCGCCGACCGGCTCGTATGCCTGGCGTTCCGTTAGCTTTCTGGGGAGTTGGGACCAAACCGACGTTGACGACATTTCGAGCCATCTCGAATGCGTCATGCCGATGGGCGCGGACGTGATGATTCGGGAGCTTTATATCAAGGTCACATATACGGAGGCGGGACCTGCAGAGCCGGAGGGCGATGCCGACGACCTCGACCACGCCCACACCCTCGAGGCGGCGGCCGCGACCCAGAACCACGTGGTCACCCCGGCGAGCCTATCCCACGGCCAGACCCTCGACAGTAGCGCAGCGGCCTGGTCCTACCTGGCCTCGCCGGTGAACCTGGCCCACGCGCAGACGCTGGACTCCACGGTCGGCGCCTGGGGCACGGCGGGATCCCCGACCGACGTGGGCCACGCCCAGGACCTGGACGCGCCCGGCATTACGCAGAACCATGTCGTCACACCGGACAGCCTGACACACGGCCACGCTCTGCAGGCCGCCTCCGTCGAGTCCTACACGGGCGCGCCGGCGGATCTCCGGCAGGCGCACTCTCTCGACTCGGCGACGGCCACGATCTCTCACGTCGTATCGCCGGACAGCCTGGCGCATGGGCAGGCGCTCGATGCGGTCGCGGCGGTTGTCGTCCATATCGCGTCCAGCGCGGAGGTGCATCACGCCCACACCCTGGGCAGCCCCTCCGTCAGCCAGCAACACGTGGTCTCCCCGGAGGACCTCGCCCACGCGCAGGCCCTGGCCATCAGCGCGGGCTTCGTGGAAGTAGCCCTCTACCTCTACGTTCCTCCCAGTCTGACAAGGCGCCTGATGTGGGAGGAAACGGGCACGGTCTACGTCGTGACGGACGGCGCAATCTACGCCGAGAGTGCCGTCGGCTACTTGGATCTGCCGGCGGCCCTGACCGTCCGCGGGATCCTGATCGGCTACCTCGACGTGCCCAGTCCCCTGCCGTCGCCAATGGACGAAGTCCTGCTGGCCCTCACCGGCGATGATGTAACCCACCACGTGGAGCGCAAGTCGGGGGCCGAAGCCGAATGGACACGGCTGGCCAGCATCCTCGCGCCGACGTATGTAGACGGCCCACTGGCCGATGGTGCGCATCACTACCGCGTGGTGGCCCAGGACCTGGAGGGAGACACCACTCCATCGGTCGGCACGGCAGACGTCACGGTCAGTTCGGCGCCGGATCCCCCTGTCAGCTTCGAGTCCTCTTGGAATGCGGAGACGAAGACCGTCACGTTTACGATCGGGGAGAGCCCGAGCGCCGACGTCGACGTGTATCGGATCCTGCAGAGCGACGCCGAGGGAATGATCGACCTGAAAGGTGCGCCCGCCTATGAGGGCGCGGGCCTGACGTGGCAACGCGAGTTCACCGACGAGACGGGCATCTACGCCTGGCTGGCCCGGGCCGTCGACACCGACGGACAGGAGGAGCAGGGCATTACCCGGGTCCTCGCGTCGGCGTTTGGGGCCGGAGCTGTAACCGCCTATCCGGCCGAGCCGCTGATGGTCCGGGCGGATCCCATCGCCGGCGGCAAGGTAGACGTGGCCTGGCACTATGCTCCCTGGCAAGAGACGGGCGGTCCGGGTGCCGCCTTCGAGGCCCGTATCTACTGGGACGACGCGACGGGGACCGTCGACTACAGCTCGCCGCACGCAACGGTCGCCATGGGCAGCCCCACCAAGGACGCCGACTACAGCTGGCAGTCGGGCGTTCTGGCCGATGGGGAGGATCACCTCTTCGTGGTCCGCATCGGAACGGCCGCGCATCCGGACGGGGTTGAAACGCAGAACACCGACGAGCACGTCGCGACGCCGAACGCCGACGTTCCGACCACGCCGACCGTGACCGCCCAGGTCATCTGATGACGATGCACGGCGCGAACCCCACGAAGTAGCCCACAGCCCACCACGGCGGCCTTTTTTCAAATCCCCTCCCCCAGGGCGATCCCAAGGTCGCTAAAGCAGGCCATTTCTTCCCCCCCAGGATTGACAAAAGTGCAGGCACTAAGGTAGGATAATGGTTGTAGGAAAGGAGAATCATAATGCGGAGAAAGAGGCGAGATCACAACGGCCGGCAGCGGACGCTCTGGCCGCAGAAGGAGCTGGGGCTCTATTCCCGGAGCGCGTGGGTCAGCCTGGCCGTGAAGTCTCTGCGCCTGGGATGGCCCGCCGGACTGCGGCAGGCGGCGCCGCACCTGACGAAGTCCTACCTGCAAGACGTCCTCATCTGTGGCCTGCTCGAGGACGTCTTCCCGCCGGAGAGCGAGATCGGCGACGCGGTGGACGAAGTCGTCCGGCTCGACTACGACGCGCTCTGCATCCGCGAGACCCACCACGGCCGCGGCTACACGGAGCGGTTCTGCAACATGGAGACCGTGGCAACGAAGGCCGCCAGGCAAGAGGCGGTCTTGCTGCGTGGCCATGCAAGGGCGCTCGGCTTCTGGCTCCCGAGGCGGTCCCTGAATTGCTTCTACACGTGGACGCACATAGCACCAGACGACCCGGGCCAGCGCCGGACGGCCGACACGGCGCCGTGGACAGCAATGCCGACGGCCGTCCTCGATCATCACACCAAGGAGGGCAAGAAGGCGAAGCGCGACCGAACGATCATCTCCGGCGACTACGACTGCCACCGGGAGCTCGGCATCCTCGTTGCCGAGCATGGGTGGGAATACGTGCGAGACTCCGTTCACAGGACGGAAGGGGCCAACGGAAATGGGCAAGCGCCCTAAAGGACCGCTGGTCGAGCAGTACCGACCAAAGACGTTCGGGGAAGTGGTGGGCCAGGCCAAAGCGCTGGGGATCATCCGCCAGATAGCGAAGCGGGGCCTCGGCGGCCGGGCCTATTGGATTTCGGGACTGTCGGGGACGGGCAAGACGACCCTGGCCTGGCTCATTGCGAGAGAGCTGGCAGACGACATGATGATCGAAGAGAACGACGCGCACGAGATCCAGCCGACGGACCTGCGCCGGATCGAGCGGACAATGAGACTGCGCGGACTCGGGAAGAAGCACGGCCGCGCCTACATACTCAACGAAGCCCACGGACTCCAGCAGCACATGATCCGAATGCTGATGACGACGCTCGAACGGCTGCCCAGCCACGTAGTGTGGGCCTTCACCACGACGAACGTGGGCAACCACCACTTCGCAGAGTCGAAGATGGACGCAGCGCCGCTGCTCAGCCGGTGCATCGAGATAAAGCTCGAAGCCGAGAACCTGAGCCGGAGCTTCGCACGCCTGGCCCGGAAGATCGCACGGGCAGAAGGACTGGACGGGGGCGGAGCTCTCAGCGATTACGTGGCCCTGGTGAAGGACTGCGACAACAACATGCGGGCGGCGCTCCAGGCGATCGAGAGCGGAGCAATGCTCGAACCCAGCACGAAGTTCCCCCGCCGCCCCCTCGATTTCTCTTGACATGGGCTATCACGTGTGATATAATATGGGCATGGTCGAGAGAGAGACACAGACAGACGAGACCAGGGACGGGGGGCGGGGCGTGCAGACCATTGCCGTAGCACAGGCGAGACTGGTGAGGTTACCGGCGCGCGCAGTCTATCGCTGCGACGCGATGCACGAGATCGACGACGAGCGCGCGCAGACGATCTGCGCAGCGATGCTCACACGCGGGTGGGCCGGGCCGCCAGTCCTGCTCGTGGAAGTGCGCCCCGACGAGTATCGCATCCTGGACGGCCACCACAGGATCAAGGGCTTGCAACTGCAGAACGAGGACCCGGACCGCGAGCGCGACATCGATGACTTCCCGGCCCTCATCATCACCCAGGAAGACATGGATGCCCTGGTGGATGCGCATTTTTACGGCGATGCACCCTGCCGCCTGTGTGATCTCGACGATTACATCCTGGTCGATGGCGCGCCCTATGCGCTGCGGGAGGACAGTTGATGCAAGGCACCACAGATCTGGCCCCCGGTTGGACCGCCACGACAGAGCGGGCGGAATCGAGTCACGGCCTGCCGGTCTACGTCGCCACGGAGTGCGATCACGGCAAGGACATCGCCCACTCCCTGGAGGAGGCTATCGGTTGCGGAGTCCTCCAGGCGGTCCGTGCCGAGAGGGGACTGAGCCAGGACCAGGCCGCTGGCGCGATCGGCATCTCCGCCCAGGCGCTACGGAGCTGGGAGCAAGGATGGCGCAAACCCGCCGGCCTCTACCGCCAAGCCCTCGAACGCTGGCTGCACACGTAGCAGACGGCAGGCAGCAGGCAGTAGGGGCGGTTCGCGAACCGCCCTCAGCCTCCAGTCTCCAGCTGGTCTGACACCCGCCAGCTGGCTGCCCCCTCCAGCAAAGTGTATATCATTCGCCTTTCCCTTGACACTGGGGGGGAAGGCGTGTTACACTTCGCCTAATAGGTATTGGCCGAACCATATTACTGGCCCAAAAGCAGCGGCTCACGGGCTCTAAGCAGAGCATTCGAGAAGGCTTATGACACATCCAGCCATGCGGGCCTCCCGGAACCGTGTAAAGGCGAAGCCGACCGCCCCGGGGGAGAAGAAAGCAACGCGCAAGCCGAAAAAACTCCCCTGGATCATGTCGAAGGAGGAATGCGCGGCCCTGAAAGCCATGTCGAACACCCGATGCCCGACGGGCCTGCGCAACCGCGTCATGATGGAGGTTATGCACCGCGCGGGGCTCCGCGTCGGGGAGGCCTGTAAGCTACGACGCAGCGACATCGTTTGGGATCGCTCGCAGATTGAAGTCAGGGCCGGCAAGGGCGGCAAGGACCGGACGGTCACGACGGACCCGGCAACGATGGCCTGGCTGACTGCATGGGATTCCCAGCGGCCACGTGGCGCGTTCTTCTTCAACACACTGGCGGGCGGGCAGATGAGTACCCGCCATGTTCAGCAGATAGTCCGGCGGATGGCGGATAGGGCAGTCCGGAGAGGAAAGATCGACGCGGAGCGGGCCGCCCGGATCACGCCGCACAAGCTCCGCCATGCCCACGCCACCGAACTGATCGAGGAGGGCGCGTCGCTCCCGGCCATCCAGGACCAGCTAGGTCATAAAGACATCACGACCACCGGCATCTACCTGCACGCGCGCCCCGAAGCCCTGAAGGATCACATGGCCGCCCGGACGCCAGACCTACCCCCACCAAAGGGGGCGCCCGATGGAAAGCCGTGATCATCAGTGGACAGATTGGGAGCCGGACCGCAGAACCCCCCATCGCTGGATATGTCAGTGCCGCGGCTGCGGCCTGGCCCTGCATTTGAACATGGCCGCCCCAGCGTCCGATAACATAGAAAACGACAGCTTCTTCAGCGGCAAATGGGATTGCTGGGTCTGCGCGTTCCAGCCGGGCGGCTCGCGGCAGGTCCGGAAACTCTTTGCCATAGGCGGCCGGAGGCGGGATGGACGACGTGAGCAGGTACAATAAGGAGCGATGGGAAGAGCTGGCCAAGGGCAACGTCCGTTTCTCCAGGCCATGGCTTGATCTGGATGGAGAATCTGCTCGTGCCGCACTCGATCCGCATGACATCATGGGAGATGTCGCGGGTAAGGACGTGCTTTGCCTTGCGGGGGGCGGTGGCCAGCAGTCGGCCGCCTTTGCTGTGCTCGGCGCGAACGTGATAGTGCTGGACTTCTCGGAAACGCAGCTCGAGAGAGATCAGCAGGCGGCAGACCATTACGGGCTCTCCATCAAAACCGTCCAGGGCGACATGCGGGAGCTCTCGTGTTTCCCGGACGACTCATTCCACATCGTGTGGCACGCGCACTCGCTGAACTTCGTGCCGGATCCGCGTCCCGTGTTCGACGAAGTGGCACGCGTGATCCGCGTCGGCGGGCCGTATCGGATGGAGTGTACGAATCCATTCATCCATGAACTGCTGGGGAACGAATGGGATGAAAGAGGGTATTCCCTGAGGTCCCCCTATCTGGACGGTGCCGAGATCGTCTACGACGATCCGTACTGGGAAACAGAGGACGGGGCTGGCGGCAGGAAGCGCGTAAGAGGCCCGAGGGAGTTCCGGCACGCTTTGAGCACAATCATCAATGGCTTGGTCAACAGGAACTTCGCCATCCTGGGGCTCTGGGAGAGTAATCACGGCGACCTTGAGGCAGAGCCTGGGAGCTGGGACCACCTCACGGCGATAGCGCCTCCGTGGCTGACCTTCTGGACGCTCTATCGGCCTAATCAGAGCTGCCCATCAGGCGCATCAGGGCGGATAGGGCCTTCATCGCCGACCTGAACGACCTTCGCCTGCTTCTGACGCGGGACATCTACGGGCGCAACGCGGGGCTCTCGGCGGAAGCACGTCAACGGGCCACGGATCAGGGCGCATTGCAACGACCACGGGGTCAGAAGGTCAGGATTACCTTTAACGCCTCTCGCGAGCGCACCATCTGGACGGCGCGCTCTATCTCCTCGGCCGGCATGGCATGGCTCCAGTAGCCCTTCGGATCCAGCTGGCCGTCCAGGACCATCTGGACGATGTCGGTATGAACGTCGTGCTCCCCATAGGGCCAGTTGAGCATGTGAACCGACGTGTTATTCCGGAGATCGGCCAAGGAGAGCGTTTTGTGGCCCCTCTTCAGCACGCCGTAGACGCCGACCTTGCCGCCAGGTTTGAGCAGGTGAGATCCTTGCTTGATGACGGCTGTGGAGCCGACAGCGTCAATGACAAGATCGACGCGCCTGTCCCCCAGCGTCTGCGCCACGTCTTCCCATCTGGAGTTCAGTACCAGATCAGGGCGGCTGGTTTCGAGGATCTTGTTCAGACGCTCGTCGTGATGTCCGATGCACGCGACCCATCCGGCATGACCCATGTGCAAGAAGCTTGTGAGTGCCAGGCCCACAGGCCCGTCACCGAACACCACGACGTCCATGCCCTCATTGAACTCGAAGTTCTTCAGAGCGCTGTAGGCCTCCTTCAGGGTCAGCAGGATCGCGGCGTCCTCGGGAGGCATCGAGGCCGGCACCGGCCGTGTCCTGGAGCCCTTGTAGAGGCGACGGTCTATGCCGAGCCGGTCCATGGCCTTTTCATCCTGCACAACGGAGTACTCCTTCATCCCCCCGACCATGGCCTTGTAGGGACTATCAGGATCCAGGCGCCCGACAGGATCGGTGAAAACGTCGCCGACGCTGATGGACTCTACCTCACTGCCGACTTCCACCACCTGCCCCATGCTCTCATGGCCAAGGATGACCGGGTACTTCACCCCGGTCTCGGTGAACTCGTCATCGATGATCTTCAGGTCGGTGCCATTGCACAAGCCAGTGGCCTGAACCTTGACCAGGCACTCGTACTCGGCGATGCTCGGAGGCGGGATATCCACGATCGCCACCTCTCCCTTCTTCAGCACTGCCACCGCTTTCACTATCTGTGCCCTCCCATTGTGCCGCACGCCGGGCAATCGGCCCCCACTGTAGCGCTGCTGACCTGTCTGCGTCCAGGGGAATCACGCGCCATGGAACATGCGCGTCGGGTTCCGGGACAGCGCCACGGCAGAAGTGGGAGATGCGGCCGAGGGCCGGCTACGGGCCCCGCGTGCGCGGAGGCTTGACAGAATGCGGCCGTTCGATTAGCGTTCCCGGTCCAGGAAGCGACCAATGCCTGACGCCTGGCCGACGTGGCCCGGCTGAAGGCCAGAGCCGTCCGGACGAGGGGAGTATGGGAGGGGCAGGTGCTGAACATGAATGAAGTCGTAGTGAAGATCGGGTTCATTCCTTCCTACCGGTTCTCATTCTCGCCCTGGTGCCGGCAGATGTACGACGAGAGCCTCGCGGCACTTCGGGGCGTCAAGGGACTGGAGTTGGTTGCACCGCGGCCGTCGCCAGACGGGTCAACCGTAGATGCAGAAGGCGGGTTGACGCCGCACGGGGCGATTCACACCCTCGACCAGGCCGAGGCGATGGCGGATTACTTTGCCCGGGAGAAGGTGGACGGGCTGATCATATGTCCGCTGGATTTTGGGGACGAGCGCTCGGCAGCCAAGGTCGCCGAGAGGCTCAAGGTGCCAGTGCTGCTCTACGCTACCAAGGAGCCGCCAGCTCGGAATGATGCCAGCCTCGCGCGCGTCTCCGACTCCTACTGCGGCAACCTTGCACTGGCCAGCGCGCTTCATCGACGGAAGCTGCCGTTCCGGTATGCGGGGTTGTTCATGCCTGACGAACCCGGATTGCTGGAGGAGGTGGACACGTTTGTCCGCGCCGTGGCTGTGGTGCAGGGCCTACTTGGCGCCAGAGTCGGACAGGTCGGCCTTCGGCCGGAGTCCTTTGAGAGCTGTGAGTTCAGCGAGCGCGCAATGATCTGGAAGTTCGGCCAGAACCTTATCTGCCGCGGACTGTCGCAGATAGTGGCGGCTGCTGGCGCCTTCGCCGACGATGCCCCTGAAGTAGTTGCTTTGGTTGAGCAGATCCGCCAGGGCGCGGCCACCGTGCATGTTTCCGGCGAGCACCTGATCCGGGCGGCGAAGATGGAGCTTGCGTTGATGGACTTCTGGACGAGCGCCGGGCTCTCTACGATGGCGGTGCAGTGCTGGCCCGCGGTGCAGCAATCCATGGGAATCTCGCTCTGCGCCGTCTTCAGCCGCTTAACGCAGAGGGGGATGCTGACGGCTTGCGAGGCAGACGTGCTGGGAGCACTGGCCATGCTCGTGAATCATCGAGCCGCCCTGGGTGAGACGGTTCCCCACCTCGTGGACTGGACCATCCAGCACCGCGAAGATCCGAATCGCCTGCTGGCCTGGCACTGCGGCAACGCCCCCTTGTGCCTCGCGGCTGATTCTCATAAGACCGCCCTGCGATCGCGTAGCGACATGACGGGCGAGGAACCGATTCCCGAGCTGACCGCACAGGAAGGCCTGTACCAGTTCCAGCTCCAGGCGGGCGAAGTCACTTTCTGCCGACTGGCGGAGTTTGGCGGCGAATGGAAGATGCTGATCGCCCGAGGCGAGATACTGCCTTCAGAGGAAAGGCTGGCGGGCACGTGGTCGTGGGTGCGCGTGCCTGATCACGACAGGCTCTACCGCGCCCTGGTGGAAGAGGGATTCATTCACCATGCGAGCATGATCCATGGAGACCAGCGTGTGCCCTTACGCCGGGCGTGCGAGTTCCTGGACATCAGACCGATCGTGGTGGACTAGAGGCATACGGCCGTGAGTGAGAAGCCCATCGAGATCGCAGGTCTGGGCCTGGCAACCGTGGATGTACTGCTTTGGGGGAAGCCCGGAGCGGGCACCTCTGGCCGCTTTGCCTTTGACGATTTCCTTCTGGAGGGCGGTGGACCGGTAGCGACCGCCATGGCGGCGGCGTCCAGGCTTGGGGCCAGGACCGGCTACATCGGCACCGCTGGGACTGACTTTGCCGGCGAATGCAAGCTGCTCTCCCTGACCAGATACGGTGTCGACGTAAGTCACGTCGTAAGGCGGCCCGGCCCGGAAACACAGGTGGTGATCGTCTGGGTAGACGCCCAGACGGGGGAAAGGAGCTTCAGCACGGTGAGCGGGATGCTGGGTGATCCGCTTCGCCCGGAGGAACTCGACCGCGACTACATCACCCGGGCCGGCTACCTGCACCTGGACGGCTGCCACGCCGAGGCCGCCCTTGCTGCGGCACAATGCATGCGCGAGGGGCGTAAGCAGGTCGTCCTCGACGCCGCGACGACCAGCTCTTCCGTAAGTGAGAGGATGCGAAAGCTGATTCCGTACGTGGACGTACTCATATGCGGCAGCGGGTTCGCCCAGGCGCTTACAGGGCGCGGGGAGGTGTCCGATGCCTGCCGGCTTGCGGTGAAGTTGGGCCCGCAGACAGTAGTTCAGACCGAAGGCGCTGACGGCAGCTACACCGCCTGCCCGTCGGGTGAGTTCCATACCCCGGCTTTCGAGGTGGACGTCGTGGATACTACTGGAGCCGGGGACGTTTTCCACGGCGCCTATATTGTGGGTCTGCTGAAAGGATGGCGCCCGGAGCAAATCGCTGTGTTCGCCAGCGCTGCCGCTGCCATGGCGTGCACTGCGCTTGGCGGCCGCGCGGGCGTGGGCGGCCACTCCGAGACCCTGGAGTTCTGCCGACACCGTGGGGCGAACATTGACGGGTGAGGTTCCGCATGGCGCTTGCATCTATGCTTGATGCAGTACGGGAGGCGGGTCGGGGGCGGCAGGCAGTTCCCCTGTTCGTCTGCTGCGACATTCCGGTCATGGAGGGCATCATCCAGGCTTGCGAGGCCACCGGGAGTCCGGCCATCCTGGGATTCTGGCCCGGCCTTCTGGCGCGTCCTGGAGGGACGGAATTCGCGAAGTGGATTCATGCGCTGGCCGAACAGTCATCGGCTCCGCTGTCACTGATGCTGGACCACGGGCGGACGGTGGAGCAATGCCTCCATGCGCTATCGTTGGGGTTCACGGACGTGATGTACGACGGCTCCATCCTTCCGTTACAGGAGAACCTGGCCAACACGAGGCGCGTCATCGAGGCTGCACACCGCGTGGGGGTTGCTGTGGAGGCTGAACTGGGCATTGTCGGATCAGGATCTGACTATGCCGAGTACGTTGCTGACGGCAAGGGGCTGACTGATCCCCAGGCGGCCGAGCGCTTTGCCGACGAGAGCGCCTGCGACGTCCTGGCAGTTGCGATAGGCACGGCCCATGGGCAATACAACTCTCCGCCGCAACTGGACCTGGACCGGCTGCGCCAGATCCGGCAGCGCGTTGAGGTCCCGTTGGCCATGCACGGCGGATCGTGCCTCTCGGACGCGCAGTTCCGCTCGGCCATCTCCAACGGCATCTCCAAGATAAACATCGGTACGGACCTCGCATTGGCAGCGGGCGAGGCTATAGCCGAAGAATCCCGCGGTGAGGGCGTCCGGTACTTCCGGCTTGGACGCGCCGCCAGGGAAGCGGTCCGCGCACGCGCCCAGCACTACTTGAAGCTTTTCCGCAGCCGTGGTTAGGCGACGCCTAAGGCCTGCTCCGCTCCTGCGCCTTGCAGTGCTCAAGCTTTGCACCCAGTGCGTCGACCATGGCGGCCCTTTCCTCCCACAAATCAGTCGTTTCCGTCGGATCCCTTTGCAGGTTGTAGAGCTGGCCCGCCGGATCGTCCGCAGCAGGCACGACCTTGCGCCGGCCAATGAAGCCGCCGGATCCCTGCCCCCAGATGGCCTTCCACGGTCCCTGCCGCAGCGCAAAGTAGCCGTCCCACGAGTGGTGGACGGTCTCCCCTCGGAGCGGCCCTTCCAGGTCCGCGCCCAAGAGCAAGGGCAGGATGTCGCAGCTGTCCGGCGCGGCATCGCCAGGTAGGTCGGCGCCAGCGGCCGTAGCAGCAGTCGCCATCAGGTCGCTCAGACACACTGTTTGGTCGCAGACAGATCCAGGTGGCACACGGCCAGGCCACGAGGCAATGAGAGGGACGCGATGGCCGCCCTCCCAGATGTCGCCCTTGAAGCCGCGCCACTCCCCGCACGATTTGTGGCCGTAGGTGTTGCCGTCCACGTCGGCGGGCATGGCTCCGTTGTCGCTGGTGACGAATACGAACGTGTGCTCAGCCACGCCCGCCCTGTCCAGCGCGTTCACTACCTGTCCGACCACCCAGTCGAAAAGTGCCACCATGTCGCCACGGGGTCCTGCCTGGCTGGCGCCTCGCACCCACGCGGGCGGCACGCAAGGCCGGTGCGGCGCGCAGGTTGCGAGGTAAAGGAAGAATGGCTGGTCGGGACGTCGGGCAACGTGGCTTTCCAGCCACGCGGTTGCCTTCTCCGTGAACGTCCCGTCCACGAGCGCATCATCCCAGCCGGGCACCATCGGACCCCGCCATTGCGGACCGTGAACAGGTGCCTTCTCGAGATTTGGGGTGCCCACCGTACGATCGTCTTGGATGAAACAGTACGGCGGCATGTTCAACGAAGCGGCGAACCCGAAGAAGTAGTCAAAGCCAAGCGCGTTCGGGCCGTCCCGGATGGGGACGGTGTAGTCCACATTGAACCCGTCGTCGAGGTCCTTATCCCTCCAGTCCGACCACGGGCCACACCAGCCATCCTTAGTGGTCCAACCAAGGCCCAGATGCCACTTCCCCACGCAGGCCGTGGCGTATCCCCGGCGCTTCAGCATGTTCGCAACAGTAACCCGGTCCGGCTCGATGAGTGGGAGCGAGAACCCGTTCAGCACGTGGCGCTGAAGGCGAGTGCGCCAGCAGTAGCGGCCCGTGATGATGCTGTAGCGGCTCGGCGTGCAGACTGCTGAGGTGGCATGGGCGTCGGTGAAACGCATGCCCTGTGACGCCAATCGGTCTATGTGGGGCGTGGGGATCTTGGTGGCGCCGTAGCATCCCGGATCGCCATAGCCCATGTCGTCTGCCACGATCCAGACGATGTTCGGCAGGACGAATTCGATTCCGCCATCTCCTGATCGGGACTGGCTCACGTCTCTCCTCGGACAGAGCAACCACGGAACGCAAGATAGCAGACACCACCGCAAGCGTGCAAGCGAGAACGCGAACCGCACACTGGCGGCCCTGTTCCCTGTTGATGCAGGTTCGGTTGGCACCTATACTACGGAACCCACGGCGGGGAGGAGGGAAGCTGCATGGAACCGACGGGCTTGTTTCTCGCTGCACCCTCGACGGTCCAGGTCGGCCGGGAGTTCGCACTGGGGGTCAAGGTCCTGACCGAGCCGTATGTCGTCGGCACGTCGTGCTACGGGCCGTCGCCGGCAGTGGCAGGGCGCTACAACAGGTCTCCCCGCGGCATTTCCTACATGGACAACGTCCTCCCCGAGTTTGAGGGGGCCCTGATACTGAGCGGAGGGGACGGCTACGGGGGTCCGGAGAGCTTTTCGTTCTCGGGAGTCGCGGGGCCGTATCCCGGTGATACACGCCCCGTCACACGCATCCCCGGCCTGCGCTACCTCAAGCCGGGGCTCAAGGTGATCCGTGTGCGCGAGCCCGAATCGGGCGTCGAAGCCTTGTCCAATCCGATTGAGGTCCGTGACGAGTTGGCGGAAGAGAGCCTGTTCTGGGGAGACCTGCACAGTCAGACGTTCTTCAGCGACGGCCTGCGCTGTCCGGAGGAGCTTTACGCGTTCGCCCGGGACGAGAGCTTCCTGGATATCTTCGCCCTTTCCGACCATTCCGAGTCTCTGACAGATCGGCAGTGGGACTACTTCACAGCTGTGACCAACGACTTCCATAAGGACGGGGCCTTCGTGACCCTGGTGGGGCTGGAGTGGACCAGCCGGGAGTTCGGTCATCGCAACGTCTACTATCCCGGCAACCGCGGCCCTATACTTCGGTGCAACGATCCCCAGCAGGGGCGGCTGGACTACCTCTACGAAGTGGCCAGACGGGAGTCGGCCCTCGTCGTTCCTCACCACTCCGCCAACGTCGAGATGGGCGTGGACTGGTCGCTGGGGCATGACCCGCAGGTCGAGCGACTCGTGGAGATTCACTCCGTCTGGGGGAACAGCGAATGCTCTGAGAAGGCTGGCAACCCGTTGCCCCTCCGCACAAACCGCGGGGAGAGGGACGGCCAGCACGTTATGGATGCCCTGAGCAGGGGCTACCGGCTTGGGTTTGTGGGCGGTGGGGATATCCACGACGGGCGTCCTGGCGACGAACTCCACAACCTGCAGCAAGAGCCCGACCAGTACCGGCTGCTGCGCCGGCAAGGCATCATGGGCGTGTGGGCGTCGGAACTCACCCGGCAGGCCATATTCGGGGCACTTTGCCGGCGCCGGGTCTTCGCGACCACCAACGTGCGGATGCTCCTCCGCTTCGGGATCAACGGACACCCGATGGGCTCGGAGATCCGCGTTGCGGGGCAGCGGAAGCTCCTCATCCGTGCGGCCAGCGAGGTGGACATTCATCGGGCCGAAGTCATTCGCAACGGCGAGGTGCTGGCCTCCCACC
>SDBU01002570.1_pt1 | contig 23980 bp, 43 predicted proteins | sample 2277071 | NCBI WGS metagenome assembly SDBU01 (sample SAMN10397929, study PRJNA504765) | marine sediment metagenome | isolation source: marine sediment core GS08_GC12, 126 cmbsf | place: Arctic Ocean: Gakkel Ridge, Loki's castle | collected 2008
CCCTGAAGCATCAATAACCATTAAAGTTTCACCACTTGTAATACGAACTGGTGCACTAAAATCCCATTGACCTGTTATATCTTCATCATTTGCTTTTATCGCTGTTATAACGCTTGTAGAATAATTTGCAGATGTATCCGCTATAATTGCCGCGACTTCTGAATTAAAGTTAAAAATCTCAGTAATTTTATGCATATGAATCCAACCCACACTAATAAAACCCAAAACTATAATAAGTATGGCTAACCTTTTAAAGTTTTCCATAGTATCTCCTAATATATCCCAAATATTTGTTCGATATTTATACGTCTTGCCCTATTAATATTATCTTTCCCATACCCATTAACAAGAAACGAATCAAGATTTGAAGAATCTGCCGCAAGCGAATCATCCGTAAAATCTAAGATAAATCTTAATTTATATGACACGTGGAGCGAATCAGTCAAATCCCAATATGCAAAATTATCATAAACTTTTAAACTTTCTGTAAGAACAACATAATCCCTGTTTGAAGTGCTATCCGGATGAACTAACATAGAATCAAGATGGTTAAGTTTTGCAACTCTTATACGAATAGCAGGTAATTTTCCACTATTATAAGACCCACTATCAGCAGCAACTTTTTCGCTATATCTTGCAGTAGCACTAATAACCGTATCGAATCGAATTCCATAATACATTTTTCCATCTATTATTCCATCACCAAGTAAAACATCAAACGTATCTGCAATAGTATGAGCATTCTTCTGTAATGTGGTATCGTCAATAGCGGCATTAATTGTCTTGACTCTCGGTTCTGTAACCTGTCTCTTGAATTGACTATACGACACTGTTCCGATATAACCAAGTAAGATTAATATTATAAATAACTTTTTCATTTCATTCCTCTATATTTATTTTTATGGAAAATCCATTAAAGGTGTTATTTTACCATTAATTAATAACGGTAATCCTACACCATTAAAAAACGGTTGAGCTATTCCTACTACTGCACCTGTCCAGCCACTAAATTCAGCAGAAAAAATACTTTCTCTGCCTGATTGAACACCTTGTGATTTTAATTTAAAATAATATGGTATTTCTACTTTTGATGGAGGAATAAGTGTTGCATCACCAGTTGCACCATTCTCTGTAATAGTAGTAAATGTTCCCCCTGAATATTCAGAAGCAACTATTGTAAAACTATCTGATTCAACAGTTTCGGTTCTATATCCCTCAATAGAATCACCACTCGCAGGAGGAACTGAAAGGGAATCTCCATCACCATTAATAGCTTTAATTCTATAAAACCTTGATGCTCCATCTGTAACTATTTCACCAGACCATGTAAGTTCTATATAAGTTTTATAAGTACCTTGAGATGCTGATAAAACAGTAGGTGGATTTACAATACTTGTATCTGCACTATCCGAATCTGTATAAACAAACGTATCTGCCCCTACTGCTCCTATAGAATCTAAAGAACCATCTAATAAAGAACATAATATAGCATATTGAGTAGCACCACCCAATCCAGAATCCCAAGTTACTGAAACATAAGCAGCACTATCTATAGATGCATAAACATTTATAGGTGGATTCGGTGGAACTGATGGCGGTGATGTGCCTGTATAATTAATCACTAGTTCTGGTCTATTTCCAGGAGTTCCAGCATCACTTGAAGAAACAACAAAATATTTAGTCACTCCAAATTCACTTCCTGCTGAACCCTTTATTAAAAAACCATTATTTGTTATAGAAGAATCAACTCCGGCTATTTGCTTTACATTATTTGTAACCCAGACAGTATCTACATTCCCCTGCACTATTGCTCTTGTAGTATCCGCATTTACAAGATAAATATCATCTGTATGATAAGCACCCGCTGCTGCCCAATTATTTCCTGTCGAATATATATTCCAAGTAGATTGTAATTCCACCCAATTACGCTTCATTGAATATACTTCTAATGTGTCTAAATCACCAATGGCAGACCCATTGTCCTTTAATATTATACACGCCCAATTAATTGTAGCATCTGCCGGAATATTGTTTCCTATTTCTGCAAACTTTATTAGCCCCCTATATCTTATTACACTGGTATGCCATCCAATAACAAGGACTGTATTAGTTCCTAAATTAGTAGTAGAATCGTCAGTTCTCATATTATTATCTAATCCTGCCGTTGCATCTGGTTGCCAACTCCAAATATCACTTTTAGTTGACGATATATTTTCTGAAAACTCAAGAGCAACCTTATTTCCAACTAATGACTTTTTTGTAACTCCAACCTTTTGAGATAGATTATTATACCACCCATCTGTAAATATCATCCGTGCTTTTAATTGTCCATTATCCCTAAAATATACTGTATCAGCAATCATAGTTACATCAAATCGAGTATCAAAATCATATTCAATCTTATTAGTATCAATTGCATTAAATTTACCAATGTTACTCGTTACAGTATATTTATCAATACCAACGCTCAATGAGAAAGCAACCGTATCTGTCCCTGCAATACGATATATATTAGTAGCATCCTTTTCTACTCGATGAGACCGTGACAGTGTCATAGAAAATCGCTTTTTTCCACCACCTAAATCTTCGGTTCGAGTATTTTTATATTCGTGAATGAGTGTCCGTTCCTGCCCATTCGCCTCATCAATAACCATAAATCCCAGTATCGCTATCATTAAAATCGTTATTAATATTGTAGTTAGTTTTGTCATTATTTCCATCTTCTAAATATTGATTCTATAAATTTTAAAAAGTTATTTCATAGGTTCTATCTTTCCTATAATACATTATTGCCTTTGAAAGAAACACTGAACCAGCACCTACTGTAATTTCAAATCTAAAATTTAAATCAGTTCCTTTTCCTAACGTAGCCCAGTTAGCATCATGGGCTTCCATTTGTGTTTTAGTAATTGATAAAGTTGCCCAACTAGCAGCAGCATTACCAAGCATAGTAGTATCATAAGAAACTCCTGCCGGTGATACAGCATTATTTATTTGAACATGAATTTTATTAGTATCGGCAGTGTTTGTATCAGTAGACCCATATTTATAATCAAATCTAAATGCCGGGTCCTCTGCAAGTTCTTTAAAATCATATGGTGTATTAAACTTTACATTAGCTACTACCTGCTGACCATTAGTACTATCAGAAGTAAATGCAATATAAACTTTACTTGAACCTGCCCAAAAGGAATCAGTTCTGATAGCTGTTACTTTGTATGAGACAGTATTCCATGTAGTATCAAAAGTAGGAGTTATAATATTCCCAAAGTCCCAAACTATCCTATGCTCGCTAAGATTATGCTCTGTAAGTACAAAAAATGTATCAGTACCGCCATGTTGAAGCACTAATGAACTTTCAGCTGGACTGGTTGTAAGAACCAAATCTCCAGAACCTGCTTCCAAACCTCCTGTAAATGCTATTTTTGAATTTACTCGTATAGAATCCCAAGTGCTATCATCTAATGCTTCTAATCGTGCAAATTCTTCCGGTAAATTTGCAATATCTTCAAACCCTAATGCATCATTGGTAATATATGTTGAATCAATATTACCAATAGAATCACCAAAAGCACCTCTATCTAATTTTAAATCTAAATTTGTAATTGTGGCTTTCGTGGCAAGACTTTCTCCAGCATCCGCCGAAGATATCTTCAAATTTAAGTCCGTGATTGTAGCTTTTGTTGCAAGTGATTCTGCCATTATAATACTTGTAGAATAATTTGCCAAACTATCTGCTAATTGAGTTATAGAATCACTAAAAGCAGTAATATTCCCTATAACTGTAGTTACACTAACAGTATCCCCAGTGAATGATGTTCCTTTTATTGGACTAATCGCATAAATCGTATCTAAATTCACCGCATAAATCGTATCTACACCCAATCGAACAACATCAAGAGTACCAGCAATTGTTTTGGTTACATTAAAAACGGTAGCTTCAAGTGAATCTGTATCAAATAAAGTTCCAAGTTGTAAATAATAAACTCGACCATTCATAAATATCGAATCATTTCCATCAGTTTCATTTGGACTAATCGTATCAAATAAACTATTTTTCACAGAATCAGCAAAATCTGCTTTCAATACTGCTAAAAATAGACTATCAGATATAAGAGAATCAATGGTAGTTCTACCGATGCTGGTATCACCTGCTATCGTTAATGTACTTTCAACTGACACTCCCTGCACCAATAAGTCTGCCTTATGATTCATTATAGACATTACAGTTATCGTATCGGTAGATGCATCACCAGGATTACCCAGCGTATCTCTATTAAAAGCAACTAAAGTATCTAATCTTAATATGCCTATTCCAACAGAATCCTCAAATGTTATAATACTTTTAAGATACTTACGAATAGAATCCACACTGATATAACTTACATCAGGTAATGAAGTTAAAGATATACCACCTGTTTTAAAAAAAACATCATCCGCAAATACAGTATCAAAACCTGTAATAGTAAGACCTTTAGTACTATCCATAATAGTAATTATATCCACAAATAAACTACCCCCACGTGCATACGCAACCTTAAACGAACCCCTCGACCCTGTCCACTGTGCATTAGTAATATTTGTTATAAATAATAGTAATAGAATTATAAATAAACTTATTCTTTTCATTACGTATCTCCTATAATCATAAGGTCAAACTTACCTGTTGTATCGGGACCTAAATCACTTAAAGCCACTTGACAAGTAGATTTGCCAATTGAAACACCTATAACATTTGCACCTGTGTCCTGATGTTTATTAATTATACCCACTGACGGTGCTTCACCAAAAGTTCCTAGCTGATTTCCGACATTATCGGCATAATCTGCGTATGTCAATGTTTCAGGTGCATCTTGTGTACCTGTGATTGTTACTTTCTCAATTATATGTATTGCTGGCATTTATACACCTCGCTTATAATACCAAAAATCCACTAACGTTTGATTAGCAATAGGATAATCAGCAAGTTCCAACTGCACAGGAATTATAATATCAGATGGTAATGTATAAAATGGTTGGTCTGCAATAGTAACTGCCGTAACTTGTTTTAAGTTTGATTTAGTGCGAACCGTGAAATCATCACTCGATTCACTAATTAATCCAAGCAAAACATCGTTATTAAGTAATTCCTGCTTTATGCCGTAAGCTAATGCTTTTGTTTTAATCTTTGTTATAAGTTCTTTTACTGTCATTGATTAGCCTTTACAGATATACCTAAATCCTGTGTATATTTATTTATTGTTGCACCTAATTGGTCGTGTTTATTTTTAAGAATTAATTCAGCAAGAGTAACAATTAAAAAATGTAATGTAGGTTTAAATAAACTATTTTGACTATCTGAAACGTCTGGCGGTGCTCGTAAATATCCGTCAATATCAATATTAAATCCAACCGGCTGTGCGGGATAAATATGAAAATACGTTCCTGTATCAATTATAATTGGACTATTAACTGAATATCCGAAAAGAAAATTATTATTTGTTTTCCATAACTCACTTTTTTTCAATAACGTAAACCAGTGTTTCTCAGTATTATCGGTTTTAACAAACCCACCCGAAACAAACCGTAGTGCATTGACTGTAAAAAGTGTGTCATTATCCTTTGCAAGCTGCGTATAATTCGTATTTCGAGTAACCCCAGTATCAGTAGATAGAATAGCAAGTTTATATTTTTCTAATTCTGACAATTCCGATGTTGGCAATACTTCAAAAACTTCTTGCTGTGCATCGTTAATTGCTCTATCTTTTTTATTGCTATCATACCTATCTTCACTGGGGTCATTCATACGATTTCCAAGCGATGTATGCATTTCTGCTCTGATCATTACTCACCTGTTTATCTACTGAATGAATTGATATTATGCTGGTGTTCCTTCTGCACCTACTCCCCATAGTAACACATACAGTGGGCAAGTTGTCCCTGTCGCTGTTGTTATTGTTGCTAAATCGTCTGCGGTTTCATCGGATGATATAGCTAATAGCGTATGGTCAGCATCATCTATAGTAGGTTGAGCATAACCACCTAATATTTGCTGAATAAACTTACAATCATCTGCTCCTGCATTAGTATTACCTTTTGCATAAATCGCTGCATCATCTGCCAATACAAACGTCTCAAATATCAGTCCTCCTGCACCGGGTCCACCTTTGTCTATAGATGGCATTACAACCTGAGCTAATGAAACTCCTGTAATCATTTGATTTATCTCCTATAATTAATATTATACTTATTGTGCTTCGCCACCAACTCCCCATAGTATCACATACTGTCCTAAACCAGCGGCTGATGTAATCGTTACTTGGTCATCAGTAGTTTCGTTTGTACTAATAGCTAATAACGTATGGTCAGCATCAACAGCAGAAGGCATAGCAATACCACCAAGAAATTTCTGTATTTTTTTAGCATTACCTGCCGCATAAGTAGCCTGACCCGCACCATAAATCGTTGTATTACCTGTTACTGCAAACACCTCAAATATCAACCCACCTGCACCTGGCCCACCTTGGTCTATAGATTGAGCAGCAACCTGCTTTAATGAACTTCCTGTAATCATTGCATTCTCCTATAAATTAATAATAAACATTATACTGGTGTTCCTACTGCACCTACTCCCCAAACTAACACACTCACTGGAGTAGTAGTCTCTGATGTAATCGTTACGGTATCATCATTATTATCAGTACTACTAATAACTAACATCGTATTGTCATCATCATCAACATAAGGCATAGCAATACCACCAAGAAACTTCCTTATATACTTAGCATTGCCTGCAGCATAAGTATCTGCACCCGCACCATAAAATATAGTTTCTGTATCAGTTGCAAATTTAAACGCTTCAAATATCAACCCACCTGCACCGGGTCCACCTTGATTTATAGATTGGGCAACAACCTGCTTTAATGAATTGTCTGTAAGCATTTGTTTCTCCTATAATTTAAATTAATGCTCTATTTATTATTCGAGTATTTCAAGCTCCACAGTAAAATTAATATGATACATTTTAACCGCTACTGCAGCAGAATCAGGCACTCCACTATATTCTTTAAGTGAAAGCACGTAACCCGGCATTAATGTATCAATGGGTCCATAGTTATTAGTATTATTTACATTATCGAATGTAAATGCCTGATATGTGCTATCAAACGGCGTATCTGTTGAATCCGTTGACCCAGCAATTCTATTCATTATCAACGTATCACCTACCAAACTATCGCTTGTAACTGTTATTCCTTTACCAGCTACAAGAATAACTTTAACCGAATCATTAGTTGAATCTCCACCAGGACTAATTCCAATTTGCCTAAACCAAGCTCCTTTTATTTTCATTTTCCAGGGATAGGGACCGACAATACTCTTTAATTCTGAAGTCGATGCATTAGTAGGTGAAACATAGCTCTCAAAGAATCTATCGGCGTGAAGTATATCAGCACCTGGCAATATATTAACCAATGTATTTTGTTTATACTGTGAATAACTTGTTGATAAAACGAGAAATACTCCAACAATAATAAACATAACAATTTTATAAAACTTATTCTTATTCATTTAATTCTCCCGTAAAGTTAATATTAATGCTTTATTTATTATTCAAGTATTTCAAATTCTGCCGTTAAATTAATACGAAATAAACTACACGTTTTTGAAGGATATGTGCTGCTTGAACCGTTTATTCCGAGTATTGATAAAAAATAACCAGGCATAAGTGTATCAATCGGCCCATAGTTATTAGAAATATTTATATCTGTAAATGTAAATTTTTCCATTGACCCAGTACCATCTATTATCAACGTATCACCTACAAGACTATCCCCAAAACTAAACCCGTTTCCTGCATATACAAGAACTTTCATTGAATCAAACACACTATCCGATACACCAGTCTGAATATAGTTTAATCCTATGATTTTCAGTTTCCAGGGATAGGGGCCAATAATTTGCATAAGAGACCCAGGTGAAGTAGAAGTAGGTGAAACATAATTCGCAAAAAACCTATCTGCGTGAAGTTCGTCAGCCCCGGGTAATATATTAACCAATGTATTTTGTTTATACTGTGAATAACTTACCGTTCCCAATAAAACAAGAAATACACCGACAATAATAAATAAAGTATATTTATGAAACTTATTCTTGTTCATTGTTTCACCTCCCTAAAAATTACCGATTATTGCTGAATGAGCTTCTCTGAATTTCAGGTCTATTGCAAAATCAGCTGTCCATTCGTCTTCTATGCCATCAGTTTTCTTTGCCTGAATATCTGTCCGTAACCTTAAATCTCTGTTTTTTCCATTACCCGATTTATACCTATATCCTGCATAATCAAGGTCAACTGTTAAACAAGTATTGGTATAACCTGAAAGAGTCAGTTCTAGGTTTCGCATCAAATTCCATGTTCCCATCGGTGTTATAAACTTCATAACTTCAAGCCCAAAAAATTTAGGGTCATTTTCAACTCGAATGTACTTTGCAAAAAGCATATTAAACTGATAAAGAAGACCATCTCCGCAAAACCCGATTTTGTTGTTACTGCCTTTAATGAACGCATTCTGAATATACTTAAATATTAACTTTTCGCCCCAGTTTGTAGGTGTGTTATCACCCACATACCATACTCTTGACCTGTCTTCTAACGCAACCTCATCAAGAGCTTTAACTAAATCAAGCGTAGATGACCAACTGACGCCTGCACCATCCCCATTATTCATCCACCATAAAAACCCACCCTGTTTATATTTCGGTTGACCGGACTCCTGGACAGTTGATCTTTGTCCGAGCATAACAGTTCGTTCCATTCTGCGAAGAATTACTTTTAATTTCTTGTTCCGTTCCCATTGTCTTTGGTTCTTCGGTCCCCAATTAACTTCGGCTTCCGCTGAACCTGTCATACTGATTGTTTCTCTATCAATTTGTATATTCTGTGTAAATGCTTCCATTGCATTTGCAAACGAATCCGGTGCATCGCTACCTTCGCGTTGTCCCCTTGACATCTTATATGCGTAAAGAGTAGCAGCGCTTGCAGCCGTAGCCCTGTAAGAAGCACCAACCCCACCAGTATCACGTTTCACCTCAACATAATCGTTTGCCGGTGTATCAGTATCCCCGTGCACACTTATAATTTCAATATCTTCACCGTGTAATGCCATAGATGAATTTGTTTGTGTTGCCTGAGTTTTCGGTATATGTAATACATCTCCTGCCTGTAAGAACCGACCTGCATTCGGAATACCCAAGTAAGCAACCGTTGTCGTCAATGCAGCAGCAGCTCCGGCAGCACTATTACCTGTAATCGTGCAACTCATTTGCGGATAATCGTCTTCAAACATTTTAAATTGCGATGTATTAACAGGTTTCCTCTGCAATTTTTTTGTCAATATCGAAAGCAGTTTTGCACCTGCATAATCACGAAATATATACAAATCTGACTTAGAATACTTTTTTCGGTCTTCAATCGGAAGTGTGCTTGTACCTCCAGGAACATTGGTAGTACCATAACTTCCCTTAACTCCTAAAGTAGCCATAATTCATCTCCTAAAAAATAAGTTCCTCTATATTAGTGGCAAATACAGAGTTATTCAACCTCTTCACCTAATTCGTCATCAACTGCTGCTTCATCTTTAGTCTTCTGAACATGTTGTGCTTTAAATGTAGTATGCGTAACAGTTCCTAAGCTTTTGTTCCGCACTATATTCTTATTCATTCGCTGTAACGATTTATCAACTTGACCATTGCTAGTTCCTATTGATAAACCTTTAACTTGTTTAAACAAATTCCAGTAATTAGTTACTTTTAAATCTGAAGCACCGCTTGCCAACCAGTTCAAAAAATCTGCTCCGTGTTTATTCCATTCACTTTGTTCTTTTTTATCCGTTGATAAATCAAGAACATCCTGTTGAAACTGTCGCTGTTGGTGTCTTCTATCAGATTCTTTAAGAGTAGCAACTGTCGTTAATTTAACTAGCGCTTGTTCATATTGTGCAGTCTTCTCTCCATCTTCATCGAATGCTTCCTTATTAAAATCCTCCGTAGTATAATCCTTCTCTTGAAATTCAAAATTAGGTATAAATGGTTTTGGTTTTTCTTCAACTTCCGCTTGTTCACTTGCTGGAGTTTCTTTCGGTATTACCTGTTCATCAGTTTCTTGAACAGGTTCTTCAGTTTCTTTTTCAACTATCGCTTCTTCATCTAATTCAATAGCAGGTTTTTCATCGGAAGTTTCTTCCTGTATTGCCTGTTCATCAGTTACCTGAACAGGTTTTTCGGTTTCTTCTTTAACAGCAATTTCGCTGTCATCATCACTTGTGACTTGTTCCGCTGCATTACCTAATTGGTCAGCAGGAATTTGATCATAAGTGCTTGGTGTTTGTTTTTCGTTCATTTTGTATCCTTCTCGGATTTGTTTAACTTATCGTTTTATTTTTAACCCTTATCGGGTATATTATTTTACTTTCTTTCTAGCTTTTTTAATCGCTTTCCCATTATCTCTATTTTCAACACTATTTTTAATATCAGCAAGTGCAATTTTTAAATCAGCCTGAAACTTAATAAATTCAGTTCGTAAATCTGATTCGTGTTCAGTTTCAAGTATTTTTCTATCAGCTCGTGCAAGTGCTGTTTCAAGTGATTTTTTCGCAGTCTTTTCTTCCGTAAGTTTTTGTGATAATTGTTCAACAGCTTGTTTTAACTGTTCCTGTAAATCGTTTCGTTTAATTATCTCATCTCTATCTTTAATGTCCAACTCGTTTAATACTGCGACATTATCGACTATTTGATTCTGTTTAAGTTCCAACATTTGTTGAACTCTTGCCTGTCTATCGGTATAAAGAAAACTATCCGGAACAACCACAACATCATATTCACCAACAGATAAATCGTTTAAATACCGAGTAATATCGTTTGACTCTTGAATCATTTTATTAATTTTAACTTCAATTTCAGCCCCATCACGTTTAGCCATTCCTTCGCCAAGTTGTTCTTGCTGCTGCATCATTTCTTCTAAATTTTCTATGCCATCTACATTTAACCTTATTATATCTTCAAACCTACATTCACTTTGTATATATGACATAACCACCTTACCAAGCAAAGTAAACGAACTGTTAATAGATTTTAAGGCAAGTGCAATATTTTGTTTTCCCCATTCGTGTATAGCTTGAGTTGCGGTAGCAGTTCGAGGCGATTCTGTTGGGTCGCCCATATCTTGAGGATTTATAGCGATTCCTGTTTCCATTGATTTTTGCATAACTGCAACAATCTGTAAAAACGCAGGATTAAGAAGTTGACCACCTGATTCGTGAACATTTTTTTGAGGGTCATCTACTTCGTGTAATATTGCACCTGAACGTGCAAACTTTTCTTCAAGTTTTTGGATTCCTTCTGGACCAAGTTCAGCCGCCGCAGTTTTATCAATCCATACGCGAGGATTAGACGCAATTTGAGCATTATGAATAGTTATTGCTATACCTTTATTTACAATATCCTGTAATGGACGCATAAATTGTGCTTCACCAAGCGGAAACGGGTTTTTAGTATCTTCATTAATTATTGGTATAATAGGATACTCAGATAAAGGCAGTATTTCCGAATTAACAAAATGCTGCATAATCGAAGTATATCGCACAACTCTTGTTAATGGTATTTCAACAGGAGGTAAAAATTCAATACCTTGATTCATTAACTGTTGTAAATACTTAAATAATCTTTCTTCTGAGTAATATTCACGTATCCTACCCATTTTATCCTGAACTATCCAAGCAGTAACCTGTTGTTTTTTATACCGCTGTATAATCCTAACGTATTTCTGAGTTGATATTCTATTATCTTTTAAGTTTTGTTCAATAAGGATTTTTGACCCTTCATCAGTTTCAGAAGTTTCCATCCGTTCAAGGAAATCATAAACTTCGTGTCCTTCAACATTATCTATCTTAGACCTCATTTTTGGGTATAGTTCTTTTGCTTTAGTTGTTGGTATAACTTTAGTCAATATAACATTAACAGCGTCATTATAATTTATTTCTGTGCAGTTAGGATCCCAGATTGCTTCACGGCTCGTTAAATATTTAATGATAACTTCACCACGTCCATATCTTGCGTGTGGGTCAAAATCAACAAACAGATTACCTAACCCACGTATTGCCATATCTTTAATAGCACGTCCCGAAGTCATCATTATAAAGTTTTTAGCTAATATATCGGCTATATATCCTTTAAATATCCACGATTTATTATAATCTTGACTACCCTTTGCAGTAACCGTAAACGCAGGATTATTAGCAGTAACTGATGCAATAAAATGACGAATTAATGGTCGCATACGATTCACAGGCACAGCCAACTGTCCTCTATCTCTCAGAATATCCTGCATATCAGAATCAAACTGTTTTGAATAATAATAATTCTCATTCAGGTCGCCTTCTTCCATCCAGTCTCTACGACTTGTTGAAGTATTATATTCGTGATAAATCTCTAAATTCTCTTCACCAATATTTTTAGAGTTATTTTCTTTTTTCTTAGATTCGGGCATTTGTTAATAATTCCATTTCATAAATTCAAATCATATATCTCATTAATCTTGTCTTTTAATTCTTCTCTGAGTTTTAATGTAATCTGACAAATTCTACTTTCTGTCAAACCAACAACTTGCGACATTTCCAACATAGTTAAACTACCCATAAAATATTCCATAGCAATAAACCGTTCCCTCTCCGGAAGATTATCTACTATTTCTATAAATTTATCCATTACAATGTCTTTCTTCTCCTGTTCTATAATATCATCCAATATATTCGATTTATTGTAAGGAATTAAATCCAATAAACGGGTTTCGCCAGAATCTGGATTTATATTCTTATGCGTATTTTCCAAAGATAAAAATCTGTAATTTTTAATATCCCTTGTTTTGTATATCTTCCTCAAAAAATCTATCATAGCACCGTGAATCCGTTTATACATATATACATAAAACTTTACTCTACCATCGTATGTTTTTATTCCTTTTAATACAGCGATAACGCCTTCTTGAACCAAATCCTCCCTCTCAGTATCCCGCGAAAATTCTAAATTTAATTTATGGGAAAACTTGTGAATTGTCGGCATACACTCATTTATATAATCGATAGTATTTTTAGATTCAGACATTTGTTATCCTATTTTCCACCTTTCTTCAGGATGTTTAGCTAAATATATTTCAGTTTTTGAGTATGCATTTTGTTCATAATCATCATATATACTTTTTATAGTTGCCGGTTTCATTATATTTACACACATTTCTGCTCCATCTATCATATCATCGTGCTCCATACTTGGTGAAAACTCATCATATTGCTGTATATAATCAATCGCTATAACTTTATAAGTATCACCATACTTTTCACAACGGAAACGATATTTACCCACTTTCATTTTTGGCTGTAATGTTCCAAGTATTCTTGCATGTTTATTTTTCAATTGAACAATAATCGGTCTAATTTTCCCTGCAAGATTTGTTAATCTTAACCGTTGGCATTCTTCCATAAGATTATTATACACAACTATCTGCGCACCGTTTGCTTCGATTGCTATTCCTTTATATCTATATTCAGTATCTTTAGATATAATTTTATCTATAATATCACTTGGTCTATTAGTTTTAAACTTTTCCTGTTCTATGTCATAAATAATACCATTTGCATCAATTGCATTAGTAGAGAAATCATTGAAATCATTAACTTCTTCTTCAGTAAAAGCAAGGTCTATTCCAAGATAAAAATCAACAGGTATTCGCTGCATTTGTTTCTTTTGCCAGTCAATAGTGCTACTATTAGGAAAATTTTGTCCCATACGGTCAATAATAAGATATTGCATTTCACGTGAATAAACATTGCCAACCCAGAATCGATAATCATCAGGATCAAACCGTTTTGAACCTGCTTTTTTTGGATTATTCATAAGTTCAAGCCAGAAAGTCTCATAATCACCGGAAGATTCAAGTGCTTCTTTTTTGGCAAGTAATTTTCTTGCAGGTTTTTTCAGTTCCCACGTAGATTCGGTCAGGTCTTCATTCATTGCTGCAAATTTAACTTTTTTCCAAGATTTATTACGATATATTTTTTCAACCAGACATCCGGGTTTAAGAAAATTTCCCGATACGAGAATCCACCCGTCATCATCCCTTGTAGCAAAAAACACATCTTTATTAAACCAACTCATATTTTTACGCATTTGAGTAGTAGTTTTGGTATTTTCGTGGGATTCTATATCATCGACAATAATATCAGGTCTATCGGTTAAAAACTTATTTCCCCGTATTCGTTTACGCATACCGATTGCATAAAAACAACGCCGTGTAGCAGTTACGACTTTTGACATATTCCACGCTTTTCCAGTTCCGTCAGAAACTTTCTTTGGTCGTAACTTACCAAAAAATAACTCTATTCGGGTATTTAGTTCAAGTTCATCTTTAATCCATTCAAGATAAAGTTCAGCAGATTCACTTGTTTCGATAACATACATAATATTATTAGATAAACCGAATAATATACAATATATACTAAAGATTTGCAGAAGTGTAGTTTTAGAATAACCACGTGGAGCAACAATCAATCCCCATTCGATTTCAGAACCCATTTTCATAAGCACTTTACTAACAATATCCTTATGAAGTTGAGGAATCCCGAATTTTATGTCAATTATACCTTTACGTCCTTCAGGTGTAGGATTTTTAAAAAAGTAAATAGCAAAGGCAAAGAAATCTATACGAAATATTTTTTTAAGGAGTTCTCTATCCTGTGGAGTTCTTGTAGGCATATGTTCGAGTTGCTCGACAGTAAGTTTACAAAAAGGCAATATAAGAGTTTTTTCAGTAAAATATTTACTCATTACCATTATCCTTATCATCTAAATTAGCAATAAGTTTTCTAGTTTCTTCAGGTAACATTTTCTCAGTAAAAACAGCATCTTCGACTTTCTTTCCAGTGATTTGTTCAACATGAGCTTCAAACTTGAAAGGTTCATCAGGATTAACACCATATAGTCTTGTTAGTGTTTTCAGAGCTTCAATTCTATGACCACCATTAATCGTTTTATCATTTGATTCAACTATATCCACATATTTATCAAATAACCATTTAAGAGTTATTTTTTGATTATCTAAAAACTTTTCTGATAATTTTTGCATTAATATCCTTCGACATTTCGGAGATTTGTTAAGTCTCCTTATAATACGATTAAAACTAAAATATTCCTGTAAATGTAAAAATTCCGCAAATGCAAGTTCATAAGCTGCTTTCCAGTTAAAATTAGTATTTATAGCAGTTTCACAAAATAACCCCATTCTGGCATTTATTGTTTGATTTACATCAATTGCCCTATCTGTTGCTATAAATTTATTAATATCAGTTCTAAATGTACCATTAGCAAATACAACGTGTTGCAATATACGGTTCGTATTTTGTTTCTTATTTTTTTCTTTATACTCATATCGTTTTAGAACCTGTCCAATATAATTATTATCCGATAATACCCAATCGCTGGGTTGACCTGTTTTCCAATGAGCACTCCATTTTATACCTCGCTCAGTCGCCTCTTCCGGTGTATAAAAGTAATGTTTTGTTTTATCTCGACGTGTTATACATAGCATTTTAATTTGAAAATACATATTAAAATTATTGTTAGCAAACAATTTAATTAGCTATTTTTATATTTATTTATGCAATATTATACAATATGAAGTAAATTTTACTTGCATAAGAAGAAATTTATAGTTATATTGTAGTAAAAGAGGAAAAATGGGAGCAATAGAAATAAATTGTTGCGTTGATATGAAATCAGCAAAAGAAAATAGTATTATAACATATGAAATTTTAGAAGAAGGTGACGAAGTATTTATTATTTCACCTGAAGGTTATGATGATTGTCAATATACGAAGATAAATTATTGTCCATTTTGCGGTAAAAAAATAGAATAGAAGGTAATGAGATGTCAGAAGAAACATCAAGAAATATCGTAGAAACTTGGATGGCTATAAAAGATGGAAAGCTAGAGAAGATGGCTGAAAGACGAAAAGAAAATGATAAAAAAGATGAAGATGATTACCAAGTTATTAAAAAATTCTTGAATCATAAGGGTATTACAGAAATCCACACAAATAAATACTGGTATGACTTTGTCTATAATGAATTAGTAATACATTTTGTAAATCAAACTGGAAGATTAGTCGGAACAATTCATAGAATATTGAATGATGATAATGAAAAATGTTGCATTAAGGATGCTTATGAAATTGAAAGTTACGATACAAATTTATATGCAGAATTTAAGAAAGAATTTAGATATAAAAGCTTTATTATTGATGGTAGTGTATTAACAGGTTTATATTACATTTTTGATTTAATAGAATAATTATGATTACATTATTTAAAAATAAACGTTGCATATTTTTTCTTTCATCGCCATATAGACACGTAAAACATTTCAAAATAAGAAGAATGCCTATGTGGAATACTGATGTTATGGTTATAAATTTATTATTTTTTTCATTATCACTGCACTTAAATTATACTCGAATTTCATTTATAGGATTAAGAGACAATAAAATATTATTTTCTTATATTTGGAGCATATAATTATGAAATACATACACAGATTTTTAGACAAACCAAGAAGTGTTGATAATATAATTTTATGGCTAATATTTTGTATATTAGGAATTAGTATAATTTCATTTGCATTAGGATTTTTGCGAGGTTATTATGGGATATAATAATTATGAAAAAAATATCAATAATTCTTAAATCGTTGACCACCTTGTTTGAACATTACGATAAGAAACTAAAACTTATTACAGAAATGATTGATATAAATGATGAGAGAATTGCTACATTAGAGAAACTTGTTGATTCATTAATCAAGAAACATAAATGACAATAATAATATTGTTCGTATTAATTTGTATGATTTATATAGTGTTTTGGCTACTTGAAAAAAAAAGAGCCAGTCAACAAAGGGAATTAACTCGATTACGGACAATAAACAAACTACTTAAAGAAGAAGTAAGTTTAAATTAGAGGGAAAATGAAAACCAAATTCACATTAATATTTATATTTTTATTTGGGATATTTATACCGACACAGGGGCAGGATTTTGATACATTAAAAGTTGGTGATAAAATTGCGGTTGGTGATACTTTGTATGGTGGTTTTAATATTTATTTAACAGAATACGATACGGTAGATGTAAAAACCTATGTAACCTATAAAGGTAAGCCTGCCTGTCCGAACTGCAATACTGGAGAATGGGAAACAATTTATCGAAATACTCGACGAAAGATACCTACGACAGATATAACAATTTGGGAACATTGGATATATGATTTTAATGGTTTATATAGCTGTATGGCTATGTGTAACAATTGTGGCAATTTATTCGTATATAAAAGTTATCGGTTGGTGAAGAAATGAAAGTATTAGTAATAATTTTCATAGTTTCTGCATTAATAAATACTATTTTATCAGTTGTATGTAAAGATTGGCATAGTTTTATTGGATGGGGATGTGCAGTGTTTTATGCAAGTAACTATTATTTTAAAATAGAGTGAAAATGAGCAAAAAAACAAAAAAAGACAAGGAAGAAACTATAAGAAGAGAAGATATACAAAAAGGTATTCCATCTTGCTCAATATATGCAAGAGAAATAACAACCACAATCGAACCCGAGACCTACGCGGAACTTAAAAAGATGGCAGAAGGTATGAATGTAACTGTGTCGCTCTTTATAGGTGGGATTTGCGACCTTTATATAGACGAAATGAGGCAACATCAGGAAGAAAAAACTAAAAGTAAAATAATCATAGCAAATTAAGATATAAGGAGATACAATGTTTGGAGATAAAATAATATTAAGAACCAAAAAAAAATTATTTATTGTCAATTTGTTTCATAAACTTGAAGTTTCTACTAATAATAGCCCCGGTGATATATTTATAACGAGAGCGGATACTATGGATGTTATTACTTTTGAACCAAAACATTTAGATTGGATGATTAACGCATTACATAATGTTAAGAAACATTTGAATGGAGAACATATAGATGCAAGCGAACATAAAACTATTACAAGTTTAGAATATATACATAAAGAAGCTTTAGAAGATTATGAGATAGGACATAGAGTGCTAAAAATTAAGATTCATAAAGGTGAAGATCAAATTAATAAAAAAGAATATGAAAATACAATCTTACTTGCCGAAGTGAAGTTTCTAAAGGATAGAATACAAGATTTACTAGCTGCAAAATAAAATGATAGATAATCTAACAACCAAAGAAATAGCTGATAAATTAAACGTATCGGTATTCACGATATACAGGTGGATCCGAGAAGATAAAATACCGTATATAAGACTTATTGGTAGATATCGGTTTAATTTAGAAGAAGTAAAGAGATACTTCGGGATAAAATAACTATGAAATATGACCGTAAATTATTGAGTGATTCAGTTATAATGAAAGATGGTATACTATGGCCGTTTATTGGTAGATTTATGTTAGATGATAAAATACAAGTTAGTAAGGAACCGAAATCTATATTTAATATACCTATTGAAACAACTCTCAGAAAATATCTTAAAGAAAAGGGGATTAAATTAAAAGATGAATGGGAATATATTGATATTATATAAAGTCAAGAAATATTTCGGGATAAAATAACTATGAAAATAATAATTAACAAACCTGGTATTATAGAATTAGTAAAAATTTGTGATGACTATTGCTGTAAAGAACTTGAACGTAATTTTTCTAAAGAGAGACATTCAAAAATGACAATAGGCATTCAAGTTAGTTGTGAACTTAATATGAGGACTTTTTTCCTAGAATATGAATATTGTCCTTATTGTGGTAGTAAATTTAATATTACAAAAGCAAACGTAGATTATATGATACCAATATTACCAATAGAATCGGAATTAGTAAAGAGAATGAAGGATGAATAACTATGCCAAATTACGAATATCAGTGCAACGAATGTAATGATATCTTTACCTTATGGAATATTCCTGTATCTGCTCGAAACAAACAAATATGTCCGGAGTGTCAATCTAGCAAAATACGAATTATAATTTACAATTTTATGCGAATTAAACTTGTCGGGGAAGGATTCTACAAGAACGATCACGGATGGCGCCCCGATATGGATAGACTCTTGCGTAAATACGATAAAAAGCGAGCAAAGGGTTGGCAACCACCAAGTATAGATGAACAAGACCAGGAGGAATAATATGACTAAACCTCTATTGACCTCTATGACAGATAAACAAATACATACACTTATATTATATTGCCTAAAAATGAATGCTCCAGATATAGATAAAGCTCAAAAAGATTGTGAGGAACTTATTAGAAAACTTGAGGAAAAAAATGAATAGACGCAAGTTCTTTAAAGCTACCGCAATTGTAGTAGCGGGAGTTGTAACACCTATTGCTTCAACTATAAGTAAATCCAAAAACAAAACCTGCAACCACGATTTTGAATACGTATATCCGTCTTTCTTGGCAAGAGAATCAGAAATCTATGCAGTATATTGGATTTGTAGGAAATGTGATTATGTAAAGCATAATCCAAATAATCAAAAACCTATATGTGTGGAAGTGGAGAATACTAATGATTTAATGTCCGAAGATATAATACATATAAATAAACGTGATCGTATAGTATTACACATTAGAAAAAATAAAGTCTGGTTATTACCAGTATATGCTAAAATCAAACTACCCAATCAGAACCAGTTTGAGTATAGATTATACGGAACAAAATGGTTTGAAAATGCTACAAAAAAAGAAAACCTCTGAAGAAATATCTTTTTATTTAGATTGCCGCTATGATACTACAATACAAGTAGATGATATAATTAGTACTGAAAGAAATAATTTTAAAATTACCAAAATTCAATATGACAATATAGGAACATTAATAACAATTAAAGAATTATGAACCGCCGCAAATTCCTAAAAACTACAATGTTTTCAATAGCAGGTATTGTAACGCCCAAATCCGCCCTAACCTCAATATAGTGAAAATAATCCTTGACTTTTAAGAAACGGTTCCTTTTCTTGTCTTATGAGGGGTGGTGTGATATTTCATATCTCTCTGTAATATAGCCTTAAATATAAAAAATAATGCCAATACACAACTCCAAGAACTTAATATAAGAATTAATATATCCTATGAAACGAATGAGTAAAAAAGTGTTTGCTCAAACTCACAGAGAGTATCAAAAGTCCGACCATTGGAAATCACTTAAACAGAAATGCTTAAACTATTATAATAATATATGCTGCCTATGCGGTACTGAAAGTATTATACATAAAAAACATAAAACATTTACTATTCATCACTTAAATTATAAAAACAAGTTTAAGGAAATCATCGGCAGCGATGTTATCCTTATTTGTAACTCCTGCCACTTCAAAATCTATAAGAAAATAATTAAATTGTGGAAAAAACATTACTACCGGTATAATCCAAAATACCCTCCACTTAATTATAAAATCTCACCTAAAGAACAGCAAAAACGCAAACAATTCGGCGATGCTATAAGAAAAGAGAAAAACCAACCCACATTCATCGACCCTCGATACGGACTCGAAAGTCTGGGTAAATCAATACCAATTATGAATATTTACTTATTGTCCCAAGTTATTTTCTTAATTTCCGTCGGATAAATAAGTTTAATGGATTTTATATCGTAGCAAGATATAATTTCTTCTAAATGTCCCATATTATCATAAAAACAAATCATATTTAAACCTTTTTTAACTTCCATTCTATCGGATTCTATTATACGATCTTTACCTGCAAAATTAGTTATTTTGAATTTATGCATATTACCTCCCAGTAGTTGTTAATGTTTACCTATAATATACAAATTGTTTGTTACAATATCAAGTAGTATGAAAAATATAGCGCAAACTGTGAGGGGCATATACCATACCGTAACGCAATCCCAATGTGCCCCTATACCCCTTCGCATTTCACTGTATATACTACATTATTATGCAATTGCCTGCCTTTCTACCTAACTACTTGTCAAACAGCTCAGCTAATTACAACCACTATTGTAACGCAATTACATACGATGCTCCATTCTTGCATAGATAATGAGCGGGTGTGTGTTCTATTCTTGTGAGTCATAAATATTAATATATGAGCCACAAGAGCTGTTGGACAACTGCTAATACATATACATTTGTTCACTAACAGCAGGAACATTTTGCCTACTGAACAGGAAATATTTGCCTACCACTTATAATGTTATGATTGCTATATTTAAGTGGTTATCAGTAATAATGGGTAGGAATATATTGCCGATTGGGAATGTTATGTAAACTTGAAGTGATGGCTATAATTTGTTACTATCATTACATTTACCAACAATCGAATAGTATGGCATCAAATTTGCAGTATATTAGAGTAAACACAAATCAATCATTAAATTAAACAGGAGTGCTTAAAATGAATCTATTAAATCAACTCTCCGCATTATTGGACACATTATACAAAAGTTTAGCCGATGGTGAAATTCACAGTTTAAATGGGGATAAATTATATTATAGGTCTGGTGACGCAGGTCTGAAATCCCTTACAATTGAATACCCGGACGGCACAACAAACAATAATTTAGATTTTTACGATGCTATTGAGTTAATAGTTGACGGTAGCAAATAACAGTTATCCTGACGAGTCTTGAATAGACGAAACAGCTGGCTGTCCGGCTGTCGATAACAATCATTAAATTAAAGGTGCAATTATGAGAAAGCCAAAAAATCAAATAAGTTTTAAAAGTGATTGTAAATATTGGAGTGGAAAATGTCCTAAATGTAATATGACTAATCAGGTTATAAATGTCTCAAGTTCTACGACATTTGTTTTCGACACCTGCAAACATTATTCAGGTTTGTATTTGAATAAAAAAACAAAAGACTTTGATTATATACAATTTAACCAACATTAATTAATAGGTTTTTACAATGGACATAATACTAAATATCATTGAACAAGAAAAAAACAAGCGTGGCTTGACCAATTACAAGCTCTGGCAGATGTCCGGTGTTTCACAAAGTTATCTATCTTATTTATTTTCCGGCAAGCGTAAGCTGGGGAATACAGTTAAATACAAGCTGTTAAATGCACTTGGAATTGACCTTGAGTTACAAAAGAAAGAACGAACTCAAGAGATAATGCGGATTAAGGGCAATTACCATCGGATATTAAGGGATTTTCTTAACAATAATCTTACTGAAATTGAAAAAGAGCAATATACCGATGAGTTGAGAGAATTTTGTTCAGAGCGGAATTATCCTTATGAGAATACGACTTATACAAACAGTTTAAGCAGCGCCTTTTATTGTTATTTATCGGAGATGGTCAAGATAAATCCTAAAGCGACAACTCATAATATTAGGAAACCGGCGGACTTCCCGGACTTCTCTTTTGATATGTATTGTGTTGAAAGTTACGGGGCAGATAATACGGATCATATACTAACTACTTGCGGCGATTATAGAGAAGAACTTGAAACTATATTAAAACATTGTATTAATCTTGACAGAGAGACAACTGATTTTTTAAATAGAAAATTAGACAAATTAAATAAAGTAAGTTTAAGAAATATACCATTTTAACAGGAGGATAACAAAATGATAACACAACAAACATTATACCGTAAAAACAAGTCTTGCAAGTGTCCATTTTGTGGCATAAAAAACCATCATACAAATGAATGGCGGGATTGGAGCTGTAATCATTTTGATGATAGTTATGTTCACTTTTTAATGGATGGGAATAATAGTATTGAAAAATATGCGTTTAAATTTACAACAAATAAATAACTGAAGGGAATTATGAAAACTTACAAATTAACATCCGAAGTTTCATTTATAAAATACGGGAAATCATCTAACTGTATTTATGTAAGTGAGCATAAAGCAGTTGATAAAAAAGACGCTATTAGTATGCATTTAGCGCTTATTGAAATCATATTTGAAAATACTCTTATGAATAGCCTACTACAAGAAAGCGAAATAATGTATTAATATTACTGTACATAGTTAAAATAACATTTATTTAGAAAGTGAAGTAAAAAATGGTGTATAATCATACTTCAAAACATTTAAGAAAATTAAAAGCATCCGACTTTGCCGAAGGGGACACAATATTTGTTGGTAATTATACAATTAATATAAGATATGGTGAATATAGAAAACCATTAAAGTCTTATACTGAAAAGAATTATAAAGCATTGAATTGTACTCCTGGAGTACAAGGTGGAACTCCATATTTTATATATGATTTTTTAGGTAGATAAATAACAGGGATAATAATTTATAAAATAATGTTTTAACTGGAGGTTTATTATGAAATCTTTTATTGAATATTTAGAGTCTCATCGTTTGTCAAAAAGTAGGCAGAAATCAATTTACAAAGCAATTGCTGGAATACATTACGCTTATTGCTATCTTGACAAGCAAAATTTATCTATATTAAATAATATAGGTATAACAAGACTGGTTAGCGAATTTGCGGAAAGAGAAAGTTCAAGACAAATAGAGGTGAGGTGAACTAATGACAATCAAAATAATGGTCAATGATGACTACACAGAGTTCAGGATATATACCGATAAATACCCTCGTGGGCTCTGCTGGTGTATAATAGAGGACGGCACGACGTATTTCCTGTCGTCAGTTGAAGTGGACGATAAGGCTATAATACTTATGCTATTAAAATATTTATAATTTAACTGGAGGTGTGAAATGAACTTAAGAGAGAAAGATTTTGAGTTAGAAGAAACATGCACAGGTGATTTTAAATTAACATTAAATAGGGTCTACTGAAAAAGTTTCATAGACAATATAAGTGCTTGATCGTATTGATGTGGTACGTACGGTTTATAAACAACAACTTCAAATGTACAGTCAGAAAATAAACAGGATCAATGACCGTATTGTTAGTC
>SDBU01002571.1_pt1 | contig 23978 bp, 23 predicted proteins | sample 2277071 | NCBI WGS metagenome assembly SDBU01 (sample SAMN10397929, study PRJNA504765) | marine sediment metagenome | isolation source: marine sediment core GS08_GC12, 126 cmbsf | place: Arctic Ocean: Gakkel Ridge, Loki's castle | collected 2008
TATAATGTGCCTTCGCGCACGATTACCAGTCTGTCCGTCGACACGATTGTTAAGCTAAGCCAAATAGACAACATCATCGGGGTAAAAGAAGCTAGTGGTAACATGGACCAGGTTTCCCATACTATCAGCAATGCCAGGAAGGGTTTCCTTATCTGGAGCGGGAATGATAGTGATATCTTCTCTATTATGGCCTTGGGCGGCTATGGCGTTATCAGTGTTTCCGCCCACCTGGTTGGTAAACAGACCAAGGCAATGATTGACAATATGGTTAACGGTAAGATTGCTGAAGCTGCGGCTATTCACCGCCACCTTCTACCTCTGGGTGCCCATTCCCGCAGGAACAACTTCGATTGACTTTGCGACCGTGCTTTTCGAGAAAGCCCACATCGTGGTGGCAGCCGGGTCTGCTTACGGGGAGCAGGGCGAGGGCTTCGTGCGCTTCTCCCTCACCGTCCCCGATGACCGCCTCGAAGAAGCCATGAAGCGTATGAAGTCTGCGCTGGGGTGACGCCATTGCGGTAAGGAACTGGTTTGGTAAGGGAGCAAAGAGATGACCCGACTAAAGCTGGTATGGTGGTATGTCCTCTTAATCGGATCCGTAATCCTATTGGCGCTTTCCCTAACTCATGATTTCATGAGGCAAGGTCACGTCAGCCCGGACTCTCTTTTTCTGGGCCTCCTCGTTGTGTCCTTGCTGTTCTTCGTGGTGGCAGTGGCTATGAAAGCGCGAGTCGCGCTGAAGATTGGAACTGTCCTCTTCTTGGTGGCCGTTGTGGGCCTTGTTATATCGGACACGTATGAGTACATTTCCGAGAGCTTATCGGGCGACATCAAATACTATTCCCGCGCACCGCTCATGCTGCTCGTTTCCCTTGGTGTCATGCTAATAGTGACCGTTGGTGGCTTGCTGCTCATGAGGCTCTCTCCTCGCCGACGTCGGAAGGTCATCCTAGCAGGCTGGGGCGCTTTGAATATTCTGGGGATTGTGCTGCTGGTCTTCTTTGCTCACATGACGGTTTCGCTCGCCTTGATAGAGTGGCGAGCTTCCAAGAATATGGTTTGGGAATTTGGTGGATCGGAGCGCTTGCTGTGCATCATAACCTCAATGTTGGTTCTGGGTGGTGCCGCAGGGCTGGTCTTTAGTTGGCGAGCATTCCTGTGCTACCTGCGCAAGCATCGGGACAGTCGAGGGAAGGATAGCAGATGAGACTTCATCACTCATCTTGTGAACCCAACACTTTCAATCTGAATGTATGCGTTGTCGGTGTTGCCCGTGATGTATTTCTCTAATAGGGCTTGCGGTGACAGGACACAGGCTATAGAATGATACGGGGAGTGTATAGAGAACCAATACTGCCTGTGCCAGGGGGCGCTGTCTTGCCATGTGGCGGAGATGGCGGAATCCCTATTGCAACATAGATTGCCTCGAAGTCATTAACTGGGGGTAGGGCGATGAAGGTATTGGTGACGTATGACTCTCTTGTTGGCAATGATGAGATGTTGGCCCGCGCTGCTGCCGATGAGCTTAAGAAGAAGGGTCACCAGGTGCACTGCGAGAAGGTGACATCGGCAACGCTCGAGCGAGCTGAGGAGGCAGAGCTTATCGTCATTTCCAGTCCCACCCGCATCAGCAGAACCACTCGGAAGCTCAAGAAGTTCGCGGCCCACCTGGAGACCTCAAATAAACGCTTTCTGTTGCTGGGCACTAGCATGGCATTCATGGTGCGCAGGGGTGCGCGGGCGGGTGTGGAACACCTGGCTGACATCCTGGATGCGAAAGGCGCCAAGCTCATCACCACGCCTCAGCTTTTCGCCATCAAAGGCCTGTCCCCCTTCAAGAACATCTCAAGCGACGAGGTTACCCGCTGCCGCCAGTTCATCACCTCACTTGAACTCCAGTAGCGCTGCATCGCTATCCTCAGGTCCAAATCTACACGAGTCATGTGTCAACATCCTGGAATAGTGGGAAGCTGTCCACATGTCTTACTACCAGGACACATTCGGGTTAGATTCTTAGACAAATTTGCGGGCCTCGATACTCTAAGGTAATAGATGAGACAGGGCCGAACCGCGAGTGACCGCCTGACCGACCAAGAGCTGCTGCAATGTCTTGCCGAGGGCAAGCTGGAGGCGCTGAGCGTCCTCTACGAGCGCTATGCGTCCAGGCTCTACCCGTTGGCGCTTTCCTGGCTTGGCCGTGCGGACCTGGCTGAGGACGTGGTGCAGGATGCCTTCCTGCAACTGATGCAGAGAGGTGCGAAAGTTGGGCGCATACGCAATTTTCAAGCCTACCTCTTCCGCATGGTGCGCAACCAGAGCTGTCGGCTTTCCCACCAGCGCGCCAAAGAGAACCCCCAGGCGCCTACAGACAGCCTGAACTTAGTCGAGGCAAGGTCTTCGGATGACAGGGAGGGTGCTGAGCTTCTGAACCGGGCGCTCAGCAAGCTCTTGCCCGAACAGCGGGAAGTGGTGATGCTCAAAACCTATGACAATATGACGTTCAAAGAGATAGCCGCTGCGCTGGGTATCCCGGCAAACACGGCAGCCAGCCGCTACCGCTATGCGCTGGGTAAGCTAAAGAATCTTTTGGAGAGGAAGGATGGAAGACTACCTTAAGAAGTTCACGCCCACCAGCCCCCGCCCGGAGCGTAAAGATGAGTTGCTTACCAAGGCCGCACAAATGTTGCAGGAGGAACGGGGGCTACCAGCGGAGCGTGGTGGCTGGTGGCAGCGGCATCGTCTGGGTCTGGCGCTGGCTGCATCGCTAATTCTGGTGATAGGCATCAACTTCGTGGTCGAACACAGAATCGAAGTGCGACACGAGCAGTTGGTGAGAAGTTCATACCAACCCGCGCTGCATCCCGGCGCATATGCGCAGAGGACTGCGCCTCTCCTCCAGAGTGCTAACTTAGAGGAAGCGCTGGAAGATTACCGCCTTAATGGTGGCAGCCTGTTCGCAATGCTGCCCGACTGGGGCGGCCCTACACTTGAAGAGCAAGAGAGAGAAATTCTTCGTCTTCTAACTAAATAGAGGGGAGATGGACAATGGCACGTAAACGTTGGCAGGATATTGCTATCGAGCGCCTGAAGTGGTGGGGGAGACTGTTCAAGCGGATAGGCATTGCGTTGGCTGCCTTGCTTGTCATTCTGGGGATTGTCTATGTAATCTGGAATTACAAAGCCTCCCGGGCGCTCGAGCGGGAGATAGAGAAGGTCAAGCAATCCGGAGCACCCTTGTTCTTGTCGGACCTTTCCAATGAGATCTACGCCCGTGTCACAAACCTCCAGCCCTATGGCAGGCTGAGTGTGCCTCCCAGTGAGAATGCTGCCTATTACTACCAGGCAGCCTTCAACATTTTGCAGACTGTCAATAGGGACCGTTGGCAGGATGAAAAGGCGGAGGGCAAATTGCTTGACGAGATTCTGAAGGCGCCGCATCCCAATCAGTGGTCTGAGGAAGATGTGGCGAGATTAAAGCAGCTCTTGGAAAAGACTGCCACAGCTTTGGAATTGGCCGAGCAGGCGGCCGAAATGAACGATTGCCTATTCGAAATTCGATATCAGGATGGTTACGGGATAGTGCTTGCCCACTTGCTTCCCTTGCGCCGTTTGCAGCGGCTCCTCTTGGCCCAGGCTCTTCTGGACGTGCGGGAGGGAAACAGTGAGGATGCAGCCCGTGCTTGCCAGACTGCTCTCAAGATGTCTGGCGCCACAAAACGTGAGCGGCACCTTATTGGTTTGCTGGTCCGTTTCGCACTGTTGTCAAAGGCGCTTCAGACCACGCGGGTGGTGGTCAACGCGTTTTCAGTCCCATCCGAGGTCGCCTGGGAGATGATGAAGTATGTCAAACAGGAAGAGGCGGATTTACAAGACCATGCGCGACGGGCTATTGAGGGAGAGCGCGTGCTCGGCTTCTCTCATTTTTCGGATGTGTTGGAGGGCTCGTCGCAGTTCGATATTCGAGCGATCATTGGAAAAGCGCCGCCGTTTTGGGGTGTCATCAAGTCATGGGTGGGTCGGCCCCTGGTCCGAGACGATGCTGTCATGTACCTGAAGCATATGGAGCGGGTCGTGAATAATGCTTCCATATCCCTGCCGGGAGTAGCAAGAGAAGCAGAGGCTATTGAAGACGAATTGGTCAAGCTAGTCGACTCCCTCCTGAACCGGATGCGCTATCCCCTTACCTGCTTGTTGACTCCTGCTCTTGCACGTTCATACACTATCGTGGCCGAGACTGTCGCCCGCTGCCGGGTTGCTGAAGTTGGTTTGGCGCTGGAGATTTACCGGGCGCGGGAAGGTGATTACCCGGAGTCACTTGAGGCGCTGGTGCCTGAGTTCTTCGAGAGCGTCCCCGAGGACCCGTTTACGGGTGAGCCCCTTCAGTATCAGCGGACCGACCAAGGCGTTGTGGTCTATAGCGTAGGACGTAACCTGCAAGACGAAGGCGGCGCCGAGCCACCCCCAGAAGATTTGAAAGGCTGGCAGCCCAAAGATGACATCACCTGGCGCATAGAGCGCTAGTTCTTCATACTTCCCACCATCCCTGGTTTCTCAATTCGTATCTGGTATCCCGCCTCCCGTCTCTCCATCGAGAGAGAAAAGATTAGTATTCTCCGGGGACGGGCTTATAATATCGGGGTTCGTTTGGAGGCGGTGTGGGAGGATGACCGTCGGAGAGTGTCCTCCTTACGAATAGTTTTCCAGGCTGAGAGCAGAGGGAGGAAGCGGTGATAAAGTTGGCAACCATGACCAGTGTCTGTCCTGACATGTCCCTGGACGAAATCATTTCGGCGATGAAGAAGTTCGGCTATCAGGGACTGGAAGCGCGGGTGGAGTGGAAGCATAGAGCGGGGATAGAGGCGGACCTTTCCGCTGATGAGCGCAAGCGTATCCGGGAGCGCTTTGCTGAAGAAAACCTTAGTCTCTGCTGTGTGGCTACCAGTTGTAAGCTGGCCGTTGGTGGCCCCGAGGAGCGCGCCAGGCACGTGGAGGACCTCCACAAATACATCGACCTGGCAGGTGATTTGGGTTGCCCACTGGTGCGGACCTTCGGGGGCAAGAGACCCAGGGACATGCAGCTCAAGGGCGTCGTGGCTTACGTGGCAGATGCTTACAGCTCAGTGATGGCCCGTGCGGAGGAGCGCCAGGTGACCGTCCTTATGGAGCTCCACGATGACTGGTCGAGTTCTATCCCTGTGCGGGAGGTGATGAAGGCGGTTGCTCATCCGCGCCTGGGTGTGTTGTGGGACATCATGCACCCCCAGCGGATGCTGGAAACGCCCGAGGACACCTTCTGCGCCGTAGGCAAGTACGCCCGTCACCTGCATGCGCACGACGGGCGCTACATCAAGGACGGCGCAGGTATGGAAGCCACGCCTCTGGGTGAGGGTGACGTTGACCATTTGACGCCCATGAAGCTCCTGTCCCATGCTCGCTTTGCAGGTTTTTTCTCGGTGGAAGTCATTCACAAACCGGGAAGCGAGCACGATGCGGAGGGCGTGCTCTCGCAATATGCGCACGCCTTCAGAAACATTGCGTCACGACTCTGACAGAGTCCCCCGGTAACTACTATTCGTCACAAGTTGATTGTGTTCTGAGCCAAAGGAGAGATTGATGTCCAAAAAGCTAAGGATAGGCATCATCGGTGGCGGCATGATTGCGCACAACCATGCGCGTTCCTATGCCGAGATTGAGGATGCTGAACTCGCTGCCGTCTGCGATGTGGACGAAAGCCGCCTGGATGCCTTCGCCCGCCGTCACAACATTCACGACACCTACACCGACTACGAAAAAATGGTGGCCAAGGCAGACATCGATGCGGTCAGCGTCTGCCTGCCTGTCTTTCTTCATGCGCCGGCTACCGTTGCGGCGCTCGAGGCGGGCAAGCACGTCCTCTGTGAGAAGCCCATGGCTATGAACGTCGAGGAAGCGCAGCAGATGGTCGATGCGGGCAAGAAAGCAGGCAAGAAGTTAGCGGTGTATTGGCGGCGGCGTTTTTCGGCTACGGCGCGGGTGGCATGCGACATGATTGCGCGGGGCGACCTGGGGAGGGTCTATTTCGCCAAGACGGTTGCCTACCGTTGGCGGGGGCGGCCGGGCTTTGACATGCCTGCCTTCGGCAAGTGGTTTATCCACAAGGAGCAGGCGGGCGGAGGCACGCTCATGGACATCGGCGGCTACAACATCGACTTAGTTGTGGGGCTTCTGGGATTTCCTGAAATCAAGTCCGTCTCGGGCGCCATGTACCAGGAGATTGATAAAGAGGAAGCGAAAGCTGCCGGCCTCGATATCGAGGAGTTCTTTGTGGGCATGATTCGCCTGGCTGATGGCGGCGCTATCTGGCTGGAAAGCTCCTTTGCACTCAACCTTGAGGACCCGGAGAAGACCGTCTTTGCCGGGGACCAGGCGGGCTTGATGTTTGGAGGCAGTCCTGGTGCTGGTCCTCTGACCTACTTCAAGCACTTCCCCTTCCGGGGACGACAATCCACTGCCATCGAGGTGCCGATTCCCAAGGACCCCAAAGCACTGGGATGGCTTTCGGCGCAGGAACATTTTGTCGATAGCTGCCTGAACGACAAGCTGCTTCCTATCTCTTCAGGTGACGAAGCCCTCATCATCAGCAAAATCCAGGAGGCCCTTTACAAATCTGCGGAAGCAGGCAAAGAAATCCCGTTCGAGTAGCGCGAACCATATCCAAACGAGCCTGGTGAGAGAAGAACCCTTGCTCAGTCACATCTTGACTGGCCGGGCGGTGAGGCAAATTTGCCTTGTCAAGCGCATCTTCTGACGCTATTATAAGAATGATAAGGCTTTAAGACTGCGAATGAACTGGAGGCGATGATGAAGGAAGGGATTCATCCCAAGTACGGGGAAACTACGGTGACGTGTGGCTGCGGGGAGACGTTTATGACCCGCAGCACCAAGAAAGAGATACGGGTGGAAATCTGCTCCAAGTGCCATCCGTTCTATACCGGTCAGCAGAAGCTGGTCGATTCCGCCGGGCGGGTGGAGCGCTTCATCAAGCGCTATGGCTGGCGCGTGCAGACCGCGGAACCAGCCTCCAAGCCTGCCGAGCCGGAAGGGAAACCTGACCAGCCTGTTGAGGAAACTGCGCCCCCGCCGTCCGAGGCAAGCGCTGAACTGGATACTGAAGCTGAGGCGCCGGCCCCGACGGAAAAGAAGTCTGAACCACCTGCCCAGGAAGCAAGCACTCAAGAATCATGACCACTGACGTTCAAGCAAACCTGAGCGCCTTTGCCAGTCTGGAGAAGATGCTGGCCCGCTTCGAGGAGCTGGAAAAGCTCATCGTCAATCCGGAAGTCATGCAGGAGCAGGCCCGTTACCGCGAGCTGGTGAAGGAACGGGGTGACCTCTACCGGGTGGTGACTGCCTATCGCAAGTTCAAAACTGTGGATAAGGAGTTTAAGGATGTGGGCGTCATGGCTTCCGAGGAAGAGGACGAGGAGCTAGTGGCGCTGGCGCAGGAGGAGCTGGGGAGGCTGGAGAAAGCTCGTGCTCAAGCCCTGGATGAACTCAAGGAACTCCTCGTTAGTGAGGACGTGAGCGCCCCGAAGAGCGTCATCATGGAAATTCGTGCCGGCACCGGCGGGGAGGAGGCGAGTCTCTTCGCGGCTGACCTTTTCCGTATGTACGGGCACTATGCCGAGAAGCATCAGTGGAAGGTGGAACTCCTGGGCAGTCGCCCTACCGAATTGGGCGGTTACAAGGAAGTAATCCTCTCTCTGGCGGGTGCAGATGTCTATGGCAAACTGCGCTTTGAGAGCGGTGGGCACCGGGTGCAGCGGGTGCCTGTGACCGAATCACAGGGCCGCATCCATACCTCCGCCTGCACGGTGGCAGTGCTGCCCGAGGTGGAGGAGGTGGAGGTGGAAATCAAGCCTGAAGACATCCACATCGACACCTTCCGTTCCTCAGGCCCGGGCGGTCAGCACGTGAACAAGACCAGCTCCGCAGTGCGCATCACTCACCTTCCCACGGGGTTGGTAGTCAGTTGTCAGGACGAAAAATCCCAGCACAAGAACCGCTCCAAGGCCATGCGGGTGCTGCGCGCCAGGCTCTATGAGCAGAAGCAGCGCGAGCAGCAGACCCGCCGCGCTGCCCAGCGGCGAAGTCAGATTGGTTCTGGTGACCGGTCGGAGCGCATCCGTACCTACAACTTCCCTCAGAACCGGGTGACCGACCACCGCATCGGACTGTCCCTGTACACCCTCCAGAACATCCTTATGGGGGAACTGGACGAACTCGTAGCGCAATTGAGCGAGCACTACAAAGAGCAGAGGTTGAAGGAACTTAAGTGGGATTGACCCCCAGGCCCACCCCCGAAGAGCGTCACACCAGAACTCACATCCCCCAAGGCAACTCGTCCACTCCCGTCAATCCGGAAAAGTCCTGGCGCTCTCTGGAACTCATACGCTGGACCACGGATTTCTTTGCCCAGAAGGGCATCGATTCCCCCAGGCTGGATGCGGAGCTACTCTTAGCGCAGGCGACGGGCTGGTCGCGCATCGACCTCTACGCGCGCTTCGAAGAGGTCATCTCAAAGGAGAAGCTGGCGGGGTTCCGTGAACTTGTCCGCAGGCGGGGGAAGCGTGAGCCTCTGAAGTACCTCGTGGGGGAAGCAGGGTTCCATTCGCTTGCGTTCGTGGTTGACCCGCGGGTGATGATTCCTCGACCGGAGACGGAAGTCCTGGTGGAAAAGGCGCGGGAAAAGGCAGTGGGTCCTGAAGCTCCTGTGATTGCCGATGTGGGAACCGGATGTGGGAACCTGGCTGTTGTTCTGGCCAGGGAGATACCTTCCGCTCGGGTATTTGCTTCCGACATCTCCGCAGCGGCGCTGGAAGTTGCCCGGCTCAATGCGCGCAAATTAGGGGTGGCGGAGCGCATCAGCTTTCTTGAGGGAGACCTGTACCAGCCTTTCCTAGAACAGGGTCTAGGAGGGAAGGTTAGCCTCATCGTCAGCAACCCGCCTTATGTTTCCGAATCGGAATATGGCCAACTTCAGCCTGAGATTACTGAGTTTGAACCCCGGGTGGCGCTGGTAGCAGGTGAGGACGGGTTGGCCGTCATCCGGGCCTTGATTCGGGAAGCGCCGAGCCTGCTGGTATCGGGCGGATGGCTGCTTTTGGAAATGGGTGAGGGGCAGGCGCAAAAAGTGTTAGAGTTTTTTGGGCTAACAGCCGATTTTATTCTTAGGGATATGGTGCCCGACTATCAGGGAATTCCACGTGTGGTGAGGGCACGCAAAAAGTAGTTTGGGCTTACACTTCATACGCAGCTCGTCGGCAGATTACGGGAAGGCGCCGGACATGGATAAGCTGGTCATCGAGGGAGGCTATTCGCTTAAGGGGACGGTGGCTGTTTCCGGCGCCAAGAATGCGGCGCTTCCTATTCTGGCGGCTACCCTGCTGACCGACCAGAAATGCATCATCCGCAATGTCCCTGACCTTCGTGATGTCAGCACCATGATGAAGATCCTGGGGGAGCTGGGCGTTCAGGCCACCTGGAAAGAACCGGGGGTGGTGGAGACGGAACTGGTGGACCCCAGCCCCTGCACAGCCGCCTACGAGCTGGTCAGGCAGATGCGCGCTTCCTTCTGTGTCCTGGGGCCACTGCTTGCCAAACGCGGCCGGGCCAAAGTCTCACATCCGGGAGGCTGCGTGATAGGCCCACGGCCCGTTGACCTGCACCTCAAAGGCCTGCGGGCGCTGGGGGCTAAGATCGAGGTGGAAGGCGGCTACGTCCAGGCGGAGTCGCCGGCCTTAAGAGGACAGGCGATATATCTTGGTGGAGCTTACGGCAGCACGGTGCTGGGCACCTGCAACGTGGTGATGGCTGCCGTCCTGGCAAAGGGAACCACCATCCTCGAAGCGGCGGCCTGCGAGCCGGAGGTCGCTGATCTGTGTGATTGCCTCAATCACATGGGCGCCCGCATCACCGGTATAGGCACGCCCAAGCTGGAGATAGAGGGTGTCGAGGAGCTGGGAGGCGTTGATTACAAGATAATCCCTGACCGCATTGAGGCAGGGACTCTGATGATTGCTGCCGCCATCACCCATGGCGATGTCATACTCGAATGGGCCCGTCTGGACCATCTGCGGGCAGTGGTGGATAAGCTGCGCGAGGTGGGGGTGGTGGCAACGGCCTGGAACGGAGGTATCCGGGTGGTGGATGCCAACCGCTCCAAGGCCACGGATTTTGCCACCCTGCCTTTCCCCGGCATACCCACCGACATGCAGGCGCAACTGATGGCGTTGTTAGCAACTGCTGAGGGCCTCAGTGTGGTGACGGAAAAGGTCTTCCCGGACCGCTTCATGCACATTGCGGAGCTCAACCGCATGGGCGCCCACATTCGCCGCGAGGGCCCCACCGCCATCATTGAAGGCGTGCCCGCGCTATCAGGGGCGCCGGTGATGGCCTCTGACTTGAGGGCCTCGGCGGCGCTGGTGATTGCGGGTCTGGCAGCCCGTGGTCAAACGGAGGTTGACCGTGCCTATCACCTGGACCGCGGCTACGAACACATCGAGGAGAAACTCTCCCGACTCGGCGCCCGCATCTGGCGCAGGAGCGAGTAGCAGCGGGCGAATTTATTTTGGTAGCAAAGTTACGCGGCCGGGTATTGTCAGAAGGCATCCCCTTGTTCTGCCCAATACAGATATCACAAGGTGGTAATGCGCTGGCGACTGGAAAAGGCCAATGCGGTGCCGCAGCTTCATCGGGCCAACCTCAACGGTCAGTCCGACCCCTCTGGAACTAAACCCGCGCAGCCTAAACTTACCTGCAATTTTATTGCCCACCCCTCTTCCAGATGTTGAGCCATGTACATTGCCAGACCGCAGATAGTTCTTCACTCGGTTGACTGTGCGGCTATCTAGGCGTATGATAGATTGTTGATGCTTAAGGGATTAAGGCGCAGAGCTGGGACGCCAATGGCCGCGCTGCCAACTGCAATGCAACGGTGGATTATTAAACCAACAGGATGCTGACCTTTTCGAGAGACCCTCTTATGAGGCCTATGCGCATGCTATTGGCTTGGGGCGTGATGCTGGGGCTTTGTCTGAGCGCGCCCTGCCGCGCCAAGGCGGAAAGTCGAAGTCAGGCGCAACAGGTGAGAAGGTCCCCGTTCACGTACCTCTTCGACACCGGCACTGCCTCTGCCGTCCCCCTTTCAGCCGAGGCAGTATCAAAGAGAATTGGATGGACACTGGTGCCTGAGGATAAGGTGGACCACCGGTTCCGGGGCGATGCCGTTTTTCTCAACGACCGGTTGGCAGTGGTCCTGCGCCAGAAGAGAATTGGTGCCGAGGTCTATGCACGGGCGCCGACTGGCCTCAAGCAGCGGGCGTTACTGACGCCGGTCGCGGCATCAGGCAGCAACACTGAAGGGCTTTCTACCGTCACCATCATTGAGAATAGCCCCGGCGCCGTCATGCTGAGTGCTACCTTCAGGACGAAGGATGGCAAGTCGATGTCGCTCACCTATCGCCTGACCACTGGAGAAGCCTACCTGGAGGTGGGCGCCGGGGAGGCGAGTGGGAAACTGGTGGTCAAGACGGATGCTCGCTACGTGGTGGTTCCGGAGTTCTTCGGGGATGACATGGTCTTTGACGCGGCTGGCATTGCTGTGGATTGGATTGGACTTCCTGCCGAGAACTTCGTGCTGAATCTGGTGGACGGAGGCGAGACCATCGTCATGTGTGTGTGGCAATCCAACCAGCAAACGGCAGCTCTTGTGCTTTCGAGCACCGGCCCCGAACGCGTGATTGAAGGTGTGCACATTCAGTGCCTCAAGGATAAGAGGATTTGGGTTGCTTTCCTGGAAGGTGCAGGCATCTGGCATGCCCAGGAGATTCCGGAAGGGGGCGCAGGGAAGCGTATCAAGCTCGACTGGAGGGCGCCCTTTCCTGCCAGGTGGCGGGCAGACTTCGTAGAAGAGCAGGGGGTGGCAGTGTCACACAACTTCGTCCAAGAATCGGGAGAGCAATTACCCACCAAAGACCTGCCGCGCGCGCAGCGCTTGGTCATCTATCCACTCGACCGCAACCCGCAGACGCCTCTCACGACGTATTGCGTGGTGGATATTATGAGGAACACACTGGGGATGGGGCCCTGTCAATACCTACTGGATTTGGAGGGCCATGCGTCGCAGTTTCCTCCCACGCCTGATGAGGTGGTGACCTGGCTGGGGAGGCTCTTTAAGAGGAAAAGAGAAACACGGTCCCGGGAGGAGATTGAAGCGCGCCTCCAACAGATGGTGCAGCATGTGGGCGAGATAGAAGTGAGCATCCTCCAGTACGGTGACCTGGCGAAGGAGCTGCGAGAGCTCTTGGTCAAGGAGCGGGATAATACACCAGAGACCGCAGAGCTCCTTAAAGAATTATCGACCCTCATTGACTACATGGGAAGCCAGGGGTTTGCTGAGCAGGAGGAGCGGGACGTGACTGAGACCGCTGCTGAACTCGCCGCTGAGATTGTCGGTCTTATCGGGAATCCCGATGCACCCGTGCGCTTTCAAGTGCTGGCTGCCCAGCTTCGCGCTGTCGGTGCCAGCCAGGATAGAAGGTTGGCGAACTCCCGAATGACAGCAAGACGATTGAAGCAGGCGTGCCTGATGGCGGAGGGTAGATTCCCGAACGCACACAGTTTTGTGACCAAACTCTTGAGTAAGGTCGAAGGCTTATTGGATAAGAGATGACGACAGGAGGGGATATGAGTGGCACGGTGGCACGTATTGCCAAGAGTCCCTGAAGGGGGGGGGAGTAATGATGGATAGAATGGTGCGCGCGTCGGTGGCTGTCCTGTCTTTGGCGGTGTCAGTGTTGGTCGTCCTTGCCACCGAGCCGCGTCCTACCATGCTTCTGGATGGCAATGAGGAAGCCAGCTTGAGAAAGGAGGTCAGGGGAAAGGGGCGCATCTACTTCAAGTCACAAGCGAAGTTGTACGTGGTTCATCCGGATGGCAGTGGACTGAAGGTGGTCAGGGATTTTGGTACCGAGGGGCGGTCGCCGCGGTACTACTCGGTCTCCTGGGACGGAGAGTGGATTGCTATCTCGCTGCAGGTGCAGTCTAAAGATAAGAAACTGCAGGAGCTCTGGGTCATCAGGCATGATGGGAGCCAGGCCCGGAAAGTATTCGAGCTTCAAGGCGGCGGCTACCCCAAAGACATGTTCCCGGCCTGGTCACCCGACGACAAGTGGCTTATCTTCACCCAGGGCAAGGAACTTTCCGTCGTGAACGTGGAGACAGAAGTGGTCAGGAGCCTCATGAAAATCACCAAGGGGGAAATGAGGGAAGTCACCTGGTCTCGCAACTGGAAGCTGCTCTTCAATGCCGGCAAGAATACCCTTCCGCACACACTGCAACTCGACGAGAACTGCAATCCAGTGGGTGAGCCCCTGCGGATTGGGGGCTACATCGGCTGCCGCAAGAAACTCTCGCCCGACGGCAAGAAGATTCTCATCATCAAGGAGCAGCGTGATTGGACCCACCGGGTCTGGCTCAGGGACCCGGTGCCCGGCGCGGAGTTGGGGCTGCTGCCCATTGAGTGGGGTATTGATGGATTGGTGCTGAAGACCCGTAGCCAGGACGACTGCTGCTGGTCACCCGATGGGAAGTATATCGCATATTTGCACACGCCCGTGAAGGAGAAACTGAAGGCAGCGGGCATCGAGTTCACGGGCCCCAAGGTGCTCTGCGTTTGCCGGCGGGAGGGTGGTCCTCAGATTTGGGTCACCGATGGCACACCTAAGCCCTCCTGGCCTATCTGGGGTGCGGAACCAAAGGACCGGGGAAGTGAATAACTCTCGCGTGGCCGTCAGAAACCTTGGTGGACATTTTTCACATGGGGGGAACTTTCATGCCAGTATCATCCCATAGCAATATTCCCAAGAGACACTTTCACGGCGACGTGGACCTCTCCATCGTAGGCATGGGTGGTATTGTGGTCTTAGGCCAGAACCAGAAGGATGCCAACCGCATCGTGGCGGAGTCCATCGAAAGGGGAGTGAACTACTTCGACGTGGCGCCCACCTATGGCGATGGCGAAGCGGAGGAGAAGCTGGGCCGGGCGCTTAAGCGCCGCCGCCAGCAGGTGTTCCTGGCATGCAAAACTGGGAAACGAGATGCCAAGGGGGCGCGGGAGGAGCTGGAGGGGTCGCTCAAGCGACTCCAGACGGACCATTTTGACCTCTACCAGTTTCACGCCGTCACCAGCATGGACGATGTGGAACAGATAACGGCGCCGGACGGCGCCGGAGAACTTTTCCTCAAAGCACGGGAGGAGGGCAAGGTGCGCTTTTTAGGCTTCTCCGCACACGGCGCAGAAGCAGCGCGAGAACTGATGAACCGTTTCCCCTGTGACTCCGTCCTCTTTCCGGTTAACTTCGTCTGTTATGCACAGGGCAACTTCGGCCCCCAGATTATGCAGAAGGCGAAGGAGAGGGGCGTCGCCCGTTTGGCACTCAAGGTGTTGGCACATACCCGCGTACCTGAAGACGCCCAGCGACCCTATCACAAGTGCTGGTATGCGCCGGTGGAGGATGCCGCGCTGGCCAGGGAGGCATTCCGGTTCGCGCTTTCCCAGGAAATCACGGTCGCCATCCCGCCGGGCGAGGAGAAGTTCTACCGGCAGTGCCTGGACTTCGCCTCTGCTTTTGAGCCACTGAGCCTTGAGGAAGAGGAAGAGCTCCTGGCCAGCACCCGGGGTCTGGCGCCTATCTTCCGCGCAGAAGGGTAGGGCGCAGATGAGTGAGCTTTTCTCTGAAGGGCGCTTTTCGTGAAGCTGGGAATGCACATCAATATCTACGGCGCTCCCTGGCGCAAGGGTAAAGCGCCGCCTCCCCCACTTGGCAAATCGCTCCGAGAACTGGCAGCCATTGGCTACCAGGGCGTGGAGATTCCCCTGTGGCGACTTCTGGATTCGCAGAGGCGACCCCTCCTAGACATCGAAGGCGTGAGACGGTCGGCTGAGGATTTGAGACTTGACATCTTTGGCATGGGTGGCTACACGGGCTTTACTGACCTGGAACGTACAGTGCGCCAGCAAGGAATAGCCGAGTTCAAGGAGAACTTGCAGTTGGCATCCAGGCTGGGCGCCGGGCTGGTCATCACCACGGGGGGCGACCCGGCGCCCGGAAGCTCGGAAGAGGAGGCGATTGAACTCATTGCCGAGGGGTTGTGTGAGTGCCTGGAGCTTGCGAAGGAGCTGGGCATCAGGATTGCGCTGGAGGTGGATTCCAGGCTGCTACGAAACACTCGGAACCTCATTGCCATCATAGATGGAGTGAGTGATAACCAAGTTGGTGCGCTATTGGACACCGTCAACCTGCTGCAACTGCAGAAGAACGTCATCGGTGAAATCGAAGAATGGCCCCTGGAGGCTGTCGAGAACCTGGGTTCCAGGCTCATCCACCTGCACTTCTCGGACTACGCTGTGGGCGACGACGGAAACACCGCCTTCGCCTATCCCGGTGAGGGGATGATAGATGTTGAGAAGTTCTTCGGAGCTCTTGACAGGATAGGTTATCAGGGGAACGTGACCGTGGAATATAAAGGTCAGACTGTCGAGGATGTTGCTGCCTTGGCAAGGAAGTGTTACCAGAACTTGAAGCGGTTCCTGGCATAGCGAACATTCGGAGGAGAGGGTTATTATGGAGCGACTTGGAGTAAGCGTGATTGGTGCCGGTGACATGGGCAATAGACATCTCGCCGGCTGGAGCAAGGTTGAAGGGGTTGACCTTATCTCAGTTGCGGACCCGGACACCGACCGTGCCCAAGCCGCCTCCGAGAAGTATGGTGTGGCCGCGCGCTTCGCCGACTACCGCGAGGCTATTGCGCAGGAGGGCGTGAACGTGGTATCGGTGTGTGTCCCCAATCGTATCCACCCGGAGGTGACCATATTTGCGGCTCAGCACGGAGCCGACGTCTTCTGCGAAAAGCCCATCTGCACCACACTTCCCGAAGCGGACCGCATGATGGAAGCCTGCCAGGAAGCAGGTGTCAGGTTCGCCATTGGATTCTGCGGCAGGCACTCCCGTCAGAATGCCAAGATTAAGGAACTCATCCACGACCAGGATGCCATCGGCCGCCCGGTCATCTACTGGGAGACCGGCGGCGCCGAAATTCGGCCCAAGCGCATTATGCATGACAAGAACGGCAACGGCGGCCCCGTCATTGATATGTTCTGCCACACCATCGACCACTGGCGGGAGGTATTTCAGAGCATGCCCAAACGGGCGTGGGGGCAAGGCTACGTCTTTGCTCAGGGGCGACCGGAATTGGCGCACATCAAGGAGCCTGCCATCGATAGCTTCATTGCCACCGTGGAGTACGAATCAGGTGACCTGGGGATGATGACCTTGACCTGGGGGCTCCCTCCAGGTGTCCGTATCGCCCCTCAGCGCCGAGCTGTAGGTCCCAAGGGCACGCTTCGTCCGGAGAGCGGCGGTGTCATCACCGTCATTACCGAAGGCGGCCGTGAAGAGAAGCTTGAAGGTTTGGAGACGGCTATCTATGACGTGGAGATAGCTGACTTTGCTGATGCCATCCGCAACGACCGAGCGCCTCTAGTTGCGCCGACAGACGGTAAGATTGCGCTGGCCGTTTCGCTGGCAGTGCTTAAGTCCATCGAGGTTGGAGGCATCCCCGTGGAGGTGGAACTATAGCCTGCTGAAAGGTGCGAATCTTGAAGCATGTGCTTTGCACCTCGTGACACTTCAAAGGATGGCCGTTGTTCTAGGAAAGGAGAAGGGATGTCTCAGAGAATAGCCCTCTTTTGGCCTGGTGATTATCGCTCGAAGCCTAACGAGTTGGCTCGTCCTCAGGTGGAAGCTGCTACGGTTCAGCTCGAAGGCGCTCTTAAAGAGCTCGGTCGTGAGTCTTACCGGGTCCCGGATTTCGTTACCCGCCCACACGAAGCCATCGAGCGACTGGGACCCATCACAGATCCCATGATAGGCGTGTTCACCCACTGGTGTTACGGCCCCCATACAACTGAAGGCGTGGTGGGCAAGGAGAATCCGCTGCTGTTGGCCTGCAATTTCTCGGGCACCTGGCCGGGGCTGGTGGCGCTGCTCAACACCGGTGCCTGCCTGGAAGCAGTGGGCCGGGAGTTTTCGCGCCTGTGGTGTGATGCAGATAACTGGGCCACGGATGAGAAGCTCTTAGCGCGGCTTGAGGAATGGCTGACCACCGGGACAATCACCTGGCCTGGAGATGCAATCTCTACTGTGGGGGCCCTTTCGGACCGCGCGGTTCAACTGGCCGGGCAAGTCGAGGCCGAGATCCGCCACCGACGTATCCTGGCCTTGATGTTGGGTGACACCTCGATGGGCATGATTAATGGCTACTTCGGCCCGCGCCTGCTTCACCCCATCGGCTTTGCCGAGCATAAGGTGGATCAGGCCTGGCTCATCGACCGGGGTCGCAACATCGCACCTGAGCGCATTGAGCATGCCTACCACTTCGTAGTCGAGCGGGGTGTTACCTTTCATCACCAAGAAGGGACGGCTGAGGATTTCACCCCCGAAGCGACAAAGGAGCAACTGCGCGACTATCTGACCGTGCTCGACCTCGTCAGCGAGTTCCAGGCTGACTGTGTCGGTTGGCAATATCAACTGGGGCTCATTAACCTGCGCCCGCCTTCCGACTTTGCCGAAGGGCTGCTTAACTCGGCATGTCGTCCTGAATCCAATGGTGACCCTATCGCGGATTCCACGGAAGCCGACCAGGGGAATCTTATACCCATGGAGCTGATGAAGCGCCTGCTGAAGGTAAAAGGCCTGCATCCAGCCGTGTTCTTCCACGACGTGCGCTGGGGCAACGAGCATGACGGGCGCTTCCTGTGGGTCTTGTTGAACTCCGGCGCTGCGGGAGCCTATGCCTTCAATCACGACCCTGATTCGCTGGTGGGTGTCCATTCATACCGACAACCGCGCGAGTATTTCCCCGTCCCGGGTGGCACCTTCTCCGGTGTGAGTCTGCCCGGTGAGATTACCTGGTCACGAGCCTATCTGCGCGAGGGCGAACTCTGGATGGATGTGGGGCAGGGCGAGGTTGTCGCGCTTCCCACCAAGGTCTGCGAAGCCTGGCTCGAAGCCACCACACCTCAGTGGCCCATCATGACAGCAGACCTGAGACTGGGGCGTGACTCGCTGATGGCGCATTACATGAGCAATCACATTGCCGTCGCCTATGGCGACATCTTCGAGGAGCTGATTGCGCTCTGCCAGGCGCTGGGATTTCGAGTTCGTGTGCTGATGGAGAATTAACATGTCTGCCTCACGCATGTTTCTGGGGATCGATGTAGGCACGGCAAGTGTGCGCGCGGGCTTATTCGATGCTGGAGGGCGGATGGCAGGGTCAGCAAGCTCGCCCATCGAGATTAGGAGGCCTGAAGCGGATTTCGTTGAGCAGTCTTCTGAGAACATCTGGTCGTCGGTCTCGGAGGCTGTGAAGCAAGTATTGGCTGACACAAGCCTTCAGGCGGAAGAGGTGGTGGGCATGGGCTTCGATGCCACCTGTTCGCTGGTCGTCCTTGGTGTTCGGGATCGACCTGTTGCGGTGAGTTCCGGCGTAGACAGGCCATAGGCTGGATTGTTTAGGTGAGGCATTGACTTCGGAAAGGGGACTAGCTATGAAAACCATTTGCTGGATTGGCTTGACTTTGGGTTTCTTGGGAGTACTGACCTTCTTCCAAGATAAGGCGTATGCCCAGGAGGCAGTTGGATTCGAACAGCTCACGCTCAAGATCGAAACCACCGATAAGCCCATTATTCCGATGCAGCCTGTGCCCTTCAATATAACGCTTCTGAATAATAGCGGGCACGCTGTGCTTGGCCACACCGCAATAGACCCAGGTGCAGGCTTTCTCGAAATTTACCTATCTGAGGATGGGAAGCAGTTTAATCATTATGAGACCGCAGACTGGGAACATGACAATGTGTCGCCAACGACGAAGGAGCTTCCTGCGGGTTACAGGCGGACAGTCAGGAAGTATATTTGGCGTTGCTTCCGCCCTGGGGACAAACGCAAACTTAAGGCGACATTCCCTATGCCTGGCAGGTACTATTTGAAAGCCACACTCAAGACCGTACGCGGGAAGCAGAAGATAACTTCCAATGTCGTCACAGTTACCGTAGTAGAGCCGACCGGCCTGGACAAATCCGCTTGGGACTATCTGAGAAGCCTCGACTACCCCGATTTCATACTCAGGACGGACTACGACCTGAGGGACCGAGATGCCGCTGTTATTAAACTCCAAGAATTCGCCGCTCGCTTTGCGGGAAGCAAGTATGCCACACTTGCCAATTATTCACTGGGGCGGAATTTACGGGCTGCAGGCCAGTTGGATGAAGCCTCTCGCGCATTGGTAAACGCGGCTACAGACAAGACCTTCCTCCTGAGAGATGAGGTGCTCTACATCCTGGTTTCTACTTGCGTCAAGCAGGAAAACTTAGAGAAAGCGTCTCGGTATTTGGCGACGCTAAAGAGAGACCATCCCGCCAGCAATATGATTCGGATTGCTGAGGACCGCATCAATAGATATGAAGAATCGAGACTGTTCACTAGAGATTCCCCAGATTCACCGTAAGTTGTTACCTTCATAAGGGTTATGTGGTGGGTCGCATGATTTCGATGGTGGACGCGTCCACAGAGCTGACCGCTGCCACAGCGAGTGCTCAAAGCTACAAATAGGAGGAACGACGCAGCCGTCTTGCGAAAAGTGCGCAAATACAAAGTGAAGGACAGATAGGATGAGGGCGCGCTGATGCCACCCTGCAAGGCATGGCCTCGGGCTTGCGCCTTGACGACAGCCTCAATGAACTTGCCCTTGACTACCTGGCTACTATCCAGGCAATTGCATACGGTACCAGACACATCATCGAGCAATTGAATGCTCAAGGGTATTGCATCCGGACGATATTCGCCTGTGGCGGCGGCACGAAGAACCCCGTCTTCCTGCGGGAGCATGCGGATGCTACCGGGTGTCTCCTGGCGCTGCCCGGCGAGCCGGAGGCGGTCCTGTTGGGAGCGGCAATTCTGGGCGCGGTGGCAGCAGGCCAATATGACTCGATTCTGGAAGCGATGGCAGCCATGAATGCCAGCGGCAGAACTATCGAGCCTGCGGGCGGCGATGTTCGCCGATTTCACGAAGCCAAGTACCAGGTCTTTCTCAGGATGTATGAGGACCAGGTGGCTTACCGGGAACTCATGGGCGGACTGAGATGTGAATGCGCCCAGGGCCATTCTTGCTAGGCGGTCCGGGTCAACCGCTCGAAACGGTCTGTGGTTTCTTCCCAGCGCTCAGCTTGCGCAGGAAAGTATTCGACAGGAGGGAAGGAAAAGGCGATGAGCCTGCGTCCCTGCAGCATGTTACTCAAGTCGCCCTGGACTATTGCCTGCATAAGCAGGTTGCCCAGGGCAGTGGCCTCTGCCGGGCCTGCTGACAGGGGTAACTGGCAAGCATCGGCTGTCATCTGGCAGAGAAGCGCATTCTGTGAGCCGCCACCCACCACATAGAGGCGCTCGACGGTGCGCCCGGTCACATCACGCAATTGTCCGAGCACTCGAGCATAAGCCAATGCCAGGCTTTCGAAGACGCACCGCGCCAGGGGGCCAACACCTTCGGGTACTGGTTGTCCGGTATGCTGACAGAAGTTGGCGATAGCTTCGCCCATGTCGTCAGGCGCCATGAAAGAGGGATGGTCCGGGTTGATGAGAGAACCAAAGGCGGGGGCTGCTTCAGCTTTCCCACAGATAATAGAAAAACCCAAATCACGGTCCTCGCGCACCCAGCCTCGCCGAAGTTCCTGGATAATCCACAGTCCCATCACATTGCTAAGGAACCGGATGGTGCCTGCCACGCCTCCTTCGTTGGTGAAGTTGTGTGCGCTTGCCTCCTCCGTCAAAATAGGAGTCGGAAGCTCCATTCCCATGAGCGACCAGGTGCCTGAACTGATATATACCCAGTCCTCGCCTTGAGCAGGCACTGCCGCCACCGCGCTGCCTGTGTCGTGACAGGCAGGATAGACGAGCCGGGTCTGCGAGCCGGTCTCCTGGGCAATCTCACGGGCGAGAGGAACTTGGACTTCGCCCGGCTGGACAATCCTTGCCAACCGGTCTCCGGGGAAACCTATTGTTTCCAGCACTTCATCTGACCAACATCGCTTGCTGGCATCCAGCAGCGCCGTGGTGCTGGCATTGGTGTATTCGGCAACACATTCGCCTGTCAGCAGGTAGCTCAGTAGTTCCGGCATCATCAAGAGCTTGTGTGACCGTTCCACCAACCAAGGGCGGGCGGCCACGTCGTCAGCAATCTGGTAAATGGTGTTGAAGGGGAGATGCTGGATGCCCGTTATCGAGTACAGCTTGGAGACAGGTATCTTCTCGTGCACGCGCTCGATGGCGTTTGCAGTCCTGGCATCCCGATAAGCAAAGGGCAAACCCATAAGGTCGCCGTCAGCTCCCACATACCCGTAATCAACTCCCCAGGTGTCGATGCCCATGCTGACAACGTCAGGGCCGGCGCGGCGGAGGCACTCCTTGGTCTCCCGCAAGAGTCTCAGAATGTCCCAGTGTTTGTGTCCGCGCACCTCCACAAAGCTGTTAGGGAACCGGTACACTTCCGAAAGGCGAAGCTGAGGTGTAGAGAAGTCACCCAGAACCGCGCGTCCACCCGAAGCGCCAATGTCAATAGCCAGCAGTTTCACAGTCCAGCTCGCTTTCTGCGCGCAGCCGCCAGGGGGTCCTCAGGCAATCCCTGCGCCCATCTGGCTTCGGCTAACACCGGACGCACGTCCGCCAGGAAGGCGCTTCTCAGGATGCTATCTGCCTTGGTGGGGTCGCACCGGTCCTGGGCTTTCTTCAGCGCCTCATGGTCCACCAGCAGCGCTTTCACGTAGGCGGTCTCGATGTTCTGCAACGATTCAATCATTTCTTCCAGCGGGTCCTTAATGCAATGGCTCTGGTCAATCATCAGTGCCAACTCGGGCACAGGTGTATAACCATGCAGCTCACCTTCGATGAGGTTACAGAAGATGCGGAACAGTTGATGCGGGTGCAGACTTCCGGAGGCCAGGTCGTCGTCGGCACAGGCGCGGTCGTTGAAGTGGAAGCCCCCCAGCTTCTCTTGCCTGAGGAGTTGGGCCACAATCTGCTCCACGTTCACCGTGGGCGCATGGTGGCCCAGGTCAACCAGCACCTGAGCCTGCTCACCCAGCATCCTGCAGAGTTCCAGACTGCGCCCGTAGCTCTGGATGGCGGTGGCATACATGGCGGGTTCGAAGAGCTTGTACTCGATAAGGAGCTTCTCACGTTTTCTGAGTGCGCGGTAGGTGTTCTTGAGCGAAGCTTCCAGGCGGTCGGCCTGGTCATACAGGCTCATCTGTCCGGGTGAGTTGGTGCCATCGGGAAGCCAGAGTACCAAAGTCTTGGAATCAAGGATGTGCATGTACTCCAGACAATCCAGGTTGTGACGCACTGCGGCCTGGCGCACGGACGCGTGCGGATGGGTAAGCGACCCGAAGCGCAAGTCCGCCCCCAGTGGACCCCTGTCCCTGGGTGTGAAGAGGTTGGCATTGACCGAGCCCGCTTTGACACCCGCGTTCGCAAGATACTGCCTGAGCGCGCGCACGTTCCTCTTCGTCGAACCGTCCCAGGGAAAGTGGAGCGCCACGGTCCTGCCCTTGCCCGTAAGCTCGTGAAAGCGACCGGCAGCAGCAATCTTCTCCTTTGGCGTGGAAGGCTCTTTACCGCTTACGTAGGTGGCAAAGCGCGTGCCCCCGCGCCCGAACCCCCAGCTAGGCACCTCCACGGGTAGCGCTGCCACCCGCTCAATAGCCGCCTCCACGCGTCCCTTCCCGAACTCCTTACTCAACGCCGCCAACTTTTCGGACATTGCCTGCTCCTTTCCAGTGTGAAGTTCTATACCGGAACCCCGCGACACATGTTCTCCGTTCCCTTCATCAATCCCATCATGAGGCAGAAAACGAGGATGCTCGCAGGTAGTCCGATAATGAACGCCGCGATGATAAAAGGGGGAAAGACATAAATGATCCCACCCACGACCCATATTGCGATGATGATTCCGAGATAGAGCTTGCGCCGAAAATCAGCCCGGTTTCTTATGGTTGTATTATCCAGAGCCGACGCCAGGTCCATGATCACACCACAAAGTCGCCAGATGAAGATGATTGCCAGTATTCCTGCGACCACCGAAATGAGGAAGGTCGGCATCACCCAGACCGTTAAGTTTTTAACTTGCTGCAGGGGTTTGCGAACCTCAACCAGGCCAAAGATGGAGAGAACCACCAGCCAAAAGCTCAGCGTTCGAAGTCCCCTGACTCGCGGGTTTACATCAATGATCCACCCCAGTGCGGAAGCCATCAGGATCCAGCCGATGAAATCGGGCAGGATGTCAACGTGCACGTTATTGATTCCGATGCGGAAATCAATGAAGAACAAGAAAGCCCAGAAGATCCGATGAAAAGCGCGAGCACAATCTGGCCAACGAATCATTTCCGGTTCTAAACTGGACATGACCTTCTCCTTAACCTGGCCTACTGTGGTTCAGCACCGTTAGCAATCGCGATTCCCACCCACTTTGGTGATGGCAGGGCTCCGGGGGCGTTATATTTGCGCTTATGAAGGCCTGTGTCAATAGCTGAATCAGTTGCCCGGCGCGCAGCAGCCTTGACACTGGCGGTGGTGTGCGATACATTTTGGCTTGTCAGCCATGCCCACGGGAGCGGGCAGGCATTGTCGAAGGGAGAAGCCAAGAGAACATGCAGATGATGTGGGGATACCGGTTGGTGAGCTTGGGGGGGTTGTTCATTCTCGTCGGCATTGCCTGGGTGCTTTCCGAGAAGCGGCGGCAGGCCAGCAAACACTTGACAACTCCAGGGAAAGAAGCTTTGGTAGGAGCCAACAGGTTTCCATCCGGTCGTATTCGTTCGGACGGGAAC